>Ga0193725_1000078_pt1 | contig 32939 bp, 37 predicted proteins | sample H2a2metaG_FD_143058 | JGI IMG/M metagenome (GOLD analysis project Ga0193725, IMG submission 143058) | Soil microbial communities from a riparian zone of the East river system, Colorado, United States - H2a2 | ecosystem: Environmental > Terrestrial > Soil > Riparian zone | place: USA: East River... | reverse complement strand
TGGGGGGGGTTTGGGGGGAGCCGGAGGGGCCCCCCAACATTGAGTGTCGCCCGAGGTCACTGATCGTTCGCAGGCCGAGCCGCTCTCCCACGTCTTCGCGCACCGCCAGCGCGTACGTGTTCTCGAACCCGAGCGGCGCGCTCACCACCAGGCCCCGGCGCGCGAGCGCGGCGCGGATCGCCTCCAGCGTGTCGAGGGCGGGATCGTTGAGGATCGCGCGGCTGATCGTGCCTGTGTATTCCGGGTAGACGTCGATCTCGCCGGTCTCGAGCGCGCGGTAGATCATGCCGGTCCCGCCCAGGCCGAAGCGACGATCGGCCTTCGCCTCACCCGCTTGCTCGACCAGGCGCGCGATGATCTCCGCGATCAGGTAGCTCTCGGTGAACGACTTCGACCCCACGCGCGCGGGCTGGGCCTCCGCGCAGGCGCACGCCACGATCACCCCGACGGCGGCGGTCAGCGCTCGGGTCACCGCCACACGAGCACCGCGATGTCCGAAGGCAGATGCCAACGCGCGGATCATCGGCGAAGGTACGCCGCGATCTCGGGAGGCGGCGCCTGGGCGACGAGGAACTCGGTCACGAACGGATCGGCGGGATTCCGCGCGAGGTCCTCGAAGCGGCCCTGCTGGACGATGCGCCCGCGCGTCATCAACCCGATCGTGGTCCCGAACAGCGCGGCTTCGGCGACGTCGTGGGTGACCATCACCACGGTCTTGCCGAGCCGCGAGAAGATCTCACGGAGCTCCCGCTGGAGATCGGCGCGCACGACCGGATCGAGCGCGCCGAGCGGCTCGTCGAGGAGCAGGACGGGCGGGTCGAGCATCAGCGCGCGCATGAGGCTCACACGCTGGCGCTGGCCGCCGCTCAGCTCACCGGGGTGACGCGCGAGGATCGCCGCGTCGAAGCCGACCATCGAGGCCAGCTCGGCCAGCCGCAGCCGGATGCGCTCGGACGGCCAGCGACGGGCTTCAGCGGAAAGCGTGACGTTACGGCCAGCTGTCAAATGCGGAAAGAGCCCGCCGGTCTGCACCACGTAGCCGATTTGATCCACCACGCGCGTCCGCGTCGCGGTCGTCACCACCACGCCGTCGACGGCGACCGTGCCGGCGTCGGGCAAGATCACGCCAAGCACGAGCCTCAGGATCGTCGACTTGCCGCAGCCGCTCGACCCGAGCAGCACATGCGTGGTCCCGCGCGGCACCGTGAGCGACACATCCTCGACGGCCGCGGCGGCCCCGAACCGTTTGGTGACCCCGGTGAGCTCGATCACGCCCGCAGCCTACATGGGGTTGGCTGACCACGCTTGACTGTTCAGCGCGCGCCCTTCAGAGTGGCGCGCGGAGGGACGTCATGATGATCAGGCTGCTCCTCGCCGTCGTCCTGCTGAACGCGGTCACGGTCTCGCCCGCCCTCGCCCAGGCCCCGGAGACGCCGCGCATGGGTGGCGTCTTGAAGGCGGCCATGATCGGCGAGCCGCCCTCGCTCGATCTGCACTGGACGACCGCGGTCATCACCCAGCAGATCTCGTGGCACGTCTTCGAGACGCTCTACACCTACGACCGGAACTTCGTCCCGATTCCCCTGCTCGCCGAGGGGCACACGGTGACCGACGGCGGGCGCCGCTACACGATCGCGCTGCGCAAGGGCGTGCGGTTCCACAACGGCAAGGAGATGACCTCGGCCGACGTGGTGCCCTCGCTCAACCGCTGGGGCAAGATCTCCACGCCCGGCAAGGCCCTGTGGAAGAACGTGGAGGCCGTCGAGGCGAAGGATCCGTACACGGTCGTGATCCACCTGAAGGAGCCGTCGGGCTCGCTGCTCTTCGGGCTCGGCCGGCCCAACGCGGGCGCCGCGATCTACCTCAAGGACGTCGTGGCCGCGGCCGGCGACGGTCAGATCAAGGACAACATCGGGACGGGGCCGTACCGGTTCGTCGAGCACAAGCCCGACCGCCACATCAAGCTCGCCCGCTTCAAGGACTACGCCGCGCGCACGGACGCGCCGGAAGGCTACGGTGGCAAGCGTACGGCCTACGCCGACGAGATCCTCTTCATTCCCGTGCCCGACGTCGCGGTGCGATTGGCCGGCGTGGAGACCGGCGAGTACCACTTCGCCCAGCAGATCAAGCCGGACCAGTACGAGCGGATCAAAGGGTTGGCCGCGGTCGAGGCGCGGATCGTCAAGCCCTACGGCTGGATCACGGCCGTCCCGAATCACAAGGAAGGGCTCATGGCCAACAAGAAGCTCCGCCAGGCGTTCCTGGCCGCGCTCGACATGGAGCCGATCATGGGCGCGGCGATGGGCAACAAGGACTTCTATCGCCTCGACGGGGCCGCGTTCTTTCCCGAGCAGGCGCACTGGCATTCGACCGCGGGACTCGCGGGGTTCAACCAGCACGACAAAGACAAGGCGCGGCGCCTGCTGAAGGAAGCCGGCTACGCGGGCCAGCCCGTCCGCTGGATCACCACCCGCGAATACGAGTGGATGTACAAGACCGCGCTGGTGTCCAAGCAGCAGCTCGAAGAAGTCGGGTTCAAGATCGACTTGCAAGTGCTCGACTGGGCCACCCTCGTGCAGCGGCGCAACAAGCCCGAGCTGTTCGACGTGTTCTCGACGGGCTTCACGTTCACGGCCGACCCCGCGCTGGCCACGGCCCTTCAGTGCGGCTGGCCGGGGAGCTGGTGCCACGAGGAGAAGGACAAGCTGTTACAGGATCTGGCCCGCGAGTCCGACGCCAGGAAGCGAAAGGCGCTGCTCGATCGGATCCAGACGATCTTCTACGACGACGTGGGGCGGATCAAGTTCGGCGATTACTTCCTGCTCGACGTGATCCGCAAGGAGCTGCGCGGCTTCCGCTCGACGCCGGAACTGTACTTCTGGAACGCCTGGCTCGCCAAGTAGCGTCGCCGCCGTGAAGGTCTACGTCGTCCGGCGAGTCCTGGCGGTCATCCCAGTGATGATCGTCGTCGCCACCGTGGCCTTCGTGCTGCTCCACCTCGCCCCCGGCGATCCCGCGAGCGTGATCGCGGGACCGTACGCGTCGGCGGAAGACATCGCCAAGCTGCGGCACCAGCTCGGGCTCGACGAGTCGCTGCCCGTCCAGCTCGTCCGCTGGTATGGACGGCTCCTGCGCGGCGACCTCGGCGACTCGATCTTTCTCCGACGCCCGGTGACCGAGGCCATCGCCGACCGGCTGGAACCCACGCTGCTCTTGACCACGTGGGCCACGCTGGTTGCCGTGCTGCTCGGCGTCCCCGCCGGCATCGTGTCGGCGCGCCATCACAACCGCGCCGTCGACCAGTCGTTGATGGGACTGGCGCTCCTCGGTCTGTCCATCCCCAATTTCCTGCTCGGCCTGCTGATGATCCTGGTCTTCGGCGTGTGGCTGGGCTGGCTGCCCGTCGCCGGCTACGTGCCGCTCGATTCCGGACTCTGGCCAAATCTGAGATCGCTCGTGATGCCGAGCCTCGCGCTCGGTCTGGTCCAGTCCGCGCTGATCGCGCGCATCACCCGGTCGAGCATGCTCGACGTGCTCCGCGAGCAATTCGTGCTGACCGGGCGGGCCAAGGGGCTGAGCGAGCGCGTGGTCGTCTACAAGCACGCGCTGAAGAACGCGATCATCCCCACCCTCACCGTGATCGGCATCACCTTCGCGCTCCTCATCGGCGGGGCCGTCGTCATCGAAACCGTGTTCAACATCCCAGGGCTCGGTCGGCTCATCATCTCGGCCGTGCTGCGGCGCGATTACCCGGTCATCCAGGGCGTGGTGCTGCTGATCGCGCTGACCTACACGGCGGTGAACCTGCTCGTGGATCTCGCGTACCTCGCCGTCGATCCGCGCGTGCGCTACCAGTGAGCGTCGCGGCCACGGCGATCCGCGACGACGTGGCGGTGACGGCGCCGGCCTCGCCGCGCCGGCTCTGGCTCCGGCTGCTGTTCCGGCGAAAGATCGCCCTCGTGGGAGCCGTCCTCGTCGTGCTCGACGTGCTGGTCGCGCTCCTCGCTCCCGCCCTCGCCCGCTGGGATCCGCAGCGCCTCGACGTCAAGGCGCGGCTGTCGCCGCCGGGCGAGGCACACTGGATGGGCACCGACGACGTGGGCCGCGACGTGTGGAGCCGCGTCATTCACGGCACCCGGCTCTCGATGGTCGTGGGCGGCACGGTGGTGCTGCTCTCGTTCGTGGCCGGCATCGCGTTCGGGCTGGTAGCCGGCTTCTATCGCGCGCTCGACAACGTGCTGATGCGGATCATGGACGGGCTGATGGCCTTTCCCGGCATCATCCTGGCCATCGCGCTGATGGCCTCGCTGGGGCCGAGCGTGGCCAACGTGATCGTGGCCCTCGGCATCGTCCAGATCCCGCGGGTCGCGCGCATCGTGCGCGGCTCGGTGCTGGTGATCCGCGAGACCCCGTACGTGGAGGCCGCGCTGGCCCTGGGCGTCGCCGACCTCGCGGTGCTCTGCAAGCACGTGCTGCCGAACTGTCTCTCGCCGGTGATCGTGCAGGGCACGTTCATCTTCGCCGCCGCCGTGCTCGGCGAGGCCGCGCTCTCGTTCCTCGGCGTCGGGGTGCCGCCCCAGGTGCCGTCGTGGGGCAACGTGCTCGCCGAGGGACGGCTCTATCTGCAGCAGGCCCCGTGGCTCACGCTGTTCCCCGGCGCGGCGATCATGACGTGTATCCTTGGCCTCAACCTCTTCGGTGACGGCCTCCGCGACATGCTGGATCCGAAGCTCCGCGGGGCCACCCTCAAAGGAGAATGAAGCGATGCGAGATCTCGCCAAGCGACTCGACGAGCTGTGCGATACGCTGCCGTTCGACACGAGCTGGTACCTGAAAGACTTGGTCAGCGGCGAGCGGGCCGACCGGCGCGGGGACGTGCCGGTGCCGTCCGCGAGCACGCGCAAGATCTCGATCATGATGGCGGCCCTGGCCGCCGTGCACGCCGGCAAGCTCTCGCTGGATCAGAAGCTCACCGTCGAGGCCCGCTATCAGGACAACGACTCCGGGACGTTCCAGCACCTCACGCCGGGCTTCTGGCTCACCCTGCGCGACGCGATGGTCATGATGATCATCGTCAGCGACAACACGTGCACGGGCATGGTCGCCGACCAGGTCGGGGTCACCGAGATCCAGCGCTACTGCGAAGGCGTCGGGATGGTCGGCACCGTCCACCGCTACGGGATCCCGCCGCGCATGAGCGCCGATCACGCGCTGCAGGCCTCCACCACGACCACGCCCAACGATCAGGGGCTGCTGCTCGAGCTGATCCTGCGCGGCACCACCGACGCGGCGGTCGCCGCGCGTCTCGGCTGCACGCCCGAGCTGTGCCGGCTCGGCCTCGACATCCTGAGCTGGCAGAAGATGAAGACGCGCCTGCCCTCGCTGCTGCCCGTCGGCACCAAGGTGGCGCACAAGACCGGCACGGGCGCCCGCGGCATCATGGACGCGGGGATCATCTTCAAGGACGGCCGCCCGCTCTGCATCCTGACCGCGTACACGGACCACGTCCCCGCGGCGCTGCCCGACGGCACGCCGGGCTTCGCCGGCGCGTACCAGCTCATCGGGCGCATGGCCCGTCTCTGCTACGACCGGCTGGGCTAGGGGCGATGCCGAGGATCAACGAGCACTATCTCAGTCTCCAATCGAGCTATCTCTTCGCCGAGATCAAGCGGCGGACGCAGGCGTACCGCGAGGCCCATCCCGCGGCGCGGATCATCACGCTGGGCATCGGCGACGTCACCCTGCCGTTGCCGCCCGCCGTGGTGCAGGCGCTGGAGACGGCGGCGCGCGAGCAGGCGAAGGCGGAGACACTGAAAGGTTACGGGCCCTACGTCGGCTACGAGTGGCTGCGCGCCGACATCGCCACCCACGACTTCGGGACCCGCGGCGTGAAGATCGCCGCCGACGAGGTCTTCGTCAGCGACGGCGGCAAGAGCGACAGCGCCAACATCCAGGAGATCTTCGCCCCCGACTGCGTGGTCGCGCTGATGGATCCGGTCTACCCGGTATACGCCGACAGCAACGTGATGGCCGGCCGCTCCGGTCCCGCCGACGAGAGCGGACGCTACGCCGGCTTCGTCTATCTCCCCTGCACCGCCGAGAACGAGTTCCTGCCCGCGCTGCCGGACAGCCACGTCGATCTCATCTATCTCTGCTATCCCAACAACCCGACCGGCGCGGTGATGACCCGCGACGCGCTCCAGCGCTGGGTCGACTACGCGCGCGAGCACCAGGCGATCATCCTCTACGACGCGGCCTACGAGGCCTACATCCGCGATCCCGAGGTGCCGCACTCGATCTACGAGATCGACGGGGCGCGCGAGGTGGCCATCGAGTCGCGCAGCTACTCGAAGAGCGCGGGATTCACCGGCCTGCGCCTGGCCTACACGATCGTCCCGAAGGAAGCGCGAGGGCAGACCGCGGCTGGTAAATCCATGAGCCTCAACGAGCTGTGGCTGCGCCGGATGTCGACCAAGTCCAACGGGCCGCCCTACGTGATCCAGAAGGCGGCGGCGGCCGTGCATACCCCGGACGGGCAGAAGCAGGTGCGCGCGCTGATCGAGCACTACATGGAGAACGCGCGGATCATCCGCGAGGGCCTGGCGGGCGCCGGCTTCACGGTCTACGGCGGCGAGAACGCGCCGTACATCTGGCTGCGCACCCCGCCCGGCCTCTCGTCGTGGGACTTCTTCGACCGGCTGCTGGGCGAGGCCCACGTGGTCGGCATGCCCGGCTCGGGCTTCGGCCCGAGCGGCGAGGGCTACTTCCGGCTCACGTCGTTCGGATCGCGGACCGACACCGCGGAGGCCGTCGAGCGGATCAGAACCAAGCTTCGCCCGGTCTGATCACTTCAGCTTTCCCAGCGGGCCGAGGTCGAGGTTGAGGTCGGCCGGGGTCAGATCGAAGCGCGCGGCGAGGTCGCGGACGGTTTCTTCGAGGCGCATGAGGGCGACGCCGAGGGCCTCGGTCTGCTCGGGGTCGAGGGTGCCGGCTTCCATGCGACGGATCGCCTGCTTCTCGAAGAGCTGGCGCAGGAACTCGATCAGGGTCAGCACGAGCTTGGCCACCGAGCGCTGAACTTCCTCGGGGTTCGCATTCCACCGCGCGGGCGACAGCTCGGCGGCCTTGCGCTCGAGCTCCTCGCGCAGGGACTCGATCTCCCGGACTTCGACCGATCTCGGTTTCATCACATTGATTTTAGATCATTGAAGGGCCGGGCTGGCCGGCGCGAACGCGTAGGGCGCCCACGGGCCGCTCACGCGCAGCCGGACGCCGACCACGAGGTCGAGGCTGGCTTCGACGGCGTCGCGGTACTCCGCGCTGCGCCCGCGCTCGATCAGGTGATAGACGCTGGCCCTCAACGGCGGGGTGGTGCGCCGCTCCACGCGCTCGGCCGTCACCAGCGCGTCGAGTCGCGGTCGCAGCGGCTCCAGCTCCGGCACGCGCTCCTTCCGGAGCCAGTGGCGCCGCCGCTCCGCGAGATAGCGCGCGCCGGGACCGAGGCCCCTCTCGTCGGCGCTCTCGCCGCGCGCCTCGACCTCGACGGCGACGGCGACGGGCGCCTCGTCCTGGAAGACGTGAAGCGTCATCTGCTCGCGGCCGGTCACCAGATCGAGCGCTTCGCCGAGCCCCTCGGCGGCGTCGGTCAGCCATTCCGCGAGGGCCGTGGCCTCCTGGACGGTGCCGAACCGGGCCGGCAGGATCGCGTCGCTGATCCCGGCCAGACGGCGCACGACCTCGTCGTGTCCGCGAAGGGTGTCGGGCGTGGCGGCCGGCGCGTCCGCCATCTCGCCGACCACGGCCACCACGTCGGCCACCGCGACGAGCGAGAGCGGCTCACCGGCGAGCCCGGGCCCCAGTGGCGTGACGGGCCTGTGCTTCACGACCGCGTAGAGATACCGCCGACTCATGCCCGCCCCTTCAGGATCCGGTCGGCCGAGCACAGGATCACCCCGAGCCGCAGGTAGATGAGGTCGACGCCGGCGAGGCCCAGGATGATCTCGCCGTCGATGACCACGCCCTTGGTCAGCACGTTGTCGACGAGGTCGAGCAGCGAGGCGTCGGGCTCGTCGAGCAGGGCGCGGGTGTCGAGCGGCTTCGCGCTCATGAGGCGTCGGTCACGAAGCTGTAGGGCGGCCAGGGGCCGGAGAGGTTCAGGTCGTAGCCGTCCGGCGCCAGCGCGCGCGCCCGGCGGGCGATCTCCGCGCGGAAGGCGCGGGCGCGAGCGACGGGGACGAGGAACGCGGCTTCGAGGAGCAGGCGACCGGGGGTCCCGGCGTCCGGGCGCCGGCGACGCGCGTCGGCGGCGCGCCCGGCGAGATCGTCGAAGAGGCGGTCGGCCTCGACCCGCGCCTCAGCGGCCAGGCGCTGGGCCGCGTCCTTCTCGGCTTTTTTCCTCAGCAGGAACGCGGTGCCCGACGCGGAGGCGCCGTCGCCTCCGGTCGTCGCGCGCGCGAGCGCGCGACGCTCGTCGAGGGTGACCCGCAGTCCCCACTCCTGCCGCCCGGCCACGCGGCGCAGGAGCGCGTCGAGCTTCCGGCGCAAGCGCGTGACGTGAGCGATCGCGCGCGCGTCGTCGGCGAACAGCGTGAACATCTTCATCGGCACCACGGTGGCTCCGCCGCGGACGACGTGCTCGACCATCGCCTCGTGGGCGAGCGCGCACCGCGACACCCAGTCGAGGTCGCGCAGCCCGCTCTCGATGCGCGCCGCGCTCCAGCGGACGAGCGGAGCGTCGGCGACGACGAGCCAGAGTCCGGCGGCCACGCGCACCACGCGGGGCCGTCCCATCCCCGGCAGTCCCGCCGGGGCCCGTACGAGTCGGGGCGCGCTCCGCCCGGCCGCCACGCCGTAGACGTAGGTCGCGGTGTCCGATGTGACGGGCACGCGGGACCTAGCCACGGGCCGCGCTCATCAGCTCCCAGCTTCGCTGCCACCGAGAAAGCGCGCGGACGCCGCGCGGCGGTGGCGCGAGCGCGGGCGTGCGGACGATGGTTGTGGGGTCTTTCAGGTCAACGAGGAGCGCCTTCACGGAGGCCTGCTCCGCGCGCGTCGCCTGACGACAGCGGGCGCAGAGCGGCTCGCCCGACGTGAGCGCGTTGACGATCACGCCGCCGACGGTCACGCCGAATCGGTTCAGCGCGCGCACCAGGCGCGCGGTCTCCAGGCGCGGCAGCGCCGCGGCGCGGGTGATCACGAGGGCGCGGCAGCGATCGGGGTCGCGCAGGAGCGCCCCGAGACGGCGGAGGTCACGGGCCAGCGCCACCAGGTCGGCGCCGAGGTCGCCGAGGCCGATGACCTTGCGGTACTTGAGCAGGATCTCCATGAACGCGTGGACCCATTCGAGCGCGGCTTCGGGCATCTCGAGCAGGCGCAGCGCGTGACCGGTGGGCGCGGTGTCGACCACGACGACATCGTACGCCGACCGGTCGAGCGCTTCGACGACCTCCAGCAACCCGAGCAGCTCGTCGATGCCGGGCGGGGCCAGGTCGATCAGGTCCTCCACCACGGTCCGGTCGAAGGCCGGGTCGAACGACGAGTCGCCGCGGAGGGCGTCGAACACCTCCCCCACCGCCGCGAGATAACGTGCTCGCTGGGACGCGAAGAGCGCGGGAGCGTCGATCTCGCGGGCGTGGAGTCCCGCGGGAGCGCCCGGCGGGTGGCGGGCGTCGTCGCCGAGCGAGACCCCGAGCACGTCGCCGAGCGAGTGGGCGGGGTCGACCGAGAGCACGAGCACCCGGCGTGGCGCGCGGCGCGCGGCCAGCGCGAGCGCCAGGGCCGTCGCGCACGTGGTCTTGCCCACTCCGCCCTTGCCGGTGAACAGGACGAGCTGGAGCGTGTCGGGAAGCCACGCTCCCAGCGCGGCGGCGCGGCGCGCCGGTGCGCGACGGCCCGAGCGCGCGCGGCCTCGCCGGCGGCGGGGCGTCGCGGTGGCGACGCCGTTCGACGAGAGCGCGCGGCCAAGACCCCGCAAGGCGCCGACGCCGCGCGGCTCGCGGGCGAGCGCGGGGAGCAGCCGCAACGCGTGGTCCGAGAACGCGTGGCGCGCGGCGCGAACGATCTCACGCTCGGCGCAGAGCCGCCCCTCGCAGGCGACGCACGGCCCGCCCGGCTCCGGCGTGAGCCGGTTGACGATCACGTCCCCCACGGACAGGCCGTTGGCACGGAGCGCGGCGATCGCGTCCTTCGTCTCCTCGAGCGCCAGCGCCTCGGGCAGAAGGATCCACGAGAACGCGCAGCGGTCGGGATCCCGGAGCAGCGCGTGGAGCCGGCGGCCGTCGCCCGCGATCTCGTCGACGAGCGCGTCGGCGGCGTCGGGACGATAGCGTCCGCCCAGGCTCTGGGCGAGGAACCGATACTTGGCCTGCATGTCGTCCAGCACCTCGGCCATGCGCGCGAGCGTGCGCGGCATGGCCAGCAGCCTCAGCGTGTGGCCGGTGGGCGCGGTGTCGACCACCACGTCCTCGTACGCGCGGGCCTCGCCGAGGCGGGTCAGCTCGAGGAGCCCGATCAGCTCGTCGACGCCGGGCAAGGCCAGGCGCAGCAGGCGCTCGATGTCGTCGTCGTCGAGATAGGTACCCCGCGACAGAATCCGCGCGAGCTGGCCGCGGTGCGCGCTCACGAAGCGGGCGAGGGCGGCATCGGCGTCCAGCTCGGCCGCGTGCAGCGAGCCGCGGCGGGTGGGCACGGGTCGGGCCGCGGGACCGAGACGGAGGCCGAGGAGATCGCCGAGCGAGTGGGCGGGATCGGTGGAGACGAGGAGAACCCGATGCCCGCGCTCGGCGCGGGCCACCGCGGCGGCGCCGGCGCACGTGGTCTTGCCGACTCCGCCCTTGCCGCCAAAGAACTGGTAGTGCTGTCGCCTACCCGCGGTCTCCGCCTTCTTCCTCGTCCTCGTCCCAGAGGCTGGCTTCGATGCCGGTGATCTTCACGTCGCCCAGCCCTTCGTCGGCGCGCTCGCGACTCTCGCGGATCTTCCGGATGGCATCGAGGAGCTCGCGCTCGGTCTCGGCGAACTCCGCCTCGGTGATCTCGCCGAGCTCGAGGCGCATCTGCGCGGCCAGCAGCTCCTCGCGCAGGTGCGTGTCGTCGTTGAGCTCGGCGTCCACGGCGGCGACCAACTTGCCCAGCACGAACTTGATGCCGCCGACCAGCAGGGTGTCGAGGATGATCATTCGGCGTCGCGGGCCCGCTCCAGCTTGAGCCGGATGTTGACGAAGTTGTAGGGCGGCCAGGGACCGGTGTAGCGGAAGGTCAGCCGGTCGTAGCGCGCGCCCAGCTCCTTGACCCGCGAGTCGAAGGGCGACTCCTGATCGCGGGAGACCAGGAAGGCCGCGTTCATGATCATCTTGTCGCCGATGGGCTTGTTCGTGCGCGAGGCCACCGACACGTCGCGCAGCTGGGCCAGGATCTCGTTGGCGTAGCGCTCCGAGCGCGACTGCAGCGCCGCCTCCAGCAGGCGGCCGTACTGCATGCGGGCGAAGTAGGTGGAGCCCTTCTGCGAGGAGATCTCGGTCTTGAGCCGGCGGACTTCCTCGTCTTCCTTCTCGACCTCGCGGATGGCCACGTCACGGTCCCACAGGAGCTTGAGCCCGAACTCGAGCTTGTCCTGCATCTTGTCGAGCACGTCGTGGAAGGCGTCGTAGGCCCCGCGCAGCAGCTCCACGATGTCGTTGCGGGTCTTGAACACGGTGCCGAACGACATGGGGATGACGGTGTGGGTGCGCATGACGTTTTCGTTCACGCGCTCGTGGGCCAGCACGTTCTCGCGGGTGGCGTCGGGCACCTCGATGGGCGTGTCGGAGACGACGGCCGCGATGTCCTTGTGGTGGACGGTGTGCACCTCGGCCGGCTCGGCGCCCAGCCCGACCGCGCCGAACTTCAGGGGCTCGGGCGCCTGGATCACGCAGTAGACGTACTGTCCGCGCGTGCTTGCCGAACGAGAGCCCGCGCGCACCTCCGCGGGCGAGGCCAGCGCGACGTCGACGTCGTCGCGCTCGACGTCCGGCAGCCGCCGCCCGCCGTCACGGGCTTCGCGCTGGGGGGCGGTCTTCGCGGGGGCCGCCTCGCGCGGGGCCGCCGTCTTGGCGGCGGGAGTCCTGGAACTCCGTCGTTCCTTCTGCTGGGCCCGCTTGGTTCCCGCCATACGCGTCTATCTCCTCTTCGAATGATCGCTTTGAGCGGTGTGTCCGAGCATGCGCTGGATCTCCCGCAAGAGGTCCTCGGGAAGGCAGGGCTTGGTCAGGAAGCCGTCGCAGCCGGCCTCGGCCGCCTGCTCCGGTGCGCCGGCGAGGGCGTGGCCCGTGACCGCGATGACCGGAATGTTCTTGGTCCGGGCGTCCGCCTTCAGCGCGCGCGTCGCCTGCCAGCCGTCGATTCCGGGCAGGGACAGGTCCATCACGACGAGATCGGGGGGACGCTCGAAGGCGCGCTCGAGGGCTTCGGCGCCGTTGGCCGCCTCCACCACGTCCAGGCCCTGGAACTTCAGGTATGCCGAGTACATCTCCCGGTTGTCGGCGTAGTCGTCGACCACGAGGATGAGCGGCGCCGACCCGCGCGACCGTCCGCGCGCGGAGGGCTTGCGACTCATCGCGCCTCCCCCACCCGCGTGGGCAGGATCAGCGTGAACGTGGAGCCGCTGCCGAGCTTGCTGTCGACGGTGATCCGGCCGCCCAGCATGCTGGCCAACCGGCGGCAGATCGACAGCCCCAGCCCCGCCCCGCCGTATTCGCGGGTGGGCGAGCTGTCGGCCTGGCGGAAGTCCTCGAAGATCGTGGTCTGGTCCTCGGGCGCGACGCCGATGCCGGTGTCCTTCACCGCGATGGCCAGCGTCCCGTCCGTCCGGCGCAGGCGGCTCGTCACCGTGATCGAGCCCTCGGGGGTGAACTTCAGCGCGTTGGATAACAGATTCAGCACGATCTGCTTCACCTTCTGGCGGTCGCTGTGGAGGATCTTCCCCTGGGGATCGAGCTCGGTCGTGACCTTGAGCTTGGAGCGGACGATGATCGGGTCCAGCTCGGCCATGACTTCCCCGACCAGGTCGGGCACGAGAAACTCGCTGGCGTGCAGCGGCATCTTGCCCGCCTCGATCCGCGAGATGTCCAGGATGTCGTTGATCAGCGACAGGAGGTGCTTCGAGTTCGAGTCGATGCGGCCGAGGTTGCGCTTCTGCTGGGTCGACATGTCGCCCGCGATGCCCTGCAGCAGCATGCTCGTGTAGCCGAGGATCGCGTTGAGCGGGGTCCGGAACTCGTGGGACATGTTGGCCAGGAACTGCGACTTCAGCGCGGAGGCCTGCTCGAGCTGGATGTGCTGGCGCCGGAGCAGCTCGTTCTGGCGGACCAGCTCGGCCGTGGCCTGGCGGACTTTCTCCTCCAGCTCGTCGGAGGCCCGCTTGAGCTGCTCGTAGAGCCGCTCCTTTTCCAGCGCCTCGGTGCGGTCGTGCAGGATGGTCACCACGCCGACCAGCTCGCCGTGCTCGGACAGGACCTTGCCGGCCATGGCCTCGAAGGGCACTGCGGCCGTCGTCTCGGGGTCGACGAGACCGATGTCCCCGCGGTGGCGCTGGGCCTCGAGGAACAACAGGTTGGCCACGAACGAGGAGAAGTGGGCGTCGTTGGCGTTCACGCGCGGGGCGGCATCGGCGGAGGCGCCTTTGGGCACGGTGAACAGCCGCTCGGCGGGGTTGTTCATCATCACGATGGCGCCGCCCGGATCGGTGACGAGGATGGGGTCGGCCACGGAGTCGATGAGCATGTTCAGCCGGTTGCGCTCGGCGCGCACGTCGGCTTCGACCAGCCGCATCCGCCGGTAGTTCTCCTCGATCTCCTCGGTGGCGCGTCGGAGGTCGGTGACGTCGCGCAGGATCGAGACGATGCCCGTGCCCTGCTGCGGGTCGTTGACGATGGCGCCCAGGAGCTCGAAGAGGAGGTCCGACCCCTCGTTGGGGTCGACGAGCAGCAGCTCGCGACGGAGCGGCTCGGCGCGGGCGGTGGCGCTCCACGACAGCGCCGCCGAGAACATCATGTTGTTGAGGGCCACCGCGCGCTGCCGGCCCTCGCTCTCGCCGTCGCGGGAGGCGAAGAGGTTTTCCGCGCTCGTGTTCGCGATCAGCATCCGCCCTTCGGTGTCGGTCAATAAAATCGGGTCGGAGACGGCGTCGATGACGCCCTGGAGGAGCATGCGGTCGCGGTCGAGCCGCCGGTGGCTCTCCAGGCTGCCCCGGTAGGAGCGCAGGCGCGCCAGACGCGGCCCCAGCATGTCGGCGACCCAGCGGCTCTCGCGCACGACCGAGGGCGACACGGGGCCCACGAGCAGGACACCCACGCGGACGTCCTCGTCCATCGTCAAGCCATGGAGGGGGACGGCGAGGACAGGCCCCTCCGGCAGGCCGAGGCCGACGTCGCTCCCGTTGTCGGAGAGCACGACGGGCTGAGTCCGCCAGAGCGCCGACACGAGCCGGTGGTCGCGCTGATCGAGATCGACGCTGAGGCCGGCTCCCCGCCGGGGCAGCCCGTACCGGGCGATGTCGGTCAGCCGGGCCCCCGTGGGGTCGACCATCGTGCAGAGGACGAGGCGCGCCCCGGCGTGCGTGGCCAGCCACTCCGCCGCGCGTTGCGCGCACTCGGCCGGATCGTCGGAGGCGAGGAGGAACTCGAGCAGGTGGAGCTTCTCCTCGTGCGAGGTGGCCGATACCACGCGCGCCGCCTCGCGCGCCACGCGCGCCTCACGCGCCCCGCGCGTCTTGCGGGCGGGCAGGATGCTCGCCACGCCCTAGACGGCGGCCCTTCTTCGCCGCGCCGGCACCCGAGCGCCGTCGCCGACGCTGGCCAGCTGAGTCCGCAGGGCCGCGTTCTCGGCTACCAACGCTTCATGGGCCTTGGCGTCGATGGCAACGGGGCGGGCGGTGGGCACGGACTGACCGACGGCCTCGGAATATTTCAGGTACGTGTCGATCGAGGCCACCACGATGCGAGCTTCGACCGTGATCAGGTCGATGCCCACCAGGGACACCCTGACCCACGCGTCGATGACAATGCCCTTGTCGAGGACTCGATCGAGGACATCGATGAGACTTGTACCACCCGTCGTCCGTTCAACCGGCATCGTTGTTCCTCCTGTGCGTCGACCGGCTCATTTGCGTTTCGCTCGAGGGGCGCGGCGTGCGGCCGGGCGACGCCCGTCCGAGGACAGCAACGCGACCCTCTCCTCCAGCGTGGCGATCTGCTTGCGCAGCTCGTCCGTGACCGGCGTGGCGCGCTTGCCCGGCGAGAAGTGCTCGTCGTATTTCCACCAGTCGAGCCCGATCTCCTGGGCCTTGTCGATCGAGCACACGATCAGCCGGATGCGGATCGTGAGCAACTCCACCTCGGCCAGCGAAATCTTGATGTCGCCGGCGATCGCCAGTCCCTTGTCGAGCACGCGGTCGAGCACGTCGACGAGGCCGCTGGCGCGGTGGTTGCCGAGCTGGAGTTCGGGTCTCATCCTTGGCTTTGGCTTTCTCCGACGTTAGACACGGCGGTACGCCCGGCGAAGTATAGACATGAAGACGGTTCACACGAAAGCAGAATTCTGCAGTCTCGACGGGACGATGGGAAAACTTTTACATATAGAGCCTCGCCCGACGGCTCAGATCAGCTCGTCGTCGGGTAGAGGTGGCAGGCGACTCGCCGCCCCTCCCACGGCTGAAGGACGGGGATGTCCCCGCGGCAACGGTCCATCACCACCGGGCAGCGCGGGTGGAACCGGCAGCCCGACGGGGGATTGACGGGGCTCGGCACTTCGCCCGTCAGGATGATCTCGTCGCGCTTCTCGTCCGGATGGGACGGCAGGGCGGCCGAGAAGAGCGCCTTGGTGTAGGGATGCTGGGGATTCTGGGCGATCACCCGCGCCTCGCCGATCTCCACGATCTTGCCCAGGTACATCACCGCGATGGTGTGGCTCATGTGCGCGACCGCGGCGAGGTCGTGAGCGATGAACAGGTACGAGAGCCCCAGCTCGCGCTGGAGGTCGCGGAGGAGGTTCAGGATCTGGGCGCGGATGGAGACGTCGAGCGCCGAGACCGGCTCGTCGAGCACGATGATCCGCGGCGAGAGGGCCAGCGAGCGCGCGATCGCGATGCGCTGGCGCTGTCCGCCCGAGAACTCGTGCGGGAACAGGCTGGACGAGCGCGCGGGCAACCCGACGACGTCCAGCAGCTTATCGATGCGGCGGCGGACTTCCTGCTTGGCCAGCTTCTCGTTGGTCACCAGCGGCTCGGCGATGATGTCGCCGACCCGCATGCGGGGATCGAGCGAGGCGAACGGGTCCTGGAAGACGGCCTGCACCGAGCGCCGGTAACTCTTCAGCGAGTCGCCGTCCAGCTCGTTCAGGGCCTGGCCGTCGAAGCGGATCTCTCCGCCCGTCGGGGTCTCCAGGAGCAACACGAGCTTGGCCGTGGTCGTCTTGCCGCAGCCGGACTCGCCGACCACGCCCAGCGTCTTTCCGGACTCGATGTCGAACGAGATGTCGTCGACGGCGCGGACGCTGCCGCCGTCTCCGCCACCGAACAGCCCCCGCTTCATGGGAAAGTACTTCTGGAGATTGCGGACTTCGAGAATCGCCATTAGGCCAGGGGTGCTCCTTCTTCGAGCCAGCACGCGGACGAGTGTTGCGGACCGACGGCGTACAGCGGCGGGGCCTCCACCCGGCAGCGGTCGAGCGCCTTCAGGCAGCGCGGGTGGAAGGCGCACCCGCTGGGGAGCGCGGCCGGATCGGGAGGCTGCCCGTCGATGGCGGTGAGCCGCGCGTCGGTGTCGGTGAGGCGGGGGATCGATTCGAGCAGCGCCCGTGTGTACGGGTGAGACGGCTGGTCGAAGATCCGGCGCACCGGTCCGGACTCGATGAGCCGCCCGGCGTACATGACCGCGACGGTGTCGCACATGCGGGCCACGATGCCGAGGTTGTGGGTGATGAAGATCAACGCCAGCCCGTGCTCCTTCTGCAGGTCGCGCAGCAGGCTGAGGTACTGCGCCTGAATGGTGACGTCGAGGCTGGTGGTCGGCTCGTCGGCGATCAAGAGGCGCGGCCCGCACGAGATCGCGATGGCCCCCACGATGCGCTGGCGCATGCCGCCCGACATCTCGTGCGGATACTCGCGCACGCGGCGCTCGGGCGCCGCGATGCGCACCGAGGCCAGGAGCTTCTTGGCCTGTTCCCAGGCGCGGCGACGCGGGGTCCTCTCGTGGACACGGAGCGGCTCGGAGACCTGGTCGCCGATCGTGAACAGCGGGTTCAGCGAGGCCATGGGGTCCTGGAGGATCATCGCGATCTTCTTGCCGCGGATGTGTCGCATCTCCTTCGGCGACTTCTTCAACAGATCTTCGCCGTCGAAGCGCAGCCCGCCGGAGACGATCTTGGCCCCCGGTGGCAACAAACGCAGGATCGAGAGCGCCAGCGTGGTCTTGCCCGACCCCGACTCTCCGACGATGCCGAGCGTCTGCCCGGCGTCCAGCGTGAGCGAGACGTCTTGCACGGCCCGGGTCACCCGGGTGCCCCGGGCCGAGATGTAGTGCGTGCTCAGCTTGTCGAGTTCGAGGAGCGGACCCGCCATTAAAGCTGCCTGAGCTGCGGATCGAGCTTCACCCGCAGCGAGTCACCCAGCATGTTGGCGGATAGCACCAGCAGGGCGATGCAGGTCCCAGGGAAGACCGTGAGCCACCAGTACCCGGCCATCAGGCCCTTCTTGCCGTCGGCGAGCATGAGACCCCACGCGGGCTGGGGTGGCGGGACGCCGACGCCGAGGAACGACAGGGACGCCTCGACGACGACGACCACCCCCAGCATCAGGGTGGCCAGCACGATCGCGGAGTTCACCACGTTCGGCAGGATGTGCTTCTTCATGATTGACCACTTGCTACAGCCGGCCACGATGGCCAGCCGGACGAAGTCGCGCTCGCGGAGCGACAGCACCTCGCCGCGGACCACCCGGGCGTATCGGGTCCAGTACACCGCGCCGAGGATGATGACGATGTTCATCGCGCTCGGGCCCACGATCGCGGCCAGGAAGATGGCCCACGTCAAGCCGGGGATGGCGAGCCAGGCGTCGGTGACCCGCATGATGACCTGGTCGACCCAGCCGCCGAGATAGCCCGAGACGATCCCGAGCAGGGTGCCGATGACCCCGGCGAAGATCACCGCGGTGAAGCCGACGACCAGCGAGACCCGCGCCCCGAAGATGAGGCGCGAGAGCACGTCGCGACCCAGGTGGTCGGTGCCGAGCAGGAACTTGTCGCTACCGCCCGCCACCCAGACCGGCGGCTTGAAGCGCTCGCCCAGGACGCCGATCTCGGGGTTGTGGGGCGCAATCAGGTCGGCGAAGATCGCAAACAGCGCCATCGCGACGAGAATGGCGATCGGCAACATCGGCAGGCCATGCGTGCGGACGGCGACGAAGCGCCAGGGAAGCGTGAGGGTGGCAACGCGCGTGGTCATGGGTGTCTCCTACCGGCCGAGCCGGATGCGCGGATCGATCCAGGCGTAGAGCACGTCGACGACGAGGTTGACGGCGACGATCATGGCGCCGCTCAGGATCACCGAGGCCTGCACCACCGGGAAGTCGCGGAAGGCGATGCCCTCGTAGAACAAGCGGCCGACGCCGGGCCAGGCGAACACGGTCTCCACGACCACCGAGACGTTGATCATGAGGACCAGGTTGATGCCGGCCAGCGTCATCACGGGGATGAGCGCGTTCTTGAAGGCGTGCTTGGCGATGACGAGCGCCTCGGGCAGGCCCTTGAGCCGCGCGAGCTTGACATATTCGGAGCCCAGCACCTCGAGCATCGAGGAGCGCGTGAGGCGCATGTGCGCCGCCGCGAAGTACCAGCCGAGCGCGAAGGCCGGCATGAGCACGTGCCATGGCGTGCCCGAGCCCGACGACGGCAGCCAGCCGAGATAGACCGAGAACAGCAGGATCATCAGGAGCCCGACCCAGAACTGGGGCATCGACAGGCCCAGGAGGGCGAACAGCTTGCCCGCCCCGTCCCAGAAGCCGTTCACCCGCACCGCCGCCAGGATCCCGCTGGGGATCCCGATGAGGAGCGAGAAGGCCATGGCGACCACGCCCAGCATCAGCGAGTTCGGCAGCCGGGACAGGTACAGCTCGAGGACGGGGGTCCGGTAGTAGAACGAGCGACCGAAGTCGCCCTTGAGGAGGTTCGTCATGAAGCTCACGTACTGCACCGCGATCGATCGATCGAGGCCGAGCTGGGCCTTCAGCGCGTCGATGTCCGCCTTGCTGGCGCCCGGCTCGACCAGCAGCGTGGTCGGGTCGCCGGTGATGCGCACGAACAGGAAGATCGTGAGCGACAGGAGGAACAGGGAGAGCACCGCGTAGCCGAGGCGCTTGAGGATGAACGTCTTCATCGCCGCCCCCTACTTTCTCATTCGCGAATCATTCGGGTGAAGTTTTGGCGTCATCGGTTCCAGCATTGCGGGAAAGTTAGCGGATTATCGCCCAACCGGCCGCGATGTCAACATGGGGCGTGACCGCCGCGTTGCGACCCCGCGCGGCCGTGTGCTACGGTCCCCCTCACCATGGCCCAAGACGTCACCCTCGTCCGCAACGGCGCCGTCGCCACCGTCACCCTCGACCGCCCCGACCGCCGCAACGCGCTCAGCGACTCCCTGCTGGCCGCGCTGGGCGCGGCCCTGACCGAGCTCCGCGACGACGCCTCCGTCCGCGTGGTCGTCGTGACCGGGGCGCCGCCGGTGTTCTCGGCCGGCGCGGACGCCGGGCTCCGGTCCAGCATGTCGGCCGAAGAGCGCCGGCAGGTCTTCGCCAACCGGAAGTCGCAGTTCCGCCGCCTGTTCGAGCGCGTCACCACGCTCCTCGAGGGGCTCGAACAACCGACGATCGCCATGATCAACGGACACGCCATCGGCGGCGGCTGGGGCCTGGCCCTCGCCGCTGACTTCCGCATCTCAACCGCCGACGCCCAGTTCTGGATCCCGGAGGTCGATCTCGGGGTCCCGCTGGGCGTCGCGTCCACCGCCCGGTTCGTCCGCCTGGTGGGCCCCGCGCGGGCCAAGGAGATCATCCTCGAGTGCCGGCGGTATTCCGCCGCCGAAGCCCACGCCCTCGGTCTCGTCACTCGGGTCGTGCCGGGCGACACGCTGGGCGAGGCGGTGCGGGAGTTCGCCGCGAAACTCTTGGCCAAGCCGTCCCGTCCCCTCTCGGAGATGAAGGCACGGATCAACGCGATCTCTCGGACCGGCATCCCCGACGTCAACGCCATGACCGAGGGATTTCTGGAGCGCTGACCGGACGCTGGCGCGAGTTCGACCCGGAGGACACCCTCCGTTTCTACGCGCTCCGCCTGCACGAAGCTGGCATGATCAAGTCGAAGGGATGACGACCACGCTACTGGGACCGGCTCACGAGGCCGAGCGCGAACATCAGGCTCCGCTCCACGGCCGTGAGCTTCTCGGCAGGCAGGGGGCCGATGGCCGCGGTCAATGTCTGCCGGGGAATCGTGGTGATGGTATCCACGTTCACGACGCAGGCTTTGGGCAAACCCTCGGCTGGTCCCAGCGGGACTTCCGTAGGAATACGGCAGATCCGGGTCGTCACCGGGGCCACGGTCACCAGCTCGCGGACGGCATAGGCCTCGTTACGCGACAGCAGCACGACCGGGCGCCGACCGGCGGGAGCGGGGAGTTCGGCCCACCAGATCTCGCCACGTCGCATCTACCATTCCTCGGTGGAGAGCAGACGCACCGCCGCCGCTTCCGCGGCCTTGACCTCTCGACGTCCCTCCGGGCGGCGACGGTAACCGGCCTCGTATTCCTGAACCAGGGCGGCCTCGGCCTGGTGATCCAGCCAGTAGCGGAGCGCGTCCTGCAGGACGGCGCTGCGCGTTTTGCGGGTGGTCTTCCGGACCCGTTCGACGGCTCGATACAACGCCACCGGCATGCTGATCGCGACCTTGCGCGTCGTCGGTCCCATGGTCTTCCCTCATATGACGTGTGGTCTGCCGACAGAATAACGCCGGTCATACCGAAGGAGCTGAAGGGATGAACCGACGCCGGTTCCTCCACGGGATTGGCCTGGCGGGGGCGGTCGGTTCACTCGGTCTTCGAGCTTCCGCGGTGAGCGCGGAGCCGCCACCGGAGACGAAGACGCTCAGGCTCGTGAAGATTCCGAGCATCTGCCAGGCACCGCAATACGTGGCCGACGAGCTGCTACGCGCCGAGGGATTCACCGAGGTGCAGTGGGTTCAGAAGAAGGGGGCCATCGGGATCACGGAGGCGCTGGCGTCCGGAGCGGCGAACATCAACAACCACTTCGTCGCGCCGACCCTGATCCGGATCGAGGCGGGTGATCCGCTCGTCATCCTGGGCGGGCTCCACATCGGCTGTTTCGAGGTCTTCGCGACGGACCGGGTCCGCAAGGTTCACGACCTCAAGGGAAAGACCGTCGCCGTCTTGGAGATCGGCTCGAGCCAGCACGTCTTCCTTTCGACCATCGTTGCGCACGTCGGCCTCGACCCCCGGCGTGACATCAACTGGGTGGCGTCTCCCCCGGCCGAGTCGATGCGCCTGCTCGCGGACGGGAAAGTCGACGCCTTTCTGGGCTTCCCACCGGAGCCCCAGGAGTTGCGGGCGAGAAGGATCGGCCACGTGATCGTGAACAGCACCCTGGACCGGCCCTGGTCGCAGTACTTCTGCTGCATGCTGGTCGGGAATCGGGACTTCATCCGAAAGCATCCCGTGGCCACCAAGCGGGCGATGCGCGCCATCCTGAAGGCGAACAACATCTGCGCGCTCGAGCCGGAGCGGGCCGCGCGGCAGCTCGTCGACAAGGGGTTCACGCCCCGCTTCGACTACGCCGTACAGGCGCTGAAGGACATTCCGTACGCGGAGTGGCGCAATTACGATCCCGAGGACACGGTCCGCTTCTACGCGCTGCGTCTCCACGAAGCCGGGATGATCAAGTCGAGCCCCCAGAAGATCATCAGCCAGGGCACCGACTGGCGGTTCTTCAACGAGCTGAAGAAGGAGCTGAAGGGATGATTCAGCGGCGCGACTTCCTCCGCGTGGCCTCGGGCTTCGGAGCCGCAACCGTCCTCGGCGTCCGCACCGGGAGCGCAGAGGCCGAGCCACCGCCCGAGACGACCCGCCTCCGCCTCGGCAAGACTCCGGCCGTCTGCACCGCGCCCCAGTTCGTCGCCGAGCCGCTCTTCCAGGCCGAGGGCTTCAGCGACACACAGTACGTGACCGGACCCGGCCCCGCGTCCTGGGGCATGAAAGCGTTGGCCGCCGGAGAGATCGACATCACCGTCAACTACGGCACCAATCTGATCCTCCAGGTCGACGCCGGCGACCCGGTCGTGATTCTCGGCGGGATCCACGTCGGCTGCTACGAGTTGTTCGGTGGCGAGCGGGTCCGCGCGGTTCGCGACCTGCGCGGCCGCAAGGTGGCCGTGCCCGAGCTGGGCAGCTCGCACCACGTCTTCGTCTCGATGATGGCCTCCCATGTCGGCCTCGATCCTCGGAAGGATATCGAGTGGGTCCTTCATCAACCCGGCGAGAGCAGGAAGCTTCTCGTCGAAGCGAAAGTCGACGCGCTCATGGCCTTCCCACCCGAAGCGCAGGAGCTGCGGGCGAAGAAGATCGGCCACGTGGTCGTGTCGAGCGCGCTCGACCGGCCCTGGTCGCAGTACTTCTGCTGCATGATCGGCGCGAACGCGGACTTCGTGCGCAAGCATCCGAGCGCCACCAAGCGAGCCGTCCGCGCCCTCCTGAAGGCCACCAACGTGTGCGCGACCGAGCCGGAGCGCGCCGCCCGACTCCTCGTCGACCGGGACATTTCGAAGAGCTACGAGTACGCGCTCCAGGCCCTGAAGGATCTCCCCTACAACCGGTGGCGCGAACTCGATCCGACCGACGCCGTGCGCTTCTGGGCCCTGCGGCTGCACGAGGCCGGGCTCATCAAGAGCGGTCCCAACAAGATCATCGCCCAGGGCACGGACTGGCGCTTCTTCAACGAGCTCAAGAAGGAATTGAAGGCGTGAAGCGCACGACTCGTCGGGAGTTCCTGGGCGGGCTCGCCGGATCCGCCGCCGTCGCCCTCGTCCCGTCGATCTCGACGGGGGCGGCCGATCCCCGGCTCGAAACCACCACGATCCGGATGATCGAGGTGCCGGATATCTGCGCGCGCGCGCCCCTCGTGATCGCCCAGGAACTGCTCAAGGCCGAAGGGTTCACCGACGTCCAGCCGGTGAAGCGTGCGAATGGGCTGGAGGGCAGCAACGCCGTCTCGCGGGGGGAAGCCGATTTCACGATCAGCGCCGTGCATCAGCTCATCACCCGGATCGACGCCGGGGAGCCGGTGGTGCTGCTCGGCGGGGTTCACGTCGGATGCTTCGAGCTGTTCGGTCACGAAGGCGTTCGCTCGCTGCGCGACCTCAAGGGCAAGCGCGTCGGCGTGACCGCGCTCGGCTCCGGCCGCCACATCTTTCTCGCCAGCATGGTGACCCACGTCGGTCTCGATTCCCGGCGGGACATCCGCTGGATCGACCGGCCGGCGGCCGAGGCGATGGCGATGTTCACGAAGGGCGACCTCGACGCCTTCATGGGTTTCCCGCCCGAGCCCCAGGAGCTGCGGGCCAGGCGCGTCGGTCACGTCGTCGTGAACACCACGACGGACAAGCCATGGTCACAGTACTTCTGCTGCGTGGCGATGGCGCACCGTGATTTTGTGCGCAGGTACCCGGTGGCGACCAGGCACGCCCTGCGAGCGATCATGAAGGCGACGACCGTGTGCGGTCTCGAGCCCGAGCGGGCGGCAAAGGCCGGGAACGACAAAGGCGACGCCGGCGGACATGAATACGCGCTGCAGGCGATCAAGGAGCTCCCCTATGCGCGCTGGCGCGACTACAATCCGGAGGACACCGTCCGCTTCTACGCGCTGCGGCTGCACGAAGCGGGGCTGATCAAATCGAGCCCGCAGAAGATCATCGCCCAGGGCACGGACTGGCGCTTCTTCAACGAGCTGAAGAAGGAGCTGAAGGGATGATCCGGCGGCGCGACTTCCTCCGCGTGTCCGGCGCGGGCGCGCTGCTCGGGCTTGGCGCCGGTCGGGCGGGAGCCGAGCCCCCGCCGGAAACGAAGAGGCTGACGCTCGCGCTCACGACGAGCATCTGTCAGGCCCCGCAGTACGTCGCCGAGCCCCTGTTCAAGGCCGAAGGCTTCACGGAGGTCCGCTACGTTCCCAGCGCTGGCGCCGAGGCACAAGCCCTGGCCAAGGGCGAGATCGACCTCACGCTGACCTTCGCGGCCCCGGTCCTGCTGCGGATCGACGTCAACGATCCCGTGCTCCTTCTCGGCGGAGGCCACATCGGCTGTATCGAGCTGGTCGGCAACCCCCGCGTGAGCGCGATCCGTGACCTGAAGGGCAAGACCGTGCTCGTGTACAGCGACCCGGCTCACGTCCTCCTCGCCATCGCGATGGCGCACGTCGGGCTCGATCTGCGCAAGGACGTCACGCTGGTCAGGCGCAAGCCGGCCGACGCGATCGGCGCGTTCGAGAAGGGAGAAGTCGACGCGGTCATGACGTCCCCACCCGTCGCCCAGGAGATGCGCGCCAGAGGACTCGGGCGCGTCATCCTCGACACCACGAAGGACCGCCCGTGGTCCCAGTACTTCTGCTGCATGGTGGCCGGCAACCGCGAGTTCGTGCGCAAGCATCCGGTGGCCACCAAGCGGGCCATGCGCGCGATCCTGAAATCCACCGACATGTGCGCGCTCGAGCCGGAGGGCGCCGCGCGCACGCTGGTGGACCGGAAGTTTGCCACCAGCTACGAGTACGCCGCACAGACGATGCGCGAGCTGCCCTACCGGGCGTGGCGCGACTACGTCCCCGAGGACACCGTGCGCTTCTACGCCCTGCGCCTATACGAGGCCGGGATGATCAAATCGTCGCCCCAAAAGATCCTCGCCCAGGGCGCGGACTGGCGCTTCCTCAACGAGCTCCGGAAGGAGTTGAAGGCATGATGCGGCGACGCGATTTTCTCCGGGTCTCCGGCGCGAGCGCGGGTGCGCTGCTCGGACTCGGCCCCGATCGCGCGGGCGCCGAGCCGCCGCCGGAGACGACGACGATCCGGTTGATCCAGGTCCCCAGCATCTGTCGCAGTCCGCAATACGTCGCCGAGCCCCTGCTCCGCGCCGAGGGGTTCGTCGACGTCAAGTACGTGAAGAAGGGGGGAAGCGCCGAGGTCGGACCCGCGGTCGCCGCGGGCGAGGTCGACATCAGCATGGGATTCGTCGGCCCGCTCCTGACCGCGATCGACCAGGGGCAGTCGCTGGTCGTGCTCGGGCCGGGCCACGTCGGCTGCTTCGAGCTCTTCGGCAACGAGCGGGTTCGCGCCATCCGAGACCTGAAGGGAAAGAAAGTCGCGATCCCCGGCTGGGGCACCTCCAGCCAGCACACCTTCGTGGCCAGCATGGTGTCTTATGTGGGGCTGGATCCGCGCAAGGACATCGACTGGGTCACCACGCCGGTGCAGGACTCGCTGCGATTGTTCGCCGAGGGCAAGATCGACGCGCTGATCGCGCTGCCGCCCGAGCCCCAGGAGCTGCGCGCGAAGAAGATCGGCCGGGTGATCGTCAACAGCGCGGTGGATCAACCGTGGTCGCAATACTTTTGCTGTCTCGTCGTCGCCAACCGTGACTTCGTTCGCCGGCACCCCGTCGCCGCCAAGCGCGCATTACGCGCGATCCTCAAGGCCGCCGACGTGTGCGCGCTGGACCCCGAGGCGGCCGCGCGTGCGCTCGTGGACCGGGGCTTCACGGAACGCTACGACTACGCGCTGCAGGCCATGAGAGAGATCCCGTACCGCAAGTGGCGCGAGTACGACGTCGAGGACACGGTGCGCTTCTATTCGCTCCGTCTCCATGAGGCGGGCCTCCTCAAATCAGGCCCGAAGAAGATCATCGCGCAGGGCACCGACTGGCGCTTCCTCAACGAGATCCGGAAGGAGCTGAAGGGATGAACAGCCGACGGAACTTCCTGAGGGGCGTGACGCTCACGGGAACGGCAGGCCTCCTCGGCATGCGCCCGCGCTCGGCCGCGGCCGAGCCGCCACTCGAGACGAAGCGGATCCGGATTGCCCAGATCCCGGCCATCTGTCTGGCCGCCCAGTACATTGCCGAGGAGCTGCTGCGGAGCGAAGGATTCACCGACGTGCAGTACGTCAAGGTCCCCCAGGCCCAGAACTTGAAATCGAGCTTGGCCGGCGACATCGACCTGAGCGCGGACGCCGCGCCCGGGATCGTCCTCGAGATGGACGCGGGCGCGCCGCTCGTGACCCTCGCCGGAATCCACGCCGGCTGCTTCGAGCTGGTCGGCACCGATCGCATCCACAGAATCTCGGACCTGAAAGGCAAGACCGTGGCGGTGGCAGATCCCGGCCGTAAGGGCTTCGTGGCCAGCATGGCCATCCAGGTCGGGCTCGATCCTCGCAAGGACGTCACGTGGGTGGAAAAGTCCGGCGAGGAGGCCATCCGGCTGCTCGCGGAGGGCAAGATCGACGCCTACCTGGGGTTTCCGCCGGAACCCCAGGAGATGCGGGCCAAGAAGATCGGTCACGTCGTCGTCAACACGGCCACGGACAAGCCGTGGTCGCAGTACTTCTGCTGTATGGCGTTCAGCAGCCGTGAGTTCGTGCGGCGCAACCCCGTCGCCACCAAGCGGGCGATCCGCGCCATCCTCAAGGCGGACCGGATCTGTGCGCTCGAGCCCGAGATGGCGGCCCGCACCATGGTCAACCGGGGGTTCACCAACTCGTACGAGTACGCGCTGCAGACGATGAAGGACATCCCCTACGGCCGGTGGCGCGAGTACAGCGCCGAGGACACGATCCGCTTCTACGCGCTCCGCCTGCACGAGGCGGGCATGATCAAGACGAGCCCGCAGAAGCTGATCGCCCAGGGCACCGACTGGCGGTTCCTCAACGAGCTGAAGAAGGAGCTGAAGGGTTAGGGTGATCCGGCTGGCGGTCTTGCTCGCGGCCGTCGCGAGCTTCGTGTGGGGCTCGGTGGACGCGGCGCCGAAGTCCGAGGCGCTGCCGACGATCGGGCCGGCGCCTGCATTCACGCTCATGGCCCAGGACGAGCGGCGGGTCGCGCTGGCCGATCTCCGCGGCAAAGTCGTGGTGCTCACGTTCATCTACACGGCGTGCGCCGACACCTGTCCCCTCCTCACCGCCAAGATGGCCACCCTCCAGGGGCGGCTGGGCGCGGACTTCGGCGCGCGTGTCTTCTTCGTGTCCGTCACCGTCGATCCGGAGCGGGACACGCCGGCCGTGCTCAAGGGCTACGGGACAGCGCACGGCGTCCGGTTCGACGGCTGGGCGTTCCTCACGGGGACGCCGGCGGAGATCCGAGAGGTCGGCAAGCGCTACGGCATCTTCGCCAAGAAGACCGCGCGCGGCGACGTCGACCACACGTTCCTGACCTCGGTGATCGACCCGCGCGGCGTGCTCCGCGTCCAGTACATGGGCGTGCGCTTCGATCCGGCGGAGCTCCTCGCCGACGTGCGCAGCGTGCTCGCGGAGACCGCGAAGCGATGAGGACGTGGATCACCGGGTTCGTCGGTCGCATCCCCGCCAGCGTGCACACCAAGCTGCTGGCCGCGTTCCTCGTGATCACCGCGCTGCTCATCGTGGTGGGCGCGGTGGGGTTGCAGGTCTTGACGGGGGTGAACCAGCGCGCCGAGGACCTGGTCAAGCTCCAGCGCAAGATCGCCGCCTATCGCCAGCTCCAGCACGACACCACCAGCCAGCTCTACAGCGTGGCCTCGGCGCTGAACGTGCCGGAGGACCGGACGCTGGAGGCGACGCTCCGCCAGCTCAACCAGTTCGGCTACGACCTCGACCGCCTGCAGTTCGTGGCCAAGGACGAGGTGGAGCTGCTGGGACAGGTCCGCGAGGACTACGAGAAGTTCATCGGCGTGGTGACGCGCGTGATCGATCAGATCCGCCACGGCAAGGCCGCCGAGGGGCGTGACCTGCAGCTCAGGGAAGCCGGCCCCCTGGCCGACCGGCTCGAGCGCGTCACCAATCAGCTCGTGAACAAGGCGGAAGCCGACATGGTGGCCAGCATCGAGGCCGGCCAGAGCGCCTACGCGCAGTCGCGATGGATCGTGGTCGGGATCGCAATCGGCAGCATCGGGCTCGCCCTCGTGCTCGGCTACGCGATCTCCTGGTCGTTGATGGAGCCGGTCAAGCAGATGGACGATCGGCTGCGCGAGATCGCGGCCGGCGACTTCTCGCGTCACGTCACCGTCGGCAACCGCGACGAGCTGGGCACGCTGGCCGCCAACCTCAACCGGATGAGCGACGAGCTGGGCCGCCTCTACGACCAGCTGGAGACGGCCAACCGTCACAAGTCCGAGTTCCTGGCCAACATGTCGCACGAGCTGCGCACCCCGCTGAACGCGGTCATCGGCTTCTCGGACGTGCTGCTGGAGCGCACGTTCGGCGACATGAACGACAAGCAGGAGCAGTACATCGGGATCATCCAGAGCTCGGGGCGACACCTGCTGTCGCTCATCAACGACATCCTGGACCTCTCCAAGATCGAGGCCGGGCGCATGGAGCTGGAGCTGAGCTCGTTCGACGTCGAGATGGCCGTCGACAACACGGTCACGCTCGTGCGCGACCGCGCGGCCCGCCACGATCAGACCCTCACCGTCGAGGTCGAGCCCGATCTCGCCCCGGCCGTCGGGGACGAGCGAAAGATCAAGCAGATCCTCCTGAACCTGCTCTCCAACGCCGTCAAGTTCACGCCCGACGGCGGCCGCATCGGGGTGCGGGCGGGCCGGACCGAGGGCGGCGTCGAGATCGCGGTGAGCGACACGGGCGTCGGCATCGCGCCCGAGGACCAGGCGGCGATCTTCGAGGAGTTCCGCCAGGTCGGGAGCGACTACGTGCGCAAGCGCGAGGGGACCGGGCTCGGCCTCGCCCTCACGAAGAGATTCGTCGAGCTCCACGGCGGCCAGATCCGCGTCGAGAGCGAGCTCGGCAAGGGCTCGACGTTCACCTTCACGCTGCCGGAGAGGCCATGGCCGGAGAGCTGATCCTCATCATCGAGGACAACGAGAACAACCGCATCCTCGTCCGCGACGTGCTGCAGTCGCGCGGCTACCGGACCGAGGAGACGGACAACGCCGAGGAGGGGCTGCGCCTGGCCCGCGCCTCGCAGCCCGCGCTCATCCTGATGGACATCCAGCTCCCCGGCATGAACGGGATGGACGCGCTCAGGCTGCTGCGAGCCGATCCGGCTACGCGCGAGATCCCGGCGATGGCCGTCACCGCGTCGGCCATGACCCACGACCGTCAGAAGATCATGGCCGCCGGCTTCGACGCCTACCAGACCAAGCCCCTCAACGTCCGCGAGTTCGTCGAAGCCGTCCGCACCGTCCTCAGGACTCACGAGCGCCCCGGCTCAACCGGGGCGTGACACGCGCCGGGCGACGCAGCGGCCGGGCGCCGCAGCGAATGGGCGCCGCAGCGAATGGGCGACGCAGCGGCCGGGCGACGCGCGTCGGGGGGGTATGGGGGGAGCCGCAGGGGCCCCCCCATCTCAATCAATAAGAGTAAAAGCCGCGTCCGGATTTCCGGCCCAAGTGTCCGGCCATGACCATGCGCTTGAGCAGCGGGGGCGGCGCGTAGCGGGGCTCGCGGAATTCCTCGAACATCACCTCGGCCACGAACATCGCGGTGTCGAGGCCGACCAGGTCGAGCAGCGTGAACGGGCCCATCGGGTAGCCGCACCCGAGCTTCATGGCCTGATCGATGTCCTCCAGCGAGGCGATCCCGCCCTCGTAGATCCGGACGGCGTCGAGCAGGTACGGGACGAGCAGCCGGTTGACGATGAAGGCCGTCGAGTCCTTGGTCTGCACGGGCACCTTGCCCAGGGCCCGCACCCACTCGGTCGCGGTCGTGACCGTGGCCTCACTGGTCAGGATCGTCCGCGCCACCTCCACGAGCTTCATCAGCGGCACCGGGTTGAAGAAGTGCAGTCCGAGCACCTGCTCGGGCCGCTTGGTCGCGGCGGCCATCGCGGTGACGTTGCAGGAGGAGGTGTTCGAGGCGAGGATCGCGTGCGGCGGGCAGATCCGATCGAGCCGGGCGAACGTCTCGTTCTTGACGGGTTGATTCTCGGTGATCGCCTCGACCACGAGGTCGACGTCGCTGAGGTCCTCGAGATGGACCGTCCCCCTGACGTGGCCCAGGATCTCGTCCTTCGCCCGCGCTTCGAGCTTGCCCCGCGCGGCGAGACCGTCGAGCGTGGCCCGCAATCCCCCGAGCCCGCGCTCCAGCAACGCCTCGTTGGCCTCGACGACGATCGTCGGAAACCCGGCCTGGGCCGCGACCTGCGCGATCCCCGACCCCATGAGCCCACACCCGATCACACCAACCCGCTTGATCGCCATCCGTGAAGACCTCCAGACAGACGAAAGGCCCGACCCCATCGTGTCCGGGCCGGGCCTTGCGTGCGAGTGTTTGCCTAGTTTTTCGCGCGACGTCCGGGCAACGGCGCCGGGTCGTAGTGCATGGTTCCGGGCGGGCACGGGTTGCGCACCGTGATCACCGCGCGGTCCACCTTCACCGAGCCGTCGGGCAGCACTTCGGCCAGCGGCGAGCGCGGAGCCGGGCCCGCGTCCTTGAGCGTGCGGTCGTACGCGACTTCGCGCGCCTCCACCGGAACGCGGCTGATCGTCAGCAGCATCGAGGCCTTCACCACCGTCTTGGCCTCGTCGGCCTGGGCCGCCGTGACCCCCAGCGCGAGCAACGCGAGCGCGGCGAGAACGAGTGAACCTTTCACCATGCCGTGCCTCCTGCGCTCAATCATAAACGATCACGGAGTGGAGCGGGTAGCTCTTGAGCTTCTCCCGCCCGTGGAGGAAGGCCAGCTCGATCAGGAACGTGACCCCGACCACGCGCCCGCCGAGCTGCTCGACCAGACGCAGAGTGGCCGCCATGGTCCCGCCGGTGGCGAGGAGATCGTCGACCACGAGCACGCGCTGGCCCGCGCGGATCGCGTCCTCGTGAACGGCCAGGGCGTCGCGCCCGTACTCCAGCTCGTACTCCACCTCGATGGTCTTGCCCGGCAGCTTGCCGAGCTTGCGCACGGGCACGAAGCCGGCGTCGAGCTGGTGAGCGAGCGCCCCGCCGAAGATGAACCCGCGCGACTCGATGCCCACCACGATCTCGACCCCGGCGTCGCGATAGTGGGCGGCCAGCAGATCGACGACGCGCCGAAACGCCGGCCCGTCCTTGAGCAGGGTCGTGATGTCCTTGAAGAGGATCCCCTCGGTGGGGAAGTCCTTGATGTCCCGGATCTTGGCGCGCAGCTCGGCGACGTCGTCCATGCTCACACCGCGGCGGAGGCGCCTCCGTCGAAGTTGACCGCGGTCCCGGTGATGAAGCGCGCGCGATCGGAGACGAGGAATGCGACCAGGTCCGCGAACTCTTCGGCCTCCCCGAGCCGTCCCAGCGGCACCCGACGGGTCTTGGCCATGTCGGCGTAGAACGCGTCGAGGTCGCCGCCCTTGAAGCGGCGCGTCCACTGAGCGCTCTTGACCACCCCGAGGCAGATCGTGTTCACGCGGATCTGATCGGCCGCGTACTCGTGGGCCAGCGACTTGGTGAGGTTGATGCCGGCCGCGCGGGTGACCGAGGTCGGCAGCGATTTCGGGTTCGGCGCCTTGCCCCCGACCGTGGTGACGTTGACGATGGCCCCGCCGCCGCGCGCCTTCATCGACGGGATCACCAGGCGGCAGCAGCGGATCGCGCCCATGACCTTCAGGTCCCAGTCGTACTGCCACATCTTCTCGTCGACGCCCTCGAAGCCCGAGGCCTGCGACGTGCCCGCGTTGTTGAGCAGGATGTCCACCCCGCCCCATCGATCGATGACCGCGCCCACGAACTTTTCGACCTGGTCGCCCTGGGTCACGTCGGTCGGCATCGCGAGGACGTCACCACCCGCCTTCTGGATGGCGGAGGCCGCCCCTTCCAGAACGTCGGGTCGGCGCGCCGCCATGCCGACCTTCGCTCCGCACCGCGCCAGCTTCTCCGCGGTCGCGCGCCCCAACCCTTCGCTCGCCCCGGTCACGATCGCGACTTTGCCCTCGAGTCCGAGTTCCAGAGTGTCCATGGCCGGGAAAGATAGCACGCACGCCGATGCCCTACACGTCCATCAACAGCCGCGGGAGCTCCGCGAGATCCTTCACCACGAGGTCGGCGGCGGGAGAGGGCGCGGCGCCGGCGAAGGCGTAGTGCGCCGCGCGCATGCCGAGGTGTTGGGCGCCCAGGACGTCGGCGTCGGGGTTGTCGCCCACGTGCAGGGCACGCGCGGGCTCGACGCCCAGCGCGTTCAGCGAGCGCTCGAAGATGCGCGGGTCGGGCTTCCGGAAGCCGACCTCGTCGGAGTACGCGATCGCCACGGCGTCGAAGTGCCGGAGCATGTCGTGATGCGCGAGGATGCGGCGCAGGACGACGCCGGGCGTGCGTCCGGTGTTGGAGACGATGCCCAGACGGATACCGCGCGAGGAGAGCGCGCTCAGCGCCTCCACGGCGCCCGGCATGGGCACCGGCGGGTACTCGAGCGCGGGCGTGCCGTAGGCGTCCACCGCCCGCGCGAAGCTCGCGTCGTCCAGCCGCGCGCACAGTCCCTCGTCGAGGCAGTCGAAAAAGAGCCGCACCTGGTCCTGGATCGTGGGCTCGCAGTTGGTGGTCCAGAAGCGCTCGATCATGATCGTCCAGCAGCGCTCGTGGGCCTCCTCGACCGCGGCGCTCGGGCGGGCGCAGCCCGCCGACGCGAGCAATTCGGCCAGCGATTGCACCCGCCGCGCGCTCGCCCGCCCGAGGTTCTCGGGCGTGTCCTGGACCAGCGTC
>Ga0193725_1000077_pt1 | contig 33167 bp, 33 predicted proteins | sample H2a2metaG_FD_143058 | JGI IMG/M metagenome (GOLD analysis project Ga0193725, IMG submission 143058) | Soil microbial communities from a riparian zone of the East river system, Colorado, United States - H2a2 | ecosystem: Environmental > Terrestrial > Soil > Riparian zone | place: USA: East River... | reverse complement strand
GACGAAGAGTACCTCCGCCTCAAGATCCTCACCTGCATGCTGCCGGAGATCTGACCGCAGCCTCAGACCCACAGGTACCCGAAATCACCCACACGACTTCACGAAGAGCCCTAATTTAGTCATCAGGAGGTGGGCATGCGTCGCGATATGGGCAAGGTCATCATCGAGCGCCCGCGGGTCGGCGGCGAGCGGGTTCGCGGGCCTCGCACCCGGCGGGACGTCGAGGACGTCGGCGAAAGGGCGCCGATGAAGCCGATGCGCGCGGAGCGGAAGACACAGACCGATCTGTGGGGACCTCTGCGCCGGTTCGTTAGCGCAAACGTCGGACGTCCGTGGAGCAAGGTGTGGTCAGAGATCTGCGAGCAGGCCGACCACCGCAGCGTCGTCGGCTTGCATCTCCGCGGGCACATCCACGATCTGGTGGAGACACGCCCGATGATGCTCGGCAGGATCCCGGCCAGCAGGAGCGGTCGCAATCTCGGGACGAGCTTCTACGTCGATCCGCGAACCGGCCTCCTCTGTCGGCGGCCTCGCGATCGCAGGCGGTAGTGTCTCGTCGAAAGGCGCGGCCGAGATCCGATTCCCTGCTCGGCCGGCCGCGTCACAACAGGTTGCGAGCGATGACGGACAGCACCAGTAAACTGACGGCCAGCGCAATGGGTACGGCCAGCGCCGCCTTTTCTTCGGCGATTCCCGCGATCTTTGAATAGCCGGCGTACAACAGCAGGGTGCTGTAAGCAAGCGCGAACACCGTGCCCACCTTGAGGACAGCATCTTTCCAGACGAGCACGGTATATGTGGTTCTTCCCGCCACATCCAAATGGGGTGAGCCAATGTCCGGCCCCAGGACAAGACTCACCAGAAAGATGGCGGCCAACGGCAGGAGGCTCACTCCGGCAATAAAGAAGTCACCTGCGAGCTGGCCATTTCCCCGGAAGACGGTCCTGGCCAGCGCAGAGGTCACGATCAGGGTCGCGGCAAACCCGAGGCTTTGCAGAAAGGCCTTGATGATGAAAGACCCCCTGGCCAAGCTCGCGAAGTTCTCCGTCAAGGAAACGTTGCCCAAATCCATCGCCATGCCCAGCCCGATCATTCCCACCCCTCTCATGGCGGCGAGCATCGCGGCCATGACAAAGCAGACGCAGAAGAAACCACCAACCACCAAGGCGCGATTCGGATCGAACATCGTGAAGGATGCCCTCAACCCACCGAGCGGATTCTTCCGGAGCACCTTGAGGGCTTCCACCGTGTCACGAGCTCCGACGGTGAGCAGAGCTTGAAATCGGGCACGCCGGCCACCCGACGGCGCCGCGCTGGACGCCCTGGCGACACCACACGCTGGACACCGTCCGGCTCCGTCCGGAATGCGTTGGCCGCAGCTCACACAGAACATGGGACTCCTCTGCGCACACCGTCGCCGACCTCGAACGGATCTAGACGGCGGGCCTGCTCACTTCGTCAGGAACGTCTTGGCCTGGGTGAGCTCGGGGCGCTCGGCGTCGGCGGTCGCGGCGAGCGCGGTGAGCTTGGTGTAGAAGCCGCGCGCCCGGTCGCGGTCGCCGGCCAGCTCGGCCGCGCGGGCGGCGCCGGCGAGGCCACGGAAGCGGTTGGGGTCGCTCTTCTGCGACCGCTCGAACTCCGCGAGCGCGGGCGCCGGCTGCCCGAGATCGAGGAGCAAGTTGGCCAGCATCTCGCGGGCCGGGAACAGCGCGCCCGGAGTGACGGGATGCTTCTCGGTCGCGTCCTCCCGGTCGGCCGCCTGCCGCATGAGCGTGACCGCCTCCTCGTTCTTGCCTTCGGCCCGCGCGATCCAGGCCGACACCGCGAGCCGCTGGATGTCACTCTGCTCGGCCCAGTACGCGTTCTTGGCCGCCTTCAGCGCGTCGCGGAGCGCCTCGATCCGCGCCAGGCTCTTCCGGGCGTCGGCGACGTTGCCGCTCCGGGCCGCCCCGATGCCGCGGGCGAACCAGACGATGGACTCGGCCTGGGGGAACTTGTCCCACCCCAGATCGCTCGGCGTCGGCGTGAGCGCGGCCGCGTCCGCCCAGCGCCCGCGCTCGAGCGTGTAGCGCGCGGGGATCGCCGCCAGCGCGAAGGCGCCGGCGAAGTGATCGACGTTGAGCTTGCGCGTGCCCACGACCTCGTCCATCAAGGCCTTGGCCTCATGGTCCTTCGCGAGCTGCATGAAGGCGTACATCATGTAGTCGTAGGCGTGCAGCGACTCGTAGGAGCGCAGGCCGATGGTGTTGTCGCGCAGCGCTTCCTGGCCGGCTCGCGCCGAGGCGCGGTTGGAGTCGATGGACTCCTGCCACGAGCCCACGCGCGTGAAGATGTGCGCGGGCATGTGCTGGGCGTGGGGCGCCGCCGGCGCGATGCTCGCGTAGCGGCGCGCGGCGGTCAGGCCCTTGTTCGCGATCGGGGGGAAGTCGTAGCTGTGGATCAGGTAGTGCGCGACCCCGGGGTGCTGGGGCTGCTCGGCGAACACCTTTTCGAGGATGCCGGCGGCTTTGAGCTGGTTGGCGTACGTCTTGTCGTTGGGGTTCAACGTCATGTTCAGCGCCAGCGCGTAGAACACCGCGGCCTCGCGATCGTCGGGATAGCGCGCGCTGAGCTGCTCCATGGCCTTCTCGTAGGCGACGGCGCGCGTCCGGTGATCGGTCTTGTCGGCGTCCTTGTAGATGTTGTCGATGGCGGCGATGTAGTCCCGCTCCCGCGGCGTCTTCGCGCCCATGGTCTTGGCCTTCGCGAGCACCTCCCCGCCTTCCTTCAGCCCCCGCGCGCTCGGCGGCGCGGCCAGGGGGTTGCCCATCCACGCCATCGCCACGCCCCAGCCGGCGATCGCGCAGCTGTTATCGACCTGCGCGGCCTCCGAGAACTCCTTGATGGCCGCGTCCAGCCAGAACGAGTGCAGCATGGCGACGCCTCGCAGGAAGTGTTCCTGGGCGGCCGGCGTGCACGACGTCTGGAAGTTGACCTTGCCGAGCTGTTCGGTGGCCGCGCCGGTGACCTGGGACCGGACGACCGATGCCGGCAGCAACAGGGTGACGACGAGCGTGACGACGAGGGGGATGCGCTTCATGGCGAGACCTCCTTACGCAGGCGAGTCTACCATCCAGCGACAATCCCTTGAATCAAGCACCCTCGTCCGTCACCCCGTCGGTCCCGAGCAGGAGGGCGAGGCCTTTGAGGACATCACGCATCTTGCCGGGGCCGAGAACTCCGACGCGGCTACCGAGCCGTGCGCGATCAATGGTTCGGATCTGGGAGATATTGATCACGCTCGGCCGGGGCAGTCCCGCCTCACCCTGGCGGAGACGCACGTTACCAGGCATCGTCGCGAGCCGAAGGTTCGACGTGACCGCAGCGACGACCGTCGTGGAGATCGCGCTTCGATTGAAGCGGTCGTGTTGCACGATGAGAGCAGGCCGACGTCCGGCGGGTGCCGAGCCCTCGATCGCTCCGAAATCGAGCCAGTAGACTTCGCCCTGCCGGATCACCAGCGCTCGTCCGACCACTCGCTTCCCACGCGATCCAGGTCCGAGGCTTCTCGGCTCTGTTGCTCCACGAGCTCAGGCGCCGCGAAGAGCTCGTCGAGCCGCCGAGTAATCTCCGCATCGCGGCGCGCACGAACCGCGTGCTGCAGAACGCGCATCACGAACCTGTTTCGCGATTCGCCCCGCGCGCGTGCCACGCGGTCGACCGCCGCGAGTAGTTCCTCGGGGACCGCGATCGCGGTTTTTCGGAGCGGCATCGGGTATTCCTCCTGGTAGCGCCAAAAAGCATACTACGATCTTCCAAAGGTCGCCGATGAAAGTCGCAGATTTCGGAAATGAGCCGCGGCCGGCATCACGCGCTGCCCAAGTTCATGACGCAATCAACACGCGACGGGCCTCGATGGCGGCACGGCCGCGATGACTGACGTTTGATTTCTCAGCATCGCTCAGCTCGGCGAACGTTCGGCCGAGCGCCGGGTAGTAGAACAGCGGATCGTAGCCGAAGCCCCCCTCGCCGCGCGGCTCGCGGGTGATCGTGCCCTCGGCCACGCCTTCCACGACCCACTCGCGGCCTTCGGGATCGACGATCGCGATCACGCAGCGGAAACGGGCGGTGCGGCGATCGTCAGGGACGTCGCGGAGCGCGTCGAGCAAGAGCGCGCGGCGGCCGGCGTCGTCGAGGCCGGGGCCGCCGTAGCGCGCGGAGTAGAGACCGGGGGCGCCGCCGAGCGCGTCGACCTCCAGACCGGAGTCGTCGCCGAGCGACCATGATCCGGTCAGGCGCGCGGCCGCACGGGCTTTCAACAGCGCGTTGCCGCGGTAGGTCGTCTCGTTCTCCTCCGGAGCGACCGCGCCGGGATAGTCGGCGAGCATCCGCAGCGCGAACGGGACGTCGCCGAGCAGCGCGACCAGCTCGCGCGCTTTCGCGCGATTCAAGGTGGCGAGAACCAGAACGCGATCGTGCGCGGTCATCGGCTCGCGAAACGACACCGGGCATCCTGCGGGGTCATCGTCGCCGCGCGGGAGGGCGAGCGATCAGAGCGTGAACGTGCGCTGGTCGCGGGCGGCGCGGGCCTGGCGTTGCAGCGCGACGAGGCGGCGGATGCCCTGCTCGGCCAGCGCGAGCAGCGCGTCGAGGTGGGCGCGCGCGAACGGGTTCTGCTCGGCGGTGCCCTGCACCTCCACGAACTCGCCGCTGCCGGTCATGACCACGTTCATGTCGACCTCCGCGGTCGAATCCTCGCCGTAGTTCAGGTCGAGCAGCGGCTGGCCCTTGACGATGCCCACGCTGATGGCGGCCACGCAGTCGCGCAGCACTGCTCCGACGTCGACGCCGGGGATGCGCGCGACCGCGTCGGCCAGCGCGATGAAGGCGCCGGTGATGGCCGCGGTGCGGGTGCCGCCGTCGGCCTGGATCACGTCGCAGTCGAGCCACACCGTGCGCTCGCCGAGCTTGGCGCGATTGACCACCGCGCGCAGCGCGCGGCCGACCAGGCGCTGGATCTCCTGCGACCGCCCGCTCGGGCCGCGGTTCTCGCGCGTGCTCCGCGTGTTGGTCGAGCGCGGGAGCATCGCGTACTCCGCGGTCACCCAGCCGAGCTGCTGGCCCTTGAGGAACGGCGGGACCTTGTCCTCGACCGAGGCCGTGCAGATGACCTTGGTCACGCCGAACTCGACCAGTACCGAGCCTTCGGGATGGACGAGGAAGTCGCGCGTGATCACCACCGGGCGCAACGCGTCGGCCGCGCGGCCGTCGGCGCGCGGCGCGCTCACCGAGGGCGGCCCATGATCTGGCGCAGTCGCTGATCCCAGGCGCGCTTGTACTCGCGGAGCCCGGCCGCGATGGCGCGGGCGATGTCGTCGCGATAACGGCTCTCGCGCAGCTTCTTCTCCTCTTTGGGGTTCGTGACGAACCCGATCTCGATGAGGATGGCCGGCATCGCGGCGCCGCCGAGGACGTAGAAGCCGGCTTGCTTCACGCCCCGGCTCGGAATGCGCAGCGAGTGACTCATCGAATCCTGCACGATCTCGGCCAGCCGCGACGATTCTTCCTGGAACTCCGACTGGGCGAGATCCCACAGGATCGTCTTCACGATGTCGACCCCGCGGCCTTTCGCCGCCGGCTTCTCGAGCTGGACCACGCTGTTCTCGAGCGCGGCCACCTGGCGGGCCCCGTTGTCGGTCGCCTCCGACGACAGGAAATAGGTCTCGACGCCTTCGGAGGCGACCTCGCGGTGGGCGTTGGCGTGGATCGACACGAAGACGTCGGCGCGCTGTTTGTTGGCGAAGCTCGTCCGGTCGCGCAGGGTCACGAAGTGGTCGGCGTCGCGCGAGAGCAGCACCTTGATCCCGAGCTGATCGCCGGCCAGCTTGGCCACGCGCTTGGTGACGTCGAGGACCAGCTCTTTTTCCATGAGCCCGGTGGGGCCGGTGGCGCCGGGATCGTGGCCGCCGTGGCCGGCGTCGATCACCATCACCCTGAGCGGCGTGGTGGTCGCGCGCTGATCGCGGTCGGTGGGATCGAGGGGACGCATGAAGTCCAGCACGAGGCGATCGGGATCGGCGAACGTGGTCGCGCGCACCTCGCCCGGCGTTCCGTCGAAGGTCACGCGCAGCAGCGCATCGCCGCGCGCGCGCTCGAGACGCACCTCTTGGACGAAGCCGTCGCGAATCTCCAGCGTGCGCGCATTGCCGGCCAAGGCCCCCAGGCGAACGCGGGCATCGCGCTCGCCCTTGGCCTCGACCCGATACGAAACGGGCGCGGAGGTCTCGAGGACGACCCGGGTGAACGACGGATAGGAGCGGAAGCGCAGCTCCTCCAGCGCGGCCTCGACCGCCTGCGCGTGAACGGGAACCGCCCCCGCGGGGATGATGACGGGCGCCGGCACGCCCTGCACGGTGGTCAGCCTCGGCACCACGCGCTCGAGGAAAGAATCCGGGACCAGCCAGACGCCCTTGCGCACCCGCACCGGGGCGTCGAGCACGACCGGCCGATCGTCCACCACCACCCGCGTCCAGTTGCGGGTGAGGGTCACGGTGTGACCGGAGACGCGCAGGTACGCGCGGGCGCCGGCGGGCGGCGCGTCAGCGCGGGTGTGGATGGACGCCGCCACCCGCTCCAGCTCGACGTAGGACCGCCCCTCGTGCCGCACGACGGGCAGCCGCAGGACACCGGCCCCCTGGCCGGCGGTCGACGTGGCGAGAATCAGAATGGCGAGAGCGAAAGCCGACCACCAACGACGCATTGAAGGGCCATTTTAGCAACCCCGCTCCGGCGAGCCGTCGCTTTACTTACCGGCCGTTCACCCGGCGCCCGCGTGATCTTCGGCGCATGGCGGCAGACGCGAGTGAACTGATCGACTACGGCCGGGCCGGGATGCGCCAGAGGAATACGCGACGGGACGTGCCGGCCACCGGGACGTCGAGGGTTCGCTCGGGTGGCCAGTCGCCCATGTCGAACTGGTGGGAGACCACGCGGCTGCCGGGGCGCAGGTCGCGCTGGAGCTTGGGGCGCAGGCGGAGGTTGAGGTCGGGCGAGAGGTAGAGCGCGACCACGGTGGCGGCGCTGACGTCGGTGGCGAAGAGATCTTGCTGGACGAACGTGACCCGGTCGGTGACGCCGGCGCGGGCGGCGTTGGCGCGGGCCTCGCGGACGCGTTCGGGGTCGAGGTCGACGCCGACGCCGCGCGCGCCGTAGCGCTGGGCGGCGGTGATCACGATGCGGCCGTCGCCGCAACCCAGGTCGTAGACCACGTCGCCCGGCCCGACCTTCGCCGCCTCCAGCATCGCGCGGACCACCTCCAGCTCGGTCGCCACGAAGATGACGTCGAGCGCGGGCGGCGAATTCGTCGCCGATCCCGCGCAGCCGCCGAAGACCGCGCTGGCCACGGCCAGCACGAGCCAGAGCCCCATGACCGGACGCCGTCGAGCGGACGCCATCAATGCGGGCGGACCCGGAACCAGAACGTCGAGTAGATGTGCTTCATCTTGCGCGTCAACAGCCAGTTGGCCACGTAGGCGGCGAGCATGGCGAGCAGCAGCCCGATGATCCACCAGCGTGAGCCCTTGACGGCGTGGAAGACGAACCGTCCGACCGCGGTGAGGAGACCGGTGACCGACACCTCGGACAGGTGCCACCGCGCGTTGGCCAGCGCCATGATGATCACGAGGAGCGCGACCCCGATCAACACGACGTACGCCACCCGCCGGAGCACGATGAGACCCCGCACGCTGTCGAGCACCGAGGACCGCTTGCCGAGCTCCGTGCGCATGTGGTCCAGCGTCGAGGCCACGATCGGGACGGCCTGGCCCACGATTTCCGCGCCGCGCGGGACGTTGCCGGGCGCGTAGCCTTCGGGGGCGTCCAGGCAGCGCTCGAGCACGCTCACGTGCACGCGCGGTGGCAGCCGATGCTCGCGACAGAACCGGTCGATGTCGCGGGGCAGATACCGGTAGAAGAACGACGCGCCCGCGCGCGAGTCGTAGAGCTTGTCGTAGACGTTCTGGCGCTCGTGATAGAGCTGCCGGTCGCCGGGGCTGAACCGCAGCCCCGCGACCGTGGTCCCGTCGGCCAGCGTCCGGGGCTGCTCGGCCTCGTCCATCATCCAGGTCAGCGACACCACCGACATGCCTTGCTTGGGATACCCACCGCCCACGTTCGAGTGCACGCCGGAGAACCACACCTGCTTGATGCGATCGGGATCCTGGACCGACGCCGCGCTGGCCGCGCCGTTGGCTTTGGGCGCCTCGTCCCAGATCAGGGGGTGGAAGGTGTGGCGCTCGTCGTCGATGGCCAGCGCGTGACGGGCGCGCTCGACCATGGGGCCGAGCACGTGGTCAGGGAACTTGAAGCGATAGAAGGTCTCGTTCCACAGGTCGGCGATCCAGGGGACGGGAAAGCCGACGGCGTCGACGGTGTCCCACACCCCGATGAACGCGATCGGCACTTGCCAGGGCTCGAAGCCGGCGCGGTGGCCCTGATGCTGAACGGCCCACTGGGTGCGGATCTTGACGGCGGACTCCGGCTTGTCGGAAGCCTTGCCGCGGAATACTTGCATCAAACGCGTGCGATACCGGTCGCGGTACGCCCGGTACGCCTGCGTGACGCGGCTCCGCAGCTCGTCGTCCGACGTGCATCCGGGATGGTGGCGATCGATGATCCCGCAGGTCGCGATCAACCCGCTCAGCGTGCGGGCCGTGAAGGCCCCGCGGCTGAAGCCGAACAGGAAGATCCGGTCGCCGGGATCGTAGACACGGGCCAGATCGGCGTAGAGCTGGCGCACGTTGCGGCCGAGCCCGATGCCGAGCGCGCCGCCCAGCGCGGCGAGCAGCTTGAGCCGGCTGGTGCCCACCCCGTCGTCGTAGAAGCCGATCTGGCGGACCCTGTGGTCGGGGTCCGTACGATGGCCCTCGAAATCGACGGCCTCGTAGAGCTTGAAGACGTTGGTGCCCCGCCGCTTGACGGCGGTGTTGCCGGTACCGTCCGAGCAGATCACGATGTGCTTCATCGATGGCCTCCCCTCGCACGACGCACCCGCCCGGACCGGGCGGCTACACGTTGGTGACGATCGAGGGCGACTCCTCGCCGAGCGCGCGCTCGAGGGCGAGGGCGAGGTCGGCGTCGTGCTCGTGGTGGGTCGCGAAGATCCGGCACTGGGCGACCTTGCCGGGCAGGTACTTGAGGATCTCGGTGAGCGGCTCCTTCGACACGACGCCGGCGGCGGGATCGTAGACGTAGATCTGGCGGTCGCCCATCTTCAGCGGGTTGAGCGGGCGCGGGTCCTGGCTCGCCATGTCGATCCGGAACGGAAACTCGCGCAGGTGCGCGGGCAGGAACGTGCGCACCCGCCGCTCGACGGTCTCCGCGTCGAGGAAGGCCTGGCCGCGCTTGGGCTCGAAGAGATCGAGCACCACCTCGTGGGACATCCGCCACTTGAGCGTGCGGTCGAGCACCTGCCGCCATTCCGCGCCCAGCTCGCGCCGCGCGGGGTCCTCGGAGTCGTGCCAGCGCCCGACTTCCTCGAGCAGCATCCACTCCGTCAGGTGCAGGTACGGGCGCAGATCGCGGCGGAGGTCGTAGGGAAAGGCCAGCTTCATGGTGTCGCGGAAGATTTCCTTCAGGTGCAGGTCGATCCCGCGCGTGGTCCGGTGATAGTAGACGTTCGTGTACATGTAGAAGCGGGCGTTGAGGAACATGATGAAGGCGCCGAGCCCGCTGCGATGGATGGTCAGGCCGTCCTCGGAGAAGAACGAGTAGTAGATGATCCGCTCGATGTCGATGGGACCGATGGCCACCCCGCACATGTAGGCGTCGCGGAGGACGTAGTCCATGTTGTCGGCGGTGAACACGCCCGAGAGCAGCGGCTTGAGATGCGCGAGCCAGCGCGGGTGCGATTCCAGCGGCTGCGTGTAGCTCTTGCCCATCAGGTAGCAGATCCACTCCGGATCGATGGCCTCGCCGCCCTCGAACGCGCCCGAGGGGCTGCGCCGCAGGTTGCGGAGGATGTCGGCCAGATCCTCGCGGATGATGCGCTGGCCGACCAGCTCGTGGGTCAGGTCGTAGTCGATCAGGAAGTTGTCGTCGAAGAAGTGGCCGAAGGGGCCGTGGCCCACGTCATGGAGCAGCCCGGCCATCCGCAGCAGCTCTTCCAGCAGCGGCGCCGACGGGCCTTCCGGGAAGATCGCGTGAAACGACGGATACAGATGTTGGGAGAGACGGCCGGCCAGGTGCATGGCCCCGAGCGAGTGCTGGAATCGGCTGTGCTCCGCGGCGGGAAACACCCAGCGCGCCGACTGGAGCTGGGGAATGCGGCGCAGCCGCTGCACCCACGGCGTGTCGATCAGGTCCTGCTCGGCCGCCTCGCCCGGAACGACGCCCGGCCGCGTGTAGACGATGTACTGATGGATCGGATCCGCGATGAGTCCGCGCCCCCCGTACGTGTCAGCTGCACCCTTCATGATTTCGAGCTTATCAGGACGTGCACTCGCGGAGCGGCGCGGGTTTCCCGCGCCGCGTAGCGCGGGGGGCTTGGGGGGCCCGTGGCTAGGCCCCCCATGTCAAACAGTGCTGGGCGATCTCGATGGGCTTGGCGAACCAGATGTCCTTCTTGCCGAGCATCTTCTGGATCAGGCGCTCGAGCATGCGCATGCGCGAGGGGCGGCCCATCACTTGCGGGTGAAACATCAGGTTGTAGAAGCCGCTCTCCTCGTACTGGCCCTCGAACTCCTCCGACCAGATCTCCCACACGTCCTGCTGGCTCCAGATCCCGTTGCCGGCGGGCGGGTTGGCGCTGAAGCCGAAGTACATGAAGTCGTCGTTGACCCAGCTCGTGGGCAGCTCCACCAGATCGCCGTGCGGGGTCTGGTGCCGGTAGGGCAGATCGGCGTCCATCATGTTCGTGTGGTAGACGAACCCGTGCTTCTTGAGGAGCCCGAAGGTGTGGCGGCTCGGGTCCGCCGACGGCGTGCGCGAGCCGAGCGGGGTCACGCCGAGCTGACGCTTGAAGATCTCGAGCGTCTTGACCAGCAGCGCTTCCTCCTCCTCGGCGCTCCCGAGCAGGAAGGGCTTCTCGTGCAGATAGCCGTGGTGGCCCAGCTCGTGGCCGCGCGCGACGATCTCTTCGATCACGGCGGGATAGCGCTCGATGATCCAGCCGGGCACGTAGAACGCGACCTTCAGCCCGTAGCGGTCGAGCAGGCGCAGGATGCGCGGCATCGCGGTCTTGGGGCCGTAGGCGCCCATCGACATGTGGATCGGGCGCTCGGCCAGCTTGGGATCGCGGGCGATCCACAGCGTCTCGCCGTCGAGGTCGAAGGACAGCATGACCGCGCACCGCGCGCCGTGCTTCCACTTCACCGGAGGATCTTCGATCATTTCCCGAGCAGGCGGTAGCGGTCCACGGACGGGACGGGGATCACGTGCACAGCGGCCTCGCGCTGCACGGCCAGGCGGATCACGTCGCCGGCGCGCCCGCGCCAGAGCTGCTCGTAGAACTCTTCCTGCGAGGCGATCGTCACCCCGTTCACGCTGAGGATGCGGTCGCCGCGCCGGAGTCCGCTCTCGCGCGCCGGACCCGAGGACGCGAAGCCGTCGATGACCACGCCGTCCTCGCGGGGCACGGTGTAGAGCCCGAGCCAGGGACGCGCCGGCCGGCTCACCACGCGGCCGGCCGCGATCAGCTCGTCCTTCACCGCGATGAACTTGTCGATGGGGATCGCCACGTTGACGTGCGGAGGCTCGCCGAGACGGAGCGAGGCGATGCCGAGCACGGCCCCGCGCGCGTCGACCACCGCGCTGCCTCCCCACGAGTCGGTGGACGGTCCCACGATCAACGCGCGGTCCAGCATGTACTCCCAGTACCCGGAGAACCGCCGGACGGCCTGGACGTGATTGGTGACCCACGCGAGGTCGTTGTCCTCGTCGACTCCGACGGTGCCGCCCAGGCTGCCCACCCGGACGTCGCTCGATGACCCGAGCGTCGCCGCCGGCCACGGCCCATCGCCCTCGAGCTTCACCACCCCCAGGCCGGTCTCGAAGTCGATCGCGGTCAGCCGCGCCGAGGTCGCGCGGCCGTCGCGGGTGCGCGCCTCGATGCGCACGGCGTCCATCACCGCGTAGCTCACGGTCACCGCGTAGCCGCGGGTGTCGACGATCACACCGGTGGCGAACCGCTGGGTCCCCAGGCGCGCGCTCGACGCCGCGTCCTTGCGCGCGCTCACGCGGAGACCCACGAGCACGGGTTCGATGCGCCGCACGTACGACGGCATCTCCGCCACGCTCCGTGGATCGAGCCGGGGCTCGCGCGGCCGGACGACTGCGAACGTGAATCCGGGCAGCGCGATGGTGAGGATCAGCGTCGCCAGGAGCCGTCGATTCATGCGGACCCCCGCGGCGCCCTCAGCGCCCTTCGTACTGCCGCCGGTAGTACGCGCGGAACTCGCCGGACTTCAACGGGCGCCACCACGTTTCGCGCTCGCGATACCAGGCCACGGTGGCGGCCAGCGCGTCGCCGAACGCGTGGCGCGGACTCCAGCCCAGTCCGTGCACCTTCGTGGAGTCGAGCGAGTAGCGCCGATCGTGGCCGGCCCGGTCCTTCACGGGGCGGATCAGCGTGTCCGGTCGGCCGGTCAGGCGAAGGATCTCGCGGGTGAGATCGATGTTCTCGACCTCGGTGCCGCCGCCGATGTTGTAGACCTCGCCGTCCCGGCCCCGGCGCAGCACGAGGTCGATGGCCGCGCAGTTGTCGCCGACGAAGAGCCAGTCGCGCACGTTGCGCCCGTCGCCGTAGAGCGGCAGCGGCTCGCCGTCGATGGCGTTGGTGATGAAGAGCGGGATGACTTTCTCGGGATACTGATACGGCCCGAAGTTGTTGGACGACCGGGTGATCACCACCGGCACCCCGTGGGTCTGCCAGTACGCCCGCGCCAGCAGATCGCCGCCGGCCTTGGACGCGGAGTACGGGTTCGAGGGGCGGAGGGGATCCTCCTCGCGCGACGATCCGGACGCCACGCTCCCGTACACCTCGTCGGTGCTCACGTGAAGCAGGCGCGGGATCTTCAGCTCGCGCACGGTCTCCAGCAGCGTGAACACCCCGAACACGTCGGTGCGCAGGAAGGCATCGGGCTCCAGCAGCGATTTGTCGACGTGGGTCTCGGCCGCCATGTTCACGATCGCGTCCACGCCCTGGGCCACGTCGCGCACGAGCTTGGCGTCGCAGACGTCGCCGTGCACGAACGTGTAGCGCGGCGAGTCCTCGAGGTCGGCGAGGTTCGCGCGGTTGCCCGCGTAGGTGAGCTTGTCGAGGTTCACCACGGTGTCGTCGGGATGCGTGGTGAGCAGGTGGCGCACGAAGTTCGAGCCGATGAACCCCGCGCCGCCCGTCACCAGAATCTTCATGGCGTCAGCCGCGCGTGATGTCCCAGACGTCGGCGCCCAGGTAGTCCCACGGCAGCCGGCCTTCGTCACAGGTCGCGGGGTCGGTGGTGAAGTGCTGGTCGACGAAGTAGATCAGGCGCGCCGTCGCCGTCCCGAGATTTTTCACGCCGTGGGCGACACCGGGCGGGATGCGCACCAGTCGCGAGGCCCCGGCGCCCAGGGTGAGCCGCTGCGACACCCCCTCGCTCGGCGAGCCGGCCCGCACGTCGACCAGGATCATCAGGCAGCGGTCCGAGGGCGGCACGTACCAGACGTCGGTCTGGCCGGCGTGGAGGTGAAAGGCCTTGATCGCGCCCGGCTCGACCTCGCTGTAGTTGATCTGGCGGAGCGAGAACCCTTCGAGGGCGGAAGACTGTCCGCCATCCACACGCAGCAGCTCGGTCATCGAGCCGCCGTCGTCGACGTGCCGCGTGAGGTTCACGATCTCGACGCCCTCGATCGCCGGTCGCGGACCGTAGGACTGGAGCTCGAACCGCCGCTTCGCCTCGGCGCTCCACTGGATCGGCTCGGTCATGCGTCACCGTCGAGCAGGCGGCGGAGATACTCGCCGTATGAGTTGTGCTTCATGGTGTCGGCGATCTTCAAGATATCGACGGCGCCGACGTAGCCCATCTTGTACGCGATCTCCTCCACGCAGGCGACCATCAACCCCTGCCGCTCCTCGATCGTCTGGATGAACGTGGAGGCCTGGAGCAGCGCCTCATGGGTGCCGGTGTCGAGCCAGGCGATGCCGCGGCCGAGCTTCTCCACGTGCAGGGCGTCGAGGGCGAGATAGGCGGCGTTGGCGTCGGTGATCTCCAGCTCCCCGCGCGCCGAGGGCCGCAGGCGAGCCGCGATGTCGACGATGCGGTTGTCGTAGAAGTAGAGCCCGGTCACCGCGTAGTGCGAGCGCGGCTTGACGGGCTTCTCCTCGAGACCGATGGCCCGGCCGTCGGGGTCGAACTCCACCACCCCGTAGCGCTCGGGATCGCGCACCCAGTAGGCGAACACGGTGGCCCCGCTCGCGCGCGCCGTGGCCTTGCGCAGCAGCTCCGGGAAGCCGTGACCGTAGAAGACGTTGTCGCCCAGGGCGAGCGCGACCGCGTCGGCGCCGATGAAGGGCGCGCCGATGATGAACGCCTCGGCCAGCCCGTTCGGCCTCGGCTGCTCCGCGTACTCGATCGAGAGCCCGAGGTGACGGCCGTCGCCGAGGAGCCGCCGGAACCCGTCCTGATCCTGCGGGGTCGTGATCACGAGGATCTCGCGGATGCCGGCGAGCATCAAAGTGGACAAGGGGTAGTACACCATGGGCTTGTTGTAGATCGGCACCAGCTGCTTGCTGATCGCCATGGTGAGCGGGTAGAGCCGGGTCCCCGAGCCCCCCGCGAGGATGATGCCCTTCATAGACTTGGCGAGTATAGCAGCGCGTTCAGCGAGGGTCGGTGCCTTTGCTTGAATGGGGAATGTGGGTATGATCGGCCTATGAAAACGCTCAAGGAGATGATCGCCGAGGCGCGGCAGACCGTGCCGGAAGAGACGCCGGCCGATCTCGACCGCCGCCTGAAGTCGGGCGAGCCGGTGACGGTCATCGACGTCCGCGACCCCGACGAGTACCGCGACGGCCACATCGAGGCGGCCACCAACATCAGCCGCGGCTTCCTCGAGTTTCGCGTGGCCACCGTGGCCACCGATCCGGCCGCGCCGGTCGTCCTGTACTGCCAGAGCGGCTTGCGCTCGGTCCTCGCCGCCCGGGCGCTGCAGGACCTCGGGTATCAGAACGTGATCAACCTCGGCGGCGGCTACCAGAAGTGGGTGCAGTCGGGGCGGCCGACCGTTCGCGAAGTGCCGATGACGCCGGACCAGATCCAGCGCTACAGCCGCCACTTCCTGCTGCCCCAGGTCGGCGACAAGGGACAGCATCGGTTGCTGCGGGCCAAGGTGCTGCTGATCGGCGCGGGCGGGCTCGGCTCGCCGACCGCGCTTTATCTCGCCGCCGCCGGCGTGGGCACGCTCGGCCTGATGGACGGCGACACCGTCGACATCACCAACCTCCAGCGCCAGATCCTCCACACCACGGCCGACATCGGCAAGCCCAAGGTCGAGTCGGGCACGCGCGCGCTGAAGGCGCTGAACCCCGACGTCAACGTGATCCCGCTGCCCTTCCGCATCACCGTCGACAACGTGATGGACACGATCAAGGACTACGATCTGATCATCGACGGCTCCGACAACTTCGAGACCCGGTACCTGGTCAACGACGCCTGCTACCTCGCGGGCAAGACCAACGTCCACGGCTCGATCTTCCAGTTCGAGGGCATGGCCACGGTCTTCGCCCCCAACGACGGGCCCTGCTATCGGTGCCTGTATCCGACGCCCCCGCCCCCGGGCCTCGTCCCCTCCTGAAGCGAGGCCGGCGTCCTGGGCGTGCTCCCAGGAGTGATCGGGCTGGTGCAGGCCACCGAAGCGGTGAAGATCCTGCTCGGCATCGGCGACAAGCTGGTCGGGCGGCTGCTCACCTACGACGCGCTCGGCATGCGGTTCCGCGAGGTCAAGCTGCGGCGCGACCCCAACTGCCCGCTGTGCGGCACCTCGCCGACCATCAAGGACCTGTCGATTCACCACGCGGGCGCCGGCGCGTGCGAGGCGACGCCGAACGGCCAGGCCGAAGCGGCCGGCACCGACCCCGCCAAGGCCAGCGGCTAGATTCACGGTATGGGGGCCTCGCAAGGCCCCCATACGCCCAACGCTCGGACCCGCCCTATGAGTCATTACACGCTCACGCTCTTCCAGGATCGGCTGACGCCGGCGACGAGCGTGGCGCTTCCCGCGGCGCCGCGAGTGCTCTACGCCGTCGACGGCGGCGCTGAAGCCTCCAGCGACACCACCGAGCGGACGACCGTCGAGAGCGGCACGGCGTGGCACGGAGCGGCCCCATGCGCGATCGTCGCGGGGCCGCGCGGCGCGCGGATGCTTCGCTTCGAGCTCCGCGCGGGCGTGTCGTTGCCCGGTGGCGGCGACGTCCTGCTCGAACACGCGATCGCGCTCGATGCGAACCAGCCCTATCTCATGCGCTGCGACCGCGTGGACTTCGCTCCCGGCGGCGAGGCCCTTCCCCACGGGCACCGCGGCGGCGGCATTCGCTTCTTGCTGGAAGGCGAGCTGGAAGTCCGCGTGGGCGACCATCCTGGACGGCTGGTCAAGCCCGGCGAGGCGTGGTTCGAGAGCGGCGTCGAGCCCGTCCACGCGATCGCCTCCCGCGAGGTCGCGACGAGCTTCATCCGGGTGTCGATCCTTCCCCGCGAGATCCAGGGCAAGAGCTCGATCGTCTACGTCGATCCCGCCCACGCCAGCGTCAAGCCGCGGAGCTACACGGTGTTCGTGGACGCTCCGATAGACCTGCCGAGCCCGCGGTGAGCCGCTCGCTCGGGCCGCGGTTGCCGGCCGCGCTCGTCGAGCGATTCTCGCAGCGCGACCTTCTCAAACGTCTGGGCGTCGCGGTGCCGCTCGTCACCGTCGACGCCGAGCAGCGGCCGCATCCGATGCTGCTCTCCTACCTCGAGATCCGCGCCCACGACGCGGGGACGATGGGGCTGGTGATCCTCGCGAAGAGCCAGAGCGCCCGCAACCTCACCGCGCGACAGACCGCGACGCTGATCGTGGTCGAGCCGGACGCGACGTGTTACGTGAAGCTCCGCGCGCTCGACGGCCCGCGGCCCGTCCCCGGCGGCGAAGCGTTCGGCCTCGGCTACTTCCTGCTGGCGGTCGAGGACGTGCTGGAGGATGCGGCGGCGGACTGGGAGGGCGGCATGCGGATCATCGGAGCCGTCACCTACGCTCCGGCGCCGACGCTCGAGGAGCCGTGGGCGCGCGCCACGCTGGCCGCGCTGGCCACTCCGCGCGCGACGGTCTGAGCCCTACTTCTTCTCGGCGGGCTTCTCTTTCTCCTCGGCCTCTTCCAGGTAGCGGCCGATGGTGACGTCGACTTCGGTCTGCTTGCCCTCGCGCACGAGCACCACGCGGACCTTCTTGCCGACCGGCGTGGAGGAGACCACGCGCTGGAGATCGCGCGGACCGTCCAGCCGATTGCCGTCGACGACGAGGATCACGTCGTTGGCCTTCACCCCGCCCTGATCGGCCGGCTCGCCCGGCATGACCGAGCGGACGAGCACGCCCTTGGCCTCGGTCAGCTTCAGCCGGTCGAGATCCTCCTCGGAGACTTCGCCGATGCTCACGCCGAGCCAGCCCCACTCGACCTTGCCCTTGGCCATGAGCTGCGGGACCAGCGTCCGGACCAGGCCCGAGGGGATGGCGAACCCGATGGAGCCGTTGCGCGCGGCCATGCTGTTGACCCCGACCACCTCGCCCGCCATGTTGATGAGCGGCCCGCCAGAGTTGCCGGGATTGATGGCGGCGTCGGTCTGGATGAAATCGAAGCCGGGAGCGGCCACGGTCAGCGGCGCGCCCTTGCGGCTCACGATCCCGAACGACACCGAGTGCTCGAGGCCGAAGGGATGCCCGAGGGCGAGCACGAATTCGCCGACACGGATGCGGTTGGAATCGCCGAGCGGGAGCACGGGCAGGCCCGAGGCGCCGTCGATCTTCAGCACCGCGAGGTCCACCCGGCTGTCCTTGCCGAGCACCTTGGCCAGGAAGCGCCGGCCGTCGAAGAGACGCACCTGGACCGAGTTGGCGCCCTCGACCACGTGAGCGTTGGTGACGATGATGCCGTCGGCCTCGATGATGAAGCCCGAGCCCGAGCTGCGACGCGGCTCACCCTCGGGATCGACGTCGCGCTCCCTCGAGGGTCCGGCCCGGCGCACCCGCACGTGAACGATGGCGGGCTTCAGGCTCTCGGCCAGCCCCGCGAGCAGATCGTTGAACCGCGCCAGCTCGGGCGCGGCCGCCGGCGCCGGCCCCACCTTGGTCGGCCCGTCAGCGGCCCCGAGCGGCCCCGCTCCGGCCAGCAACGACAGCGCGACCAGCACGATCAGCGCACGTGACGTCCAGATCCCTCGCATGCCAATACCTCCCTGTTTCGGGCACCCAAGTATAGCGCCGCCCTCATCGGACCGACGTGTGCTCTCGCTCATTCAGTCCCGTGCCCCTCTCGGAGACGGGCGCGCCCGCGTCAGGGCGTCTGGCGCTGCTCGGGCGCCGGTCGGGGCCCGGCGGGGATCGTCGTGCAGCCGGTCGAGGTGCAGACCGTGGTCGGCGGCCCGTACAGCTCGCCGCTCGGAAGCCGGCGCTCCCAGTGCCCGGGAAGGGTGATCAGCTGGCCGCTGGCCGGATCGCTCGTGAATCGATCGGGCACCCACACGTCGCTCGGGCGCGAGGCAGGCGGCGGCGGCGCCTGGGGCAACGGCCGCGTGACCGACCGTTCGAGCTGATCGAGCGATCGTTGCAGCGGCGTCCCACTCCCCAGCTGGGCCAGCATCACCGTCACGAAGAGGGCGCTAGCGAGAAACTTCTCGGACGAGATGGCCCATCTCCGGCAGCAGGAGTTTGTCGAGAGCGAGGCGGCAGGCGTTGGGCGAGCCGGGCAGCGAGACCACGATGCGGCGCGCGTGGATGCCCATCTGCGCGCGCGAGAGCATGGCAGCGGCGCCGATCTCCTGGAACGACAGCATGCGGAACAGCTCGCCGAACCCGGGCAGCCGCTTGTCGAGCATCGCCTCCACGGCCTCGAACGTCGAATCCCGCGACGTGATGCCGGTGCCGCCGGTCAAGATGACGACCTGCACCGACGCGTCCGCGACCGCTTCGCGGATGATCCGCTGCACGTCGGCCGGCTCGTCACGCACGATGCTCGACCCGACCACGCGATGGCCGGCGGCGGTCAACCGTTCTCGGATCAGCGCGCCGCTGGTGTCGGTCTCGGGCGTCTTCGTATCCGAGATCGTCAGCACCCAGCACCCGAGCGTGGTCGGGGCCGTCGCCTTGTGCTCGTCCGGTGTCGAGGGGCGCGTCGCTTCAGCGGTCATACGCTCGATCCAGTAGTTCGACGATGTGGAGGACCTTCACGTCGACTCCCCGCGCGCGCAGACCCTGCTGGATCTGAAGAATGCAGCCGGGATTCGCGGTGACCACGGCCTCGGCGCCGGTCGCCACGACGTGCCGAACCTTGCGCTCGAGGAGCCGCTCGGCCATCTCCGGCTGGGTGAGGTTGTAGATGCCGGCCGAGCCGCAGCACCAGTCCGACTCCACGAGATCCACGAGCTTCAGTCCGGGAATCTGGGCGAGCAGCCGGCGCGGCTCGGTCCGGATCTTCTGGCCGTGCACGACGTGACAGGGATCGTGGTACGCGACCGTCATCGGCACCGGGGCCAGCGGCCCGCGCAACGGCGCGCCGGCCAGGAACTCGGAGACGTCGCGCACCGAGCGCGCGAAGCGCTCGGCGCGCTCGCGGTACCGCGGATCGCCGGCGAGCAGCGTCCCGTAGGCCTTCATGTGAGCGCCGCAGCCCGACGTGTTGACCACGATCGCGTCCGCCTGGCACCCATCGAACGCGTCGATCGTGCGCCGGGCCAGATCCAGCGCGCCTGCGTGATCGCCGCCGTGGGCGTTGAGAGCGCCGCAGCAGCCCTGGGCTCGCGGCGTCACGACTTCCCACCCGTTCAGCGCGAGCACGCGCGCGGTGGCCCGGTTGTGGGCGCCGAAGACCACGGACTGGATGCAGCCCTCGAGCAGCGCGACCCGTCCCCGTCGCTCGCCCTCGGCGGCGATTCGCGGCGGAAGCTTCCTGCGCTCGGATCGCGCGGGGATCGAAGGCAGCAGCCGCTCCCACGCGGGAAGCGTCCCCGGCAGCGCGCGGGTGAGGCCGGTGGCGCGGGCCAGGCGCTGCAGCCCGCTCACCTGATAGACGCGCAGCGCCGCGGCGGCCGCGCGTAGCACCGACGGATGCCCCAACAGCACGCCGAAGTTGAGCCCGCGGAAGATCCGGCGCGCGGTGCCGCCGGGACGCGCGTGCTCGATCTCGGCCTTGGCGGCTTCGATGAGCCGCCCGTACGGCACGCCGGCCGGACACACGGTCTCGCACGCGCGACAGTCCAGACAGAGCGACAGGTGATTGGTCACCGAGTCGGTCAGCGACATCCGCCCCTCGGCGAGCGACTTGATCATGAAGATGCGCCCGCGCGGCGAATCCATCTCGGTGCCGAGCTCGGAGAACGTGGGACAGGATGCCAGGCAGAGTCCGCAGTGCACGCACTGGTTGACGCCCTCGACCGACAGGCCGTGAAGCGACAGACCGGCTGGAGGATTCGGCGCGTCGACGGTCGCGTGGGCCATGGCGCTCAGATCCCCGCCACGAAGCGTCCGGGGTTCAGGAGATTCTGCGGATCGAGCTGGGCCTTGATGCGCTGCATGATCCGTCCGGCCGCGCCCGCGTCGTCCCACACGGGAACCTGTGACTTGACGGCCAGCGGCGCCCACTCGAGCACGGCGTGACCGCCGGCGCCCCGCGCGATCGCGCGCCAGTCGGCGAGCGCGGCCGCGACCGGAGCGATCTCGCCGCCCTCGCGCGGCGAGAACAACGCCGTGCGGACCACGCCGAGGCCGGCGTGCGCGGCGCACGCGGTGAGGAGTCCCCGCGCGCGGGCGGCCAGCGCTGCCTGTTCCATCACCTCACCGGCCTGGGCCGGCATGACGGACAGACGCATCACCGCCGCCGGCATTCCGCCGAGCGCCGCCGCCACCACGGATCCCAGCCGGTCCCACGTCTCGGGCGGCAGGAGCTTGAGACCGGCGCCGCCCAGAGGGCCGACAAGAGACGCCAGCTCGTCGCACTGCCACTGGACCTGCTCCGTGAGCCCGTCGAAGCCGACCACCAGCATCGCGTGGGCGGGCAGCGACGGATCGAGCACCCGCGCCGCGTCGGGGTCGAGCAGCTCGAGGGCGTTGGGAATGAGGTCCGAGGCCATCAGCGCGCGCGTGGCGGTCGCGGCGTCCTTGAGACGCTCGAAGCGGAGGCTGACCAACCGTTCTTCCTCGGGCAACGGACGCAGCTTCACGGTGACGTCGACGATGACCGCCAGCGTGCCGTACGAGCCCACGAAGAGCTTGGGCAGGTCGTAGCCGGCGACGTTCTTGACGACCTTGCCGCCCGCGCGCACGACCGAGCCGTCGGCGGCGATCACGGTCATGCCGATCACGAGGTCGCGGGCGCCGCCGTAGAGATGGCGGCGCGGGCCGGCGGCGTTGGCGGCCATCACCCCGCCGAGCGTGGCGCGCTCGGGATCCGGAGGGTCGAGCGAGAGCCACTGACCGCGCGCTCGCAACGCCGTCTGGAACGCCGCGACGGCCATCCCCGCCTCGGCGGTGGCCGTGAGGTCGCCGGGCTCGTGCTCGACCAGTCGATTCATTCGGCCGAGGCCCAGCACCATCCCCGGACGATCGGGCGCGATCGGCGTGCCCACCGACGCGGCGGTGCCGCCGCCCCACGTCACGATGGGAATCGCGGCGCCCGCGGCCAGCTCGACCACCGCGCGGACTTCGTCCAGCGAGCCGGGAAAGACCGCGGTTTCCGGCGTGCGCCCGTCGACGACGTACGGCGAGAGATCGACGCCGGAGAGCACGTGGGCAGGACCGACGATAGCGCGCAGCTTGTCGAGCGGAACAGCTTCCACGGGCGGACGACACGCCCGCGCTAGAAGCGCTGGGCGAGTCCCTTCTCTTCGATCGGATGCGGCCGGTAGGCGACGGGCCCGACCTCGACGCACGACTTCTTGGTCGGAAACACCTTACCCGGGTTGCAGAGGCCGGTGGGGTTGAAGGCGTTCTTGAGCCGCTGCATCAGCGCGAGGTCGGCGGCCGAGAAGATGAGCGGCATGAAGTCGGCCTTCTCGAGGCCGATCCCGTGCTCTCCGGAAATCGATCCGCCCACCTCGGCGCAGAGCTTCATGATCTCGGCGCCCGCCTCGACCACGCGCGCCTCCTCGCCCGGCTTGCGCGGATCGTAGAGGATGTTCGGGTGCAGGTTGCCGTCGCCGGCGTGGAAGACGTTGCCGACCCGCAGCCCGTGCGCGGCCACGATCTCGTTCACGCGCTCCAGCACGTACGGCAGCTTGGTGCGCGGGATCACCCCGTCCATGACCATGTAGGCGGGCGATATCCGCCCGTAGGCGCCGAACGCCGACTTCCGGCCCTTCCAGAGCAGCGCGCGCTCGGCCTCGTCGCGCGCCGTTCTCACTTCGCGCGCTCCCGCGTCGCGACACGCTTGCACGATGCGCTCGGCCTGGATCTCCATCCCGACGCGCAGGCCGTCCAGCTCCACGAGCAGGGCCGCGGCCGCGTCGCGCGGATAGCCGCAGCCGAACGCGTCTTCCACGGCCTGAATCGTGAGCTGGTCGATCATCTCCACGGCCGCCGGCACGAGTCCGCGCGCGATGATCGCGGAGACCGCGGCCGAGGCCTTGGGCACCGCGTCGAAGACCGCGAGCACGGTCTTCACCGCCTGCGGCTTCTTGAGGATGCGCACGACGACTTTGGTCGCGATCCCGAACGTGCCCTCGGAGCCGACGAAGACGCCGGCCAGGTCGTAGCCCTGGGCGTCGCGCGTGCGGCCGCCCAGCCACACGATCTCTCCGTCGGGCATGACCACTTCGAGGCCCAGCACGTGGTTCGTGGTCACCCCGTACTTGAGCGTGTGGGGACCGCCGGAGTTGTTGGCGATGTTGCCGCCGATCGTGCACGCCTGCTGGCTCGACGGATCCGGCGCGTAGTAATAGCCGCGCGGCTCCACCGCCCACGAGAGATGCAGGTTGACCAACCCGGGCTCGACGACCGCGATCTGGTTGTCGTAGTCGACTTCGAGCACCCGGTTCATGCGCATCAGCGAGATCACGATCCCGCCCTCGGAAGGCAGGCACCCGCCGGAGAGCCCGGTGCCGGCGCCGCGCGCGACGAACGGCATCGACTCCCGGTTGGCCAGCTTCACGATCGCGGAGACGTGCTCGACGCTCGTGGGGAAGACGACGAAGTCGGCCAGCGCCCGGAACAGCGTGAGCCCGTCCGACTCGTAGACCAGCAGCTCGTCAGGATCGGACAGCACACCCCCACGCCCGACGATCGCTTCCAGCTCCTGCCGAAGCACGTGCTTGTGGGCGGCCGTTACCGTACTCATTCAAGCCGAATTATACGCGAGGCACGGCCCGCCGTTCAGAGGATCGCTATGATGGGTCCGATGAGCGCGCGCACGCCGCGGCTCCTGCACCATCGGCTCGCGCCCGGATACGAAGCGCTGGTCGACTCCGGCGAGGCGCTCGGCGCCGACGACGTGTGCGTGTGGCTTGCCGAGCCGGCGGCCTGGCGCGAGCCCGCCAATCGCGAGCGGCTGCTGGCGCTCCTGTCCGACGAAGAGTACGCCCGGCAGCGTCGGTTCCACTTCGAAGAGGACCGTCTGGCCTTTCTGGTCGCGCACGGGCTCGTGAGGCTGGCGCTCTCCCGTTATGCGCCGGTCGCTCCGGAACGATGGACGTTCAGCGCCGACTCGTACGGCAAGCCGAGCATCGCCGCGCCGGCGTCGACTCTGCGCTTCAGCCTGTCGCACACGCGATCGCTGGTGGCGTGCGCGGTCGTGAACGACCGGCCGGTCGGCGTCGACGTCGAAGACGCCTCGCGCGCCGCCCCGCTCGAGGTCGCCGACCGGTACTTCACGCCCGGAGAGCGGCGAGACATCGCCGCCGCCGAGCCCGACCAGCAGGCGCGCCGGTTCTTCGAATACTGGACGCTGAAAGAGGCGTACGTGAAGGCGCACGGGCTCGGGCTCTCGCTTCCCCTCGATCGCTTCGAGTTCCGGCGTGAGGCCGACGGCGCGTGGCGGATCGCGTTCGCGCCCCCGCCCCTCGACGATCCGGCCGCCTGGTGGTTCCGCGCGTGGTCCACGCCGACTCACCAGGCGGCGGTCGCGCTGCGAACGGGCTGACGCTCAGAGACCGAGCAGCGTGCGGGCGGCGCGAGCGATCGAGGCGGCGTCGATGCCGTAGTGGCGGTAGAGGTCGTCGCGCGCTCCGGACTGTCCGAAATCGGAGACTCCGAGCGGGATCTGGGTGACGCCGAGGGCCGAGCCGATGAACGCCAGCGTGTGGGGATGGCCGTCGAGCACCGAGACGACCGGGACGTCCTCCTCGTCAGCGCTGACGAGCTCGATTGGTGACATGTGGCGGCGCGATACGGCCGCGTGCCCCTCGTCGCGTCCACGCGGATCACTCCCCGTCATCCCTCGGTAGAGACGGTCGGGACTCGTGACCACGAACACGTTGGCGAAGATGCCCTCCGCGGCGAGAGCGCGACTCGCGGCCAGCGCTTCCGGCACCATCACGCCCGCCGCGAAGAGGTGGACCGCGCGGTCGGGATCGTATCCCGGCGCCCGCCGCGCGTCGACGAGACGATAGCCGCCGCGCAGCACGCGCTCGCGCTGGGCCGCGTCGGCGGGCGGCGCCAGCCGCTGGTCGATCGGCCGCGTCGACAGTCTGAGATAAAGACTCTCGCCGCGGCGCGCTGCGAGGTCCGCCAGCGCGGCGAGCAGGATCCACTCGACCTCGCGCGCGAAGGCCGGCTCGAAGTAGGTGATCGCGGGAAGCGCGATGCCGATCCCCGGCGTGATCACGGACTGATGGGCGCCGCCCTCGGGCGAGAGACTCACGCCCGACGGTGTGGCCACGACGATGAAGCGTCCGCACGAATACAGCGCGTGGTAGAGCGCGTCGAGCCCGCGGGTGACGAACGGATCGTAGAGCGTGCCGATCGGCAGCAGCGGCACGCCTTCCAGCTCCGCCGAGAGTCCGAGCGCGCCGAGCAGCAGGAAGAGATTGTGCTCGGCGATGCCCAGCTCCACGTGCTGGCCCCGCGGACCCTCGGTCCACCGCACGGCCTGCGGCAGCTCCGCGAAGAAATCGCGCCGCGGCTCCGCCGCCCAGATACCACGCCGGTTGATCCAGCCCGCGAGGTGCGTGGTGACCGCGACGTCGGCGGAGACCGTGACGATCGCCTCGGCGAGGGGCAAGCGGCTGAGCGCGCCGAGCACACGCCCGAACGCCTCCTGCGTGGAGCTGTCGTCGGGATACGTCTCGCCCAGCGCCTCGGGCACTTCTGGTGTCAGTCCCGGCGTGGGCGCCGTGAACAGCGGCGGCAGCGCCGCGATCAGCTCGGCCTCCGGGCTGCCGGGATCGAAGCCCGACCACTCGGCGCCCGGAGCCACGCCGAGCGAATCGCGGAGCGCCTCGATCTGCGGCCGGCTCAAGAGCGCGGTGTGATTGAGCGGATCGCCCGCCATCGGCAGACCCCAGCCCTTGATCGTGTGGGCGAGGATCACGCATGGCCGGCCGTGCGTGGCCTCGGCCTCGGCGAGCGCGTCGAGGATCGCGGCGAGGTCGTGGCCACCGAGATCACCGATGAGTCCGGGCAGCTCGGCGTCGTCGACCGAGGCGAGCAGCCGCTCGACCGCCGCGTCGGGACCGTCGGCGCCCGCCACCAGCGCCTTGCGGACCGTCGCGGGCGGCACGCGCAAGAGGCTCTGGTATTCCGCGTAGGACATCGCGTCGAGTCGCGCGCGCAGCCGCGTTCCGCCACGGCGCGCGAAGAGCGCCTGAAGACGCCGCCCGTAGCGCAACTCGATGACCCGCCAGCCGAACGCGTCGAACAGCGCGGGCAGCTGGCGCGCCTTCGTGTCCGACACGACGCGGTCGAGGCTCTGGCGGTTGACGTCGACGATCCAGAGGACGTTGTCGAGCCCGGATACCCCCTCTTCGCCGAGGGCCTCCCACACGTTGCCCTCGTCCAGCTCGGCGTCGCCGACCATCACGATGAAGCGCCGCGGACCGCGCGGCCGGCGCGCGTCACCGTCGGCGTGAGCGGAGAGATAGCGGCTACCCAGCGCGCCAAACGTCGCCGCCACCGCGCCGAGCCCCATCGAGCCGGTCGAGAGATCGACGACGTCCGGGTTCTTGAGCCGGCTCGGATACGCCTGAAGTCCGCCATAGCTCCGGAGCGTGCGGAGCCCGTCGGCGTCGAGACGGCCGCGCAGATACTGGATCGCGTAGAAGGCGGGCGCCGCGTGAGCCTTGAGGGCGACCACATCGTCCGGGCGCAGCGCGTGGAAGTAGAGCGCGGTGAGCAGACTCACCAGCGACGCCGACGAGGCCTGGTGCCCACCGACCTTGGTGCCGTCGGTGGCCCGCGAGTTGGCGTGATGGACCATGAACGCGCTGAGCCACAGCACCTTGCGCTCGATGCGCTCGAGCACAGCCAGGGTGTCGGCGGTCACCTCAGGATGTGGGGGTCGGTTGCGGCGGGCCTCGCCCACGCCGGCGACGACCCCCGCGACGCCGTCGGCGACGCGCATTGCCGTCGTCGGTCGCGGGTGGAGCGGACGGGATCTTGGCGGATGGGATCCTGGCTGATGGGATCCTGGCGGCGGATGGGATCCTGGCTGACGGGATCCTGGAGGACGGGATCCTCTCGTTGCCGGGCTGCGGCCCCTCGTCCTCGTCGAAGTCGGAGGGCGCCGCCGCTTCCGCGACGGTCTCGCTCAGGGCGGCGTCGTGGGTGCTCGGCGCGGGTGTCTCCTCCGTCGACTCCGTCGACTCCGGCGACTCCGGCATCTCTGGCGTCTCGGGCGTCTCCGCGGGCGGCGGCGATGCTTCCCCTCCGGGCGCGGAGTCGACGAAAGTGATCATCCCGGTGCGGCTCAGCTCGATCTCCTTGAGACGGCGCAGCCGGGTGATCAGCCGGGGCGAGCCGGACGGCCGACTGAAGCCGCGCGACTTCAGCGCGTTGGCCAGCGTGTCGATGCTGACCGTGCGCCCGGGGTTGGCGCGGATCAAATCGTGGACGACGTTGATGATCTCGTCGTGAGGCGCGGTGTGCGGCTCCGGGCCCGGCGTCACGGGTTCCGCCGCCTTGACCTCGCGCGGCGGCGCGGCGTGAGAGGCCGGCACCGGGGCGTGCGACGGCCCGGGCCTGCGCTCGTGGCGACCGCGATAGCGCCCGCGGTACCGCTGCTGACCGCGCCGGTCCTCGGTCGTCCGGGTCTCGACGACCCGCTCGGGCACCGCGGCGGGCACTTCCTCGACCGGCGCGCCCGCCAGCCCGCGATACGACAGCCGGCGGAAGGTGATGCCCAGGCCAGCCGCGACGTCTCCGACCGCGTCGAAGGCGCGGTCGTCGGAGACGATCTCGATCACGTCGCCGGGGCGCGCGCTCGCCAGCCAGGCCCCCGCCGCGACCGCGATGCGCAGGTCGCTCCAGTCGCGAACGCCGACGGAGGGCGCGCTGTGCACGAGGCCGGCGCCGTAGCGCGCGAGCAGCCGCGCGGTGTCGTGACCGATGACCCGCCAGTTGCCGACGGCGAAGAATTCGGTCCGGCGGCCGAGGTGATCGATCTGGAGGTGATCGATGACGCGGGCGATGTGCTGGGCGCGGCTCGTGTTCTCGACGTCGAAGAAGATCGCGCGCCGGCTCGCGGGGTACGGTCGATCGGGCTCCGACGCGGGCACCCGTTCGGCGAACAACATCTCGGGCGTGGTGAGCGGGAGCGGGGGCTCCGGTACCGACTCGATCGCCGGAGCGGTTTCGGCGGCGAGGCTCAGCTCCGGCGCTTCCGCGATCGGCGGCGCCTCGGTGATCGCGCGGGCGCGCGGCGTGGAGACTCGGCGGGGCTGCCGGCGCTTGGGCGCGGCGGTCGCCCGCTTGGGCTTGGCTCGTTTCTTCGGGGTCGGCATCAAACTCGGGAGTGTCGCTTCATCATGGCAGGGAAGTCGTGCAATGTCACGCACTCACTCGCCCGGCCACCACGATGGAGTAGACTTCGGCGCCAGCGAGGAATCCACCGCGAGCGAATCAGAGGAATCCGCGCGACGCGGATCAGAGGTGACCATGTACGAAGTCTACGCGTTGAAGTACGGCGAACGCGACACCTTCACCTGTCAGTTCTTCTACCGGGACAACCGCCACGATCCGCTGACCCTGCACTACTTCGTCTGGGTGATCCTGGGCGGCCCGCACCCCGTGCTCTTCGACACCGGGTTCCTCGAAGACGACGCCGCGGCCCGCGGCATCCGCAACTATGAAAGCCCGGCCGCGGTGGTCGAGCGCGTCGGTCTCAAGGCCGCCGACATCCCGATGGCCCTGATCAGCCACCTGCATTACGACCACTGGGCGGGCCACAGCCTGTTCCCGCGCGCGAACTTCTGGGTCCAGCGGGACGAGGTCGCGTTCTGGACCGGCCGCTACGCGGCCATGCCCGCCTTCCGCGGCTCGGCCAACGTCGAGCAGCTCATGCAGGTGGTCCCGCTGAACTATGCCAATCGCATGCGCATCGTCCACGGCGATCACGAAGTCCTGCCGGGCATCCGCGTGTACCGGGTGGGCGGCCACACCGCGGGGCTGCAGATCGTCACCGTGGAGACCGAGCGCGGCACCGTCGTGCTCACGTCGGATGCCTCGCACTTCTACCACAACGTCGAGACGCGTCAGCCGACCCAGATCATCACGAGCCTGCCCGAGATGCTGGAAGGCTTCGAGACCATCCACTCGCTGGCCGGCTCCGAGAAACTCATCGTCGCCGGCCACGACCCCCTCGTCGCCGACCGCTTCAAGGTCATCTCGCCCGGAGTGATCAAGATCGCGTGATCGCCTAGCCCCCTTCGAGCACCTTCTTGAGCACGTCGGCGGGGACCTTGATGTCGACGCCGGCGCGCTCTTCCTGGAGCAGCATCGCCACCCGTGAATCGCGCTCGGCCCAGCCGCGGTTCAGGGCTTCGGTCATCTCTTCGAGCGTGATGTTGGCGAGCTTCATGGGGACTTTGTGCTCGCGGCCGAGGGCCGTGGCCAGCGTGACGTCCTTGTGGGCCAGACGTAACGCGAACGCCGGCGGGTCGAATTTCCCCGGAAGGAACTGGTCGACGAGGCCGTCGAACGTGCGGCGCCTGCCGCCCGCGCCCTGGCGCACGGCCTTCCACAGCGTGAGCGGGTCGACGCCGGCCTTCACACCCATCGTGAATACTTCGGCCAGCGCGGTCTGGATCACGTAGCCGGCGCAGTTGTGGACGAGCTTGGCCACGGAGCCGGCGCCGATGGGCCCGACGTAGTAGGGCTGATCGCCGATGGCGTCGAGCACGGGCTTGCAGCGCTGGTAGACGTCCTCGTCGCCGCCGACCCAGAGCGCGAGCTTGCGAGTCTCGGCGCCCTTGGGGCCGCCGCTCACCGGCGCGTCGAGCATGTGGATCCCGCGAGACTTGAACACGTCGTAGATCCGTCGCACCAGCGTCGGCGAGTTGGTCGAGAGATCGAAGTAGACCTTGCCCGCGGTGAGTCCCGCGATGAGCCCGCCCTTCTCGTCGAGGGCCACCGCCTCGACCTCGACGGGGCCGGGCAGCGAGGTGAACACGATGTCGGCGGCCTCGGCCACCGCGCGCGGCGAGGCGGCCCAGGTGGCGCCGGCCTTGACGTGCGGCTCCGCGGCCTCGCGGCGCACGTCATAGACCGTGACCTTGTGGCCGCCCTTGATCAGGTTGGCCGCCATGTGGCGGCCCATGGTCCCGAGCCCGATGAATCCCACGTTCATGACTTCTTCTCCTCGTTCACGGAGTTCTCCTTTCCTGATTGCACTTCAGGGTCGCGCCGCGCGGACGAGGGCGACCGTTTCGTCGACGGTATCGGCCGCGGTGATCGCGCGCAGCACCACCTCGTCGACCGCGCCCTGCCACTTCGCGAGCGCGGTCGCGATGTCCTGGGGCGTGTGGGCGGCGATCGCGGTCGTCTCGGGCTTCAGGCCCATGCGCTCGAAGTTGGCGCCGTAGGCCGGGACGGCGGCGTAGCGGTTGGCCTCGGTGACCAGCCGATCGTGAGCGGCCGCGCCGAGGGCCAGCCGCACGTACGCGAAGATCGTCGGCGCCGGGCGCTTGGCCGCCACCGCGCCCTCGCGCACGAGGTCCGCGGAGCGCCGCGCGTATTCCGGAGTCACCCAGTTCAGCAGCACGCCGTCGGCGACCTCGCCGGCCAGCCGGCACATCTGCGGTCCGAGCGCGGCGATGACCAGTCGCGTCTGAAGACGCGAGCGCAGGTCGGCGATCCCGGAACGCACGCGGGCCAGAGCGCCCGGGTTCGGGCTGCCCACGCCGAGGAGCAGGCGGTCGAGCGGCAGCGCCTGCGCGCGCACGCCCTCCGCGATGTCCTCGGATCCGCGCGTGTGCAGCGGGATCACGCCGATCCCCAGCGCGATCCGCCGCGTCTCCTTGGCGGCCACGCCGAGCGAGGCCAGCCCGTCGGTCGCGCCGGGATGGTTGACCCAGAACGAGGTGTACCCGAGCGTCTCCGCCTCGCGGGCGGAAGCGCGTATGACGTCTGACGCGACGCCGGCGAACAGCGCGAATCCCAGAGCCATGGTGATCTCCTTTTATTTCGCTCGCCTCGCACGGCGGGGCCCCAGCCCCGCGACGTGGCTGCGGCTGCGGCTCGCCCAACCGTCGGTGTGGCGCTCTATCATACGATCCGCATGCCGACCGCGCGCGCCGATCGCATCTTCGTGTGGATGTGCCTGCTGGTCTTCTTCTACGAGCTGGGATTCGGCAGCGTGGTCCCCGCCCTCGCGCTCTACGCGCGCTCGTTCGGCGTGTCCCAGGCCTCGGTCGGGCTGGCGATCTCCGTCTACGGCCTCGCGCGCTTCCTCATCGCGCTCCCCTCCGGACGCCTGGCCGACGGGCTCGGCCGCCGGGCGACGCTGGCCCTCGGCGGCCTCGTGACCGTCGCCGGCAACCTTCTCTGCGCCTACGCGCCGGACTTCGCCGCCTTCCTGGCCGGGCGCTTCGTGGCGGGCGCCGGCGCCGCGCTGGTGCTCAACGGCACCCAGATCGTGATGGCCGACATCACGACCACCGCGCGCCGCGGCCGGACGATGGCGTCGTTGCAGGGCGTCTTCCTGTTCGCCTCCGGCATCGGCCCGCTGCCGGGAGGACTGCTCGCGAAGTGGCTCGGTCTCTCGGCGCCGTTCCTCGCCTACGCGGTGGCCGGTGGGCTCGTGAGCGCGGTGGCCTGGCTGCGGGTCCCGGAGACGAAGAACCTGCGTGCCGACGTTGCCTCGGAGGCGGCGCCTCTGCCGCCGTTCAGTCAGCAGATCCGGTTGCTCACGCGGCACGTCGGGTTCGTCCTCGTCGGCACCGTGAGCTTCGTCAACGCGGTGGCGCGCACCGGAGCGATCTTCAGCTTGATCCCGATTCTCGGCCGCGATCGCCTCGGGCTCACGACCGGGAGCATCGGCGCGAGTCTCGCCATCGCGAGCGTCATCGGCCTGGCCCTCGTGTACCCCTCGGGCACCGTGGTGGACCGGTACGGGCGCAAGACCGTCATCGTGCCCGCGACGCTGGTGGCCGGCCTCTCGCTCGGCCTGTTCGTGTGGGCGCCGTCGTACCCGTGGTTCGTGGCCGCGTGCGTGGTGTGGGGGGTGGCCGTCGGGCTGAGTGCCGGCGCGCCCGCGGCCTACGCGGCCGACGTCGCCCCCGCCGGCATGAACGCCGCCGCGATGAGCACCTATCGAATGCTCGGCGACGTCGGCTACATGCTCGGTCCCGTCGCCCTCGGCTTCGTGACCGACGTCTCCGGCGTCGAGACCGCGCTCGCCGTCGCCGCCGCGCTGCTCGTCCTGGTCAGCCTCGCCTTCGCGCGCTTCGCTCCGGAGACCTCGGGGGGCTACGCGTCCATCCGGTAGTGGCCGAGGGCCTGCAGCAGCGGGACGTCCTGGAACGAGAACAGGATCGCCGGCTCGGCGCCGGGATTGGCGTGCTCGTGGACGGCGCGCGGCGGGACCGCGAAGAAATCGCCCTCGACCCAGTCGAAGGTCTCGCCGTCGACGATCGTGCGGCCGCGGCCGCTGACCACGTGGTAGACCGCGCTGGAGCTTTGGCGATGGGCGCGGGTGTGGACACCAGGACGGAGCAGCTGGAGATAGCAGCCGAGCGTCGGCACCACCGAGCGGCCGGTCTTGGGATCGCGATACTCCATCAGCACGTCGTCGAAGGGGTCGGCCTCGCCGGACGCGCGCCGGAGCAGCTCGGCGTAGCTGTCGGCCCACCGGTAGTAGACGGAGCTGGAGGGCGGGCCCTCGCGCACGGGCTGCTGTTCGCCCTCGTACGGGTCCATGTGGAGGTTCTCGAGATAGCGCACGACCGGCGAGTCGAGGCCGTCGGTCCAGACCACGGGCTCGGCGCCCTCGTTGCCGTGATCGTGCCACGTCATCGTCGGCGTGACCACGAGGTCGCCCCGGCGCATCACGCACTTGTCGCCTTCCACGGTCGTGAACGCGCCCTCGCCGTGGAGCATGAACCTCACGGCGTTGGGGGTGTGACGGTGCGCGGGCGCGACCTCACCGGGCAGCAGATACTGCACGGCCACCGAGATCGTGTGAGTGGCCGTGCGCTCGGGGACGCCCGGATTGTCGAGACGGAGGATCCGGCGCTCGGCCCCGCGCCCCGGCTTCATGAACTCCGGCCCCTGATGCACGAGCGGCTCGATCTGCGCCCAGCGCCAATGCCGCGACTGCGCCGCGCTGGCTTTCGGCGCGATCAGCGGCCCCGGCCGCGTCCACGGCGCGTCGAGCCCCGCCGCCCTGAGATTCGCCACGAACTGATCGACGCCGGCCGGTGCGGTCTGGATCGCCATGACTATCGCTCCTTGGAGATGAATGCTTCGTACATGCCGTCGGCGCAGAGGCGGCGCACGGTGATCGCGCGGCGCAGCGCGAGACGGCCCCGCGCCTGCGTCACGTCCGT
>Ga0193725_1000076_pt1 | contig 33427 bp, 32 predicted proteins | sample H2a2metaG_FD_143058 | JGI IMG/M metagenome (GOLD analysis project Ga0193725, IMG submission 143058) | Soil microbial communities from a riparian zone of the East river system, Colorado, United States - H2a2 | ecosystem: Environmental > Terrestrial > Soil > Riparian zone | place: USA: East River... | reverse complement strand
CCGTGGCGCGCATCGCCGCCGGGCTGCGCGCGCGTGGTGTCGACGTCGGCCTCTGGGATCTCGCCCTCACGCCCGACGCCGCGATCGAGCGCGACGTCGAGGCGTTCGCCCCCGACCTCGTGCACGGCTTTCACGCGTTCCGGGTCGGCCCGCTCGCGTTGCGCCTGGCTCGACGGCTCGAGGCGCCGCTGGTGGTCACGCTCACGGGCACCGACGCCAATCACGATCTCTTCGATCCGGCCCGCGCGCCCATCGTGCGCCGCGTGCTCGAAGGGGCGAGCCGGCTGATCGCCTTCCATCGCTCCATCGCCGATCGCGTCACCTCCGCGCTGCCCGATCTGCGCGAGCGCTTCGTGGTGGTCGCCCAGGCGGTCTCGCTGGAGCGCGGCCCGGCGTTTCCTCTCGCCGACCGCTGGGCGCTGCCCGCCTCCCGCGTGCTGTTCCTGTTCCCGGCGGGGATCCGCGCGGTCAAGCGACCGCGGTTGCCGCTGGCCCCCTTCGACGTGCTCACCGCGCGCCGTCCCGAGGTCCGTCTGCTCTACGCCGGTCCGATCGTCGATCGCGATGAGGGCCTCGCGCTGGAGGCCGCGCTGAGGGACCGGCCGTGGGCGAGGCACGTGGGCGAGGTGCCGCACGGGTCGATGCGGTCGCTGCTCGCCGCCTCCGACGTCGTGCTGAACTGCTCGCTCTCCGAGGGCGGCATGGCGAACGCGGTTCTGGAGGCCTTCGCGATGGGCCGCGCCGTCCTCGCCTCCGACACCGAAGGCAACCGCTCGCTGGTGGAAGACGGCGTGACCGGACTGCGGTTCGGCGACGAGGCCGCGCTGCTCGCCCAGGCCGAGCGCCTGACCGTCGAGCCCGCGCTCCGCGCGCGGCTCGGCGCGGCCGGCCGGAGCCTGGTCGAGCGCCGCTACCCGCCGGAGCGCGAGATCGACGGCTATCTCGACGCATACCGACAGGTGGCCACCGTGCCGGCGGCATGACGTCGCTGCGCCTGGCCGGATTCCTCGCGCCGCGCAGCATCGCGCTGGTCGGCTGTCCGAGCGATCTCAGCCGCGCGGGGGCGCGGCCGTTGCTGTATCTCAAGAAGCACGGCTATCCCGGCCAGATCTACCCGGTGAACCCGCGGCACGGGGAGATCGGCGGGCTGCGCGCGTACCCGACGCTCGCCGACCTGCCCGATCGGCCCGACACCGTGTGGATCGGGGTGCCCGAGAGCGACGTGCTGCCGGTGCTGGAGGAAACCGCGCGTCTGAAGATCCCCAACGCGGTGATCATGACCTCCGGCTTCGGCGAGACCGACGCCGCCGGCGCGGCCCACGAGGCGCGGCTGCGCGCCGTCGCCGACGCGGCCGGGATCACCGTGCTCGGGCCGAACATGCTCGGGTTCGTGAACTGCTGGGAGCGCGTGCCGCTGACGTTCTCGTCGGCCGGCGCGGTCGACCGGCTCATCCCGGGCGCGCTGGGCATCGCCTCGCAGAGCGGCGCGCTCGGCGGAGTCGTGGTGAACCGCGCGTTCGACCGGCTCATCGGCGTGAGCGCGATGGTGTCGACCGGCAACGAGATCGGCGTGACCGTATCGGAGTGTCTCGAGTACTTCGCCGACGACGACCGCACGCGGGCCGTCGCGCTGGTCGCCGAGGGCATTCGCGACGGCGCCCGCTTCCGCGCCGCCGCCGAGCGCCTGTTGCGGGCGGGCAAGCCGCTGGTCGCGCTCAAGCTCGGACGCTCGTCGGCGGGCCAGCGCAACGCGCTCACCCACACCGGTGCGCTCGCCGGCTCGTCGGCCGCGTGGCGCGCGGTGGCGCGCCAGCTCGGGATCGTCGAGGTCGACACGTTCGAGGATCTCGTGGAGATCGGCGGGTTCCTGAGCCGCGAGTCGCGGGTCGTTCGCCGTGGCGCCGCCGTGGTCACCACCTCGGGCGGCGCGTCGATCATGCTCGCCGATCAGTTCGAGGCGCATGGCGTGGGGCTGCCGCGCCTGGCGCCGGCGACGGTGCACACGCTCGGGCGGATGCTGCCCGCGTACGCGCGCACGCGCGACAACCCCGTCGACGTCACCGCGGGCCTCTCGGAAGCGCTCTTCGGCAGCGTGCTCGAGACGCTGGTCGCCGACCCCAACCTCGACGCGGTCGTGGTGGCCGCCACCAGCGGCGGCGCCGACCGCGCGCAGAACATCATCCGCGTCGCGAAGGCCGCCGACAAGCCGGTGATCGCCTGCTGGCTCGGCGGCAGCGTGATCGAGGCCGGCCGCGCGCTGCTCGACGAGCACGCGGTCGGGTGCTTCAGGAACCCGGCGAGTGCCGCGCGCGCGCTCGCCGCGGGACGCGCGGTCGCCGACGCGCGCGCGGAGTGGACGCGCCGCCCGCAGGGGAGCCGGAGGCCCGCGCCCCCCGCCGATCCGCCCGCGACCTACGCGGCGCTCGCGTCGCTGGCGCGGCGCGCGGGGGTGCCGCTCGTGGCCGAGGCCCTGGTGAGCTCGCCGATCGAGGCGGCGCGCGCGGCCCGGCGGCTGAAATTCCCCGTCGCGCTCAAGGTCGTCTCCCCGGATCTGGCCCACAAGACCGAAGCCGGCGCGCTCGCGCTCGGCCTCGACACCGCACCGGCGGTCGAGCGCGCGGCGACTCGGCTGCTGAGGGCGGCGCGGGGCCGGCGTGTGGAAGGGCTGCTGGTCCAGCGCATGGTCCAGGGCGTCGAGGTGATCGTCGGCGTCACGCGCGATCCCGCGTTCGGCCCGCTGCTCGTGGTGGGCGCCGGTGGAATCGAGGCCGAGCTGCTCGGCGACACGAGCTGCCGGCCGCTGCCGGTGACCCGACGCGAGATCAGCGCGATGCTCGGCGAGGTTCGCGTCCTGCGTCGGCTCACGGGCTACCGCGGGGCGCCCGCGGCCGACGTGCCCGCGCTGATCGACGCGATCGCCGCCGTGGCCAAGCTGGCCGCGATGCTCGGCGACCGCCTGACCTCGCTCGACGTGAACCCGATCATCGTCGGCCCCCGAGGGCGGGGAGCGTTCGCGGTCGACCTCCTGGTGTCCTGCGAAGGTCCGGTGGTGCGTGGAGAACGGACATGACGATCCGTGGTGCTTCAAAAAGGAGCGACGAGGTTCCGGCGGCCGCGGCCCCGCTTGCAATTCCGCGATGTTATGACGAGACCGGGTGTGGTCGCGCGCTTGCTATAGTATCGAGGTTCGCCAGGGTTGAAAGGAGAGCACGATGACGCAGGAAGCCCGGGTCCAGGAGTTCGTGGCGGCCTTCGAGCGGCTGCGCGCCGAGGTCGAGAAAGTCATCGTCGGACACCGGGACATCATCAATCACGTGCTGATCGGCATGTTCGCCGGGGGCCACGTGCTGCTCGAGGGCGTGCCCGGTCTCGGCAAGACGCTCCTGATCAAGACGCTGGCCGAGGGGCTGGAGTTGAGCTTCTCGCGCATCCAGTTCACGCCCGACCTCATGCCGGCCGACATCATCGGCACCAACATCATCCTGGAGGACGCCGAGGGGCGGAAGCACTTCCAGTTTCAGCCCGGCCCCATCTTCGGCCACATCCTGCTCGCCGACGAGATCAACCGCGCCACCCCGAAGACCCAGTCGGCGCTGCTCGAGGGCATGCAGGAGGGCTCGGTGACGGTCGCCGGCTCCTCTCGCCCGCTGCCCTCGCCCTTCTTCGTGCTCGCCACCCAGAACCCGATCGAGATGGAAGGGACGTATCCGCTGCCCGAGGCCCAGCTCGACCGATTCCTGTTCAAGCTCCGCGTTCGCTATCCGGCGATCGAGGAGCTGAACGCGATCATCGAGCGGACCACGCAGGTACACCCGGTCGCGGTGGAGCAGGTGATGACCGGCCCCGCGGTGCAGGGCTTCCGTGAGTTGATTCGCGAGGTGCCGCTGGCCACGCACCTCCGCGATCTCGCCTCGACGATCGTGATGGCGACGCATCCCGACTGGGAGGGGTCGCCGGAGATCAGCCGCCGGTTCGTCCGCTACGGCGCCAGCCCGCGCGGCGCCCAGGCCATCGTCCTCGGCGCCAAGGTGATGGCGCTCTCCCAGGGCCGCTACAACGTGAGCGCCGACGACATCCGCGCGCTCAGCGCACCGGCCCTGCGGCATCGCGTGATCCTCAACTTCGAGGGTGAGGCGGAAGCGGTCGACGTCGACAAACTGGTCGCCGAAATCGTCGACAAGGCCCAGGAGCGCATGAGCGCCGGGCGCGAGGCCTTCCTCCGGTGACGGCGGACAGGGGACCGATCCAGCAGACCGAGGCGCTGGCCAGGCTCGCCGAGCGGGTGGCGAGACAGGTGCGCAGGCGGCGCGCCGAATACCACGCGCTGCGCGGGCTGTTGTACGGCGCCGCGGCGGCCGCGCTCGTGCTCCTGTTCAAGACACCGTTCGGATCCCTGGCGCTGCCCATCGCGGGCGGCCTCGTGCTGCTCGGATTGCTGGCCGGTGGGCTCTGGGGACTCTTCCAGCGTGTTCCCCACGAGGACGCGGCCCGTCTGGCCGACGGCGCGTTCGGATTGCAAGATCGGGTGGCCACCGCGCTCGAGTGGGCGCGACGTCCCGATCGGACGCCGCTCGTGGACGCGCTCGTCGCCGACGCCATCGCGCACGTCCAGGCGTTGACGCCGCGACAGATCGTGCGCCGGCGGGTTCCGCGCGAAGTGCGCTGGCTGCCGGTTCCGGTCCTCATCGGCCTCGCGCTCGCGGTCTCGCCGCCGTTGCCGATGCCGTCGGGGCGACTGCCCGACCTCTCGACGTCGACGGATCAGTCGGACACGAAGGAGCGCGGCGAGCTGGCGATGATGGAGCAGGACCGCCGGCTCGTTCCCAAGGACGCGCTCAAGCGTCCGGCCATGGAGGAGCGCGACTTCAATCAGCGCGGCGGCACCGGCGCCTCGCCCACGGCCGGCGATCTCTCCGCGATCTTCAAGGACACCTCGCTCGGCAACCAGCGGCCGGACTTCAACAGCTTTCTGAAGAAGGGCGACGAGCGGCTGAAGCTGCTCGAGCAGGTCGATCGCCTGCCCGACCTTCAATCGGACTTCACGCAGAGCCAGTACAAGATGGTGTTCCGCAAGTCCAAGGCGCTGACCGGCGGCCTGCGCCCCGACCAGATCTCTCCGCAGAGGCTGCGCGAGCTGCTCGAGGAGATGGAGCGGCTCGGCCGCAAGGGCGGCGCCAACTGGAGCGGCGACGCGATGGAAGGGATGGACGCGCTCGAGGGCGGCCAGCCCGACAAGGCGCTCGAGGCGATGGAGAAGGCGCTGAACAAGATGCGCGCGATGGACGAGCAGGGGCGCGGCGGCAAGAACCTGCGCGGCGGTCGCGAGCGCAACTCGGGTCAGCGTGGCGACCGTGGCCGCGGCACCGGCGGTGGACCGGACGAGCAGGACTTCGGTGAAGGCGAAGGCTTCCTGCCCGGCAAGGGCAAGAGCGCCTCGCCCAAGGGCGATGCCAGTCAGCGGCTGCGCGCCAATCCCTACGACGTCGGCGTCGAGGGCGAATCGCGTCAGGGCAAGAAGGACGGCTACGACACCAACATGACCGGCCGCGGCGGCAAGATGGGCTCGCGCCTGAGCTATCTGGGCGTGATCGGCCAATACCGAAAGATGATGGAGGACGCGATCACGCGCGAGCAGGTGCCGCGCGACTATCACACCCAGATCAAGGACTACTTCCAGGCGCTCGACGAGCGATGAGCGTCCCTGCGGCCGAGCGCGAGGTCGTCTTCACCTCGGACTTCCTGGCTCAGCTCGAGCGCCTGACCCTGGCCTCGCGGCGGGCGTTCCGGGGACGCAGCCGGGGCGAGCGGCGCAGCCCGCGCAAGGGGCACAGCGTCGAGTTCTGCGACTACCGGGCCTACGGGGTCGGGGACGATCTGCGCTACGTCGACTGGAACGTCTACGGCCGCCTCGATCGCCTGCACGTCAAGCTCTTCGTCGACGAGGAAGACCTGTGCCTGCACTTGCTCGTCGACGCCTCGCGCTCGATGGACTTCGGCCGCCCGACCAAGCTGAACTACGCGATCCGCCTGGCCGCCGCGCTCGGCTTCGTCGGGCTGGTGAACCTCGAGCGCGTCGGCGTGTCCGTGCTGCGCGAGCGGCTGAGTGAGGGCTGGCCGCCCACGCGCGGGCGCAACCAGTTCCCGGCCCTCATGGACTTTCTGGGGTCGGTCCGGTCCGCGGGCGCGACCGGCCTCAACGACGGGCTCGGTCACTACGCGATGCGCGCGCGCGAGCCCGGGATCGCGGTGCTCATCTCGGATCTCATGGATCCCCTCGGGTTCGAGAGCGGGGTGCGCGCGCTGCTGGAGCGGCGGTTCGAGGTCCACGTCGTCCACCTGCTCGACGCGAGCGAGCTCAATCCGATGCTCGGCGGCGACCTGCGGCTGCAGGACTCGGAGACCGGCGAGATCCGAGAGCTGACGGTGGACGGCGAGGCCATGCGCGCCTACCGGCAGCGCCTGCATCAGTTCCTCGATCGGATCGAGGTGTTCTGCCGGTCCCAGGAGATCGGCTACCGGCGGCTGACCACGGATACGCCACTCGAATCGTTCATGTTGTCGCAGCTTCGCGGCTTGGTGCTCGCATGAGTTTCCTGTCCCCGCTGGCCCTGGCCACCTTCGCGCTGGCCCTGCCGATCGTGCTCCTCTACTTCCTCAAGGTGCGGCGGCGCGAGCAGACCGTGCCGAGCCTGTTGCTGTGGGAGTCGGCGCTCCGCGATCGCGAGGCCTCCGCGTTCTTCCAGCGGTTGCAGCGCGACCCGCTGCTGATCCTCCAGATCCTGGCCCTGCTGGCCCTGGCCCTCGCGCTGGCCCGTCCCACCGCCACCATCATGGGGCAGGGGGCGCGCAAGGTCGTGGTCGTGCTCGACACCTCGGCGTCGATGAAGGCCCGCGACGTGAGCCCGTCGCGCTTCGGCGTCGCCAAGTCGGAAGCGATCGCGCTGGTCAACCGCCTGGGCGAAGGGGCGGAGGTCATGGTGATCGAGACCGGCGTGCAGCCGCGCGTGCTGGTGCCCCTCGGCCGCGATCGCGACCGTGCGGTGGCCGCGATCCGGGCGGCCCAGGCGCGCGATCTGCCCCACCGGATCACCGAGGCGGTGCGCACGGCGCGCGCGCTGGTCGGCACCGATCCGCGGGCGGAGATCCACGTCTTCACCGACGGCTCGTTCACGCTGGCCCAGACGCCCGAGATGACCGACCCGCGGCTGCACTGGATCGGCGTGGGGCAGGGCGGACGCAACGTCGCGATCACCAACCTCGCCGTCCGCAAGACGTACTACGGCTCGTTCGAGTACCAGGCGTTCGTGTCGCTGGTGAACTACACGAAAGACACGGAGACGTTCAGCTTCTCGCTGGAGGTCGACGACAAGTCGATCGCCGAGAAGTCGGTCACGCTGGAGCCGAACGTGCGCCGGTCCGTCGTGCTGCCGTTCAGCCACGGCGGCGGCGGGACCATCACCGCGCGGCTGCAGATCCGCGACGATTTGCCGACCGACAACGTGGCCTACGCCGTGCTGCCGGCGCCGCGCAAGATGTCGGTGCTGCTGGTGAGCCCCGGCAACCTCTTCCTGGAAAAGGTCCTGCGCACGGATCCTCAGGTCACCCTCGAGGTGCGCACCCCGGATCAATACCAGGGCGGGATGGGCGAGGCGGACATCGTGATCATCGACTCGGTGTCGCTGCCCAAGGTCGGGCCCGGGCGCTTCGTGTTCGTGAACGGGGTGCCGGCGGACGTTCCCATCGAGACGCTGGGCCGCATCGAGCGCCCGGTCATCATGGACTGGGATCGCGCGCACCCGGTCATGCGCCACGTCGAGTTCGCCAAGGTGACGATCGAGGACGCGCTCCGCATCCGGCCTCTGGCCGCGGGGCGGCCCTTGGTGGAAGCGGTCGGCGGGCCCTTGATCTACGCGCTGGAGGAGACCGACCGCAAGGCCATCTTCATCGGCTTCGACCTGTTCAAGACGGACTTCCCGCTGCGGGTGGCCTTCCCGTTGATCCTCTCGAACGGCCTGCGCTGGCTGCATCCGGCCGGCGTCGATCAGGCGAGCCTCTCGCTCACCACCGGCCAGCCGATCCTGATTCCCGCCGAGCACGGGGTCAACTCGGTGACGGTGACGACGCCCAGCGGCCGCGCGGTCAAGGGACAGGTCACGCGCGGCGTCGTGAGCTTCACCGAGACCGACGAGGTCGGCCTCTACACGCTGACCACCTCCCGCGGGCAGATGAAGGTGGCGGTGAACCTCACCGACGCCGAGGAGTCGAACCTGGTTCCGCGCCCGCTGCCGCCCCCGACGCCGAGCGCGTCGGTCGCGACGGCGCCGGTGCCGGTCCAGCGCGAGCTGTGGCAGCTCTTCGTGCTGGCCGCGCTGATTCTCCTCGCGCTGGAAGGGCTGCTCTACTGGCGACGCCAGAGCGCGGGGCGCCTGAGCCTGCCCGCGATGCGGGGCGATCGCTGGGCGCTGGCCGTCCGCGGCGCGCTGATCGTCGTGCTGTGCCTGACGCTCTTCCGGCCGACCATGCCGCGCTGGGTGGACCGGCTCAACGTCGTGTTCCTGCTCGATCATTCCGACAGCGTGAGCCTGGCCGCGCGCGAGCGGTCCTATCGCTTCGCGGCCGAGGCCGTGAAGCACGAGAAGGCGTCCGATCGTCACAGCGTGATCGTGTTCGGTGAGCAGCCGGTCGTGGACCAGCCGTTGACCGGCAAGGGCCAGCTCGAGCGGCCCAAGTCGCAGGTGGCCGCCCGCGGCACGAACCTCTTCCAGGCCATCCAGCTCGCGCTCGCCACGCTGCCGCCCGGTCAGGCCAACCGCATCGTGCTGCTGACCGACGGCCGCCAGACGGCGGGCAACGGCTTGTCCGCCGCGCAATCGGCGAAGGACGGCGGAGCCGACATCTTCTACGTGGCGGCGCCGCTCACCTTCTCCCAGGAGGTCGCGGCCGAGGCGATGGTGCTGCCGCAGGAAGTCAAGTTCGGTGAGCCGTTCCAGGCCAAGGTCGTGACGTGGAGCCTCAAGGACACCGAGGGGCGGCTGTCGCTCTTCCGCAACGGCGAGTTCCTCGGGGCCCAGGTGGTCCGGCTGAGCGCGGGCAAGAACGTGTTCAGCTATCGCCAGTCGCTGGAGACCAGCGGCATCCACGTGTACCAGGCGGCGCTGGAGGTCGAGGGCGACACCATCGAGGACAACAACCGCGCGGTGGGCTCGATCGTGGTGCGCGGCCGGCCACAGGTGTTGATCGCCGACAAGGACAAGAGTCACGCCCAGTCGCTGGCCGGGGCGCTGCGCTCGCAGAACATCGAGGTCTCGGTGGTCGAGCCGTCGGGCGTGCCCAAGGACGTGGCCGGGCTTCAGAAGTACGACGGGGTGATCCTGTCCAACGTCTCCTCGTTGAAGCTCACCAAGGTCCAGATGGAGCAGATCCGCGATTACGTCCGCGACCACGGCGGCGGGCTCATCATGGTCGGCGGCGAGGAGAGCTTCGGGCTGGGCGGCTACTACCGGACCCCGATCGAGGAAGCGCTGCCCGTGACCATGGAAGTCAAGCAGAAGGTCGAGATCCCGAGCCTGGCCGTCGTGCTCTCGATCGACCGCTCGGGCTCGATGGCCATGTCGACCGACGAGAAGGTGACCAAGCTCGACCTCGCCAAGGAGGCCGCCCACCTCGTCGTCGACCTGCTCGACGACCGCAACGAGGTCGCGGTCATGAGCTGGGACACCGAGTTCCTGTGGGACGTCCCCATCCGCGCGGCCAAGGACAAGGGCGCCATCCATCACGCCATCGCCACCATCAAGGCCGGAGGAGGCACCGATGGGTATCCAGCGCTGAAGGAGTCGTACTCGGTGCTGTTCGAGCGCCCGGCCCTCCTCAAGCACGTCATCTTCCTCTCCGACGGCCAGATGACGCGCGGCGATTTCCAGGGTCTCCTGCGGCGCATGGCCAAGGACAAGATCACGGTGTCGACGGTGGCCATCGGCAAGGACGCCGATCTGCAGCTCATGGTGGACGTCGCCAAGTGGGGCCGGGGTCGCTTCTACTACACCGAGGACTCGCAGACGATCCCCCGCATCTTCACGCTGGAGACCCAGCTCGCCTCGAAGGCGTCGATCGTCGAGCAGCCCTTCCGGCCCCAGCTCACCGCGCCCCAGCACGAGGCCATGCAGGACCTCGACTGGAAGGCGGCGCCGCCGCTCGGCGGCTACGTGGCGACCACGCTGAAGAGCACCGCGGACCTCGTGCTGATGAGCCACCAGGAGGATCCCGTGCTCGCCACCTGGCGGTACGGGCTCGGCCGCACGGCCGCGTTCACGTCGGACGCCAAGGCCAAGTGGGGCGTGCTGTGGCTGCGCTGGCGCGAGTTCAACAAGTTTTGGGCGCAGCTCACCCGGTGGACGCTGCGGACGGGCTCGCGCAGCGACACCGTGGCCATGGTCGAGCGCCACGACAACGTGGGCGAGGTCGTGGTGGACGCCATCGACGGCAAAGGGGAGTTCATCAACTTCCTCGACTCGCAGGTGGGCGTGGTGGCGCCGAACCGCGAGCGGACGGTGATCGATCTCGAGCAGGTCGCTCCCGGCCGCTATCGGGGCCGGTTCCCCGCGCCGCAAGAGGGCGTCTACCTGGTGGGCATGGCCCAGCGACGCAACGAGCGCGTTGTCGGCTCGCAGCTTGCGGGACTGGTGGTACCGTACGCTGAGGAGTTGCGCGACCTCGGGGTGGACGAGACGGGGCTGCGCGAGATGTCGGAGCTCACGGGGGGCGGTCCTCTCAACGATCCCCGCGAAGCGTTCCTCAAGCTCCGGCGCCAGTCGCGGATCGCGGTCGAGATCTGGCCGTGGTTGGTCGGGCTGGTCGCGGTGCTGCTGGTGCCGGACATCGCGCTTCGGCGCGTCGGGCCGGCGGCGTTCAGCTGGGTGACCCGCCTGGGGCGGCGGCGGGACGACGACGGCAACGTTCCGGGATGAAACGGGAGGAGCGAAAGGCATGCGTGACGGCCAACGGCGCGTGAGGCTGGTGGCGCTCGTCGTATCCGTGCTGGCCCTGGCCCTCGCGGCGCCCGGCGACGCGGCGGTCAAGCCCCGGCTCGTGCTCGTGCTGCCGTTCGACGCGTCCGCTCTGCCCGCCGACGACCGCTGGATGGGCGAGGGCGTCGCGCAGATCATCAGCCTCGGCCTGGCCCAGCATTCCGCGTTCAACCAGCTCGATCCCACGCGCTTGCCCGGCCTCGGCCACGCCGACGTCTGGGGACCACAATTGGTGCTCCAGACGACCCGGAACGTCCGGGCCGACGCCGCGATCTTCGGGGAGATCACGCGGAAGGGAGGAGAGCTGACCATCCGCCCGCGGCTCCACGAGATCAAGGGGACCGGCGCCGACACGATGGCGCTCGAGCCGATCACGGTTCCCGACGGAGAGCTGCTCGCCCGCCTGGCCAGCATGCCCGTGGCCTACGCCCGGACCATGAAGGTGACCCTCACCGACGCCGAGGCGGCGCGGATGGAGAAGGCCGCGCGGCCGACCCGGTCACTGAAGGCCTTCGAGCTGTTCTCGCTGGCCCAGAGCGCGGCGCGCCACGGTGGCCAGGAGGCCTACGAGCGCGCGGCGGACCTGCTCGCCCGCGCGGTGGAGACCGACGCGAACTTCGTGGTCGCCCAGTACACGCTCGGCACCGTCCACCAGGCCCTCGGCAACCGCTGGAAGGCCGCCGCGCAATTTCGCGCGTCGACCCAGCTCGACCCGAACTATCCCGAGCCGTACAAGGCGCTCGGCGACCTGTTCCTGGCCCAGCCCCGCCGCCTGTTCGATCAGGCCATCGAGGCGTACGGCAAGGCCATCGATCTGCGCCCGTTCCTGGCCGACGCTCACGTGGGGCTGGGAGACGCGAAGGCGGCCAAGGGCGACACCGACGGCGCCATCGTCGCCTACCAGAAGGCGCTCGGGCTCAATCCCGTCAACCCGCGCGTTCACATGAGTCTCGGCAAGATCTACTACTCCGAGAAGGGCCTCTATTACGAGGCCGTCAACGCCTACAGGAAGGCCATCGACTTCGATCCCACCTCGGTCGAGGCGCGGATGGGGCTCGGGGAGGTCTACGAGGACAAGGGCCTCTACAAGGAGGCGATCGAGGAATACCGGAAGGTGGTCGAGCTGGACGGCAAGCACACCGGCGCCATGTACAACCTCGCGGTGGTCTACGAGCGGGTGGACCCGAAGGAGGCGATGGCTCAGTGGGAGAAATACATCGCACTGGCCTCGCAACTGCCGTCCGAAAAAGATTGGGTGGACGTCGCCCGGCAGCACCTGCGCAAGCTGAAGAGTCAGATCAAGGACTAGCGGAGCCTCGCCTGAACGATCTCAGGAAGGACCCGACGCGGGGACAGTGGGTCCTGGTTCGTCCCAAGCCCCAGCCGCTGCCCCAGGGCGACTGCCCCTTCTGTCCGGGTGCCGAGAGCGCCTCGGGGCCGGAAATCGCGGCGTACCGAAAGGAAGGGTCGGCGGCGAACACGCCCGGGTGGAGCGTCCGCGTGGTCCCCGAGCCCGACCCGTACTTCCGGATCGAGGACGAGCTCGTGCGGGAGGGGGTCGGGATGTTCGACAAGATCAGCCCGCGCGGAGCCAGCGAGGTGATCGTCGAATCGCCCCGTCACGACGACACCCTGGCCACGATGGATCCGGAGCAGATCGAGTCGGTGCTCTGGATGTATCGCGATCGCCTGCTCGACCTCAAGCGCGACGGCCAGATCCGGGACATCCTGGTCTCGCGCCGCCACCGCAAGCCTGGGGTGGCCCCGCATCATCCGTACTCGCGGGTGACCGCGATCCCCATCGTCTTCGACGAGACCCGCCGCGAGCTGCGCGAGGCCCGCGAGTACTACCAGTACAAGCGCCGCTGCCTCTACTGCGACATGCTGCGGCAGGAGATCGGGGCCGAGGAGCGAATCGCGCGGATCACCCCGTCGTTCGTCGCGCTGGTGCCCTATGCCCCCCGCGGGACCCTGGAGACGTGGATCCTGCCCCGCCGTCACGGGTGCGCGTTCGAGGAGTCGCTCACCCCGGAGACGGCCCCCGACCTGGCCCGTCTGATCTCCGGGTACTTCCGGATCCTGGCCGAGAGGTTTGGTGACCCGGGCTACGAGCTGGACCTGCACACCGCCCCGAACCTCCGCTCCCGCATCCTCCAGGGTGAGTGGACCACGATCCGCGACGACTACCACTGGCACCTGGAGCTGGTCGGTCAGCCCGAGCGCGCCAACCGGATCGGCGGCATCCTCGTCACCGAGATCTCGCCGGAACAGACGGCCGCCCAGCTGCGCGAAGCCTGGAAGACCATCGACGGCAGCTGACCGGACGCGTCCGTCGGACTTGACCCCGGCGCCGGCAAGTGCCAAAATACGACCAATTCGGTCGCCGATTGAAACGATCGCCATGTCCTGGGAGGCTCGAGAATGCTGAGATTTACCAAGCGAGCGGACTACGGTCTGATGGCGATCCATTACATCGCGGTCCAGGAGGAGCTCGGCGCGGTCAGCGCCAAGCGCATCGCCGAGGAATTCGCGATCCCGCCCGAGCTGCTGGCGAAGATCCTTCAGCGGCTGGCGCGGGAGCGGCTGATCGTCAGCCAGAACGGTCCGCGCGGGGGGTACGTGCTGGCCCGGCGGCCGATCGAGATCACGGTCGGGCAGGTCGTCAGGGCGCTCGAAGGGCCAATCAATATCGTCGAGTGTCTCGACGAGGACAGCGATTGTCCGCAGATGGCGCGCTGCAACCTCCGGCGGCCCGTGCAGAAAATACAGGCGGCGATCAGTCAGCTGCTGGACGGGATGACGCTGGCCGAGCTGGCCGGCGCCGACGTCCCCGAGCTGATGACGATCAAGGCGTGACGGACGGCGTGAACAGGAGACAGAGCTGATGGCCCTGAAGTTCCCGATTTTCATGGACTCGCAGTCGACGACCCCCGCCGATCCTCGGGTGGTCGAGGCGATGCTGCCGTACTTCACCGAAAAGTTCGGCCACCCGGCCAGCCGCAATCACCCCTTCGGATGGGAGGCTGAGGGCGCCATCGACGTCGCGCGCGAGCGGATCGCCAAGCTGATCGGGGCGCGGGACCCCAAGGAGCTGATCTTCACGTCGGGGGGGACGGAGTCGATCAACCTCGCGCTCAAGGGCGTGGCCGAGATGTACAAGGAAAAGGGTACGCACCTGGTGACGACCGCCATCGAGCAGCGGGCCACGCTGGACACCTGCAAGCGGCTCGAGCGCCATGGCTTCAGCGTGACCTACGTCCCCGTGCGGCCCGACGGCCTCGTCGAGGTGGAGGCGATCGAGCGCGCGCTGACCGACAAGACGATCCTGGTCTCGGTCATGTTCGCCAACAACGAGGTCGGCACCATCCAGGACATGGCGGCGATCGGCAAGCTCGCCAAGGCCCGCGGCATCCTGTTCCACGCCGACGCCACCCAGGCGGTGGGCAAGATTCCCGTCGACGTCGAGGCGATGGGCATCGACCTGCTCTCGTGCACCGCCCACCTGATGTACGGGCCCAAGGGCGTGGGCGCGCTCTACGTCCGGCGCAAGGCGCCCCGCGTGCGCCTGGCCCCGATGATCGACGGCGGCGGTCACGAGCGCGGCATGCGCTCGGGCACGTTGCCGGTGCCGCTGATCGTCGGCTTCGGCCGCGCCGCGGAGATCTGCGCCCAGGTGATGCCGGAGGAGAGCGCGCGGCTCCGCACGCTTCGCGACCGACTCCAGGATGCGATCCTGGGCAGCGTCGAGGACGCGTATCTCAACGGACACCCGGAGCGTCGCCTCCCCCACAACCTCAACATCTCCTTCGCCTACGTCGAGGGCGAATCGGTCCTGATGGGAGTCAACAAGGAAACCGCGCTCAGCTCGGGCTCGGCCTGCACGTCGTCCACGCTGGAGCCGTCGTACGTCATCGCCGCGCTCGGCGCGAGCACGGAGCTGGCCCACTCCTCGATCCGGTTCAGCCTGCACCGGTTCAACACCGAGGAAGAGGTCGAGTTCGTGGCCCGGCGGACGATCGAGGTGATCAAGCGTCTCCGAGACATGTCGCCGCTGTACGAGCTGGCCAAGGAAGGCGTGGATCTGAAGTCCATCCAGTGGAAGGCTGAGTAAGGGGGCGGACGATGGCCTACAGCGAGAAGGTAGTTGACCACTACAACAACCCGCGCAACGTCGGGTCCTTTCCCAAGGACGCGCTGGGCGTGGGGACCGGGCTCGTGGGCGCGCCGGAGTGCGGCGACGTCATGAAGCTCCAGATCAAGGTGAATCTGGAAACGGGCGTCATCGAGGACGCGAAGTTCAAGACCTTCGGCTGCGGGAGCGCCATCGCCTCGTCGAGCCTGGCCACCGAGTGGCTGAAGGGCAAGACCGTGGACGAGGCCGGCAAGATCAAGAATACCGACATCGTCAACGAGCTGAAGCTGCCGCCGGTCAAGATCCATTGCTCGGTCCTGGCCGAGGACGCGATCAAGGCCGCGCTGGCCGATTACAAAGAAAAGCACGCCGGGGCTACGGCGTCGGCGGAAAAGTAAGCGTGGACTCGAGGAGCGCCGCGGCTTTGCCGGGGCGCGACGAGCGCAAGGGGGGCTTGGGGGGCCCGTGGCTCGGCCCCCCATGCGGTTAAAGGAGAGGTCATGGCACTGGCACTGTCGGAAAACGCCGCCCAGCAGGTGAAAGAGCTCAAGCAGACCCAGAACCTGCCCGAGAACGCGTTCCTCAGGATGGGCGTGAAGGGCGGGGGCTGCTCGGGCATGTCGTACTCGCTGGAGTTCGACACCGAGATGGGACCGCACGACCGCGAGTTCGAGCTCGAGGGCATCAAGGTCGTCTGCGACAAGAAGAGCTACCTCTATCTGAACGGCACCACGCTCGACTACGTGCGCCAGGGCCTCACGGGCGGCTTCACGTTCGTGAACCCGAACGCGAAATCGAGCTGCGGCTGCGGCACGTCGTTTTCTGCTTGAGATGGGGGGCCTAGCCTCGGGCCCCCCAAGCCCGATGTCGATCATTGAAGGGCTCGGCTCCTCGCCCGAGCGCGACTCACCTCGCACTGCCGCCGCTCGGGGCGCCCCGGCAAAGCCGTGGCACCCCTCGAAACACTGACAAGGCGTCAGTACCCATGAACCACTTCGAGGTGTTCGGACTCCCGCGACGGCTGCACATCGATGGGGCGGAGCTGCAAAGGCGGTTCTACGAGCTGTCGCGCCGCTACCATCCCGACTTCCACCACGCGGCGTCGCCCGAGGCGCAGGCGCAGGCCCTCGAGGCCTCGGCGCGGCTCAACGCGGCCTACCGGGCGCTCCGCGATCCCATCGCGCGTGTCGAATATCTGGTGAGGCTCGAGGAGGGGCGCGAGACGCGAGAAGGGGCGACGGTCAAGCCCCAGGCCCCTCCGGAGCTGCTCGCCGAGATGTTCGAGATCCAGGAGGCGCTGGCCGAGGCCAAGACCGGCACGCTCGACGACGCCACCCGGCAGACGCTCCGTGAGCAGCGCGACCGGTTGCGGGAGCGGCAGGCGGCTGAAGAGGCGCGCCTGGTCGGCCCGCTGAGCCGCGCGTGGGATGCCGGCGAAACGTCCGAGCGGGCCGCGGCCCTCCGCGCGTTCAAGGAATCGCTGGCCACGCGCGCGTACCTGCGAACCGTCATCGGCGATCTCGACGAAGCTCTCACGGACGCCATGGCCTCCGAAGCCCCTCCCGCGCGATGAGCGAGCGCATCGTCGGCATCGATCTCGGAACCACCAATAGTCTGGTCGGCTACGTCGACGAGCGCACCGGACTGCCGCGGGTGATCCCGGACGCCGAGGGACACGCCCTGCTTCCCTCGATCGTGAGCTTCACGCCCGCGGGCGTCCTCGTCGGCGAGGCGGCGCGGCGCCAGCTCGTGCGCCAGCCCGCGTCCACCGTGTACTCGGTGAAGCGCTTCATGGGCCGCGGCTACGAGGACGTGAAGGACGAGCTGTGCTACTTCCCGTTCCGCGTGTGCGAGGGCGAGGGCACGGTGCGACTCGGGGTCGGCGACCGCGAGGTCACGCCTCCCGAAGTGTCGGCGGTCATCCTCAGGTCGCTGCGCGAGCGGGCCGAGGCGCACTTCGGCGAGCCCATCGAGAAGGCCGTCGTCACCGTGCCCGCGTACTTCAACGACGGCCAGCGGCAGGCCACGCGCGACGCCGGACGGATCGCCGGACTCGACGTCGTCCGGATCGTGAACGAGCCGACCGCCGCGTCGCTGGCCTACGGTCTCCAGAAGCTCCACGAGGGTGTGATCGCGGTGTACGACCTCGGCGGCGGGACGTTCGACATTTCCATCCTGCGCGTGCGGGACGGGATCTTCGAGGTGCTCGCCACCAACGGCAACACCCGTCTCGGCGGCGACGACTTCGATCGCGCGATGGTGATCTGGCTGCTCGAGGACATCCGCGAGCGTCACGGCGTCTACCTCGGTCAGGACGCCGAAGCGATGCAGGAGCTGCGGCTGGCCGCGGAGGCCGCCAAGATCCGGCTGTCGGGCGAGGAGCGCACGCGGCTGACCCTGCCGTTCGAGGGGTTCACGTATCACCGCGACGTCGCGCGCGCCGACGTCGAGACGCTGATCGGTCCGCTGGTGGAGCGGACGCTGGCGCCGTGCCGGGCCGCGCTCGCCGACGCCGGGCTCGAGGCCTCGGACATCGACCACGTGGTGCTCGTGGGCGGGTCCACGCGGGTGCCGCTCGTGCGCCGCCGGGTCGAGGGACTCTTCGGCAAGACCGCGCACAGCCAGATCAACCCCGACGAGGTCGTGGCCCTCGGGGCCGCCGTGCAGGGAAGCATCCTGGGGGGCGGGATCACCGACATGCTGTTGCTCGACGTCACCCCGCTCTCGCTCGGGATCGAGACGCTGGGCGGCGTGGTCAGCGTCTTGATCTCGCGGAACACCACGATCCCGACCAGCGCCCGCGAGATGTTCACGACCTCGGTGGACGGGCAGACCGTCGTCGACATGCACGTGCTCCAGGGCGAGCGCGAGCTGGTCAAGGATTGCCGCTCGCTGGCCCGCTTCGAGCTGCGCGGCATCGATCCCATGCCGGCCGGCATGCCGAAGATCGAGGTCACGTTCCTCATCGACGCCAACGGGATCCTTCAGGTGACCGCGCGGGAGCAGCGGACCGACAAGGCCGCCTCCATCGAGGTCCGCCCGACGTACGGGCTCTCCGAGACCGACGTCGAGCGCATGGTCGAAGAGTCGTTCGAGCACGCCGAGGCCGACGTGGAGGCGCGGATGCTCATCGAGGCGCGCAACGAGGCCTATACGGTGTTGACCCACGTCCGCCGCGCCCTCGGCCAGGGCGGCGCGCTGGTCTCGGGCGAGGAGCGCGCTCGGATCGAAGCCGCGGTCGCCGAACTGGAACGAGCCCGCGCTGGCGAGGCTCGCGACGCGATTCGTGACCTGACCTCCGATCTCAACCGGGCCACCGAGCACCTGGCCGAGCTGATGATGGACGCGGCGCTGCGCGGCGCGCTCGAGAGCCGCCGCGCCGAGGATCTCTGACCGTGGCCGTGCACCGGGTGACCTTTCTGCCCCTGGGCAAGACCGTCGAGGTCGACGACGCGAAGTACCCGCTGGCCGACCACGGCAAGCCGGGCTCGCTGCTCGACATCGCGCTCGCCCACGACATCCGGCTCGAGCACAACTGCGGCGGGAGCTGCGCGTGCACGACCTGCCACGTGATCGTGAAGGAAGGCGAGGCGAACCTCTCCGAGATGGAGCCCGACGAGGAGGACCGGCTCGACATGGCCGAGGGCTTGACGATTCACTCCCGTCTCGGCTGCCAGTGCGTGGTGCGGGGCGACGTGGTGGTGGAGATTCCCCAATGACCATGGGCTGGCGGGACGCCGAGGACATCGGGATCGCGCTGTCGGAGCTCCACCCGGACACCGATCCGCTGACCGTCCGCTTCACCGATCTTCACCGGTTCGTGACCGAGCTGCCGGGCTTCAGCGACGACCCCAAGGCGTCGAACGAGAAGGTCCTCGAGGCCATCCAGATGGCGTGGCTCGACGAGTATCGAAACCGGTGACGTCTCTGGCGGCGCGCGCGCTACCAGGTGACGACGCGATCGGCGGCGAAGATCTGCTCGAGGAGCTGGTCGTAGCTCCAGTCGGCCGGCACGCGGTGGACGGCGGCCGCGCTCGGCAGCGGCGGGTCGATCGGGCGCTCGGAGAGGAGCGCGATCATCACCTCGTCGCCGGCGTCCAGGTCCTGGCGGATGACCGTCGCGGCCAGCGGCGCGCCGCGGGGCAGGAGATGGAGCACGCGGGCCATCAGAACACCAGCGCCCGCCGAGCGTTGCGCACGAGGGCGGCGATCTCGTCGGCCGTCACCGGGATGACCTCGTGGCCGTCCTCGTTCCAGTCGTCGGCGGGGATCGCGGTGGCCTCGACGTGGAACGGGATCCCGAGGGTCTGTAGGCTGGCCCGGAACTTCGCCACGTCGTCGCCGTCGACCAGCTCGTCGGTGTCGGCGTCGAGCAGGTGGGCGGCGGGCCCCGCGAGCACGAACGTTACCGCGTTCTCCCCCGCCACGATGCCGACCCCGATGCGCATGGCCTCGAAGGCGCGATGGGATTGGCGCGGGTCGATGGAGATGAGGACGACGACCGGCGCTGGCTCCGTCACGACCCGGGCCGGCTCAGTTGAGGGCGACGAAGCGGTCGGTGGCGTTGATCAGGTCGGTCAGCACGACCAGCCCGCAGTAGGTGATCGCCGGATCGTCCTCGAGGGGGATGCGCCGCTTCTGGCAGCCGTAGGCGCACACGAAGAGCTTGGCGCCCCGGCCGGGCAGGGCACGGAGCCGCGGGTCGGCGAGGGCGCGCACGCCGTCGTCGATGAGATACAGATAGAGATCGGCGCCCCGCGAGAGCGCCGCTTCGCCGAGCCCGATCGCGGTCTCGAGGTTGGGATGCTCGGGAGACGTGGAGAGCAGGATGCCCAGTTTTTTCTTGGCGATCGCCATCGCGTGGCGAGGCTAACATCGCGATGGAAGGGGAGCAAGCGATGAGGAGGACCGTGTACCTGGATCACAACGCCTCGACGCCCGTGCACCCCGAGGTGCTGGCGGCGATGCTGCCGTTCTTCGGCGAAGTCTACGGCAATCCGTCGAGCGTCCACGGCTTCGGTCGGGCCGCGCGCGACGCCGTCGACGACGCGCGCGCCACCATCGCGCGCTTCCTGGGCAGCCGTCCGGACGAAGTCGTGTTCACGTCGGGCGGCACCGAGTCCGACAATTTCGGGGTCAAGGGCCTGGCCCTGGCCCGCGGCGCCGGCCACGTGATCACCTCGCGGATCGAGCACCACGCGGTTCTGCGCACGTGCGAGGCCCTGGAGGGCCAGGGCTTCGAGGTCACCTATCTGTCCGTCGACGACCAGGGCCGGCTCGATCCCGACGACGTCAAGCGCGCGCTCCGACGGGACACGCTGGCCATCAGCGTGATGCACGCCAACAGCGAGGTGGGGACCATCCAGCCCATCGCCGAGATCGGCGCCATCGCGCGCGAGCACGGGGTGCCCCTGCACGTCGACGCGGTGCAGACGTTCGGCAAGATTCCCATCGACGTCGAGGCCATGGGCATCGACCTCCTGTCGTTCTCCGGCCACAAGATCTACGGCCCCAAGGGCGCGGCCGGGCTCTACGTCCGGCGCGGCACCAAGATGGTCGCGGTCCAGCACGGCGGCGAGCACGAGCGGCGGCGCCGGGCGGGGACCGAGAACGTGCCCGGGATCGTGGGCCTGGCCGCGGCCGTGGAGATCCGCTCGCGCGAGATGGGTGGGGAAGCCGAGCGGCTCTCGGCGCTGCGCGATCGGCTGTGGGACGGCATCCGCGGGCGGATTCCCGAGACCCGCCTCAACGGCGCCAAGGTCGCGCGGCTGCCCGGCACCGCCAACGTGGTGTTCCGTCACGTCGAGTCCGAGTCCATCGTGCTGGGGCTCGATCTCAAGGGGATCGCGGTCTCGGCCGGCTCGGCGTGCACGGCGGGCAACGTCGAGCCCTCGTACGTGCTGGTCGCGATGGGCATTCCCGTCGACTGGGCCATGGGTGCCGTCCGCTTCTCGCTGGGCCGCTCCACCACCGCCGAGGACGTCGACTACGTGGTGGAGGCCATCGAGCCCCTCGTGGCCAAGCTTCGCCTCGCGTCTCCCTCCAGAACGCCGGTGACGACGTGAGATACAGCCCGACGCTCGTCGACCACTTCCTCAACCCGCGCAACGCCGGCCTCATGCGCGACGCCGACGGGGTGGGCGAGGACGAGTACGCGGGCTGCGGCGACCTCACCCGCGTCTTCCTGCGGGTGCGGGCGGGACGGGCGGCCGAGGTGCGGTTTCAGACCTACGGGTGCGGACCGACCATCGCCGCCGCCAGCGCGACCAGCGAGCTCGCCCGCGGGCGGACCGTAGAAGATCTGGTCACCCTCAAGCCCGAGGACGTCGAGACCGCGCTCGGAGGCTTGCCGGACGACCGGCGGCACGCGGCCGACGTGGCGGCGGGCGCGCTGCGCAACGCCGCCCTCGACTATCTCCGTCGGCGCGACGGGGGCGAGGCCGGGAGGCCCGGCCGTGTTTGACGCGATCCGCGACGACGTCCGCGTGGTGCGCGAGCGGGATCCCGCCGCGCGGTCGACGCTCGAAGTCCTGCTGTGCTATCCGGGCGTCCACGCGCTCGCCATGCACCGTGTGGCCCACCGGCTCTGGCGCGCGGGCTGGCCGACCCTCGCCCGCTGGCTCTCTCACGTCTCGCGGTTCCTCACCGGCATCGAGATCCATCCCGCCGCGCGTCTGGGGCGCGGCCTCTTCATCGATCACGGGATGGGGCTCGTCATCGGCGAGACCACGGAGGTCGGGTCCAACGTCACCCTGCTCCAGGGGGTGACCCTCGGCGGCACCAGCCTCCGGCGGGAAAAGCGACATCCCACCCTCGGCGAGGGCGTGGTGGTGGGCACGGGCGCCGCGGTGCTCGGCGCCATCACGATCGGCGAGGGCAGCCGGATCGGCGCCGGCTCCGTCGTGGTGCGCGACGTCCCGCCGAATTCCGTGGTCGTGGGCGTGCCGGGCAGGATCACCTATCGGGACGGCCAGCGGGTGACCGGCGAGATCGACATGAACCAGACCGACCTGCCCGACCCGGTGGCCAAGGCCATCGAGCATCTCCTCGACCGCATCCGAACGCTCGAGGGCGAGGTCGAGGCCCTGCGCAAGGCGGCGGAGGTCCGGGTCGATCCGTGATCTCACGGGAGCAGGCGTGGGCGATCCTCACGGAGTTCACGTCGGGCGACGGGCTGCGCAAGCACGCCCGCGCGGTCGAGGCGTCGATGCGCGCGTACGCCGCTCGCTACGGCGAGGACGTCGAGACCTGGGGCATCGCGGGCATGCTCCACGATTTCGACTACGAGATGCATCCGCGCGCGCCCGCCCATCCCACCAAGGGCGCCGAGATCCTGCTCGCGCGCGGCGTCCCCGAGCCGATCGTCTACGCGATCCTGGCCCACGCGGACTATTCGGGGATGCCACGGATCTCGCGCCTCGACCGCGCGCTCTACGCCTGCGACGAGCTCTCCGGGTTCGTCCACGCCTGCGCGCTCGTGCGTCCCGGCCGCGCGATCGTCGGGCTCGAGCCGGCGTCGGTGCGCAAGAAGCTCCGCGACAAGGCCTTCGCGCGGACCGTCAACCGCGACGACGTCTACCGCGGGGCCGAGGAGCTGGGCGTGGACCTCGACGAGCACATCGCGTTCGTCGTCGCCGCGCTGACCGGCGTGGCCGCCGACATCGGCCTGAGCGCCCGCGCGCCGTCCTAGAGCCACGGAGCCACACCCTTCTTGGACAGGCCACCCACGGTTCACGGCGGCTCCGGCGCTCCCGCTACAGTCACCATCACCCACGTCGACATGGACGCGTTCTACGCGTCGGTCGAACAACGCGACCGACCCGATCTGCGCGGGCGGCCCGTGATCGTGGGGGCGAGTCCCGGTGGACGCGGGGTCGTGTCCGCCGCGTCCTACGAAGCCCGCACCTTCGGCGTCCGCTCGGCGATGCCGATCAGCCGCGCGGTGCGGCTGTGCCCGCAGGGCGTGTATCTGCCGGTCGACATGGACAAGTACCAGCGAGTCTCCACCGAGATCATGGCGATCCTCCGCGAGTTCTCGCCGCTGGTCGAGCCGCTGTCCGTGGACGAAGCGTTCCTCGATCTCGCCGGGACGGAGGCGCTCTTCGGGCCGCCCGCCGAGACCGTTCGCGCGATCAAGACCCGCATCCGCGCCGAGACCGGTCTCACCGCTTCCGCGGGACTCGCCGCCAACAAGTTCGTGGCCAAGGTGGCCTCGGATCTCCGCAAGCCCGACGGCCTCGTGATCGTGCCGCCCGGGACCGAGGCCGGCTTCCTGGCGCCCTTGCCCGTCGAGCGCGTCTGGGGCGTGGGGCGCGTGCTCGCGGAGGCGCTGGCCGGCATGGGCATCGCGACCATCGGTCAGCTGCAGGGGATTCCCGCCTCCACGCTCGAGCGGCGCTTCGGCGAGCACGGCCGGCATCTCCACGAGCTGGCGTTCGGTCGCGACGATCGTGCGGTCGAGCCGTCCACGGCCGCGAAGTCGATCGGCGCCGAGACCACGTTCGGCGTCGACTGCCGGGACCCGGAACAGATCCGGCGGACGCTGCGACGACACGCCGAGCGGGTCGCCCGTCAGCTGCGCGAGGAGCGGTTGGCGGCGGCGCGCGTGACGCTCAAGCTCCGCTACGCCGACTTCCGCACGCTGACCCGCAGTCACACCGGCGATCCCACCCGCGACGGGCTCGAGCTGTATCGGCGGGCCCTCACGCTGCTGGATCGCGAAGCCGTGAGAGAGCCCGTCCGACTCATCGGGCTCTCGGCGTCCGGTCTCGGGCCGGGGGAGCAGGGCCAGCTTCCGCTCCTCGATCCCGGCGCGGTGCGTCGCGACCGCCTGGGACCCGTCGTCGATCGGCTCACCGAGCGCTTCGGCGAGGGCACGCTCAGGCCGGCCTCGCTGTTGCCCCGACGGTCCGGCCGGGAGTGAGCGGCCGCTCGCCGTCGCGACCTTCGAGCCGCCTCGGCGCCGACGTATAATGACGCCACCATGACGACACCGATCGCCTACGACAAGCTCGCGCGGGAAGAGCGCTTCGTCCGCATGCGCGCGCGGGACGTCGCCGCCCGGCGGGTGGAGCAGGGCCTCCCGGCCTTCCCCGACCTCACGAGCCAGGAGTCGATCCGGGAGCGCGTCCACGGCATCCTGGTCGGCGAGCTGCAGGCCATGGAAGGAGCCGGGCGCTCGGTCTGCGATTTCCCCGACGCGCCCTGGGAGTTCACGATGGACATGGCGCGCCAGGTCTGGGACGAGTCGCGCCACGTCGAGATCTACCTCGGGCTGCTCGATCACCTCGGCGGGTTCGTCGGCGAGTACCCGGAGTCGACCATCCTCTGGCGCTGCGCGTGCGCGGAGGACGCGGCGGCCCGCGTGGCCGGGGTCAACCGCGGGCTCGAAGGACTGGCCTGCGACGTCTTCAACCAGCTCATCCGCATCGCGGCCCGGATCGGCGACCCCATCGTCGAGCGCGCGGTCGACTACGTGCTCGCCGACGAGATCACCCACGTGCGCATGGGCTCCCGCTGGCTCAACGAGCTGACACGGGGCGACCCCGAGCGCCGCCGGCGGGCCATCGAATTCCAGGAGAGCATCGACGAGCGCTTCAACCTGGGCGGCGTCCGCAAGGACGGCGGGCCCGACGAAATCGGGATCTCGATCGCTCGCGACGCCCGCCGCCTCGCCGGGTTCACCGACGAGGAAATCGAGCAGCTCGTCCGCAGCACCCAGCGCTCGCTCGCGTACTGATGACCGCGCATCCGCTGGCGGGATACGCGTCGGTCGACGCCTCGGCCCGCCGGATCGGACACTATCGGTGGCTGGAAGAGCGCCTCCTCCGCATCCTCGGCGGGTGGATCGCGCTCACCCCCGAGCTGCCGGTCAAGCTCCTCTTCGGTCGTCACGTGTGGGACTGCGCCCAGCACGCCGACCTCTGGGGCCGGCGGCTGCCCGAGCTGCGGGCCCGCGCTCAGGGCGAGCCGCCGAGCGAGGGCTTCGCCCACCTCGTCGAGCTGGTCGAGGGCCTCCAGGCGAGGCACGAGAGCATCGCTCGCGTGGTCTCGGTGTACCGCGTGCTGAAGCCGCATCTGGTCGCCGCCTACCGGACGCACCTCGACGAGGCCAATCCTGTCTACGAGCCGCCGACCCGGCGCATCCTGCTCCGCTGTCTCGAGGAAGAGCGCCGCCACGTGGCCGCCGGCGCGGTGATCCTCGAGCGACTGCGCGCCTCGAATCTCGCACTCGCCGATGAGTGGGAGCGCCGCCTGCTCGAGGAGCTGGGACGCGTCGAGGGTCTCGCCGGCGCGCGGGACCGAGTCGGGCGCGACGCCGCGCCGCCCGATCCTCGCGCCGATCTCGTCGCGCTCGATTCCGTCTTCGATCCCGCCGTGATCGACCGCGATCTCGCCGCCGCGCTGGATGCCCATCGTGGGGCCGTCGTCGACGGCGACCTCGGGACCGTCGCCGGCCAGACGATCGGGTCGGCCCGCGATGCCGTGCGGGACCTGTACCGCGTGGTGGGGCAGACGGTCGAGGCGTCGGTGGTGGCGTGCGCGCGCGTGGGCGCGTACCGCTTCGTCAAGCTCGCCCTCCGTGGACCCCGCGCGATTTCCGTCGTCCAGCTCGAGTGGCGTCGCGGCGATGCCGGGTGGCGAATCGTCGGGGCCGAGCTGGTCCGTTCGGAGCCGGCCGTCTAGCATTCCAGAGGAGCGCCGCGGCAACGCCGCGGCGCTCCGAACGTAAGGGGGGCTTGGGGGGCCCGTAGCTGGGCCCCCCAATCTAATTAATTGAAGGTGCTCGTGGCGAACCGGGGGGAGATCGCCCGGCGGATCATGCGCGCGTGCCGCCGTGTCGGCATCGCGAGCGTGGCCGTGTACTCCGAGGCGGACGCGGGCGCGCCCCACGTCACCGATGCGGATGAGGCGGTGCCCATCGGTCCCGCTCCCGCGCGGCAGAGCTATCTCTCGATCGACGCGATCATCGGGGCGGCCCGCCGCGTCGGCGCTGACGCCGTCCACCCCGGGTACGGCTTTCTCTCCGAGAACTGGCGCTTCGCCGAGGCGTGTCGGGACGCGGGTCTCACGTTCGTGGGTCCGTCGCCCGAGGCCATTCGACTCATGGGCGACAAGATCCAGGCGCGGCGGCTGATGGCCTCGGTCGGACTTCCGGTCCTGCCCGGCAGCGACGGCCCCGTGGGCGACGTGGCCGACGCCGAGCGCGAGGCCACGGCCGTGGGATTCCCCGTGCTGCTGAAGGCCGCGGGCGGTGGAGGAGGCATCGGGATGGCGCGCGTCAACGCCGCCGGCGATCTGGCGTCCGCCTACGCGACCGCGCGGCGGCGCGCGGAGGCCGCGTTCGGCGATCCCGCGCTCTACGTCGAGCGGTACGCCGAGGGGGCGCGGCACGTCGAGGTCCAGATCCTGGGCGACGGGCGGGGGACGGTGCTCCATCTCCACGAGCGCGAGTGCTCGATCCAGCGACGGCACCAGAAGCTGGTGGAAGAGTCGCCGGCGCCCGTCTTGCCGAGCGAGACCAAGGCGGCATTGACGCGCGCCGCGGTGGCGGGAGCCCGCGCCATCGACTACGTCAACGCTGGCACCATGGAGTTCCTCGTCGATTCGGCGGGGGCGTTCTGGTTTCTCGAGATGAACACGCGTCTGCAGGTCGAGCATCCGGTGACGGAGGAGGTCACCGGACTCGACCTCGTGGTGGCCCAGCTGCGGGTGGCGGCGGGTGAGCCGCTGCCGTGGCGCCAGGACGAGATCATCCAGCGCGGAGCCGCCATCGAAGTCCGCGTGTACGCCGAGGATCCCGCCAAGGGTTTTCTGCCGTCACCGGGAACGATCACGACGCTGGTGCTGCCCGCGGGCGAGGGAGTGCGTGTCGAGTGCGGCGTCGCTTCGGGAAGTGCCGTGTCCGTTCACTACGACCCGCTGCTCATGAAGGTCGTCACGCACGGCGCCACGCGCCCGGAGGCGATCGCGAAGATGGAAGAAGCCCTGGCCGCGTGCGTCGTCGACGGGGTCAAGACCACGATTCCCTTTCTCCGCCGCGTGATGGCGCATCCCGACTTCCGGCGCGGAACCGTGCACACCCAGATGGTCGAGCAAGGAGCGTTCAATGCCTGAGGACATCAAGGCCCACATCACCGGCGTCGTCTTCCAGATCGTCGCCCATCCCGGCGACCCGGTACAGGAGGGCGACCCGGTGATCGTGCTGGAATCCATGAAGATGGAAATCCCCGTGGAATCCCCCCGCTCCGGCCGCGTCCAGTCGATCCCCGTCCAGGAAGGCCAGACCGTCCAAGAAGGTGAGGTCGTCGCGGTCTTGGAGTAAGCGTCGTTCGAGCGGGGAGGCTTCGGAGGGGGCCGTCGAGGCCCCCTCCGAGCTAATTCTCGATGAAGGCGCGGAGGTTGCGGCCACGCAGGGGGTGGCGGAGCTTGCGGAGCGCCTTGGCCTCGATCTGACGAATCCGCTCGCGTGTGACCGCGAAGCGGCGGCCCACCTCTTCGAGCGTGTGCTCACCTTCCTCGCCGATGCCGAAGCGCAGCCGGAGAATCTCCTTCTCCTTCGGCGACAGCATCGCCAGCGCCCGCTCGACCTGGGTGGTGAGGTCCTGGGTGAGCAGGCTGTCGTTCGGCGACCCCGCCGACTTGTCCTCGAGGAAGTCGCCCAGCTCGGAGTCCTCGCCGATCGGCGTCTCCAGCGAGAGCGGCTTGCGCGAGGACTCGAGGATCAGCCTGACCTTCTTGGCCGGCACCCCCGTCCGCTGCGCCAGCTCCTCGGGCGTCGGCTCGCGCCCCAGCTCGTTGACCATCGCCCGGTTGACCCGCGAGATCCGGTTCAACGTCTCCACCATGTGGACGGGAATGCGGATGGTCCGCGAGTGATCCGCGATCGCGCGCGTGATGGCCTGGCGGATCCACCACGTGGCATACGTCGAGAACTTGAACCCGCGGCGGTACTGGAAGCGATCCACCGCCTTCATGAGCCCGATGTTGCCTTCCTGGATCAGGTCCAGCAGCGACAGATCGCTGCCGAGGTAGCGCTTGGCCACCGAGACCACGAGCCGCAGGTTGGCCTCCATCAGCTCCTTCTTCGCCCGGCGAACCTCGCGGTCGCTGGTCTCGATCTCGATCAGCAGGGCCTGGAGCTGGCGACGGGGCAGACCGGCTTCGCGCTCGAGCGTCCGAAGCTCGCGCGTGGGCGTGGTGCTGCGGCCCCGCCGGGCCTCCTGGGCGAGCCGTCCGATCCGCTCGCAGTGGCGGCGCACCTTGGCCACCAGATCGTCGATCAGGGCTGGCTTGAGCGGCATGGCCGCCACGACCTTCTGGATGGCCTCGCGGTTGGCGGCGATCCACTCGACGTAGTTGTTCCGCGTATTGGCCGTCCGCCGCTTGTCGCCCAGCGCCTCCTGGAGCCGAGCGATTTCCCGCTCGAGCCGGCGAATCTTCGCGAAAGCCTGGACGACGGGCTTGATCTCGGCGGCGTCGATCTCGCCCCCGGCCGGGAGCACGATCACGTCGTCCGCAGCGATCCCCTCGTGTCGCAGGCGGTCGCCGACCTCGAGGAGCGCGGTCACCGCCATCGGGATGCCGGCCAGCGCGCGTCGCAGCGCGATCTGGCCGACCTCGATGCGCCGCCCGATTTCGACTTCCTGGCGCGCGGTCAGCAGCGGGACCTTGCCAATTTCCTTGAGGTACAGGCGGACAGGGTCTTCGCCCTTCGACGAATACGACGTCAGCGACTCCGCGGGCACCCGCGACGTTTCCTCGGGCTCCTCCTCGGTCAGAGGCGCCGTCCGCTCTTCCGTCTCGTCCTCGGCAATCAGTGCGGTCGGCACCACCTCGGTGGTGCCGCCGCGGGACTCTCGATCTGGCTCGCGAAATGTCATGGTGTCACCCGTATTGAGATCTCGGTCTTTTGATGCGCCGAGCGAGACGTTCGTTTCCGTCCGAGAAAAGTTCAAAAAATACGCCAACGCCTTGACGAGCGGCTGAAGACGTGGAAAACGAAGCGCCCGTCGCACCTCGTATCCGTGGGACTGGGGAGGCGTGTTCATCTATTCAGCGCATCGTTGCTCTGTTATGATCCCTCGTCCGGATGAATCTTTGTCGAATCTCCTCAGCCTCCTTGCCGTCCTCGGAGTAACCACCTCGTGGCGGTCGCACCCAGCGCGAGCTACAGCCTGACAGTCCGGCTGGAAATCAAGAACCGGCCGGGCATGCTCGGGCGCGTGGCGTCGGCCATCGGGCAGGCCGGCGGCGACATCGGGGCGGTGGACCTCGTCCAGTCCAGTCGCGATCGCGTGATCCGCGACATCACGATCAACGCGCGCGACGATGTCCACGGCCAGGAGCTCGTGGGCCGCCTGCGGCGCCTGCCCGGAGTCCGGGTGAGCAACGTGTCGGATCGGACGTTTCTGCTCCACCTGGGCGGGAAGATCGAGATCCGGAACAAGGTGCCGATCCGCACCCGCGACGACCTTTCCATGACCTACACGCCGGGGGTGGCTCGCGTCTGCCTCGCCATCAAGGAGGATCGGCAGCGGGCCTTCGCGCTGACGATCAAGCAGAACGCGGTGGCCGTCGTCACCGACGGCAGCGCGGTGCTCGGCCTCGGCGACATCGGGCCCGAGGCCGCGCTCCCGGTGATGGAAGGCAAAGCCATGCTGTTCAAGGAGTTCGCCGGCGTCGACGCGTTTCCGATCTGTCTCGGCACGAAGGACGTCGACAAGATCGTGGAGACCGTCAAGCTGATCGCGCCGACCTTCGGCGGGATCAACCTGGAGGACATCGGCGCCCCCCGCTGCTTCGAGGTCGAGGAGCGGCTGCGCAAGGAGCTGGACATCCCGGTCTTCCACGACGACCAGCACGGGACCGCCGTGGTCGTCCTGGCCGCGCTGCTCAACGCGCTTCGCATCGTTCGCAAGGACATCGCGCGCATCCGGGTCGTGGTGACCGGGGTGGGGGCGGCGGGAACGGCGACGATCAAGATTCTCCAGTCGAGCGGCGTGCGCGACATCATCGGCGTCGACGAGCACGGCACCCTGCACCCCGGCCGCACGGTCGGGATGGATTTCATGAAGCGCTGGGTTGCTTCGACGACCAACCCCCGGTCTGTCAAGGGCCGGCTGGCCGATGCCGTCGAAGGCGCCGACGTGTTCATCGGTCTGAGCGTGCCGGGGATCCTCACGGTCCGCGATCTCAAGCGCATGGGCCGGGACCCCATCGTGTTCGCCATGGCCAACCCGACGCCGGAGATCCGGCCGGAAGAGGCCGCACGCCACGTCCGGGTCATGGCTACCGGCCGCTCGGACTATCCGAACCAGATCAACAACGTGCTCTGCTTCCCCGGGTTCTTCCGGGGACTCCTCGACTCGCGGGCGCGCACGGTCAACGACGAGATGAAGCTCGCGGCGGCGCGGGCGCTGGCCGCCGCCGTCGCTCCGGGCGAGCTGAGCGAGGAGTACATCATCCCCAGCGTGTTCAACAAGGCGGTGGCGCCCGCCGTCGCCGACGGTGTGGTGCGGGCCGCCCACGCGACCGGCGTGGCGCGCCGACGGCGGCGGCGCGACGCGGCAGCCGACTCGTGAGCCGGCCGCGATGGTCTGTCGTGATTCCCGCGTTCAACGAGGCGCGGCGGTTGCCGCGGTACCTCGCCGAGATCGTGACGTACTTCGACGGTCGGGGTGAGGCGTACGAAGTGTTGATCGCCGACGACGGCAGCACCGACGGCACCCACGACGCGGTGGCGCCGGTGACCCGCACGCACGAGGCCGTGCGTGTCCTCCGTCACGACTGGAACGAGGGCAAGGGCGCGGCCGTGCGCCGCGGCATGCTGGCCGCCCGCGGCGACTTCCGCCTGTTCGCCGATGCCGACGGCGCCACGCCGATCGGGGAAGTCAAACGCCTGGAGGCCGCGCTGATGGGCGGAGCCGAGGTCGCCATCGGCTCGCGCGCGCTGCCGGATCCCTCGGTCTCCGTGTCGGCGCGCCGGCACCGCGTCGTGGCCGGACACGTGTTCAACTGGATCGTCCAGCACCTCGTGGTTCCGGGCGTCACGGACTCGCAGTGCGGCTTCAAGGCCTTCACGGCCAAGGCAGCGGTGGACCTCTTCGAAAAATTGCGGACGGCCGGCTTCGCCTTCGACGTGGAGCTGCTGCTCCTCGCCCGCCGGTTGGGCTATCGCGTCGCCGAGGTGCCGGTGAACTGGACCGATCAGGCCGGGAGCAAGGTCCGTGTCCTCGGTAACGGACCGCGCATGCTGTGGGAGGTCGCGATGGCCAGGCGCCGGGTCGGACGCCGATGACGGCGGCGCCTCGGATGCAGAGCATCGAGCCGTTCCTGGCCGTGGAAATGGGCGACCGCGCCCAGGCGCTCGAGCGGCAGGGGATCGACGTCGTCCATCTCGAATTCGGCGAGCCGGACTTCGACACGCCGGCGGTGATCCGCGAAGCGGCCGAGAAGGCGCTCAAGGACGGCCGGACACGCTACGTCGAGACCCTCGGGATCCTGCCGCTGCGCGAGGCGATCGCCGAGCACTACGCGGCGACGTACGGCGTCGAGGTCTCGCCCGATCGGATCCTGGTGACGCCGGGAACCTCGCCGGCCATGCTGCTGCTCTTCGGCCATCTCGTGCATCCGGGCGACGAGGTGATCCTGAGCGACCCGTACTACGCCTGCTATCCGAACTTCGTCCGCTACGCCGACGGCGTCCCCGTGTACGTGGACGTGGGCGAGGCGGACGGCTTTCAGTACCGGCCGGAGTCCATCGGCCCGCGGCTTTCGTCCCGCACGCGCGCGATCCTGATCAACTCGCCGGCCAATCCCACCGGGGGCGTGCTCTCGGCGGACCGGATGGCGGCGATCGCGGGATTGGGCCCGACCGTCGTCTCCGACGAGATCTATCACGGCCTGAACTACGAGGGCCGCGATCGCTCGATCCTCGAGTTCACGGATCGCGCGTTCGTCCTCAACGGGTTTTCGAAGGCCTTCGCCATGACCGGCTGGCGGCTCGGCTACCTCATCGCGCCCCAGGATCACGTGCGCTCGCTGCAGAAGGCGTTCGGCAACTTCTTCATCTCGACCAACGAATTCGTCCAGTGGGCGGGGGTGGCCGCGCTCCGCGAGGCCGCCGACGAGACGCGCCGGTTCCGGACGATCTTCGACGAGCGACGCCGGGCCATGGTGGCGGGGCTCCGCGCCATCGGTCTCGGGGTGGGCGCCGAGCCGAAGGGCGCGTTCTACGTCCTCGCCGACGCCCGGCGCTTCTCGCGCGATTCGATCGCCTTCGCGCACGAAATCCTCGAGCGCTGTCACGTCGCGGTGACGCCGGGGGCGGCCTTCGGCGCCAACGCCGAGGGACATCTGCGTTTCTCGTACGCCGCCTCGCTCGAGCGGATCGAGGAAGGCCTCCGCCGGCTCGGCTCGTTCCTGGCGACGCGCGCGTGAGCGAGCGCCCTCCTCGCCTCGGGCCGGATCCCGGCCGCTGACCCGTGGACCCGGCATACGTGGCCACTCACGTCGAGGAGGATCGCCAGCACTGGTACTTCCGCGGTCGGTTGAGGGTGATCGACCGCGCGGTGCGGCGCGTGCTTCCGCGCCGCCGACTCCGTCTGGTCGACATCGGCTGCGGGACGGGCACCGTCCTGCGCGCCCTCGGCGACTTGGGCGAAACCGTCGGCATCGAAGCCACCGACGCCCTCCTGGCCGTCGCACGCGCCTCGGGGCTCGACGCGCGCAAGGGAGCGCTGCCCGACGATTTGCCGGTCGCTCCCGGCTGGGCCGACGTCGCCCTGCTGCTCGACGTGATCGAGCATCTCGATGACGACGCCGCCGCTCTGCGGGCCGTGCATCGAGTGCTCGTGCCGGGCGGCATGCTCGTGCTCACCGTGCCGGCCTATCCGTGGCTGTGGAGCGGGCATGACGCCGTGCTCGGTCACCGCCGCCGGTACGTCGCGAGGAGCTTCCGCCGCCTCCTCGAAAGCGCCGGCTATCGGGTCGAGCGGCTGACCTACTTCAACACCGTCCTGTTCCCGGCCATCGCCGGGCAGCGCCTGTACAAGCGATGGCGTGGTGACGACGGCCACGATCTCAGGCGGCCGGGGCCCGTGCTCAACGGCCTTCTCGATCGCCTGTTCTCGCTGGAGCGCCACGTGGTCCCGATGCTCCCGCTGCCCTTCGGGACCTCGCTGTTTGCGGTCGCGCGGCGGCCGTGAGTTCCGCGACGCGGCAACGGGCGACGGTCGCCGCCGTCTTTCTCGGATTGGTCGCCGTCACC
>Ga0193725_1000075_pt1 | contig 33645 bp, 30 predicted proteins | sample H2a2metaG_FD_143058 | JGI IMG/M metagenome (GOLD analysis project Ga0193725, IMG submission 143058) | Soil microbial communities from a riparian zone of the East river system, Colorado, United States - H2a2 | ecosystem: Environmental > Terrestrial > Soil > Riparian zone | place: USA: East River... | reverse complement strand
AAACGCCTTGAGGCCCGGGGTGACCGACCGCTCGGATAGCCCCCGATCCAGCTCGGTGGGGATCCACCGCTTGGCGCGCGCGACCTCGACCTGGCCGCTCGGGTGGATGAGCGTCTCGTCCGGCCCGGAGAAGCAGCAGTCGAGCACGAGCGTGAAGATGCCCGCCGGCACGTTCTCCGTCCGATCGGCGAGGTGATGCTGATCGAGTAGCCGTCCGTCCTGGAGCACCAGCGCGTCCTCGAGAACGCCGTTGCGCTCGAACCGGCAGCCGTGGCCGGAGAAGAAGACGACGAGACGGTCATTGGTGTTCGCGGATTGACACAGCCACTCGAGCCCGCGGTCCACGCCGTCCCTCGTCGCGTCGCCATCTGTCAGCACGCGGACGTGGTCGAAGCGGTACACGGTGTCCAGCACGTTGGCGAACGCCTCGGCGTCTCGCACCGCACTCGGAAGATCGTTGGGAAAGCCGTACCCGTTGATGCCGACGACCAACGCCTTCTTCAAAATCCCCTCCTTCTTTCGTGAAGCTCGCGTCTTCCGTCGTGCGTAGGACTCCACGCCGCACGCGGTCATTCGCGTCGCGCGCGAAAGATTCGTGTGGCCTGAAGTGTGGGCAGGTGGTGTAGAACGTTCCGGCAAGTGTCAGACGTTCGACGCGATCACAACGTCCGCGCGCGCGGTTACTGCAGGTCGCCGCTCCGGATGATCGTGCGACGAAGCGTGCCGTCGCCGATGAGGTCGCGCGCGTTGCGTGCTTCGACGCGGAAATGAAGCTTTCGGCCGTCGACTTCGAGCAGCTCCGCGCTGACGGTGAACCACTCGCCAACTGGCGTGGGCCGGCGATGACGAACGCAAATCTCGTACCCTACCGTGGTGTGATCTTTGGGAAGAAGCGGCTGCGTCGCATCCTGCGCGGCCAGCTCCATCTCGAGGATCATCCGGATCGCCATCAACACCCCGTCGCCCCCGGCGTGCGTGGTCGCCATGTCAGGCGTCACCACCGCGCGACGCTCACCCCGCAGCCCGGGCACGATGCCGGGAAAGGACTGAGCGGTCACGCGCTACTCCTCGCGGAGGGCGCGGCGGAGCATCTTGCCCGTCGCCGACTGCGGGAGGGCGTCGCGAAACTCGATCGTTCGGGGGACCTTGTAGGTCGTGAGGCGAGACTTGCAGAAGGCGGCGAGGTCGGCCTCGGTGACGCGTCCGCGATAGACGTCCTTCACCACCACGCACGCCTTCACCGCTTCGCCGCGGTAGTCGTCGGGGACGCCGATCACCATCGCGAGCTGCACGGCCTCGTGGGCGTACAGAGCTTCCTCGACTTCGCGCGGCCACACCTTGAAGCCCGCGGTGTTGATCATGTCCTTGCGGCGATCGACGATCGCGAAGTAACCCTCGTCGTCCATGGCCGCGACGTCGCCGGTGGCGAGCCAGCCGTCGCGGAGCGCGCGCGCGGTCTCCTCCGGCCGGTTCCAGTAGCCGCGCATCACCTGCGGGCCGCGGATCAACAGCTCGCCGGGCTGTCCCGACGCGACGTCGGCGCCGGTCTCGAGATCGACGATGCGCGCGTCGGTGTCGGGCAGCGGAATGCCGATCGATCCGGCCTTGGCCCGCCCCATCGGGTTGGCGTGGGTGAGCGGGCTCGTCTCCGTGAGACCGTAGCCCTCGACCAGCACCTCACGACCGACCAGCGCGTCGAAGTCACGCTTCACGGACGGCGGCAACGACGCCGCGTTGGTCCGACACGCGCGAAGCGACGCGTAATCGGTGGAGCGCCCCGCCTCGTCGTTGAGCAGCGCGATGAACATGGTCGGCACCCCGAACAGCCGTGTGACGCGATAGCGCTCGACGGCGCGCGCCGCCGCCGCGGCGTTGAAGCGCGGCACCGTGACCAGCGTCGCCCCCGCGGAGAGCGGCACGTTCATGACTCCCGACATTCCCCCGCTGTGCGACATCGGGATCGCGCAGAACGAGATCTCCTCGCCCGGCTCGAACGTGTACCAGTCCGCGAACTGGACGGTGTTGGTCACGAGATTGCGATGCGTCAGCATCGCGCCCTTGGGTAGGCCGGTCGTGCCTCCCGTGTAGAGAATCACCGCGACGTCCTCGTCGGACCGGTAGTCACCGGGACCACCTGGCGGCGTTCCTTCCATCGCTCGAAGCGCGTCGACGTCGACGAACAGAACGCCCAGCGTCTCCGCCGCGCGCGCGGCCGCGCTGCCGGCGACCCCGATGATCAGCGTGACCTCGGCGTCCCCGAGCTGCTCGACAAGCTCGCTCTCCCGCGACGCCGGATTGGCGGGGACGACTTCCCCGCCCGCATACCACGTCGCGTAGTACCCGACGACCGCCGCCGCCCCGTTCGACACGCACAACCCCACGCGCACACCGGCGCCCAGATCGTGCTCACCCAACGCCGTCCCCACCCCGCGCACCGCGCGCCACAGTTGCTCGTAGGTGAGCACCCGCCGCTCGGCCAATGTCTCGTGGTCCAACTCCCTGATCGCGACCCGCTGCGCGAATCGCGGCAGGTTTCGCTCGAGCAACCACCAGGTTGGAACCCGCGGATACTCGATCGACCTCGGGACGTGCGCCGGCCAAACGCCGTGCCACGGCCGGTCGGCGTTCATGCGCCGGCGGTCACGCGCGGGAGGCGACGGCGGGCAGCGTGTAACCGACGTCCATCGCGGCGAGGTTCTGCTCGTGAAATCGCGGAATCACCTCGAGCATGGCGGTCTTCATGGCCGCGTAGTCGAGACCGGCCAGGCGGGTGAGCGCCCCGAGCATGATCATGTTGGCGAAGAGGACGTTGTTGAACCGTTCCTTGGCCAGCGCGGTCGCCGGCACCGCCACGTGGCGCTCCGGCGCCTCGGCTCTGATCTCGGTGACCATCTCGGGATCGTAGAGCACGTGACCGCGGCAGTAGTCGAAGAACTTCTTGTAGGCCGGCGCCGAGAACGCCACGAACACGTCCGCGTTTTCCACGACGGGACTGTCGACGTATTCCGGCGCGATCACGAGCTGGGCGCGGACGTAGCCGCCGCGGGTCTCGGTGCCGTGGCTCTTGAGCATGGTCACCCGATGGCCCTGCTTGATCGCGCAGAGCCCGAGGATCTGCCCCATCCGGATCACGCCCTGCCCGCCGAAGCCCGAGATCAGGATCTCGGTGCGGGTCTTCGCCGGAGACGCGACGGCCATCAGTGCTTGGCGTGGCCGCCGTCGCGGCCCGCGGGCGCGTCCGCGTGCCCCTTGTCGGCCGGCTTCGCGGCCTTGGCCTCGGCGTCCGCCCGCACCCGCGCATTCATGTCGCGCATGATCTTCGAGAACTCGGGCCGGCTGTTGGAGGCGTCGTGCTTGATCCCGGTCTCCCACGTGAAATCGGTCTCGGTGCCGTCGGCCTTGCGGCCCTGCGTGTGCTCGTAGATCCACTCCAGATTTTTCAGCGTGTCGCGGGTGCCGAGGGCGTAGGCCCCGAAGTTCTCGTTGCACGGGAAGCGCACGTGGACGAACGAGAAGCCGTCGTTGGCCAGCGCCTTCTTCACGATCTTCACGGTCTGATGCCACTGGGTGGCCGTGGTCTCGGCCACGAACGTCGCGCCCGCCGCCTTCACCACGTCGCAGGGATCGAACGGCGGCTCGACCATCCCGTACGGGCTCGAGTTGGTGACGTAGCCCGCGGGCGTGGTCGGCGAGAACTGGCCGCCCGTCGACTCGTAGCCCATGTTGTCCTCGCAGATCACGACCACGCCGAGGTTGCGGCGCGCGGCGTGGATCAGGTGCGAGGTGCCGATCGACGCGGCGTCGCCGTCGCCGACCACGATCAGATACTTCTTGTCCGGCTGGGCGAGCTTGAGACCGGTCGCGACGGCGAGGGCGCGGCCGTGGGTGGCGCCGAAGTTGTCGCCGCCCCACGTGGCGAACGTCTGGCGCCCGACGCAGCCGATGCCGGTGCCGAAGATCACGTCCTCCTGCTTGAGCCCCAGCTCGTCGATGGCCTGCAACAGCCAGTTCTCGATCATCCCGATCCCGCACCCATGACACGCCTTGGTCGGGATCTGGCTGGGCCTCAGATATTTCGCCGCGAGCTTGTTCACTAGCGAACCTCCGTCCAGATATACGGCAGCTCGGGAATGCGGCCGGACTTTGCCACGCCCTCGAGGCCCGCCACGACTTCGCCGACCGTGTGAAGCTCGGCGCTCTTGCCCATGAAGTGCACGGTGTTCTTGCTCGGCGCGGAGCGCATGACTTCGCGCACGAGCTGGCCGTCGTAGTTCAGCTCGCAGACCACGTAGCGCGTGTCGCGCTCGAACAGCTCATCGGGGAACGGCCAGAGCGTGATGAGCCGGACGAAGCCCGCCTTCACGCCGCGCCGGCGCGCCTCGAGCACGCCGGTCTTCACGGTCCGCGCGTTGGCCCCGTACGCGACCGCGACGACCTCCGCGTCCTCGAGTCCGAGGGTCTCGTAGCGTGTCAGCTCATCGCGGTGATGGCGAATCTTGTTCACGAGGCGGTAGGTCTGCGCCCACTGCGCCTCCATCTCCTCGATGTCGTAGCCCTCTTCAGTGTGCGTGTAGGCCGACACGCACACGCCGGTGCCGTGGCCGATCACGTTCGGCGGCACGTCGAGGTCGGCGCTCCCCACGGGAAAGAACGGCATCATCAGATTGTGTTTGCGAGGAATCACGAAATCGAGCCCATCGTAGTCGGCGGGGATGAACAGGTCCTCCCACATGTCCGAGATGACCTGGTCGGTGAGGATCGTCACCGGCGTGCGGAAGCGCTCGGCCAGGTTGAAGGCGTCGATGGTGAGCCAGAACGCCTCCTGCACCGACGAGGGCGAGAGCACGATGGTCTCGAAGTTTCCGCCGTGGCTGGCGTAGCGCGCGATGTAGAACTCGCCCTGCCCCGGCGCGCCGGTGATGCCGCTGATCGGCCCCACGCGCATGGCATCGACGACGACCAGCGGGATCTCGTTGGTGATCGACCAGCCGTAGGCGTCGTGCATCAGCGTGTAGCCCGGCCCCGACGTGGCGGTCATGGCCTTGAGGCCGCCGAGGCTCGCTCCCGCGCACGCGTGCATCCCGGCCAGCTCGTCCTCGCACTGCACGTAGTAGCCGCCGACCTGGGGCAGTCGCTTGGACATGTACTCCGCGATGTCCGTGGCCGGCGTGATCGGATATCCCGCGAACACCCGACACCCCGCGGCGATCGCGCCCTCGGTCAGCGCGTACGTTCCCGCCTCCAACAGTCGCCGGCCCTGCGTGCACCGCCGCTCCCACTCCGTCCACGGCGCGACGAGCCCGTCCTTCAGCGCGAGGGTCAGCGTGCTCATGTCAGTTCTGGGCTCCATTCTTCACGGCGACGTCAATACAAAAATCAGGACAGATCTGGTAGCACAGCATGCAGCCGATACAGTTCGCTTCGTGAGCCACGTACATCGGAAACCACCCGAGCTTGTTGGTCGCGGTGCGATACGCGAAGACGTCGACGGGGCAGACGTTCAGGCAGAACCCGCACGCCTTGCACATCTCCTCGCCGATCACCACGTCCCAGCGGCCGGCCGGCCCCCGGGGCGCTATCTTCTCGGTCTTGAACAATGGCATCCTAGCGTCCCTCGCCGCTCAGGATACGCTCACAGACCGCGCACCGCGCGCAGGACTTCACGGGCATCGGGCCGGACCTGGACGTTGTGGGCAAAGAGCGCCCACCGAACGACGCCTTGCCGATCGATCACGATCGTCGCCGGCCGCGGCACGTCTTCGCCGTTCGCCCCGCCGCCCTGGTGGACGAGACCGAGCCGCCGGGTCACCGTGAGATCGGTGTCCGCGAGAAAGCGATACTTGACGCGCAGCCCGTCGGCGAGCTGCTGGCTGCGCTCGTTGGGATCGGGGCTGATCGCGAGGATCTCCGCCCCCGCCGCCTCCAGCTCGTGCGTGATGGCCCCAAGACCTTGGAGCTCCGCCACGCAGAACGGTCACCAGTAGCCGCGGTAGAAGACGAGAACGACCGGCTTCTTGCCCCGATAGTCAGACAGGCTCACCGGGCGCCCGGCGGCATCGGTCAGCGTGAAATCAGGCACCGGCTGTCCGACGGCCACGAGCGGCCGGCTCTCCGGGACGCGCATCGCGACGAAGTTGAACAATCCGGCCGCGACCAGCAACAGCGCCGAGACGGCAAACGCGCTCACGGTCAACCACCGGCGCGCTCGCCACACCGCGGCCAGGGCGAGGGCCGCCGCGAACCCCAGCGCCCCCAGGTACCACGCCGGCGGGAGCGGAAAGGACAGCGCCGCGATGAGCCCGGCGTACGCACCCACGGTTCCCAAGCTCAGCGCCAGGGCAGCGGCGGCGAGTTTCGGGGCACTCACGTCGTGTCGGGCGAAGCGGTCGGGGTCCTCATGAGCGTTTCACAAAGGATACCGTATTGCCTCTGCTATCATCTGGCCGATAATGGATGGCATAAGGAGTGAGGTTATGGGAGCGATCGCGGTGTCGAAGGAAGAGGAACGTCGGATCGAGCGACTGCGCAAAGAGCTGAGGATCCCTACCAAGTCTGGCCTGATCCGGGTCGCCCTGGCCGCGCTCGAGCGGACGACCGATGAGGAACGGCTCCGGCGGGAGATCGCCGAATCGGTCCGCCGCTGCGCCAGCGCCGACCGGCGGGAGAACCTCGAGCTAGCCCCCGCCGGCATCGTGCGACGGACGGCCAGGGGCTGAGCATCCGCGCTGTGGAGATCCGAGCCGGGGACACGTCTACATCGTGGACTTCAACCCCCGCGTCAGGACCAAGCCGGGCAAGCTGCGACCGGCGGTCGCGCTCCAGTCGGATCTCGTCAACCAGGCGGGGTATCCCTCGACGGTCGTCATCCCGGCCACCACGCGTCTGGTGGAGGCCGCCGGCATCCTCCGGCTCCGAGCCGCCCAGGGCCAAGGCGGACTGGCCCAAGACAGCGACCTTCTCGTTGGGCAACTGATTGCCGTCGCGAACGAATCGTTCCGGCACGAGATCGGGATCCTGCCCGAGGACTTGATGACCGAGCTCGAACGACGCGTCCGGATCATTCTCGGGCTATAGCCGGGAGGCCAGGGTCAGGCGGACGCGCGGTCGAGGGCCTGGGCGAGGTCGGCGATGAGGTCGTCGGCGTCTTCGATGCCGACGGAGTAGCGGATGAGGCTGTCCTTGATGCCGACCGCCAAACGCTCCTCCGTCGTCAGCTCGTAGAAGCTCATGATCGCGGGTTGCTCGATCAGGCTCTCGACGCCGCCCAGCGAGCTCGCGATGTACGGAATGCGGCATGCGTCCACCACGCGCGAGGCGGCGGTCAGATCGCCGCGCACCTCGAACGACACCACGCCGCCGTAACCGCGCATCTGCTTCTTGGCGATCTCGTGCTGCGGGTGACTCGCGAGGCCGGCGTAGTGCACGGCGGCCACCCGCGGGTGGCCGGCCAGGAACTCGGCCACGGCCTGGGCGTTGGCGTTCTGGCGCTCCATGCGCAGCGCGAAGGTCTTGAGCCCACGCACCAGCAGGTACGCCGCGAACGGGTCGACCACCGCGCCCGAGACGGCGTGGAGCGACCGGATGCCCTCCACCAACTCGCGCGAGCCGAGGACGGCGCCGGCCAGGAGATCGTTGTGGCCGCCCAGGAACTTGGTGGCCGAGTGCATGACGAGGTCGATCCCGAACTCGAGCGGGCGCTGGTTGTACGGGGTCGCGAAGGTGCCGTCGATGATGGTCTTGACCCGGTGGCGGCGGCCGATCTCGGCGAAGCGCGCGAGATCCATGATCCGGTTGTAGGGATTGGTCGGCGACTCGCTCACCAGCGCGCGGGTGGTCGGCCGGATCGCGTCTTCGAGGGCGTCGTAATCGCCGGCCGGCACCGTGGAGACCTCGATGCCGAAGCGCGAGAGCGTCTGGTTCAGGAACTGACGGGTCCGCCGGTAGGAATCATCGGTGACCACCACGTGGGTGCCCCGCGAGAGGATCGCGAACAACACGGTGGTCATGGCCGCCATCCCGCTGGCGAACAGTAAACAATCGTCGGCGCCCTCGAGCGCGGCCAGCTTGGCCTCGGCGACGCGCTGGGTCGGATTGCCGTAGCGGCCGTACTCGACCCGGTCGATCTTGCCCTCGAAGTGGTCGACCAGCTCCTGGGTGTTGGCGAAGCTGTAGGTCGCGGTCTGCACGATCGGGGTGGCCAACGAGTTCGCCGGCTTGGGCCGGGGCTCGCCCCCGTGCACGGCGGTGGTGCTGGGACCGAGCGGTCCCGGAAGCTCGTGCGCGATCGGCTCGCTCTGGGCCGGCCGCTCGCCTGGCTCCACGTCGCTGTCCCGCCGGCGCCGGCGCGGCATCAGACGAGAAGTCTCGCCCGCTCGACGTGACGAGAGATCGCGCGCGCCACTTGCCGCGCGTCCGCGGTCAGCTCCACGGGCACGTTGCGGTGCGAGGGGCGCACGTCGGCGAGCGTCCCCATGTGGTAGGCGGCCTTCTGATCGGCGAACTTCAGCCCGTGCGCGGTGGAGATGACCACCACGCGCTCGTGAGAGCGGATGACCTTGCGGTCGACCAGCTTGCGCAGCGCGGCCAGCGCGACGCCGGTGTGAGGGCAATTGAACATCCCCGTGCGGTCGGCCCGCGCGACCTCGTCGGCCAGCTCCTGCTCGCTCGCCTGCTCGACCACGCCGTTGAAGCGCTGGAGCGTGCGGATCGCGCGCTTGTAGCTCACCGGATTGCCGATCTGGATCGACATGGCGAGCGTGGGCTGGGCCGTGATCGGCTCGAAGCGCTTGAAGTCTTCCTGGAACGATCGGTAGAGCGGGTTGGCGCGCTCGGCCTGGGCCAGGCAGATCCGCGGCAGCCGCTGGATGAGCCCCAGCTCGTGCATCAGTGCTAGGCCCTGACCGAGGGCGTGGACGTTGCCGAGGTTACCGCCGGGGATGACGATCCAGTCCGGCACTTCCCAGTCGAACTGCTGGACGATCTCGATGGCCACGGTCTTCTGGCCCTCGATGCGCAGGCTGTTCATCGAGTTGGCGAGGTAGATCCGCTTGTCGTTGGTGATCTCCTGCACCACGGCCATGCAGCCGTCGAAGTCGGTGTCGAGCGAGAGCACGAGCGCGCCGTTGGCCAGCGGCTGCACGAGCTGGGCGATCGAGACCTTGTTCTTCGGCAGCAGCACCACCGCCGGGATCCCCGCGAACGCGCAGTAGGCGGCCAGCGCCGCCGAGGTGTCGCCGGACGACGCGCACGCCACCGCGTCGATGGGCACGCCGTCGGCCATCATCTGCTTGACGACCGAGACCAGCACGGTCATGCCCAGGTCCTTGAACGACCCGGTGTGCGAGTTGCCACACTGCTTGATCCAGAGGTCCTCGACGTGGATCTGCTTGCCGTAGCGATCGGCCCACAGGAGGTTGCTGCTGCCCTCGTACATCGACACGATGTTCTCGTTGTCGACGAAGGGCACCACCCATTCCTTCTTGCCCCACACGCCGGACCCGTAGGGATAGGTGTTGCGCCGGTAACGGTCGTCGAAGAGCTGCATCCACGCCGCGGCCGAGCGCGTGCGCAGGGCGTCGACGTCGTGCTGGACTTCCAGGAGATCGCCGCAGGTGGGGCAGCGATAGATGACCTCGAGGAGGCTGTACTCCCCGGGGCAGCCGTTGATGCACTGGAACCACGCGTTGTATCCCATGAGGAGGTCCCCAGTATACCCGGATGGCGACGGCTCTTGCGTCTCCTCCAAGGTCCGGGCAGCCGCTGACGACGTGACGTGTGACTGCCAGGTCCCCGCCGAAGTACTTGGGGTGGGCATATTGTTCGGCACTACCTGCTGTAGGTCGCGGTACTCGGCCCCATTTTCTCGTCTTGCGCCGGCTCACCGAACAGTGCAAACTTCAAGTTCCATGCTCGTGACCGTTGTCGACCACACACGGATTGTCAGCCGGTCTGTTCATCGGGCGCTGGCCTCGACGGGGGCGCGGGCCGTCGTCGCCGGTTCGCTCCGGGAGTTGCCGCTCTTGTTCGAAGCGAGCGGCCAGCCGGACTTGCTGGTCATCAATGTCTCGGAGCATGTCCACGATTGGGAGCTCGCGGCGCAGGTCCGGCGCTGCGATTATCGCGGCCGAATCATCGCGCTCGTCGACGATCTGTTCGATGCGAGCGCGCGCGCGCTGACCCAACTGGGCGCGGTCGAGTGTATCGTCCGCCCCAGCGCCGTCGCAGCACTCGAAGACATGCTTCAGCGCGTCATCCTGGGCTCGGTGCCGCCCGGGTCTACTGCCATTTCCCCTAACCCCCCGAAGTCCGCGAGCTTCCACGGCATCGTCGGACGCTCGCCGAAGCTCCTCGAGATCTTCTCGCGCATCGAGAAGGTTGCCAGCGGTGACGCCAACGTCTGCATCTGCGGTGAGAGCGGCACCGGTAAGGAACTCATCGCCCGCGCCATCCACTACGTAAGCCCTCGACGCGACCGTCCGCTGATCACCCTCGACTGCACGACGATCCCCGAGGGATTGATGGAGAGTCACGTGCTCGGGCACGTCAAAGGCGCCTTCACGGGCGCCGTCGAGCACCGCGAGGGCGTCTTCGCGCTCGCCCATACGGGCACGCTCTTCATCGACGAGCTCTGCGAGCTCAATCCGGTGCTACAGGGGAAGCTGCTTCGGGTGATCCAGAATCGCGAGTTCGTCCCGATTGGCGGGACCAAGCCGAAGCGGACGGACGTGCGCATCATCACGGCGACGAACAAGGACCTGAAGCACGAGGTCGAGAAGGGAACGTTCCGGGAAGATCTTTACTATCGCGTTGCCGTCTTCATGATCAACGTTCCCCCGTTGCGGGAGCGCCGCGAAGACATTCCCTCCCTCGTCGATTACTTCACGCAAAAACTCGCGGCGCTCTACGGCAAGGCCATCGCCGGGGTGGACTCGCGTGCCCTCAAGCGGCTGGAGGACATGCCGTGGCCCGGTAACGTGCGCCAGCTCGAAAACTTCGTCGAACAGGCCGTGGTGCTCGCCGAGGGCGACACGCTGACCGAGCTCGAGCTGTTCGCCAGCCACGTGTCCACTCGGGCGCTCGACGTCCCGCCTGTGACGACGTTCGAGCCGGGCCTTCCCCTCTCCGAGGTCGAGCGGCGTCACATCCTCAACACGCTGCGGAAGGTGGGCGGCAACCGGACCGAGGCCGCCAGACAACTCGGGATCAGCATCCGGAGCCTGCACTACAAGCTCAAGGAGTACAGCGCGGATCCGCATTCTTCTCGCGAAAGCCCGCGCTAGACGACAGCCCTGGCCCGGCCGCCGATGGTACCTTGGGGCCCGTTGAAAGTCGGCACGTGGCTGGCCGTAGGGCTGTTTTTCATGCCCGCTGTCGCAGCCAGCCAAGCTCCGATCACTCCCGCTGAACCGACCGTCTCACCCCCTCCGAACATCACTCCACAGACGCCCCCTCCGCCCACGATTCCGACCGCGCCCGAGGTGGCGGTGCCGTCCGTGCCACCGCCACCGCCCACGGGCCGCCCTGTGAAGACGTTCGACTTTCGGCCCACACTGGGTGTGAGCGAGGAGTACTCGGACAATTTCAACCGGTCGAGCCGAGATCCGGTCTCGAACCTGCGCTCGATGATCTCTCCCGGACTGCAGGTCTTCCTCGACTCCGGATCTCTCACCGGGCAGGTGAGGTACACGCTCTCGGGGTTCCACGACAGCTCGGTGAACGAGTTCGGCGTCCACCACCAGTTCGCCGGTGACTTGGCCTGGCAAACGACGCCACGCCTGAAATTCACCCTGGCCGACACGCTCACCCAAAGCGATGACCCCGTCCTGGCCGACCGCCTCAACCTGCGTGTCACCCGGCAGGAATTCACGAGCAACCTGCTGTCGCTCGGTAGTGCCTATTCCTTGGACCTTATCGACACCACGGCCTACTACCGGCTGGCGACCTTCACCTCGGTCCAAGCCACGACGACCTCCCAGACGATAGGCGCGACAGCCTCGGCCCCGATCGCGCGGATCCACACGGTGACCTTGGGCTACGAGTACCTCGACAGCGACACGACCGTGACCAATACCGCTCCGCTGACCTTCTTCGGGCCTTCGGCCGATTCGACGACGACCGGGCACCAGGTGACCGCCTCCTTCTCGCGAGACTTTACCCAAGACCGGACGGCCGGGGTGACCGCCGCCTACGCGGTGCGCGAGCAGACGGCTGCGGCCGGCCGCACCAGCTTCACGCGCTGGAGCGTGTCGCTCTTCAACAACTACGTCGTCCCCGACAAGCTCGTCATGCGCGGCAACATCGGCATTGCCCTATTGGACAGTGCGGGCTCGAGTGGGAAACCACTGCTGACCAGCAACTCCGACATCACCTACTACCTCGGCCCTCTGGTCCTTGGACTGTTGGTCGACCGGGGGTTCGCCGAAACCTTCGCCCAAGGTCAGAATTTCGGCATCGTGGAGACCTCGGGCATCTCGGGCTCGGTGTCCTATCGCTATTCGCCCTTGTTGACGGGCCGCCTCACCGGCGGCTATCGCGAGAACGAGTTCACCGGGGTGGGCGCCGTCGGGCAGACCCGTCGAACGGACAAGACCGTGAGCGCCACCGCGAACGTCTCGTATCAGGTCCTGCGGGGGCTCGCCGCTACGCTGGACTACACCTACACCCAAACGGACTTCTCCTCCATCCAGTCCGGGGTCACCGGGTTCGTGGAAAACCGCATCCGGGTCGGCCTGAACATGACGGTGTACTGACGGCCCGCGCCTTACTTCCCCCGGCTGCTCACCCGGCGTGGTGGGTTTGTTTCGCAAAATCGGGGGCCGACGCCTGCGCCATCTTTCGTCGCTGCTGCAGTCTCATCAGCCGGTCCATCGCGCGGTCGAGCTCGCGGGTGTACATGACCTCGTAGCGGCCGTAGGAACCCTCGGCGGCGAGGAGGGGCGCGACGTCCGCGGCCGACGGGGCCCGCGAGGGCCCGACCTCCGTGGCCGCCGTGCGCCGGCGCACCTCGATCTCCGCTTTCAGGAGCTCGAGTAGCCGGCGGACCTCCATCACGGCACCGTCCCGCGCCTTCGGGTCGGCCCGGTCCGCCCCGTTCATATGCCTCAGGCCGGACGCGCACCAGAACAACCCGCTCGGAAACAGCCCCTCCGCCTCGTGCAACTGCTCGAAGGTTTCGTGGGAGATAGCCTTGGTTTCGTCGAGCTCCTCTCTATCTTGCGGAGCACCGTCGGGTACTGGTGTGGCTCGACGTTGGTGGACGACCGCGTGATCGCCACCGGCACCCGATGCGGCAAGAGCAGCTATCTCGTGGAAAACACAGCAATCTCCCGTCCAGCATTCGGTCTTGGCCATGACATTTTTCCTGCACGGAAGGGCGTGGCTGCGCCGATAATGCATTCGGGGCGCGGACGATGAATAGAACGAGAGCGGCCGTCTCTATCAATGACACGGAGGTCCATCCGTGGGAAGAGCGGGCAAATGCTCTTGATGCCTTTGGTGGCATCCTCGTCGGCGTACTGGCCGGGAGTGCCATGTGGCTCGCGATCATCGCCGTCGTCGTGAACCTCCTCTGAATCGTCGCTCCGCCTGAAGGGCCTCACACACCCCAGTCTTGGAGTCGCCCCCCCCCAGGGCATCGGCGTCCCCTACCACGGCCCGTGGTGCAGATAGCACCGGCGTCCACCGCTGCTACGGTCGCGGGTGTCGTCAGGCATCGAGGAGGCTCTTAGCCCGATGGACCGCGGGCATCCGCATCGCGGCCCCCTCCCACTTCGACGCCGCCCAGATGCGTGTGCACTCGAACGTCCCGGCTCCCCGTGGGGTGATGACGAGCCGGCCGTCTCGGTAGGGGGCATCGGTCAGCTCGTGACAGGGCCGGCACAGCGCCACCAACCGGTCGAGGTCGAAGTCGGAGCCGCCCTGGGAGCGCTTGATGAGGTGGTCGACATCGAGCCGTCCTCGGCGGCCACAGGCTTGGCAGCGAAACCGTGCACGGACGATGACGGCCAGACGGATGATGGCCCACTCCCGTACGGTGGCGCGACGTCTCGTGTCCGGGGCGCTGTCGAGCGCGCGAGGTCTGGGGCGAGCGCGGTAGGCGGAGCCATCCCGACGGCGCAGTTGGCTCCAACACCCGCGTTGATGAACCTCCCAGGCCAGCTCACAGGCGAGGACGCGATCGGGTTCGACTCGGGCGCGCAAGGCCTGCAGAGCCAAGTGCAAGGCTTCAGCGCGGCTCGTCGTGGAGAACTGAGCGAGGAATTGCGCCACCGCCGTCGTGGTGTCGCCGCCGAGGCTCACGCCTGATCTCGCATCGGAGTGTCGTCATCCACGGGTCGCGGCGTCAAGCGTGGTCGGCCCAGCGGTCGCAGGCGCGCGAGCCGCATCCAGCTCGGCGTCACAGGTCCGACAGGGAGGTTCGGTCGGGTGATGGCCGACGGGTCTGGCGTCCATCAGCCGCTGCCAGCGCCACAGGGCCAAGGCGGCCTGGAAGTCTTCGATGCGAAGCTCTTCAGGGACGAGCATGACCTCCCAGGCCGGATCGCCCAAGAGTTTCGGCAGCCGCACGATCAGCCCTTGCTCGACGGGCAAGCCGGCCCGGGTCGCAGGGTGCTCGTAGGCGACGTTTTGGAGGAAGCGCATGGCCCGGCATCAGCCGCAGCGACGGCTCCGGCCACCGCGCCGCACTGTTGGCCGCTCGTCGCGTGGCGAACATTCGCTCTACGGATTCAGGAGGATCAGTTCAGGTCGATTGGATATCGAACCTGCATGCCGACGAACACCCGGTTCTGGTCGATGTCGCCCGCCACCCCGCCGGCGCTGCCGGAGGACCGCTGGAGGAGCAGCGTGTAGGCGCCGAACACCGAGAGGTAGCGATTGATGTTGAGCGACGCGGCCAGATCGGCGGTGAACGTCTTGACGTTTACCGTGCTCGATTTGGTCGTGCTGTAGCGCGGGGCGAACATGAGATTGACCCCGGGCAGGAGTGACGTCGCCACCAGTGCCCCCCCGATCGATTGATTGTCGGTGGTCTGCCCGAGCGTGCCCGCCGTGCCGACCGAACGGTTGTAGTTGACGCTCGCCGCTCCGAACCAGAACTGCTGGGTGAGCGACACGGTCGCCACCGGGGTCACCTCGGTGCGCTGGCGAGTGGTTTCGATGGCCACCCCGCCGCTCGCGAGCACGGTCAGGAGCGGCGTGATTTGATAGGTGCCACCGAGCCGCACGGTCTGCACGGTCGACGAGTCACCCGCCTCGAATTCTGAGCGGCGGACCTGGTAGCCGATCGTCCCGTTGAGCCGAGGCGTCAACGTGTGGGTGAGGATCGAATCGATCCCGTAGCTCTCGGAGTTCGACCTCGCTTCGGACTGCGCCGCCTCATCGACCCGCGTGACGGTGTATGAACCCATCACGCGCAGCGTGTCGCGTGGCGTGAGCACATAGGTGAGGCCGGGGGCGATGGTGTTGCTCGTGACCTGCGCGCGTCCGGTCGCGATGCCCTGCACGCTCGTCCGAGAGGTGTCGTACGTCCTCACGAACGTGTCGCCGAGGGTCAGCGTCAACCGCGAACTCCATTCGTACGAGGCATCGAGGTAGAAGTTCTGGCGGTCGCCCACGTTCGACAAGTCGGGGTTTCTCGCATACACCTCGGCGCTGATGTCGTAGCCAGCGAAGACGCGATAACCCGGCTGCTGCACGAGAACCCTCACCCCCGGCGTGAGCGCACTGATGAAGTCCGCGCGGCGGTTCTGGTTATTCCGAAAGATGTTGTCGTCGTACTCCTCGCGAATCGACAGCGTCGGCGTGACGTTGAGCGGCGCGTTCGATACGGGAGGATTGAAGACCGGCCCGAACGGCCCGACGATCAAATTCCAGTCGGGGGGCCCGAAGATTTCGCCGGGCGGAGGCTGAAACATCCGTTCTGCCGGAGCTGCAGAAGGCTCCTCGGTCGCCTGTCTTCCCTGGGCCAAGGCAGGCGCAACCGAGATACCTATGAGCGCCGCAACAGCAATTACAGAGACGAGAGCTAATCGGGTCATAAACTCGACGTTTAACACGGACGCGGGCGAGGACGAAGGGGATTCGCAGCGGCTCCGACGCTGATGCCGTCGTGACACGCCCGGGCGTGCGGCGTCACCGTTTGGTGCGCGCCTGGCACGCGGTCAGCAGTGCCTCAGGCCGAGGAAGTGTCGGGGCCTCGCGCGTGGCCAACGCGAAGGCGCTGGCCGCACGCTCACAGGCACCTTCCTCCGCGAGGCGGGAGGCAAACTCCCAGCGGTCTTTTGGCGTCCGGAGCGCTGCCTCGTAGTGGCGCCAGTACCATTCGCGCGCTTCGCGCCGGCGCTCGGTGAAGTCGGGCAGATCGCGGGTCAACTTCCTCCAATGGTCCGTCACCGTCGATTCACCGAGGTAGGTCTCCGCGTGCTGCATGAGCTCTTCAGGTTTCCAGACCATCGCCGACTGCAGCATGGCCGCCTGAGTCTCGAGTGTGACCTGCGCGCGGAGACGCCGCTTGAACGCCGCGATGCCGCGGTAGCGTAGCCGCGCCATCTCGAACTCGAGCACGGGCCAATCGAGCGTGTTGCGAGGTCCCCGGCGATCGAGGATGACCGCGCGGGCCCCCGCGCCGAGGAATGCGTAGGGGATCCACGCGGGGACGATACCGTGGCGCGCCAGGAAGAAGTCGGCCAGCTCCGCGTGCTCGGCGATGACGCGCGGGCGCCGCAGGCGCAGCGGTTGGGCCGAGCACAGGAGCAGCGAGTAGTTGCCGGTGATGCTCGCGAAACTACAGTCGGCGAACACGTCGGCCAGCGTGTTGAGCATGATCTCCACGCCCCGCTCCCCCACCCGCGAGTCGATCCACGTCACGTACACGCCGTCGTCCTGGAGCCGGGCGCGCGCCGCGCGCAAGAAGTCCAGACTGTAGAGCTTGGAGGCGCTGAAGTAGAGCGGCGTGTTGACCGTGTTGACGATCAACGCGTAACGGGTGCCCGAGCGCCGGAGCGCGTGCATGCCGTCATCGACGATCACCCGCACGTTGGGGCGCTCGTGGACGCGGAAGTTCCACGGCGCCATACGGTGCAGGTTCTCGACGACGAGGGGGTTGATCTCCACTGCGTCCACTCCCTCGAAGATCATCGCGAGGAGGCCGGCCGTGGCGCCGCCGCCGAGACCCAGCACCAAGGACCGATCGGTGCGCGGAGCCACCATGGCGCCCAGCGCGCCGGAGAGCTGCTCGCTGAAGCCGTCCAGCGGGAAACTGACGAAGCCGTTGACGAAAAAGTACGGGCTTCCCTCCACCCAGTTGATCGAGAACACGTCCTGGTACCCCTTGAAGGCCTGCGCCTGTCGCTGCTCGCCCAGCGCGCGACGGAGGCTGTCCACGGAGCGGAATTCGGTGTGGCCGAGGTAGAGCAGGCCCTCGTTCCAGACCGTGCGGCCCGCTACGAGGACGAGCGCAAGCATGACGGCGCCGCAGACGATCGTCACGGCTCGCGCGCGGGGCGACACCGTCCCGTTTCCCCGCCACCACACTGCCGGTGGCGACGTCGCGACGACCAGGGCGCCCGTCGCGGCCACCGCCAGGAGCATCAGCATCGGCCCGTAATCCATGTGGCGCATGAGGACGAAGCCCATCAGCAGAAAGCCTGCTGCGTTGGCGAGCGACGACAGGCAGAGCAGCCTGCCCGAGTCTCGGGCCACGTTGCTCTCGGCGCGCAGCAGCGCCGGTATGGTCGCGCCGAAACCCAAAAGTGGGAGACCGAGAGCGACGGCCGCGAAGCCCAGCTTGAGCAGGACCGCTGTCCAGTACCGCTCGGTCGCCATCGGGTACAGCCAGGCATACCCAAAGGCCATGCCCTTCATCCCGGCCAGAAGGCCGAGCAGGCCGGCCAGCGTCAGCAGCATGCAATGCACGAACGTCAGGCGGCGTGTGGCGACGAGGACCGACCCAACCGCCTGCCCGACAAAGACGACGGCCAGCACGATCGCGAACGTCTCGTGAAACGGCCCCACCACGCACTCGGCCAGCTTGACGCCGAGAAGCTGGAAGACGGCGGAGGCCACGCTGGCGAGCGCCAACGCCGCGAGGGTGGATCGCGAGATTGGCGCTTCTCCGTCACCGCGAGGGACGTATCCGCGAACATCGCGGAAGACCGTGATGAGCAGCAACGCGACCACCCCGTTCAGTGCCGCCACGAGCAGCGTCGTCCACCGCAGGCCGAGATGGCGGAGCAGGAAGAACTCGATCAGCAGCGCCGTCACCGCAGCGCCGAGATTGTAGAGGCCGTAGGCGCCGGAGAAGGTGCGTCGCGGAGCGAGCGCCCGCAGGTAACCGGCGAACAGCGGCAGGCCGGTACCGATGAGGAAGGCTGGTACCGCCAGCACGACCACCGCCACCGCCATGGATGAGCCGCGCCCCAAGCCGAACCCCGGCAGCTGGCGGTACAGCAGCTCGTCCAGCGCTCCTTGCGCCAGGGTCAGCCCGACCGCATAGAGACCGATTCCGGCCTCGATCAACCACAGGTGGCGCCAGAGCCTGTGCGCCACCAATGTGCCGATACCAATACCGAGCAGGAACGTGAGCAGCACCGAGGCCACGACGGCGAATTGGTCCCCCACCAGATTGCCCAGCAGCCGCGCGTAGAGGACCTCGTAGGAGATGCCGCAGTAGCCGGAGAAGAACAGGAGCGCCGGGAACAGGCGGGCCGGGGCCCCGAGAATGCGCGAAAGACGGGCGGGATTCAGACCCAGGGTCATGCTAGAATGGTATATCGTGCGGTTGTTTACGGAACACGCAAGTATACGTACCGACCATCGTCCGAGGGGGAGCTCATGCGACTTTTAGCGCGTTTCGCATCCGTCGTGATCGTTGGGATTCTCTTGATTGCCCCATCGTTGGTGTCCCCTCAAGCCCCCGGTGCCGAATCATTCCTCGGGAACGTGAGCCTGGTGACCCTGGAAAAGACCAGCGCTCGGACGATCCTGCTGGCGCAGGGCGACAAGGGCAAGGACGGCAAAGGCGACGGCAAGGGCGACAGCGACGCCGACAAGGACAAGGGCACGGGCAACGACAACGACAAGGACAAGAGCTGCCCCACCAAGCCGTGCGGCCCGAAGAAGTAACGATTCGGCTGTGACGACATAGTCGTTCGTCGTCGCGCCGGCGGGCCGCCGTCGGCGCGACCCCGAGCGCCGCCGTGCCAAACACGCTACCGATACTCGGCCTCTACGTTGCCCTGTTTGCATCCGTTCTGCTGCCGCAGTCGTACGAAGGCTGGCCGCACGCCGGCATCCAGCTCTGCGTCCTCGCCTCCGTCCTGATCGTCGTCGTGCAAATCGCGAGGGGACGGCTCCCGCCCTATCGCCGCGGTCCGCTCGACCTTCCGATCCTCGGATTCGTGGGGCTGGCCTTCGCCCAGATCCTGATCGGCAACCGAGTCCTCGCCCGCTGGGCCCTCTCACTCGCCCCTGACGGCGTCGCGGCCGCGCTGCCCACGCCGGCGTGGACGCTCGGCACGGTCTACCCGAGACAGACCCTGGAGTCACTCATCTTGCTCCTCGCGTACGCCGGCCTGTACGTCGTCCTGGTGGTGACGATTCGCCGGCGGCGGCAGCTCGAGTGGTTGATTCGAGCGCTGATTCTCTGCGGCAGCGTCCTGGCCTTCGCGGGCCTGCTCGACTTTCTCGGAGGCTCCCGCTGGTTCGAGTGGTGGAACGAGGGCGACCGGGGCCGCGTCACCGCCACCTTCGTCAACCCCGACCATTTCGCGAACTGGCTCATCATGATCATGTGCCTCGCCGGCGGCTACCTGGCCGCCCGCGGCTGGACATCGGCCCCAGGATCGTGGACGGAGCTTCTCCGGACGCCGAAGGCGCGGGAGCACGCGCTCCGCCAATACCTGCCCGCCGTCGGGCTCGTCGTCATGGCGGTGGCGCTGATCTTCACGCTCAGCCGCGGCGCCCTCCTGGGTCTCGCCCTCGCCCTGGTGGCGCTCCTGGGCGGGCTCGCACGCCTGGGGCGCGTGCGCTGGACGCTGGTCGCGATCGCGACGCTCGGGATCGCGACCCTCTGCTACGCGGGCTGGATCGGACTCACCCCGCTCGTGGAGCGCGTGACCGGCAACACCTATCGGGGTCGCGTGATCCAGTGGGCAAGCACGCTGCCGATGGTACGGGACTTTCCCCTGCTCGGCGTCGGCCTCGGCGCCTACCGCGACATCTATCCGTGGTACCAGCCGCTCGCCCTCTCACCGGATACGTACACCTACCCGTATGCCCACAACGACGCGCTGCAGCTCGTCGTGGAGACCGGGGTGATCGGAGGCCTGCTCCTGATCTGGGCCCTGGGGCGCGCGCTTCGCTTTCTGCACCGTCATCTACTCGGACCGGAGCATCGGACCGACCCCTTCAGCGTGGGGATCGCGCTCGGCGCCGCCACCGGACTGATCGCGTTTTGCGTACATGGCCTCTTCGACTTCAGCGCGCGCATTCCCGCCAACGGCCTGACCGCCGCCACCCTGCTCGGCATCGCTCACGTGGCGCTCCAGACGCGCTTTCTCAGAAACCACCGAGACGACGCGACGATGCTGACCGAGGCGCCGCGCCGTCCGCGAGCGTGGCTACCCATCACCGTTTCGGCGGTCGTGGCCGCGCTCATCGCCCTCGTGGTGCTACGAGCAGCGCTCGACGACGCGCTCGTCGAACGCAGCCGAGCGTCGGCCAGCCGTGCCCTGAGCGTGCTCGACGTAGCGCTGAAGATCGATCCCGACAACGTCCAGGCGCTGCTGCGTCGGGCCCGGCTGCTACACACTCGCGCGACGAGCGCGCAAGGTCCCGCGAGCCGCGTGACGTCGTCGCAGCCCGTCGAGGATCTCCAGCGGGCGGCCCGCGACGCCCGCCGGGCGCTGGGCCTCCGCCCGACGGACTCCGGAACGCACGAGACGCTCGGCTTGACGCTGCAAGGGCTGGCCGAGCGCGATCCGGCCAATGCCCCGGTGTTCCGCGCCCAGGCGATCGCCCACCTCCGGCGCGCGGTCTCGCTGGCCCCGGGCTACAGCTACCACCACGCGAGGCTGGCGAGAGTCGCGGCTTCGCCACCCCAGCCCGACATCGGCATCGCGCTCGCCGCGGCCAGCGCGGCGATCGAGCGCGACCCGACCTGGATTCGAAGCCTCGCTTCCTGGTTGCTCGTCCTGCAGCCCTCGACCGCTCAGTGGATCGCGCTGGCGCCGCGACACCTCGTGGATCAGCTGGAGCTTGCCGACTGGCTCGAGGCTCAGAACCGGCTGTCCGATGCCGAGGCCGTGTATCGCGGTGCCGTCGACATCGCCACCAGCAGCGAGAAACCCCTCGCCCTATGGATGCTGGCGCGGCTGCACCTCCACCGAGCCAATCCCACGGGCGCGAAATCCACGATCGAGACCGCCCTCGCCCTGGATCCTGCCAACCCGGAGCTTCATCTGACGCGCGCCGGGGCTGTCGCGCTGCAGAACCCGGCCGCCGCCGTCAATGACTATCGCCAGGCGGCCACCCTGGCCGCCGCCCAGGCCGAACACGGTTCGCGCCGCCCGCCCTTCAACGCCGACGAACGAAGGCTCCGAGCCCTCATCGCCGCCCACCGCGACGGGGCGACCGAGCTCGCACCGCTCCGCTACCAGCTGGCTTTCGGTCGCCATCTCAACGACCATCGCCTCTGGACCGAAGCGCTCGACGTCTGGGGCGCCGTCACCGCGCAAGCCCCGGACCAGGCCGCGGCGCACTTCTACATGGGAACGGCGCTCGACGGCCTGGGCCGACGCGGCGAAGCGTTGACCGCCTATCGGCAGGCCGTCAGCCGCGACGCCACCAAGCCTGCGTATCGGATGCGACTGGCGTCACACCTGTGGGAGGCAGAGCAGTATTATGAGGCGATCGCGGAGTGGCGCGCGGTGGTGGCCGCGGAGCCGAAGAACGTCGAGGCGTTGCTGGCGTTGGCGAGGGCCTACGAAAAGGTAGGCGAACGGGTGGAGGCGTTCACCAAGTATCAGGCGGCCGCAGAGGTGGAGGCCGGTAACGTGGAGGCTCGACGGGCGCTGTCGAAGTTCGGGGCGATCAACAGATGAGTCGAAGCGGCTTCAAGCACGACGCGACAGCGGCTTACCTCCCATGAAGCCCACGACTAGTCTCGCGTACAAGCTGCTCTCTCCATCAACCTGGAACCGGATTGTAGGAGACTGGCAACTCTCTCGCCGGAGACTCGTCAACCACCGCCGTAGAGGAGCGGCCTCCTTCCGAGGGCAGCGTGGCTTAAGGCTCCACCTCGGCTGCGGTGGGAGAGCCCGCCCGGATTGGGTCAATATCGATGCCTACGAGCAACCCGGCCTCGATCTTCGCTGGGATCTCCGCGACCCGCTCCCCGTGGATCCTGGCGCGGTCGATCTCGTGTACACGGAGCACGTTCTCGAGCATCTCGACTTCGACGACGCGAAGGCACTGATCCGAAACCTCTTCCAAGTCTTGTCGCCGCGCGGCCGAATACGGTTGGGGGTGCCCGATGCCGAATTGTACCTGCGGGCTTACGCGAGGCGGGACGGCACCTTCTTCGACGCCGCCCGAAACATTGGAAATCCGACCGACCCGCTCGACACGAGAATCAAGGTCATCAATCAGATGTTCAGGATGGGCGGCGCACATCGCTTCGCCTGGGATTTTGAGACGCTCGCCAAGGAGCTCTCCGCGGTCGGCTTCCGCAACATACGACGCTACGCGAGCGGCGAGTCCTCGCTGCCAGACCTCTGCCTCGACGACCCCGAGCATGCATTCGAGACGCTGTACCTCGAGGCCGACCGAAACTGACCGCCACTCGGCAGGGCCGCTCCGACGCGGATCTCCGCGCGCGGAGGGGATACGCTAGAATCCGCGCATGGGGCGCCGTGTCACCCTTCCCAAGCCCAGTTCCGTTCTCCATCGAATCGCCAGGCTCTTCGAATCCATCGAAGTCCAGGTACGGCGAGCGCGGTTGCGGCGGGCTTGCTCCAGACTGCAGACCGTCGAGATGCTCCACGTCGGCTGCGGCACACGGCGACTGGAGGGCTGGACGAACGCGGACCGATACCCTTCAGATGGTCTCGTGGATCTGGCTTGGGACGTTGCGGACCCCTTGCCATTGCCTTCCGGATCGATCGCCTACATCTACAGCGAGCACTTCATGGAGCACCTGCCCCTGCCCCTAGTGCACGTGTTCTTGCAACAGTGCCTTCGGTTGCTTCGGCCCGGCGGCGTCCTCCGGATCGCCATGCCTTCCCTACGAACAATAGTTGGCCATTACCTCTCCGACGACTGGCGCGACCAGGACTGGCTCCGGCGCCCCGAGAACGCTCACATCCAGACGGGCTGCGCGATGCTGAACGAAGCCATGCGCGGGTGGGGTCACTGCTGGCTCTATGACGAGGAAGAACTCAGCCGGTTCCTCAGGCAGGCCGGCTTTAGTCAGATCGAAAACCCGGCACCCAATGAAAGCGCGCATCCGCCGTTACGTGATCTGGAAAGCCGTCCCGATTCCCTACTGCTTTCCGAGGCCACCAAGGATCTCCCACCCCTGGCGCGTTCTTGATCGACCCGCGACCTCTCGCGCGAAACCCGACCATGCGCATTCGCTGTGGCATTGCTTCGTCAAACGCCCCGACGCGGAGAACCGAGGCAGTTGCATGGCTGATCCGGAGAAATGCCACCAGCAGCCACGACGCAAAGTGCCGCGCGCCGCCTCAGGCGTGCCCGCCACGAGATCAATCGCGCGCTGCGGGTTATCCTCGCCAGGCACCACGTCGCATCGCCGTGCCAGTCATCCCAACTGCCACAGAGGCTCGTCAAGTTGGGATTCTGATCGAGCGTCATCGCGTACAACGACTCCAGCCAGTGCGATTTCGCCAGATCGTCGGCATGCAGTCCCACTCCCTCGGCCACCAACCGACTAAACGCCGCGTTGCAGGTCGCACGCTCGCCCATGTTCCTCGCGTTCGGCCATGTGGGTTCCGGAAACTCTGCGGGGTGATTTCCGGAAATTCGGCTAGGTCGGGGCGATGGTGACTCTGGAGCGGGGTTAAGGTCAAGCGGCGTGTGTCGCGTGCGATACGAGCGACCGCGGAGCTCGAGATGGCGGCCCCGCTCGAGCACCCGGTCGAGAATGGCCTCGGCGAGATCCGGATCGTGCAAGACGCGACCCCAGGCGGCCAGCGGCTTGTTCGTCGTGAAGATCATCGGGCGCTGATGCAGATAGCGATCGTTCACGACCTGGAACAGGACGTTGGCCGCATCGGGCCCGTAGCTCAGATAGCCGACTTCGTCGATCACGAGGACCGCGGGGTGCGTATACGTGGGGAGGACGTGGCGAAGCTTCCCGCGTCGGGAGCCGACGGACAGCTCGTCGATCAACGCCGTCGCGGTCGTGAAGTACGCGTCGACGCCGTTCTGGATGGCGCGATAGGCAATGGCCACGGCGAGGTGGGTCTTGCCGGTACCGCTCGGGCCGCTGACGACGAGCGAGTGGCCCTGGGTGATGAACTCGGGGCCGAGGGCGCTGCCGAGCAGCGAGAGCCGGATCGCCGACTGGAAGGTGAAGTCGTACTCGTCGATGGTCTTGAGAAACGGAAAGTGGGCGCGCCGCACACAGCGTTGGATGCGGGTCTGAGCCCGATGCGCGGTCTCCTCGGCCATGAGCACGGCGAGGAAATCGCGATACGTCATGTCCTCCGTCTCCGCGCGCTCCGCGAGGTCGGGATACAGCCGACGGACCGTCGGCAAGTGCAAGCGCCGCAGCAGCCCATCGAGATCGATGGCGGGCGGCCGGTCGGCGGTCATGGGCGCCGTCATGCGCCGACCGCCACGCGGGCGAGTTGGGTCCGCACGTACTCGGCGCCGATGACGCCGTGGCGCACACCCCAGGCGAAGGCCGCGCCGAGCGGCGCGGGGCCGTAGTCCTGTAGCAGCGTGAAGCAGGCCTCGACGTCCTGGCGCCACGACGCGGGCCGCCGATGGACGAGCTCGGTGAGCCAGGTCTCGGCGTCGGCCCCGACCTCCCAGAGGCTCTGGCGCTGAAAGTACAGCCGGCCGCGCCGGCCCCGGACCTGCTCGAGGATGGCCGTGCGATGCGTGGACGCGATGTGGAGGCCCTGGCCGCGCGCATAGGCAATGACGGCGCCGGTCTTGAGCACGATCTCGACGCGGGCCTCGTAGAGGTGCATCGTCGCGGCCTGCCCGATGGCCTCGGGGGGCACGGAGTAATCGCCGCCGTCCCACCGCACGCGGGCCTGCGCACTCACGACGACCGGGAGCGTGAGCGCATACGCCGCGGCCGGGATGGGCAGCGGGCGCAGCCGCGCTCGCTCCTGGGCCAGCCGCACCGCCGGGATCTCGCCCGTCGCCCGATTGGGGCGGCGAGTGTTGCCCTCGTCGAGCCACTCCGCCAGTTGTCGGTCCAGATCGGCGCGGTCGTGAAACCGGCGGCACTTGAAGAAGCTCCCCTTCACCCAGCCCACGAGATTCTCGACGGCGCCTTTCTGCTGCCCCGACCGCGGCCAGCACAGCTCTGGGGCGAATCGGTAGTCGAGCGCGACCTGCCCGAAGACCGCATTCCACACGATCCGGTCGCCGCGCCGCTCGATCACGACGGTCTTGGGGTTATCCCATACCGTGACGAGCGGCACCCCACCAAACGCCTCCAGGCCACGCAGCAACGCGCGCACGAGCGCTTCCACGCGCTGGTCGGGGACCACGACGACGTGCGCGAAGCGGCTCCATTTCAAGCGACTCGCGAAGAAGCGGAGGCGCTCGGTCGCCCCGGTGACGTAGCGTACGATCACGTCCCCGAAGTCGTGCTGGCTGAACTCGCCCGGCACGCCCTCGAAGCGGACGACCGGCACACTAGGCCCGGGCCGGAGCCGACGCAGCAGCTCGTAGAGCGCGCTCTTGCCGCCCCGGTAACCCGCCGCGCGCGCCCGATGCAGCACTTCCACGCCCGGCAGCCGACGATCCTCCGTCAGCCACGTCGTGATCTGGGCCGCTCACGGACTCACCGCCGATGGTCGTCCGACCCGGTGCGTGTGAATCAGCGCGGCGGTCTCCCCGGTATCGACCGGGGCTTCCCGCTCGATCCGCCGCACGCTGTCGACCGAAACGCCGGTCTTGGCCGCCACCGCGCTCTGCGGCATCCCGACGCCGCGCAATACCTGGATCTCATGCCTGGTCATGGCTCCGATCACTCCTCCCTCTTCCCGAGGAGGGCTCTTTGCCCTCTCCTCCTCGGGGCGAGGCTGGCCTCAGAGCACCCGCTGACCTCGCAGAATTTCCGGAAAGGAGGCGCGCAGAGTTTTCGGAACCCGCAGGCCACAGCTCGAGGGTGGGAGCGGCAAGGCTCCACGCCCTAGATTAGCAGGATGCGGAAAAAGGGTTTTGGACCCCCTTCGCGAACAGGGCGATCATCAAAAACATTGGACTTTGTGAATGGCGGTTCGCCGCGAGCGCCCATTTCCCGGGGGTTTTCCGCATCCTGCTAGATTCAACGGCGACAGCGCTGCGCTGAAAAATCTCGCTGAGAATGGGCCCCTTGCCGGCGAGCATAAGCCGACACGAAAGGAGGCTCATGAAGGCGATCGCGATTCCGTCACGGTATCGGCTCCGAGTGAAGCAGCGGTTGGCCGTCGTCCAGTACGCAGTGGCCCACGGCATCAAGCCGGCGAGTCGCCACTTCGGGCTCGAGCGGAAGACGATCCGGCGATGGCGGGCTCGCTGGCTGACCGACGGGGTCGTCGGCCTGGTCCCGCGCTACAAGACGGAGCGGGCCAGCCGACTGCCCGCCATCGTCGTGGAGCTGATTGGCCACGCGCGGCGTGAACTGGAGTACGGGCGCCGCGTACCCGGATTTGGCTGCGGCGCGTCCATCAACGCGTCGTCTCGCTGGCCACCATTCAACGAACCTTCAGGAAGCTGGGTCCCGGCCGGTTGGCTCGCGGACCCAAGCGCCTGCGGAAACCGCGGCAGCTGAAGCTCTTCGAGAAGGCCGAACCGGGCGAATCGGTCCAGTCGACGTCAAGGTCGTCAAGGTCGGCGGACGCCCAGCGTTTCAGTACACGGCGATCGACGACTACACTCGGTATCGAGTCCTCCGGCTCTACCCGCGACAGAACCAGTGGTCGAGCCTCGAGTTCCTTGGAGAGTTGAGACACGCCCTGCCGTTCCCCATTCGCCAGCTCCAGTCCGACAACGGCTCCGAGTTTGCTTTGGAGTTTTCCCTGGCCGTGCAGGACGCGGGGATCCATCACCGCTACATCAAGCCGCGCCGACCCGATCAGAACGGCAAGGTGGAGCGCAGCCACCGGATCGACAACGAGGAGTTCTGGGGACGGCAGAAGTTCGAGACCTTCGCCGCCGCGACGACGGCCCTGCAGGCGTGGGAGCGGACGTACAAAATCGAGCGGTTTTCTAAGGCCATCCAGGGCCGCACACCCGCCGAGAAGCTGGCCCACCTGTTACCTGGAGTGGCGCTGGGTTGATCGACGTGCGGCCCGGTGACGTCCACCTCAGCCAGGCTCTGTTCCCGGGGCCCATTCAAAACGAGATTGAACACTGCGCAGCTAGGTACGCGGGCGCCGGGACGACGGGTGCGCTCACGACCGAGGAGCGTGAGGACTAGGCCGGTGCCGTTCCGCTGTCCACCGTCTGCCCCGCGAACGTCAGGCCATGCTGCTCAGCCAAGCGTCGATATTCGGGCTGCAAGGACTGTCGGTCCGCGTTATTCACGTACACCGGATCCGGGCGCCAGCAGAACGGCACAATGTCCCGTGACCACGGCTGCCCATTCTCCGCCGCGTAGTCGCGCAAGAGTGCGTTCAAGCGAGCGGCCGACCGAAAGCACGAAATGTGTTCAACGGCCCAGGCGCGGGCCGCACTCGACGCGGAGCGTTCAATTAGTACGCCGAGATCACGGTGCAGACGACTCGGCGTCGTGAGTGCCCCAGTCTGCGCGTTGATATAGGCCCGCGAGCCCACGTGCGCGTCGCGCAGCATCGCCACCGGCGCATCAGCGAATAGCGACTCGGCGACGACTACCGCCGAACCCTCTCGCCGACTCAGCTGAACGGAGACTCGGCTTCGGCACTGATAATCAGTAACGTGGCGATGAGGCGCGTTGGCGACGATTTCGATCCGGCGGTGCACGCCGAATGCCTTCGCTTCAGCGAAGATGTCGTCGGCGGTGCGCGGCCCCAGCTGTTGTCCGATCAGTACGACCCGCAGATTCTCGCGCATCCGTCGGAGCGCTTGAAACAGAAACCGATGACCCTTCCACGGCTCCCATCCCGCCACCATGAGGACGTCAATGTCTCGGGCGGAGTGGGGGCGCGGCGCATAATCGTTAGGATTGATCCAGTCCGACGCCATGAGTGGCAGCGCACGCACGGCAGGCGCACACACTCGCAGCCACTCGAGATCCACAGAATTTGAGATTTGGACGAACAGCGGATCCCGTGACAGCCGGGCGGTACTCAAGAGCGAGGCGTAGTCTGGCGGTGACCATGACGAAGCGACCACGAGTATATATTCCGAGAGTAGCCGCGACGCGTCGTGGTGATTGAGGAGCCGAATAAGATTGTACTCGAACGACACATAGAGCACGCCTTTCTCCTCGCTCGACATGGTCGGTTTCAGCACGAGACTCTTGTTCATACGGCGGTTGTGGATTTCGTCAGCGTAACGGCTCCACCCGATACGAGCGGTTCGCCAAATCTCGGAACCTACCCAGGGACGAAGGTCATCCTCCAGCATGCGGCGGAAGAGGCGCACGTCGGTGCGCCGCAGGGCCCGAACGAGCAACGCCAGCGCGGTCTCAGTCGCAGCGCGACGACCAATCGAGAGCGCGTACAGCAGGACAGCGGAGGCCTCCGCGAGGACGCGACTACGACGGACGCGGTCATACGCCCACCCCCGACACCGAACGCGCAGATGCACAAGCCGCAACATAGTGATCTTCATGGTTCTCAGGAACATCAACACGTGATGTTGGACGGCAGACTCATGTCACGCGACCCGCTCGCTCCCAGTGTAACCCGCCCAGCCGTCTTCAGAGGATACATCAGTCATATCTTGCTCCCCGCGAAATTAGACCCACCCAGAAGACGATGATGAAACCGCCGGTTCGCTCGCGACCTCTGCATCAGTCGCAACAGGCGATTCCATGGGCCAGCCGCCTCTCCATTGCATCACTCTCCTCGGCGGATTGTCAATATAACGCCAGTCCTCTTACATTAACCTCCAGAATTAGGATTGACGCGCGAGCCATCTGACCGCCCCGCAAGTAACGCGAAGTCCTTCTACGATCCCAATTGTCGCTATCGGTAAAAGCGCGAACACAGCGTGAAACCGGTACCGCGTGAATGCACAGAATATTAGCTGAATTAGCACTGAAGACGTCAACACCCCTGCACTGGCCGAACTTACCAGTCGGCTCTCGCGAACGGCTATAATGCCAATCATTGGTGGAGTTTCGACTACGTGAAATGGCGGCTTCCATTAGCAACCCCATGAGTCGCTATGCGTACTGCCTCGAACGTTACCGCCGCGACGTCTGGCGAGACCGCATCCTCCATGATCTCATCCTCGACGACGCCCGCCGGTTAGCAGCCCGTGGTGGAAGTCGCGAAGTTCAGCAAGCTGAGCCTACGGGCGTTGAGCACCACACCAGTTGCGACCCACACGGTGGGGTGCGTGGAAAGCGGTTCGCGAGCCACCAGAGGCTCCCGATGAGCAGACCGAGGGCGATGTCGAGCCAACTACGGTCGACCTGGCGGCCTTGCAGCCCCCGCGGCGTGCCGCGCCCGAACACCTTCCGCATCAGCAGCCCGAGATTGAATGCCCCGGCGTGCACGAGCAGGCGTTTGAGAGTGTTCTCGTGACCGCGCAGGTGGGTCCGGCGCACCCGCCCGTGTCGTAGACGTGGGCGAAGGAGCGCTCGACGTACTGGCCGCGTCGCCGCATCAGCCGCCGGCCCCGTTCGCCGCGGACGCGTCGGCGATTGCCATAGACGGGGGCCTGCGCTTCAGGCGCTTTCACCCAGCTCCGCCGCCCGCGCTCCGGCTCCGCGATGTAGCTGCGGACGCTCAGCGCGTGCAGATCGATCAGCGTCTGATTGCTGTGATAGCCGCGATCGGCCACGAGCTCGGCCAGCGCCGTCGGCACGCCCGCGGCGGCCGACGCCGCTTCGATCTGCTCGGCCGCCATGATGGCGGTCTCGACGAGACTCGTCGTGTCTCCGACATCGGCGCCTTGCACCGTCACCGCGAGCAGCGCGCCGGTATCCAGATCCACCGCATGCTCCGGCTTGTGCGCCAAGTGGGTCCGGCCGTCCTTCATCTTCGTGATCTTGGCGTCGGGATCCGACGGATTCTCCCAGTCTTTGTTGGACGTGCGTTTCCTCCGTCGCCGATCGAGCCGGGCCAAGGCCGCGCGCGTCGGCGTCTTCACGCCCGAGGCCGTGGCCAGGCGCGTGAGGAACTGCTGATAGCTCTCGCCCGTGTCGCGCCGCACGATGCTGCGCATGGCGGCGTTGGCTTCGAGCGTCGTCGCGTCGATCGCGACCGTCTGGCCCTTCAGGCGCCCGGCCGTCACCAGTCGCTCTTGGACCCACGTGAAGACCGCCCGATGCGTCTCGACGTCGATCAGCCGTCGGGTCCGCGAGATCGTCGAGTGATCCGGGGCGGCCTCGTCGACGCTCAGCCCCACGAAGCCGCGGAGAGCCAGGGAATCGGCCACGCGCCAAGCGATCCCGCGCTCAGAGTCGATCCCCTCGAAGTAGCCGATCAGGAGCAACCGACAGTACCGGCCCGGCGGCAGGCCGGGCCGGCCCATCACCGGGGCGTAGAACGCCGCACACTCCGCCTCGGCAAACCGGTCGAAGCCCGCCTCGTCGAGGATGGTGTTCAGCCGGGTGTAGAACGGATGGCCCGGCGAGACCGGCAGATCGGTGGCCGCCACCCACATCGGGGCTTGCGCGCTCTTCCGTTTCCCCATCGCCATGGATCGCAGTCTACGGTCCCACCCGTCGTTCTGGCGATCCAATCTCTCAACTTTCACCACGGGCTGCTAGTACTACTGTGTTACGAATTATCCGCCGGTCTCCGGCGCGCGACCACAGGAGCGACAGGGCAGCCGTTGAAGTAGCGCACGAGCCAGGAGCTCGTACGCCGTGGCGATGGACGTCGGCACATGACGCTCAGGCCGCACCGGGAGCCCCCCGCGGCTTGAAACCTTTGGGAAGACGAGGGGCGCGGAGGAAGGACAGAGGCGCAGGGGGGGAAAGCCTCGCGCGCTCGGCGGCGAGGAAGGCATATGCCGCGATACATAACGCGCCATGGTGATGGAAGCCGCGCCACCCACGCCCCTCGAAATGATCGAGCCCGAGCTCATCCTTGAGCTCCTGATAGTCACGCTCGATGCGCCAGCGCAGCTTGGCGAGGCGCACGAGCTCCGGCATGGGCATCGTGGCCGGCAGGGTCGAGAGCCAATACTTCGTCGGCTCCGCGTCGTCCCGAGGCCACTCGATCAGCAGCCACTCCTCGGCCCGAGCTTCCGACCGTTCCTCATCCCGATGGGCGGGCCGCACGCGCAGCCGCGCGAAGCGGGAGCGCATCGCGCCGTGGGTGCCTTCCCGCCACGTCACCGTCCGCCATGCCGTCGGCGGCAGCGCGATGGCCAACTGCTTGAGACTCTGCGGGGTGTGGGTCGCGGTACGCCGTACGAGCGTGGGCGGCCGGCCGCGGCCCTTCCAGCGCTTCGGGGGCCGGGGGGCCTCGCCCGGCGGCCATGCGGTCGTCTCCTTTTTCACGCCGACGGCATACGCCAGCCCCACGGCGGTGAGCGCCTCCCGAAACGCGGTCGTGTCGCCGTAACCGGCATCCGCGACCACGGGGGCGCGGGGCACGCCCTCGGCCAGCACGGCCTGGATCTGCCCGAGCGCGATCTGCCACTTCGGCTGGAACGTGACGTCGTCTGGGACCCCAACAGCCCGTCGCCGCAGGCGGTCGCCCGCCCAGCGCTCCGGCAGGTACAACTGATAGGCGACCGGCAGGCTCACCGCCTCGTTGGCCACCGACACACTCACCGCCACTTGGCAATTGTCCTGCTTGCCCAGGACCCCGCAATACTGCCGGGCCACGCCCACCGAGTGCTGACCCTTCTTGGGAAACCCGGTGTCGTCCACGATCCACGCGGCCACCGGGCCGTGGCGGACCATCGGCGCCAGCACCCACTCGCGCGCCACGCGCAGCACCGCGGCGGCGTCCCACGGCGCATCGGCGATGAAGTGCTGCAGCGATTGGTGGCGCGCCTGGACATGCCGGGGATCGACCCGCGCCGCCATCGGCTCCATGCTCTTGCGCTCCCCGGGCAAGCACAGGCCGGTGACGTACGCGCGCAGCGGCTCATGGCGATCTCGGTGGCCGAGCACCCCAGCGAGGTGGTCCACATAGGCGGCGAAGCGTTGGGCACGTGCCGTCTCGGAAATGGGCATGCCTTGAAACTGGCAGCGTACCCCACGCCGGCCCTAACTTTTTCAACACAGTAGTACTAGGGGGAGATCTGACGTTCCTCGATATCGGATGCGGCAGCGGGTTCGACACCGACGAACCCTTGCAGCGCTCTCTGGCTGACGCCGCCGCGCGATATATCGGTGTGGAGCCTGACGCAGCAATCACCCCGCAAGCGTGTTGCACCGAGACACATCGCTGCCTCTTGGAACATGCTCCAATTCCGCCTGACTCAGTCGATATCGCCGTTGCGATTATGGTCCTGGAGCACCTCGCCGAGCCTCAGGCCTTCTGGGACAAGGTCTATGATCTCTTAAAAGGCCCGGCGGCGTCTTCTGGGCTCTGACAATCGATGGCCGGCAGTGGTTCCGCGCCTTCTCACTCTGGCTGGATCGTCTTCATGTGAAGAATGTCTACCTGCGCTGGTTGTTCGGTGCCCGGGCCTTCCACCACTACGAGAATTATCCCGTGTACTATCGATCCAATACTCCGAGTCAGATCGCCCAGCACACGACGCGCTTTCGGACCTGCGAGGTGTTCAGCCTATCTCGCGAAGGTCAACTGAACTCGTATTTGCCCCGCATGCTGCACCCGGCTCTTCAATGGATCGACCGCCGAGCCATTCGCCGGGATGCCCTGACCGGTCGGGGACATCGGTAACAAAACAGTCCGGGAACATGGGTGACAAACTCGGCCCATGATGAAGACGCTACGTTGATGCTGCTCGTCAGTCTTCCCCGGCGCGCGGCGCGCCCCTCGTCGCCCTGGCCGCGTGCGGGGAAATCGCCGCCGCGCCGTGTCCGTTCCCGGCGATGGCGTATGACGCATCGCGCGCAGCCCCATAGAGGCCCCTCATCGAGGGCGGGGGATATCTCGGTATCCCCCCAAATCGCCCCTGCGCGCGCTCACGCATGACGGGAGAGGCGGCCGCACTCGTCCTCGATCCGCATGTGACGCTCATGCAGGCGTCCCAACCTCAGCGGCCCAAAGTAGACGTTCCAGATCCCGTCCGCAATCTCCTCCAACCCGACGTACTCGCCCACACACACGATGGAGACGTTCACCCAGCGGGAGTTCCAGCGGATGCCGCCATTGG
>Ga0193725_1000074_pt1 | contig 34193 bp, 29 predicted proteins | sample H2a2metaG_FD_143058 | JGI IMG/M metagenome (GOLD analysis project Ga0193725, IMG submission 143058) | Soil microbial communities from a riparian zone of the East river system, Colorado, United States - H2a2 | ecosystem: Environmental > Terrestrial > Soil > Riparian zone | place: USA: East River... | reverse complement strand
CATCTGGTACCCGACGGGGCCGACCACGGTCCAGGCGCTGGCCGGCGCCGAGCTGGTGGTCACCATCAACAGCTCGCCCTATCACGCCGGCAAGGGCCGCGACCGCGAGCGCATGGTGGCCACGCGGGCCGCCGACGACGTGGTCGCGCTGGCCTACGTCAACATGGTGGGCGGTCAGGACGAGCTGGTGTTCGACGGCGGCAGCCTGATCGTCAACGAGCTGGGCGAGTGCGTGGCGCGGGGCCGCCAGTTCGAGGAAGACCTGGTCATCGCCGACCTCGACCTCGACGCCGCGTTCCGCGCGCGCCTGCGCGACTCGCGCCGCCGCAAGGAAAAGCTCGGCGCTCACGAGCGGGTGACGCGGGTGGCCCTGGGACCGTTGCCGTCCGTCCCGCCGTCGCCGCCGATCGAGCCCGTGCTGTCCTCGCCGCTGGCCCCCATCGACGAGATCTACCGGGCGCTCGTGGTGGGGACGCGCGACTACGTGCGAAAAATCGGATACGAGCACGTGGTGATCGGGCTCTCCGGCGGCATCGACTCCTCGCTGGTCGCCGCGATCGCGGTGGAGGCGCTCGGGCGCGAGAACGTGAGCGGCGCGACCATGCCGTCGGAATTCTCGTCGACGGGCACGCGGGGCGACGCGCGCCGCCTGGCCAAGAACCTCGGCATCGAGTTCATGGCCCTGCCCATCACCCCGGCCCTGAGCGCCTACAAGCGCACGCTGGCCCCCGCGTTCAAGGGCCTGAAGGAAGACGTCACCGAGGAGAATCTGCAGGCGCGCATCCGCGGCAATCTCCTGATGGCGCTCTCCAACAAGTTCGGCTGGCTCGTGCTGACCACCGGCAACAAGAGCGAGTACGCGGTCGGCTACACCACGCTCTACGGCGACATGGCCGGCGGCTTCGCGGTCATCAAGGACGTGCCCAAGACGCTCGTGTACGAGGTGGCCCGTCACGTCAACGCGCTGGCCGGACGCGCGGTGATCCCCGAGACCGTGTTCGAGCGCGCGCCGTCCGCCGAGCTGCGTCCCGATCAGACCGACCAGGACACGCTCCCGCCCTACGCCGAGCTGGACGAAATCTTGGGAGCCTACGTCGAGAAGGATCTCGGGATCAACGACATGATCGCCGCCGGCCACGCGCCCGACACCGTGCGCAAGGTCGTGTCCATGATCGACCGCAACGAGTACAAGCGCCGTCAGGGTCCCATCGGCGTGAAGATCACCCCGCGCGCGTTCGGCCGCGACTGGCGCCTCCCCATCGTCAACCGCTTCCGCGAGAAGTAACTCCTCCCCCTAGGCCAGGATTGCGCCGGCAAAGCCGGCGCTCGAACACTGCGAGTCAGCGGCGGCGGCCGATGAGATAGGCCGAGGACTTGCCGAAGTGGGGGGTCGGGACGTCGTGCCAGTCGTGTTCGGTGAGGGCGGCGCGCCAGCGCGCGAAGTAGGCGCGATTGTCGAGCGCGTCGTGCTGGGCCGAGTAGAAGATCAGGAACGCGTCGAATGCCGCGACCTCCGCGAGTAACGTCTCACGCAGTGCCAGCGGCGCCTCGCTGAGACTTCCGACGGCGACGAACGCCGCCTCGCCGCGGGGACGCTCGCGAAGCAGCGCTCGCAGCTCGGCCGCGTCGACGACCGTGACCACGCCGCTGGCCGGCCACGTCGCCCCCCGCGCCTCGCTGACCGTGATCATTTCACTCACGGGGATCCCGACGTGACGGAGATAGAAGCGCTGGAGGACGGCGACCTCGGGCAGGTCGAAGATCACGTACGTGCCCCGGAAGCCGAGATCGTGGGCGAGCTGGCAGAGGCGGCCGTAGCCGCCGCCGAACTCCACGATCAGGGGCATCGACGCCAGCGCGCGGCCCGTCACTTCCTCGAAGCGACAGAGGTGATAGGCCTGAAAGATCAGGTTCGCGCTCGACCAGGGGCAGCGCGGCAGCGGGCGGGGATGGCCGAGCGTGGTCTCCCGCACAGCCGACCGCCAGCGCCGGCGCCAGTCCGGACGCGCGCGGAGATGGGCCAGCGCGGCGGCGACCCGGCGATGACGGCGGATCACCATCGTCCGCTCCACGACCGGCCAGTGCAGGAAGTCCGCGGGATCGCCCGCGCGCAGCTGCTCGCCGAGCTCCTTCAGCAAGCGGTCCCACAGGTCGATGACCTCGACGCCGGTCCCGCTCAGCCTCCCGGCCTCCGCGCGCATCGTCGCCACCAGGTCGGCCCGCAGCGGGACGTGCCGGAACAATAGTCGTCCGGCGAGGACCTCCGCGCGCCGCGACCACGATCGGGCCCCGGCGCTCACCCTCGGACCCCGCGCTTGACGCCCTGGATGACGACGTTGCGGCCCAGCAGCAGCATGAACGAGCCCAGCGCGCGGGCGAGCGTGCCGGCGGGGGCGCGCCGCGACGAGAGCCAGAGGGGAACGGTCAGCGGCAGGGCCAGCCACTGGCGCGTCCGCACCATCGTGACGTCGAGGTGCTCGACGTCGACGCCGTGGCGCCTCAGCACGTAGACGATCGTGGGCAGGTACGGCGGGGTGACGTGCGCGATGAGCCCGTCCTCCGCGGCGGCCAGCGCCTGCCGGGTGATCGGGCGAAAGCCCGAGAAGCGACCCGCGATCAGGTAGTGCCAGCGCGACTGGAGATTGTTGACGTTGGGCGTGGTGATCACGAGCCGCCCGCCCGGACGGAGCACCCGGCAGAACTCGGCCAGGCACCGCGCGGGGGAGAGCAGATGCTCGATGCCCTCGAGTGAGACCACGGCGTCGAAGGCGCCGTCGGAGAACGGTAAGGGCTGGTCGAGATCGAGGCGAAGGAACGCGACGCCCTGCGCGCCGTCGAGACGGGCGGGCGCGATGTCCCCGGCCCAGACGCGCCAGCCCCGCGAAGACAGCTCGCGGGCGAGCGTGCCGTCACCGCACGGCGCGTCGAGCGCACGTCCGGGCGGAAGCCCCGCGAGCAGGCCGAGGGTGGCGCGCCGCCGCCGGACTTTATTCTTGGTGCGGCGCCAGGGCATGGGCGGGATCGACCACGAAGGGAAGCGCCATCACCACCCAGGTGAGGCCGATCACCTCCGAGTCGCCGAAGTTGTATTCGAAGAGGCCCGCGACCAGGAAGCCGGCCACGGCGGCGACGCTGCCCGCGACCAGCGCACGATCGCCGGCGCGGGCGGCCGGCACGCGGGCGTAGATCCGGCCGGCCTGGACGAAGAAGGCGACCCAGATCGAGGTCCACGCCGCCAGCCCGAGCACGCCGCGCTCGGCCGCGATCTGGACGAAGTTGTTGTGCAGATGTCCGGTGCTCGGCCGCCGCGCGGCGGGATCGCGGTACTCGGGATAGTGACGCTTGACGCCGCCCGGACCCAGGCCGAGCAGCGGCGCGTCCTTCACCATTCGCCAGCCGGCGTGCCAGAAATAGAGGCGCTCGCGCGCGGTCGGGTCGGCGGGATCGACGATCGACAGGGCCCGGTGGCGGACCGGCGAGGGCACCGCGAGCGCGAGGGTGGCGACGATCAAGAGCCCGACGAGCCACGCGTAGCGACGGGTCAATCCGCTCACCACCAGCACCGCGGCGCCGAGGCCGAGCCACGCGTTGCGCACGTACGTGAGCGCCAGCGCGATCGCCGCCGGCACCGCGGCCACGATCTGGAGTCCCCAGGCCCTCGGCGCGACCGTGGCCACGCGCGCCAGAATCAGCGCGAGCACGATCAACAGGCTGCCCCCCAGGGTCATGTAGATGCTGAAGAACCCCTTGGCGCGGAACATCGGCGAGGCGCGGCACGCGTCCAGCTTGACGCGCAGCATCCACGCCGCCCACTCCGGCAGCGCGACCTGGGTGTTGCACGCCCACACCTGGGCGATCCCGTGGAGCGACACCAGGCCGGTCACCACGAAGAGCCAGCGTAGCGCGCGCCGGACGTCGTCGCCGTCGCGAAAGCCGTTCACGGCGGCGATGACGATCGGAATGTTCAGGAGCTGCTTGGACTCGACGAGCGCGGCGCGAGGATGGTCCGAGGCGAGGGCGGAGGCCAGGGTGAGCGCGGCGAACGTGAGCAGCGGCCAGCGGAGCGGCGCCCGATCGCGCGTCCGGCACGCCGGGTCGAGGAGGCGGAGCACGCTGACCACGATGATGAGGAAGGTCACGACGCCGACGACCGTGATCGAGGTCATCAGCGCGACGACGAGCGCGATCAGCAGATACAGGAGCGCGCGATCGAGGACGCGGGATGGAGCCGGCGCCGCCGGGGCGGCGTCGTCGATCATTCCGGGCGGGCGACCTGAGCGGCGGCCCGCTCGGACGGCGCCATCTGGAGCGCGTGGAGCCGGCGATAGAGACCGTCGCGCGCGAGCAGCTCGTCGTGGCGGCCGACCTCGGCGATGCGCCCCTCGTGGACGACCACGATGCGGTCGGCGTTGCGCACGGTGGCCAGGCGGTGCGCGATCACCAGCACCGTCCGTCCGTGCATGAGCGCGATCAGCGCCTGCTGGACCATGAACTCGCTCTCGGCGTCGAGGTCGGACGTGGCCTCGTCGAGGATGAGGATCGGCGGGTCCTTGAGGAACGCGCGGGCGATGGCCAGGCGCTGGCGCTGTCCGCCCGACAGTCTCACCCCGCGCTCGCCGACCAGCGTGTCGTAGCCGTTCTCGGTGGCCAGGATGAAGTCGTGGGAGTAGGCCTGGCGGGCCGCCCGCACGATAGCCTCGCGCGTGGCCTCGGGCCGCCCGTAGGCGATGTTGTAGTAGATCGAGTCGCTGAACAGGAACGTCCCCTGGGTCACCAGACCCATCTGCTCGCGCAGCGAGGCCTGGGTGACCTCGCGCACGTCGTGGCCGTCGATGGTGATGCGCCCGGCCGTCACGTCGTGCAGGCGCGGGAGGAGATCCATCAGCGTGGATTTTCCAGCCCCGCTCATGCCCACGAACGCCACCACCTCGCCGCGATGGATGTCGAGCGAGACGTCGGTGAGCGCGAGGCCGTCGCTGCCGGCATAGCTGAAGCTCACCCGCTCGAACGCGATCCGGTCCCGGAAGGCGTCGAGGACGACGGCCCGTGGGGCGTCGGTGACCGCGGGCGGCGTGTCGAGGATCTCGAAGACGCGCTCGACGGAGGCCGCGGTCTGCTGGAGCTTGTTGATGGCGCGGGCGATCTGGCGCGCCGGCCCATACAGCATCACCAGCGCGGCCGTGAACGAGAAGAACGTGCCCGGCGTCATCGCGCCGGCGATGACCCGAGCGCCGCCGTACCAGAGGGCGCCGGCGATTCCGATCGCGGCCACCAGCTCCAGCACCGGCTCGGCGGCGTAGTCGGTCCGCGCGTTCTTGAGGGCCAGGCCGAGCAGGCGGTCGTTGACGCGGTCGAACCGCTGCTGCTCGAACCGCTCGCGGCCGAAGGCCTTGACGATCTTGGTGCCGGTGAACGACTCCTGGAGCACCACGGCGAGCTGGGCGATCTGCCGCTGCGTCCGCCGGCTCAGCACGTAGAGCCGGCGGCCGATCAGGTGCACGGCCAGCGCGATGAGCGGGAACGCGGTGAGGGCCACGAGGGTCAGCACGGACTCGCGCAGGAACATGACCACGGTCAGCACCACGATCGTGCTGACCTGCAGCACCGCCATCACCATCACGGTCGAGGAGATGTGGGCGAGCCGGTTGATGTCGTTCATGATCCGCGAGATCAGGTCCGCGGAGTGCACGCCCGAGAAGAACGCCAGCGGCATGCCCTGGATGTGGACGTAGAGATCGCGGCGCAGGCGGGCCACCACGCGCTCGCCCACCGCGGCCATGATGTAGGACTGCGCGTAGCGCGTGGCGCCCTTCACCCCGTAGACGGCCAGCAGCGCGAGCGGGATCACCTTGAGCATGAAGGTGTCGCGGCGGATGAAGATGTCGTCCATGACCGGCTTGACGAGCCACGCCGCCAGTCCTTCGGTGAGGGAGACCACGAGGGCCAGCGAGGCGCCGAGCACGAGCATCGGCACGTGCGGCCGCACGTAGACGCCCAGCCGGCGGAACGGTCCGAGCCAGACGCCGAGGAGCCGCGTCACGCTCGCGAGTCCCGCGCGAGCAGCCGGCGGTACAGCGACTCCGTGCGCTCGACCCTCACGGTGGTCGCGAACTCGCGCAGCACCAGCTCGCGCCCGGCCCGTCCCATCGCGCGCGCCCGCTCGGGATCGCCGGCCAGGGCCAGGATCGCCTCGGCGATCCCGTTCACGTCCCGCGGCTCGAAGAGATAACCCGTGGTGCCCGGCCGCACGACCTCGGGATGGCCCTCGAGGTTGCTCGCCAGGACCGGCCGGCCGACCGCGAGCGCTTCCGGCAGCGTGCCGGTGAGTCCGAGCCCCTTCCACGAGGCGTCGATGCAGCAGTCGCTGGCCGCCAGGATCTGCGGCACGTCGTCGCGATACCCGAGGATCCTCACGTGTTCCCCGATGCCGACGGAGCGGGCGCGGTCGGCGATGAGCGAGGGCATCCGCGCGCCAACCACGAGCAGGCGGGCGTGCGGGGCCCTGGGGACGACCCGCGCCATCGCGTCGACCACGTCGTCGTTGCCCTTCCAGCTCCGCTGGCCGATCTGGGTCACCAGGAAGTGCTCGGGGCCGAGACCCAGCTCCTTGCGGATGGGGGCGCCGTCGAGGGCGGGATGAAAGAGATCGGTGTCGACGCTCGGATACATGACTTCGATCTTGTCCGCGCGGATGCCGCGGGCCACCAGCCCGCGCTTGATCGACTCGCACACCGCGATGACCGCGTGCACGCGGCGCGTGGCGTAGCCCAGCCGGTTGAAGGGATCGAGCGTGAAGCTCACCCCGCGGTGCAGGACCAGCACGGGGATGCGCACGAGGAGCCCGGCCAGCAGGGCCAGCGTCCGCGCGCGGCCCTTGTGGGCGTGGACGATCTGGACGCGGTGGGCGCGCAGGATGCGGGCGAGCCTCAGCGCCGAGCGCAGATCCACCTCGGAGCGCATCGGCAGCTCGTGGTGCGTCAGGCCGGCCTCGCGTGTCTTGGCCGTCCAGGTCGCGCTCGGCCGCGTGGCGATCACCACCTCGTGACCGCGGGCCGAGAGTCCCCACGCGAGCTCGCGGAGCTGGATCGCCGCGCCGGTGAAGTAGTCCTGCTTGGGGTAGACGTGGAGGATTCTGAGCGGAGGAGTCACGGCCTACCGGGCGAAGAACTCCCGGACCACGGCCACGACCTCGTCGATCTCGGCGTCGGTGTGCTGGGCCGACATGGGCAGGCTGAGGATTTCCTCGACGAGCTTCTCGGTACGCAGCAGGGCCGGGGGCTGGAGGCGCTCGACCGCGGGCTGCCGGTGACAGGGAATGGGGTAGTGGATCCCGGTCCCGATGCCGCGCGCCTTGAGGAACGCCGCCAGCTCATCGCGCCGCGGCGTCGCGACCACGTACAGGTGGTAGACGTGCCGGGCGTGTTCGCGCTCTTCGGGCAGGGCCAGCGGGAGGCCGGCGAGCCCGCGCCGGTACCGCGCGGCCAGGGCGCGCCGGCGATCGTTCATGGCGTCGAGGCGCCGCAGCAGCACGCGGAGGGCGGCCGCCTGGATCTCGTTGAAGCGCAGGTTGAAGCCGACCTCGGCGTGCAGATCCTTGCTGGGCCGGCCGTGGTCGCGCAGTCGCCGGCAGCGCGCGGCGATCTCGGCGTCGCTGGTGAGCACGGCGCCACCATCACCCATGGCGGGCAGGTTCTTCGACGGGTAGAACGAGAGCACCCCGGCGCGGCCGAAGCCGCCGACGATCCGGCCGTCCCACGCCGCGCCCTGGGCCTGGGCACAGTCCTCGAGCATCCAGAGGCCGTGTCGAGACGCGAGATCCTGCACGGCGGGCAGGTCGGCGGGCTGGCCGTAGAGGTGCACCGGGACCACGCCGACCGTGCGCGACGTCACCTTCGCCTCCGCGTCCTTGGGGTCCAGCGTGTACCAATCGTCGGTGTCGACGAAGACCGGCGTGCCGCCGGCGAAGCACACGGCCTCGACGGTGGGGAAGGCGGTGTGGGAGGGGACCAGGACCTCGTCGCCGGGACCGACGCCGAGGGCCCGGAACGTCATCCACAGCGCGGCGGTGGCGGAGCTGGTGAGCACGGCGTGCGACACGCCGGCGTGGCGGGCCAGCTCGGTCTCCAGGGCCTTGCACTCCGGCCCGAGGATGTATTGCCGGCTGTCGACGGCGGCGATCACCGCCTGCCGGATCTCATCGTCTACCGGGGGCCGCGACAGCGGAATCGTCACGTCGTGGTCTCATCCTGCAGGCGGTGGTAGCGGCCACGGTAGTAGAGCAGGGGGTCGCCGTCGCCCATGCCCACCGCCTCCACCCGCCCGACGAAGATCGTGTGATCGCCCTCGACGTGGGCGCTCTGGGTGCGGCACTCGAGGTAGCCGAGGGCGGCGTCGATCAGGGGAACGCCGAGGGCGCCGAGCGTGAACGCGACGCCGTCGAACTTGTCCAGCCGCGAGGACGCGAAACGCCGCGACAGCTGCTCGTGGCCCTGGTGCAGGATGTTGATGGCGAACCGCCCGCTCTCGCGCAGGTGGGGGAAGCTCTGGCTCTTGTGATCCACGCAGATGAGGATCAACGGCGGATCGAGCGAGACCGAGCAGAACGCGCTGGCCGTGAGGCCGGTCGGGCGCTGCTCGGCATCGCAGGTGGTGACGATGGTGACGCCGCTGGCGAAGTGAGCGAGGACCTGGCGAAAGTCGTCCGGGCTGATCACCGCTCATACATAGCAAGGGGTTCCCGGGAATGCAAGAATTCGCACGATTTTAGGGGCGGGAACGGACCCTGGCAGATCCGTCCCCGCCCTGGGGGAGGGCGTGTGACGCGAGGGTTGGACGCAAGCTCCATTCCACGCCGCGCATCGTCAAATGTCGGGCGATTTCGCGGGCCGCGCTCACGGCCTGGAGTCACCACTCTCCCAGAATGGGAAGATGTGTTCTCATTCGCGTTGCGGGCTTCGAGCCAAGCGATGGTCCGAGCGGTGGGGTATAGTGACGGGCGTATGGTGAGTGAGAACGCCGTCCTCGCTGCCCTCCGCACGATCAAAGATCCCGAGGCCCAGCAGGACATCGTGAGCCTGGGGCTGGTCCGCGACCTCGCGATCGCGGACTCCGAGGTCTCGCTCACGCTGGCGTTCACCTCGCAGCCGCCGGCGACCAAAGTCTCGATGCACAGCGCGGCCTCCAAGCTGATCGGACAGCTTCCCGGCGTGAGTCGGGTCCAGGTCAAGATGGGCGGCCAGGCGCGGCCCGCGGCGGCCGGCGGTCAACACGGCCATGCCCACGCCCAGGGCGGCGCTCCCGCCGCCGCGCCCGCCGCCGATCTGATCCCCGAGGTCAAGCACACGATCGCGGTCTCCTCGGGCAAGGGCGGCGTCGGCAAGTCCACGGTCGCGGTGAACCTCGCGGTGGCCCTGCGCGGAACGGGCGCCAGCGTGGGCATGGTCGACGCCGACGTCTATGGCCCGGACATTCCCCTCATGCTCGGATCGCGCGGCAAGCCCGGCATGTTCGAGAACCGCATCATTCCCGTCGAGGCCCACGGCCTCAAGATGATGTCGATCGGTCTGCTCGTGAACGAGCGCGAGCCGCTCGTGTGGCGGGGACCGATGATTCACTCGTTCATCCAGCAGATGCTGCGCGACGTGATGTGGGGACCGCTCGACTACCTGGTCTTCGACATGCCGCCCGGCACCGGCGACGCGCAGCTCTCGCTGTCGCAGGTGATTCCGCTTGGTGGAGTCGTGATGGTGACCACGCCCCAGGACGTGGCGCTGCTGGACGTGCGCAAGGCCGTGGCCATGTTCCAGCGTCTCAACGTGCCGATCCTCGGCATCGTGGAGAACATGAGCCACTTCGTCTGCCCGCACTGCGGCGGAACGACTCCGATCTTCGGAGACACCGGAGGCCAGCGCATCGCGGAAGAGTTCGGGGTGCCGCTGCTCGCGCGCATTCCGCTCGATCCCGAGACGCGCATCGCCGGCGACGAGGGCACCCCGATCACCCTGCGCAAGCCGGAGTCGGCCCAGGCCGCCGCGTTCCGCGCGCTCGCGCTCGCCGTCGCGGAGCGCGCCGACGCCGTCGCCAGCCCTCTCCCACGTATCGGTTAGCAGGCCGGCGGCCCGCTCGTGTCTGATCTGCTGATCCTGCCCATTTTCCCTCTGCCGGACCTGACGTTTTTCCCGCACACGTTCTTGCCGCTGCACGTGTTCGAGACCCGCTATCGGGCGATGGTGACCGACGCGCTCGCGCGCGATCGGCGACTCGCGGTCGTGCGGTTGCGGCCGGGCTACGAGGCGCGCTACGACGGCAAGCCCGAGGTGTTCACGGTGGCCGGGGCGGGAGAGATCGTGAACTGCGAGCGGCTGGCCAGCGGGCGCTTCAACATCCTGGTGAAGGGCCAGTGGCGCGTGCGGATCGACGCCGAGCTGCCGAGCGACACGCTCTACCGCATGGTGCGGGCCCGTCGTCTCGAGGACGCGCCGGCGGGCGACGCCAAACCGCTGATCACGCGGATTCGCGCGTCGTGCAAGCAGCTGCTGGAGGCCCTCGATCGTCCCCTCGACGTGCTGGACGGCGCGCTCGGTCCCGACGAGACCGCGGGCGCGATCGCGGATCGGGTGGCCGCCGCCTTCCTGCCGGATCCGTCGGTCCGGCAATCGCTGCTGGAGACGCTCGACGTGGGTGAGCGCCTGCAGCGCGTGGCGCAAGCCCTCGACGACCTCGCCAACGAGCTGAAGGGACCATGAGCCCGCTCGTGCGCGCGCTCGCGATCATGGCGATCGCCCTCGCGACGGCGGCGCCGTCGGCCGACGCGCGGTCCTGGTCGTGGCTCGGCGTGCGGATCCGCGATCTCTCCGAGCAAGAGGTGGAGGAGATCTCCGCCCGGCACGGCATCCGCGAGGGCTTCGGCGTCGTGATCGTTGAAGTGATCGCCGACACGCCGGCCGCGCGGGCGGGCATGAAGAGCGGCGACGTCGTGGTGGCCTTCGGCGAGCGGCCGGTCGTGGAGACGCGGCTGCTTCAGCGGCTGATCGCCGCCGCCCCGGTGGATCGCGAGGCGAGCCTGACCGTGCTGCGGGCCGAGGGCCGCCGCGCGCTGAACGTCCGGCTCACCACGATGCCCCCGGCCGTCGCCGGCGAGCGGGTGGCCGCGGAATTCGGCTTCTCGCTGCGTGAGCCGTCGCCACCCGCGGAGCCCGGCGGCCCCCGGCCGACGAGGGCCCTCGAGCTCTCCGGATCCGGAAGTGCCCTGCCGACCGTGGGCGCGGTATCGAAAGGCAGTGCCGCCGAGAAGGCCGGACTCGAGGTCGGCGACGTGATCATCGCGGTCGCCGAGCGTCCCATCGTCACCGGCGACGCCGCCCGCGAAGCGCTCGCCGAACGCGAGCCCGACCGCCCACTGCCCCTGACCGTCCGCCGCGGCGACCGCCGCCTGTCCCTGACGCTCTCCCCGTAGGCTCCGGCGCGGCTGGTTCCGCGCCGTCCCGCGCTCAGTCGCCCGTCGGGGCGATCCTGAATTCCAGCACTTCCGGGAGTCGGCACAGGTGCTCGGAAAGGGCCTCGGCGTTCCGGCGGTCGCGGGTCTTGATGACCATGCCGTACTCGAAGAGCCTCCCGTCGCCGCAGAGCCGGTACGACAGATTCGCGATGGAAAACCCGTGCTCGCCAATGAGACGGCGCAGGTCCTCTTCCGCCATGATCGCGCCGCGCTGGAAGGTCAGCGAGTGGTGGGCGTAGAACTCGGCCGGCAGCCGGTGCTCGATGAACCGGAAGGCCGCGAGGACGGCCAGCGTCGCGACCGCGCCCACGGTCGCCGCGAAGTAAAAACCGATCCCCAGCAGGATGCCGATGGCGGCCGTGATCCAGATGGACGCGGCCGTCGTCAGCCCACGGACGGTGAGGCCTTCCTTGAAGATGACCCCGGCCCCGAGAAAGCCGATGCCGGTCATGATTCCCTGCGCCATGCGGGTCGGATCCGTGCGGAAGGCATCGGTGGGCGTCACGGCCATCCACCAGGTCGGATAGACCGTGACCAGCATCAGCAGCGACGAAGCGAGACAGACCAACGCGTGGGTGCGAAATCCCGCGGGTCGGCCGTGAAAGGTGCGCTCGAAGCCGATCGACGCGCCGACGACCAGGGCCGCCAACACCCTCACCGCGATCACGATCTCCTCCGGGGTCACCCGTCGATTCTAGCCCAGGGCGGAGTCGCCAAGTGAGCCGTCTCCTTGACAAACTCGGGCGGGCACGCGTAGGTTTGCGGCCGTGGTCAGACCAGTCATCACCGTCGCTTCCGGCCCTATAAGCACCCGCCGGGAGCCTTCCGAATGATCCCGAAGTTAAACAGTGAGCGTTCGGACACGGTCACTCACCGGCAAGGGGGAAGGCAATGACGACTTCTGCTGACACGTCCACCGAAACACCGCGTCGCACATTCCTGCGGGGCGCGGCGCTGGCCGCGACCGGGGCGGCGGCGCTCGGGTTCCCCACCGTCGTCAAGGCGCAGGGCCCGATCACCATGCGCTGGCAGTCGACCTGGCCGCAGAAGGACATCTTCCACGAATACGCGCTCGACTTCGCCAAGAAGGTCAACGACATGACCGGCGGCGACCTGAAGATCGAGGTGCTGCCGGCGGGCGCCGTCGTCCCCGCCTTCGGGCTGCTCGACGCCGTGTCGAAGGGCACGCTCGACGGCGGTCACGGGGTGCTCGTGTACCACTACGGCAAGCAGAACGCGCTGGCCCTCTGGGGCTCCGGTCCCGGCTACGGCATGGACGCCAACATGCTGCTGTCCTGGCACAAGTACGGCGGGGGCAAGCAGCTGCTCACCAAGCTCTACGCCTCGATCGGCGCCAACGTGGTCTCGTTCCCCTACGGTCCGATGTTCACGCAGCCCCTCGGCTGGTACAAGAAGCAGATCACCAAGCCCGACGACTTCAAGGGGCTGAAGTTCCGCACCGTCGGGATCTCCATCGACCTGTTCCAGGGCATGGGGGCGGCGGTCAACGCGCTGCCCGGCGCGGAGATCGTGCCGGCCATCGACCGCGGCCTGCTCGACGCCGCCGAGTTCAACAACGCGACGTCCGACCGCCTCCTCGGCTTCGCCGACGTGGCGAAGATCTGCATGCTCCAGAGCTATCACCAGAATGCCGAGCAGCTCGAGATCACGTTCAACAAGGCCAAGTTCGACGCGCTGCCTGACAAGATGAAGTCGATCATCGAGAACGCGGTCGAGGCCGCCTCCGCCGACATGGCGTGGAAGTCCATCGACCGCTACTCGAAGGACTACATCGAGCTGCAGACCAAGGACAAGGTGCGCTTCTTCATCACCCCGCCCACGATCCTCCAGAGGCAGCTCGACATCTACGACCAGGTCGTCGACAAGAAGTCGGCGGACAACCCGCTGTTCAAGGAGATCGTGGAGTCGCAGAAGGCGTTCGCCGCGCGGGCGGTGAAGTGGGACCTCGACACCAACGTCAGCCGCCGCATGGCCTTCAACCACTACTTCGCGAAGAAGGCGCCGGCCCCGGCTCCGGCGAAGAAGAGCTAGCCGTCTCCATGGATCGGTCTCGGCCGACCAGCCCCGCGGCTGGTCGGCCGGTCCTGCGAGGGCGCCGGTGACGTCGCGACAGCTCATCCGAGCCGTCGACGTCTTCAGCTACTGGAGCGGCAAGGCCTTCGCGTGGCTCATCCTCGCCCTCACCTTCGTGGTGTCGATCGAGGTCTTCAAGCGGTACATCCTCAACGCGCCCACCTCCTGGATCTTCGACTTCAACAACATGCTGTACGGTACGCTCTTCATGATGTGCGGCGCCTACACGCTGGCCGCGGCCGGCCACGTGCGCGCCGACTTCGTGTACATCTACATGAAGCCCCGCGGGCAGGCGGCGCTGGACCTGGCGCTTTACCTGCTGTTCTTCCTGCCCGGCATCCTCGGGCTGATCTACGCCGGCTGGGACTACGCGGGCATCTCCTGGCGCATCAACGAGCACTCGACGGTCACCGCCGAGGGCCCGCCCATCTATCCGTTCAAGACCGTCATCCCGGTGGCCGGCATCCTGGTCATGGTGCAGGGCCTGGCCGAGATCGTCCGCTGCGTGGAGTGCCTCCGGACGGGGCAGTGGCCGGCCCGGCTCGAAGACGTCGAGGAGATCGACGTCATCCAGACCCAGCTCGGCCATAGCGAATACGTCGACGAGGAATCGCGGCGCATCGCGATGGAGGGCGCGCACGCGATCGACGATGCCGCGCGCCACCGCAGCGCCGTCGAGCACAGCAACCCGTGAGCGATCCGCTCCTCGGCCTCACCATGCTCGGGCTCATCGTGATCGCCATCATGATGGGCTTCCCCACCGCGTTCACGCTCATGGGGCTGGGGATGATCTTCGGCTACATCGCGTTCTGGGTGCCCGGGCAACACTGGTACGACAACCGGGCCTTCGACCTGATCGTGCAGCGCGCCTACGGGGTGATGACGAACGACGCGCTGCTGTCGATACCACTGTTCGTCTTCATGGGTTACATCATGGAGAGGGCGGCGCTGGTCGACAAGATGTTCCACAGCGTCCAGCTCGCGTTCCGCCGGGTGCCCGCCTCGCTGGCCATCACCACGATGCTGGTGAGTGCGTTCTGGGGCATCGCTTCCGGCATCGTGGGCGCGGTGGTCGTGCTGATGGGCGTCATCGCCATGGGGCCGATGCTGAAGGCCGGGTACGACGTGCGGCTGGCCGCGGGCACCATCACCGCGGGTGGCACCCTCGGCATCCTGATCCCGCCCTCGGTCATGCTGATCGTGTACGCGGCGGTGGCCGGTCAGTCGATCGTGAAGCTCTACGCGGCCGCGATGCTGCCGGGCTTCTTTCTCACCGGCCTCTACCTCGTGTACATCCTCGGCTGGGCCATGATCAATCCGAAGATCGCGCCCAAGCTCTCGCCCGACCAGTATCGGGTGCCCGTGCCCGAGTACCTGCGCCAGCTCGAAGGCCCGCGCGGCAGGAGCGTGGTGCCCGGCCTCATCGCCGGCGTGTTCCGGCCGGCATTCGCCAGCCTCGCCGGTGGGTATCGCGTGGTCGTCGTCAACCTGCTCGCCGTTTCCGTGCCGCTGCTGCTCACGGTCGGCACCCTGGCCGGGGCGTGGTGGTACGTGGTCATCTACAACGCGCAAGCGGCGCTCGAGGCCGCGGGGCCGGTCAAGGCTGCGAGCGTCGTGCCCGCGCCGCTCGGGATGCCGCCGTCGGCGAAGCCCGCGGCGCCGCCGGCTGCCACGTCGAAGACGGCCACGTCACCGACCACCGACACTTCGACGACGAGCGCCGCGACGACCGGCGCCGCGACGACCGAAGAGCAGCCGCAGGAAGTCGGCCTGGCCGGCGACGTCAAGGAGAGCGAGTCGCCGACGGCCCAGAGCGGCCCGCAGGAGGTGACGTCGTTCCGCGGGGAGGGTCCCGCGGGGGCGATCGGGCAGGTCCCGGCCCACTTCTATCAGTGGTTCTGGGGCTCCGTCGCGGTCTGTGGCGTGCTGCTGCTCTGGTACTTCTGGCGGATGAACGGTGAGCAGCTCGAGATCCTGAAAGAGCTGATCGTGTCGGTCGTCCCCCTGGGCGTGCTCACGGTGGTGGTCCTGGTCGTTATCCTGTTCGGCATCTGCACCGCCACCGAGTCCGCGGCCATCGGCGCGCTGGGCGCGCTCTACCTCGCGGTGATGGCGAAGTTTCCCAAGGCGGTGTGGTGGTGGAGCCTCCTCGGCGTCGTCCTCGGAGTGGCGCTCGGCTGGTACGAGGGCGAGGACGTGGCGTCGCTCATCGTGGCCGCCTCCATCGGCGGCACCTTCACCGGCACCGTGATCCCGGGGCTCTGGTATCTCCGGACGTCGCCCGAGCTGCGGACGAACCTCAAGCAGGCGACGTTCCTCACCGCGAAGACCACGGCCATGGTGTGCTGGCTCTTCGTGGGCTCCGCGCTGTTCTCGGCGGTGTTCGCGCTGCACGGCGGCCAGGGGCTCATCGAGCGGTGGGTGCTGTCGATGAACCTGTCGCCGGTCGGCTTTCAGTTCCTGGCCCAGGTGATCATCTTCCTGCTCGGCTGGCCGCTGGAGTGGACGGAGATCATCGTGATCTTCTGCCCGATCTTCATCCCGCTGCTGACCCACTTCCACGTCGACCCGATCCTGTTCGGCACGATGGTGGCGGTCAACCTCCAGGCGGCGTTCCTGTCGCCGCCGGTGGCCATGTCGGCGTTCTACCTCAAAGGTGTGTCGCCCAAGCACGTCACCCTGAACCAGATCTTCGCGGGGATGATGCCGTACATGATCATCGTCTGCATCTGCCTCGTGTTCATGTACATCTGGCCGGGGATGACGCTGTGGCTCCCGGAGTTCCTCTACGGGAAGTAGCGTCTCCGCGGTTGGCCCCGGAGGACCGCGTGGCCATCTGTTGGGGCTCGTGGTCGCCGGCGGAGGGGCGCGGGGAGTGGGGCGGGGTCCTCTGACCACGAGGCGCTTACCTTCGGTGGACCGGGAGTCGTTCCCAATCGGTAGCGAGACGCGGTCTTGGTTGCGCGGCAGGGACGGGTCAACCGGCCCCCGCCCCACTCCCCACGCCCCTCCGACGGCGGCGAACGCGCGCGTCCGGGGACTCCTGCTACTTCAGTGAATCCAAGGCAGATCAAGTTGCGCCGGATCGACGGCTGGCGGAAGATCGTTGCCGTGCTGAGCCAACAGGCGGCGGTGACGGCGTGATGAATGCGCGTGCTGCGCTCTTGGGGAGCATCGCTCTGATCGGTGCCGTCGTTGCGTCACTCGCCACCGAGGCTCAGCAGCCAGCGAAAACGAAAACAATCCGTGTCGGGATCTTCGTCCCCGGTTCCAGCAGCGGGGGTGATCAGTTTCAGCTACTGGTCAAGGCCTTCCGCGATGGACTGCGGGACCTTGGATGGATCGAGGGGCAGACCGTCGTGATCGAGACACGATGGGGCGAGGGACGGCTCGATGAGTTCCCGAAAATCGCGTCCGAGCTCATCGCGCTTCCCGTCGACGTGCTCGTGGCGTGGGGTCCTCAAGCGATTCGCGCTGCACAGCAGGCGAGCGCGACAGTCCCCATCGTCATGGCCATCGTGCATGAGCCGGTCGCCTTCGGCTTCGTCAAGAGCCTAGCGCGGCCTGGCGCGAACATTACCGGGTCAGCCTTTCAGGACTCCGAGCTCGGGACAAAACGCCTCGAACTCCTCAAGGAGATCGTGCCCCGTATGCGACGAGTTGCTCTCCTCTGGGATCGTGGCGGCGGTGGAGATACCGGAGTCCGCGCGACCGAGGTAGCGGCGAAGCGGCTCGGCCTACAGGTCCAGCGGCTCGATGTTCAGCGGAGCGAGGATTTGGCCCCCGCCTTCATTTCCGCGAAGAAGAACGGAGCGCACGCGGTGTTTCAGGTCGCCTCGCCGTTTCTCGCAACGTACCGGGCGAAACTCATCGAGCTCGCCGCGACTCAACGCCTCCCGATGACGTGCGAGACGACGCTGTTCGTCATGGAGGGCTGTCTCATGGCCTACGGTCCGGACTTCCCCGAGATGTCGCGCCGGGCCGCCATCTACGTCGACAAGATCCTCAAGGGTGCCCGGCCGGCAGACCTTCCGATCGAGCAACCGACGAAGTTCGAGTTGGCTATCAACGCGAAGACTGCGAACGCACTGGGCTTGACGATATCAAGGCCGTTGCGGCAGCGGGCCGATAAAGTCGTTGAATGATGTGACGCCGGGAGGCTGCGCATCTCTTTTCCACACGACTCGAATGGAGGGCTTGGCTTGGATCTGACGAATCTGCATTCGGTGTCGGCGTGTGAGGCGGCGAGGCTCGTTTCCGATGGCCTGATCAGCTCCGTCGACCTCGTGGAAGCATGTTTGGCGCGGGTTCGGGAGGTCGACGAGCGGGTGCAGGCGTGGGCGTTCTTGGATCCGGAGTCGGCGCTGGCGCAGGCGAAGGCGGCGGATGAGTTTCGGCTTTCCGGGCAGCCGATCGGGCCCCTTCATGGGGTGCCGGTGGGGCTGAAGGACATCATCGATACGGCGGACATGCCGACCGAGAACGGGTCCGTCCTGCACGCGGGGCGGACGCCGTCGCGCGACGCGGCGGTCGCTTCGCGGCTGCGCGAGGCGGGGGCGATCGTCATGGGGAAGACCGTGACGACCGAGTTCGCCACGCGGACGCCGGGCAAGACGCGGAACCCGCACGATCCCGGGCACACGCCGGGCGGGTCGTCGAGCGGATCGGCGGCGGCCGTCGCCGCAGGGATGGTGCCACTAGCGCTCGGCAGCCAGACGACGGGCTCGACCATTCGGCCCGGATCGTTCTGCGGAGTGTACGCGCTGAAGCCGACGCACGGGCTGATCTCGCGGCGCGGGATGTTCCAGCTCTCGCGCTCGATGGATCACGTCGGGCTCTTCGCGCGCACGATCGAGGACGTCGCGCTGCTGCTCGAGTCGCTGGTCGGCTACGACGAGGGCGATCCCGACACACGCCCGCGCGCGCGCGTACCGTACCGCGAGATCGTCGGCGCCGAGCCGCCGCTGCCGCCGATGTTCGCGTTCGTCAAGACGCCACGCTGGGACCGGGTCGAGCCTGACGCCAAGGATGCATTCGCCGAGTTGGTCGAGCGGCTCGGCGAGAGGGTGGAGGAGGTCGAGCTGGTCCAGGCCGACGACGCGTACAGATGGCACGAGACGATTTCGGGGCCGGAAGTCGCGCTGAATCTCCGGCGCGAGTGGGAGCACGGGCGCGACGGTCTCTCGAAGGCGCTCCAGGGTCGGATCGAGCGCGGCCGCGCGGTGCCCGGCCACGAATACCTCGCCGCGCTGGCCCGCGTGCCCGCGTTCGTCGCGGGCCTCACCGAGCTGTTCGAGCAGCGCTACGACGCGATCCTCACGCCGAGCGCCGCCGGTACCGCGCCGAAGGGGCTCGAGTCCACCGGCGATCCCGCGTTCTGTACGCTGTGGACGCTCGCCGGAACGCCCGCGCTCAACGTCCCGCTCATGCAGGGCGCCAACGGGCTGCCGCTCGGCGTCCAGCTCGTGGGCCCGCGCCACGGCGACGCGCGCCTCCTGCGCACCGCCCGCTGGCTCGTCGCTCAGCTGCGGACCTGACCTCTCAGTCCTTGATCACCTGGGCGTACGGTGGTTTCATCGCGAGCCCGGTGCCGTCGGTGAAGATCTGCTTGACCTCGAGGAAGTCGTTGAGGCCGTGGTATCCGAGCTCGCGTCCCATGCCGCTCTGCTTGTAGCCGCCCCAGATGCCTTCCACGGGCTGCGCGTAGTTGTCCCAGATCCAGACCGTGCCGGCGCGGATCCGACGGGCCACGCGCATGGCGCGCGGATAGTCGGCGCTCCACACGCCGGCCACCAGCCCGAAGTCGACGTCGTTGGCCAGCGCGATGGCCTCCGCTTCGTCGCGGAAGGTGGTCACCGCCACCACCGGGCCGAAGATCTCCTCCTGCCCGAGCCGGGACGAGTTGTCGACCCGGTCGAAGATGGTCGGCTCCACGTAGTACCCATGATCGTAGGCGTCACCGCTGAGCTTGTGGCCGCCCGTGAGGAGCTTGAATCCCTGGTCCACGCCGTACTGGATGAATTCCTGGACCACCTTCTCCTGGTTGCTCGAGATCAACGGACCCATGTCGGTGGACCGGTTCGACGGATGACCGACCTCGATCTTGCGGGTCAGGTCGACCACGCGGGCCAGGAACCGCTCGTGGATTCCCTCCTGCACGAGGAGCCGCGTGGTGGCCCCGCACGCCTGGCCGGCGTTGCGGAACATGCCGAAGATGGCCGCGCGCGCGGCCGCGTCCACGTCGGCGTCGTCGAAGATCACGTACGGCGCCTTGCCGCCCAGCTCGAGGCTCACGCGCTTGACTTCCATGCCGGCCTGGGCGCCGATCTGCTTGCCGGTGCCGGTCTCGCCGGTGAACGAGATCTTGTCCACCTTCTTGTTCGCGATGATCTCCGCGCCGACCACGGTGCCCGGGCCCGGGACCAGGTTGAGCACGCCCTTGGGGAGCCCGGTCTGCTGGATGAGCTTGACCAGCTCGTAGGTGGCCGCCGGCGTGTAGCTCGCCGGCTTGATCACGATCGTGCAGCCGGCGGCGAGGGCGGGCGCCACCTTGCGCGCGGTCTGGGTCAGCGGGAAGTTCCAGGGCGTGATCATCCCGACCACACCCACCGGCTCCTTGACGAGGTTGATCATGGAGCCGGTCGGGAGCGTGAAGCTCTCGCCGTACAGCTTGCCGGCGAGCCCCGCGTAGAACTCGAAGATGTCGGCCGAGGCCGCGATGTGGGGGACCGCCTGGCGCATCGGCATGCCCACTTCCAGGCTCACCACCCGGGCCAGGCGGTCGGCGTGCTCACGGATCAGCTGCGCCGTCCGGAACAGCGCCTGCTCCCGGAGCTTGTAGTTGTAGATCCAGTTCCCGACGTTGCTGTCGAAGGCGGTCCGCGCGGCGTCGATGGCGGCGCGCGCGTCAGCCTGGGTGCCTTGCTCGGCGTGGGTGGCGATCCGGCGGACGTCCGCCGGGTTCTCTCGCGCGAACGTCTTGCCGCTCGAGGCCTTGCCTTCTTCGCCGTTGACGATCAGGGGGCAATACAGTGGCGTTACGAGTTCATTGGATTCCGCCATGGTGTCACTCCTTGAGGTATGTGAGGCGGAAGGAACATGCGTCCGATGCGGACGAAAGTCAAGACGCACCGCCTCGCGTGTTTGTTAAGATCCTCAGGACATGATCGTTCTTGGCATCAATGAAACCCATTGCGCGACGGCGGCGGTGCTGCGTGACGGGGCCGTCGTCGGGTGCGCGTCGGAAGAAAGGTTCTCGCGGCTGAAGAACGACGCGGGATATCCGCGGGCCGCCGTCGACGCCTTGCTCGCCGACCTAGGCATCGAGCGCTCGGCGATCGATCTGGTGGTGCTCGCCGGCGAGCGCGCGTATGCGCGAGAGTGGATGAATCGGGTCGTCCACGACGACGCCTACGCGCGCGAGTACTACGGGGTCAGCCTGGATACTCCCGCCCACGGCCTCCGAAAGCGCGCGCGGAAGCTGGGCGCGCGCCTCGGACTCGCCGATGCCGCCCGAGGGAAATTCGCGCTGTCCAGCGCCGAGCGCCTCCGCCTCGTGACCGATCATCTCGGCATCGCCGCCGATCGCGTGGTCGCCCTCGACCACCACACGTGTCACGCCGCCGCCGCCTACTTCGGCTCGCCGTTCGGTGGGGCCGAGGCGCTCGTGCTCACCAACGACAACTCCGGCGACGGGCTCTGCGCGACCGCGACCACGGCGAGCGGCGTCGGGCTCACGCGACGCGAAGCGGCGCCCAGCGCGCCCGGCTCGCTCGGCTCGTTCTATTCGTTCGTGACGCTGCTGCTCGGTATGCGGGCGGGTGAGCACGAGTACAAGGTGATGGGCCTCGCGCCGTACGCACCCTCAGCGGCGGCCGAGCGCGCGGCATCCGCGCTCCGGGAGGTCTTCGACGGGACCGCTGATGACCCCGCGCTGTTTTCGTGGAAGCGCCGCGGCCCTCGTTACCGATTGTTGCTGGAGGCCACGCTCGGGCAGCGCTTCGACGGCATCGCGGGCGGCGCCCAGCGTCTGCTCGAGGACGCGCTGGTCGGCTGGGCGCGGCTGATGCACGAGCGCCACGGCGGCGAGCGCCTCGCCCTCGGCGGGGGCGTGTTCATGAACGTCAAGGCCAACATGCTGCTCGCCGCCGAGGAGTGGGTGCGCGACCTCTTCGTGTTCCCGTCGTGCGGCGACGAATCGAATGCCGTCGGCGCCGCGTACCTCGGTTATCTCGATCTGTGCGCGCGCCGCGGCGTCAAGCCGGCGCCGCGGCCATTCGGGCCCGCGTACCTCGGCCCCCGACTCGACGACGTCGGGATCGAGGACGAGATCCGCCGGCGCGAGCTGGCTACGCGCCACGCGGTGAGCGAGCCGGCGCGGGTCGAGGAGCGCATCGCCGAGCTGCTGGTCAGCGACGGCGTGGTGGCCCGCTGCGCCGGCCGCATGGAGTTCGGTGCCCGCGCGCTCGGCAATCGCTCGATCCTCGCCAACCCGTCCGATCAGCGCGTGGTCGGCCTCATCAACCGGATGATCAAGGCCCGCGACTTCTGGATGCCGTTCGCCCCCAGCGTCCTCCGCGAGCGGGCCGACGATTATCTGGTCAATCCGCGCGGCCTGGCCTCGCCGTACATGATGCTCGCGTTCCCGACGCGCCCCGAGCGCCGCCACGAGATCCTCGCCGCCGTGCACCCCCACGACGGCACCGCCCGCGCCCACATCGTCGAGGAAGCGTGGAACCCCGAGTATCACCAGGTGATCCGCGAATTCGAGCGCCGCACCGGCATCGGCGCCGTGTTGAACACCTCGTTCAACCTCCACGGCGAGCCCCTCGTCTGCTCCGCCGCCGACGCCATCGACACCTTCGAACGCTCCGGCCTCCCCCACCTCGCCCTAGGCCGCTTCCTCATCTCCAAGAAATAGCTCACCAGCGTCCGGGGCGCGGCAAGCGCACCGCGTATACTCTTCGAGGAGGTCAATGGTGAGCCGGCCCACAGGAGTTCCGGAGGACATGGCGACACAGGTGACGCGGCTGTTGCGCGCGACACGCCCGACGGGACTGATCTCGGCTTACCTCTTCGGCAGTCATGCCGAGCATCGATCGCACCGGGAAAGCGACGTTGACGTCGGGGTTCTGCTCGACCGCGACGCTTACCCTGGCGAGGAAGCCAGATTCAACGAACGTGTACGCCTGTCAGCCTGGCTGGGAGCTGAGTTGCGAGCCAACATCGTGGACGTGGTCGTCCTGAACGACGCACCCCCGGGCCTGGCCAGTCGAATCGTGACCAAGGGGGTCGCCGTGTACTGCGCCTCGCCGGACGTCGATCACGCGTTCCGGCGCGACGCTCAGCTCCGAGCGGCCGACCTCGAGCCCTTCCTGAGGCGGATGCGACGCTTGAAGCTGGCCACTCTGGCCCGGTGACGTACCTCGTCGAGCGTCTGGTCGAGCTTCGGCGCCACCTCGATCACCTCCACGCCATTCGTTCGCGAGTCACCGGTCGCGAGGCTCTCGAACGCGATCTCTCGCTCCACAACGACGTTCTGTTCTCGCTCCTGACCGTCTGCCAGCTCGTGATCGACATCGCGGGAGACCTCGCGGCCCGGCGCGGCGGCGCGTTCGAGGACTACACCCAGGCCATCCGCACCCTCAGCCGCGACGAGCGCTTTCCGGCGCCGCTCGTCCGCCAGCTCGAACGGCTGCCCGGCTTCCGCAACGTGATCGTGCACGAGTACACGGGGCTGGACATGGACCGGGTCGTCGCGGCGTTGGACGACCTCGAGCCGGTGGAGCGATTCGCCGAACTCGTCCGCCGCCTCCTCGAAGAGGCGGAGCGAGGCTGACTCAGTATCCGCGCCTGCGGTCGACGACGTGGCGCAGGGGGCGGCGGGCGAGGTAGCGGGTGAGGTTGTCGTTGAAGACGGGGACGATTTCTTCGGGGAGGTTGGGGCCGGAGATGTGCGGGGTGATCACCGCGTTGTCGAGGGTCCAGAGCGGATGATCGCGGGGTAGGGGCTCGGTGGTGAAGACGTCGAGGACGGCGCCGGCGATGGTGCGATGCTGGAGCGCTTGCACCAGCGCGCCCTCGTCGATGAGGGCGCCGCGGCCGATGTTGATGAGCCACGCCGTCGGGCGCATCGCCGCGAGCTCGGCGGCGCCGATCAGTCCGCGCGTGGTGTCGTTGAGCGGGATCACGAGGACCACGAAGTCCGCAACGGCGAGCGCCCGCGACAGGTCCCGAGAGCGATAGACGCGCTCGACGCCCGAGACGGGACGGGCCGAGCGGGTCACCCCGATCACGCGGACGCCGGTCTGGCGGGCCGCGCGAGCCACCGCGCGGCCGATGTCGCCGAGCCCGACGATGGCCATGGTCTTGCCGGCCAGCCGCTCGGGCGGATGATGCTGGATCCACTCGCGACGCGTCTGTGCCTCGCGATACTGGGCCATTCGCTGGGTGACCCAGAGAGACCACCCGATGACGTACTCCGCCATCCACGGCCCGAACACGCCCGGCGAGCGAGTGACGACCACTCGTTTGGGAAGCTCCGGCACCAGCGCCCAGTCCACACCGGCGCCCATGGCGTGGAGCCACCGCAGCCGCTCGGCTCGCGCGTAGAGCTCGAGGGGAGGCTTCCACGCGTACAGCACCTCGGCCGTCGCGATGTGCTTGGCCGCTTCCTCGGCCGTCGCCGCGACCCGCACGTCCACGCGCCCGCGCGGGGCCCGGATCAGCTCGGCGTAGCGGGCCGCATCGGTCACGTCGTAGACGAGGACGTCAACCATCATCTCACTTGGTGTGCTGGATCAACCAACGTGTTCTTATGGCAAAAATCGGATACACGTCACGCAATCGATACCGCCACGCAGGTCGTCGTGCGCGTGACCCCGTCGATGGTGCCGACCTCGTCGGTGACCAGACGGCCGATGGCGTCGAGGCTCGGTCCCTCGACGACCGCGATGAAGTCGTAGGGGCCGGTGATCGCGTCGAGGTGGACCATGGTCGAGGGGCCGCCCTCGATCTTTCCCAGCGCGTGCTTCACGGAGCGGGTCTTGCCGGGAGCGGTCTCGATGAGGACGTAGGCCTTCATACCCTTGCGCGTGGTCTTGCTCATGTCACACCTCCGGGATCAGTGCCGCGTGTCGCCCACGAAGCGCGCGAGCGTCGGCTGGAACGCGGCCGTCCGCTCCACGAACCGGGCCCCGTCGAGATCCACGCGGGTGCCGCGGTCGGCGACGTGGTTGGCGGGATCGAAGCGCGCGGTGACGGTCGTGGTCGCGCCTCCGCTGCGGACGGTCAGGGTCTCGCCCGCGCTCTCGTCGCCCAATCGCACGACGATCACGAACAATCCCCCCTCGTCGGTGCGGCCGGGATACGCCAGCCCGGTCTTGTCCCGCACCACTTCCACCGCTTGCTCGGGCAGCGGCTTGCCCTTGGCGTCCTTGACGAAGCCGAGCACGACGTAGCGGTAGTACACCGTGTGCTCGGCGCTCGCCTGGGTCGCGACGAACGCGACCGGGGTCGCGACGAACGCGACCGGGGTCGCGACGAACGCGACCGGGGTCGCGACGAACGCGACCGGGGTCGCGACGAGCGCGAGTGCGATCGAGACGGCGATGGCGAAGCGCGGCACGCGAGCAGTCTACCACCCGCGGATTCGGGGCCCCGCGAAGTGCGCGGCCCCGGAACTTTCGGCTCGCGCTATGGTCTAACCGTGCAGGAGGACGGTGCGGACAATCCAGCGTTCCTGGAGCGGCTGCGGGCCGGCGACGCGCGGGCCTTCGAGGAGCTGGTGGTGAGCCATCAGCACCGCGTGTTCGGCGTCGCCCTGCGCATGCTCGACAACGCGGCGGAGGCCGAGGAGATCGCCCAGGAGACGTTCCTGCGCGCTCACGGCAGTCTCGCCGAGTTCCGCGGCGACGCCCGGCTCTCGACGTGGCTCTACGCGATCGTCTCGCGCCTGTGCCTGAACCGGCTGGCCTCGGCCGACCGGCGGGTGGCGCGTCCCGGTGACGAGGTGTTGCTGCGCGTGGCCGACGGCGAGGCAGGGCCTCAGGACAACGCCGAGCGCGGCGAGCTCGAGGCGGCGCTGCACCGTGCGATCGCCGATCTCGCCGAGGAGCGGCGGGTGGTGGTGATCCTGCGCGATCTCGAGGGCATGGCCTACGATGAGATCGCCCGGGCGCTCGGCCTCGAGCTCGGCACCGTGCGGTCGCGCTTGCACCGGGCGCGCATGGACCTGAAGGAGAAGATGGAGCGGTTCCTCTCGTGACGTGCCACGCCGCGCGCGAATGGCTCGGAGCCCTCGTCGACGACGCGGTCGATCCCGCTCGCCGCGTCGAGATCGAGACGCACCTGCTGGCGTGCGCGGAGTGCCGGCTCGAGCTCGAGGGGCTGCGCGCGACCGTCGGCCTGCTCCGCCGGGTCGAGCCGGCGCGGGCGCCCGCCGGCTTCGTCGATCGCGTGATGGAGCGCGCACGTCCCGCGCCCTGGCACCGCCGGGTGGCGGCCTGGTTGTTCCTGCCGCTCTCGGTCAAGCTGCCCGCGGAAGCTGTGGCGGTTGTCGTGATCGCCGGACTGGCCATGCTGTTGATCGATCGCACGCCGGAGCTTCGTGATGCCGCCCGCGTGGAGCGGCCGGCGCCGCCCCAGATTTCGGACGCGCCGTCTCAGCCGCTCCGGACACCTCCAGGGGGAGAAACTCGCGAGACGCCGGGCGAACGGATCGCCACGGCGCCACCGGCATCCCGCGCCGAGCAGAGTCGCGTGGCGGCAAGCGAGCAGGCTCCTCTCGATCGCGGGGCATCGAGCGAACAGGTCGCCCCCGCACCTGTCCCGCCGGCTCCACAGGAGCCGGCGCCCGGATCCCCGGCCGCGCAATCGCCGCGACCCCCGGACGCGGGGCAACAGCCGCAGTCCGCGGTCACGGCCCCGCCGCCGCGACCCCCGGCCGCGGCGGAGTCTTCCGACGAGAAACGCGAGAGAAGCGAGATGGCGAGGAAGCTCGCTGCGCCGTCGGCGGGTCGAGTCGCCGGTCTCTCCGCGCGCCCGGCGGATGTCGCCGGACGGCTGGAGGTTCGTGATCGGAGCGTCGCCGTCGCCGCGCTGCCCGACCTCCTCTCGAAGGTCGGCGGCAGCGAGACGGCACGGCGTCAGGACGGGACGGACATCGTCATCGAGGTGCTGATTCCCGAGGTACGCTACGACGACTTCGTACGGAATCTCGAGGCGCTGGGTGCGTGGAGCGCCCCCGGCCTTCGCCAGCGCGTCATGCTGGATGCCCCCTACCTCCGCATCCCCATCCGTATCGCCGAGTAGCCTCGCCGGAACTTCTCGCCCCGGCTCCGGTCTAACCCTCCGGAAGTGCACGACGCAAGCCCAGGGAGGGCGGACAGATGCGCAGGCGGCTCGTGGCTCTCGGTGTGCTGATCGCCTTGTGGAGCACGGAGGTCGCCGGCGCGGCGCCTCAGCCCATCACCCGCGACGACCAAAAGGGTGTGATGGTGACCATCTACAACGGCAACCTCGGGCTCGTGAAAGACACCCGTGAGGTCCGCCTCGACGCGGGGCTGCTCGACGTGCAGTTCACCGACGTCGCGGCCCAGATCGATCCCACCACCGTGCACCTCAAGTCCCTCACGGATCCCCCCGGCCTCAAGATCCTCGAGCAGAACTACGAGTACGATCTCCTCACCACCGCGAAGCTGATGGAGAAGTACGTCGGCAAGCACGTCCGGCTGTACCAGTCGAACGGGACGTTCCAGCTCGCCACCTTGCTCTCGACCAACGGCCCCGTCTACGAGATCAACGGACAGATTCACATGGGCCACCCCGGGCAGGTCGTGCTCCCGGCGCTGCCCGAGAACCTCGTCTCCAAGCCGACGCTGGTCTGGCGTCTGCACAACGCGCGGACCGCGCTCCAGCGGGTCGAGGCGTCGTACCTCACGGGCGGCATCACGTGGAGGGCCGACTACGTGGTGATCGTCGACGCGGCGGACGCGCGGTCGGATCTCATGGGCTGGGTCACCATCGACAACAAGAGCGGGGCCACCTACGCGAACGCCGCGCTCAAGCTCGTCGCGGGCGACGTCAATCGCGCCAAGGATCGGGGCGAGATCCGCGCCATGCTCGGCCGCGCCGCTCAGGCGCCGGCGGCGGAGGCGGCCAGCCGCTTCGGGGAGGAGACGTTCTTCGAGTACCACCTCTACTCCCTCGACGGCCGGACCACCGTCAAGGACAACCAGACGAAGCAGCTCTCGCTGATGGCGGCCAACCAGGTGCCGGTCGACAAGCACTTCGTCTACTACGGCGCCGCCGACTACTCTCGGACGGCGTACGGCATGCCCGTCTCCAATCAGAAGATCGGGGTCTATCTCGAGCTCAAGAACAGCAAGGACAAGGGGCTGGGCCTGCCGCTGCCCAAGGGCCGCATGCGCGTCTACAAGGCCGATGCGTCGGGCAGCCAGCAGCTCATCGGCGAAGACTGGATCGATCACACGCCACGGGACGAGAAGATCAAGATCAAGATGGGCGACGCCTTCGACGTGGTCGGCGAGCGCATTCAGCGCGACTGGAAGAAGATCGGCGGCGGCGTCTACGAGGTCGAGTGGGAGATCACGCTCCGCAACCACAAGCAAGAGTCCATCACGGTCGACGTCGTCGAGCCGATGCCCGGCGACTGGGAAGTCCTGCGCGCCACCCACCCCCACGAGAAGGTCCAGGCGTTCACCGCGAAGTGGAGCCTCCCGGTCCCCAAGGACGGCGAGACCAAGCTCAGCTATCGCGTCCGCGTGCGCTGGTAGCGGAGGCTTCGCTCGATCGTGGAGTCGTTACGAGGCCGGGTGCTCGCGGAGATAGGCGGCGAGGAGGGAGCGATGACAGTGGGTTTCGTCGGCGCAGCCGCAGAGCAGCGTGACCCGGCCCTGCCGCGCCAGCTCGCGGACCTCGGCGATGGCCTCTTGCGCCTCCGGGCGCTCGAGGCCCGCCAGATAGCGGCGGGTGTAGGTCGGCCAGTCGACCTTCTTGTCGAGGAAGTCGCGGAGCAGCTCCTTGACCGGCCCCAGCTCCTTGCGCCAGATGGTGACCCGGTCCTTGCGGATCCCGCGCGGCCAGAGCCGCATGATCAGCACGCGCGTCCCGTCCGCGGCGTCCGATGGCTCGTAGATGCGCTTGGTGGAAATTCCTGGGGATTGGTGCATTGGCTCCTCGTTCTCAGTCCTCGGTGGGGGGTGTCGGGGAGGAGCGGCGACTCGCTCCCCCCGACGTTTATTTATCCCGCGGGCCGGGGTGGCCGTCCCAGCTCGCGCGGGGGCCGTCGATGGTGAAGCCGGCCGAGGCGAGCGCGTCGACGGCTGGAGTTTCGCGCACGGGGTGGCCATCCCACGTCAGCACGTCGAGACGGCGGAGCGGGCGCAGGGCGAACGGGCGCTCCATCACGGCCTTCAGCGTTCTCACCACGCCGGGAAGATCGACCGCCTCGAACCCGGCGAGCGGCGTGAGGTCGCGACCGTGGCCCTCGGCGAGCACGACCGGACGGCCGCCGCGGAAGATGAGCCAGGATTGCGGGATGCGCGCGGCGGCCGCTCGCGAGCCGTCGAGACGGCTGAGCGGGAAGACGCGGCCCCACAGGTTCGCGGGATCGACCATGTCCACGAGCACGTGAGGCTCGGCGCGCCGCGGTGACGCCGTGAGGTCGCGCAGCGCGTCTTCCAGCGCGTACTGCTCGCCCGAGAGTCCTTCCACGAAGTAGCCGCGCACGACCTCGCCGCCGTACTCCATGCGCAACAGCGAGTGGCGCAGCGTCGACCAGTCGCCGCCCGCCAGCTCGCGGGCGAGCACGCCGTAGCGCGCGAGCAGGAGCTGGGCGAGAGCTTCCTCGCGCTCTTCGGGTGAAAGCCGCTCGTCCTCGCCGAGCGCGCTCCAGCGGCCGACCACCGGTAGGTGCGAGAGCAGGCCGCGCGCTTGACCGCGCCGTCGACGCTTGGTCGTCGCGCCGGCGCTCGGCGCCCGTGGCGTGGTGCCGGCAACGATCGCGCTGAACGTGTCGGGCGTGACCAGCCCGGCCCAGAACAGCTCCCACAGCGCGGCGAGCGTGCGCGCGGCGTCGAGGCCGGTCAATCTCGCCAGGTCCTGGGCGAACGAGGCGCCGCGAAGCTGGAGATGCAGCAGCACGTTCTTGGTGCCCTCGTCGATTCCTCCGGCCGGCGCCGCCGCGCCGCGCAGCCAGCCCAGGTTCTCGCGCAGCGCGACGCCGACGCGTCCCGAGCGGCTGCGCTCGGCACCCTCGCGCTCGTCGAACACCGTCCACACGATCTCGCCGGAGAGCCCGAGCCGATCGAGCCAGTCGCGCTGGTAGTCCTCGACGCGCGCGGGCAGCAGCTCGTGCTCCCACACGCGCACGGGAAAGTCCTCGCCCTGGAGCAGCTCGATGGCGGCCAGCACCCCGGGCGGGCCGACCAGCCGGTGATCGGGGTGCAGGTGATGACGGCGGAGCAGGAAGGCCGAGAACTGCTCGGACGTGGCGACCGGACGCGGCGCCCGCCGGGCGTGGACTTGTCGGCGCTGTATCTCTTCGAGGACGGCGATGTGCACGTGCTGGGGCGATGGCACGTTCTCGAGGAACGCGCCCTCGCGGACGACCCCGCGAGCGACCAGACGAGCGAGCGCCGCTGCCACGTCGGTCTCCGGCACCGCGTAACGCTCGGCGACCCACGCGGCGGTGGCCGGCCCGCGCGTGCGGAGCAGCCGCAGCACGATGCGCTCGAGCCCGGCGTCGGTGGCCAGCCCGGCGTAGAGCGTGGCGTCGGTCGTGGGCACCCACGCCCGCCGCGCGCCGAACTCGGCCTCGACGATGCGCCCCTCGGCGCTGAGCGACGCCATCAGCGCCCCAGGATCGTCGACCACGCGCTCGGCGATCTCGGCCTCGGTGAGATCGCCGAGGTCGTCGAGGATCGCGGCCAGCTCGTTGGCGTCGCGGGCCCGGCGCTCGGGCGCCCTCTTCTGGAGCTCGGCCTCGACCGCGGCCACGATCTCGGGCCGGAGCGGTCCGGGCGCGACCGTCCACGCCTTGCGCATCGAGACCGCGTCGCTGCGCCGCTCCTCGGCGTGCCCGGCGTCCAGATACGCCCAGTCCCACGCGAGCAGCAATGGATACACGAACGGCGAGGGCAGGGGGGTGTCGACGTGGCGCGTCCACATCTCGCCGTCGCCGAGGCGGGCGAGCAGGCGCTTGAGCCGCGGCACGTCGAGCGCGTCGTTGAAGCACTCGCGCAGGGTCTCGGCCACCAGCGGGAACTCGGCCTGGCCGCCGACGGCTTCCATGAGCGCGTCGGCTTTGAGCCGCTGCAGATAGGCCGGCGTGCGCTGGCCCATGTACATGCGCGGGATGAACAGCGCGCGCAGCGCGCAGTGGCGGAAGCGGGTGCCGAAGAGCGGCGAGCCGATCAGCGCTCGGCCGAGCAGCGCGTCGACCTCCTCGGGCTGAACCAGCGTGACCAGTCGCGCCGGAGAGGGCGGCACCTGACCCGGGGCGAACGAGAGCAGGATGCCGTCGTCGACGTGGGCCGCCTCGGCCACCAGGCCGAACGCGCGCCGGACTTTCTCCTTGAGCACCATGCCCCAGGCGCCGTTCACGCGCATGCCGAAGACCGAGTGGATCATCGCGTGGCGCCCGCCCATCTCGTCGGAGAACGACTCGACCACGATGCCGCGATCGTCGGGCACGCCGTCGAGCACCTCGCCGGCCTTGGTGAGCCACGCGCGCATCGCCGAGGCTGCGCGCGCCTCGAGCCCGCACTCGCGCTTCGCCCACTCCTCGAAGTCCGGCGCGTCCAGCCGGTCGGCGGCCTCGCGACGCAAGCGCCCCACGGCGACGCCGAGATCGTACGAGCGCGAGGGATGCTCGCCCTTCCAGAACGGGATCGTCGGCGACATGCCGTGGGCGTCCTCGACCAGCACGCGATCGGCCCTGACCTTCAGGATCTTCCAGGCGTTGGAGCCGAGCAGGAACACGTCGCCGGGCAGGCTCTCGGTGACGAACTCCTCGTCGAGCGTGCCGACCTTGAGATCGGTCTCGGCGACGAACACGTCGTAGAGCCCCGCGTCGGGGATCGTTCCCCCCGAGGTCAGGGCGAGAAAACGCGTGCCGCGCCGGGCGTGGAGGCGGTCGTTGACCCGATCCCAGAGGATGCGCGGCGCCGCCCCCTTGACCTCGGCGGGCAGCGGCTCGGCCACCGAGCGGACGACCAGCACGAAGTCCTCGCGCGAGAGCCCCCGGTACGGCATGGCCCGGCGAAAGCGCTGGTACAGCTCGTCGAGACCGATGGATTCGGCGGCGACGGCGGCGATGATCTGCTGGGCGAGCACGTCGAGCGGCGCCTCGGGCATGGCGATGCGATCGAGGTAGCGGGCGCGGATCGAGCGCACGACGGCCGCCGCCTCGATCAGCTCCTCGCCCTTGGTCACCACGATCCGGCCCTTCGACACGCGCGAGAGCAGATGGCCGGCGCGGCCGACGCGCTGGAGCGCAGCGGCGATGTTGCGCGGCGACTGCACCTGGACCACGAGGTCGATCGACCCCACGTCAATGCCCAGCTCCAGCGACGAGGTGGCCACCAGCGCCTTCAGCTCGCCGTCCTTCAGCCGGTTCTCTGCCTCGAGACGTGCCCTACGCGAGAGCGATCCATGGTGGGCGGCCACGCGACCGCCCGGGATGCGGTCGTTGAGGTCGCGGGCCAGGCGCTCGGCGGACCGGCGGCTCTGAGCGAACACCAGCGTCGTGCGATGCGCGTCCACCAGCTCGGCGATCTGCTGCTGGGCCGCGTCGTAGATGGTGTCGCTGGTCGCGGTGAGGAAATCGTCGACCGGCGTGACGACCTCGATATCCAGGTCGCGGGTGAAGCCGGCGTCGATGGCCAGCGGCTCGTGCGCGGTGCTCCCGGTGAGGAACGCGAGCGCATCCTCGACCGGACTGACCGTCGCCGAGCAGCCGATGCGCTGGGGCCGCGTCCCGCCCTCGCGCGATTCGACCAGCGACTGCAAGCGCTCGAGCGAGAGCGCCAGGTGCGCGCCGCGCTTGCTGCCCATCAGCGCGTGGACCTCGTCCACGATCACGAAGCGCGCCCAGGCCAGCGCGGGCCGGAACCCCTCGCTGGTGAGCAGGATGTAGAGCGATTCCGGAGTCGTGATGAGCACGTGCGGGGGCCGGCGGGTCATCGCCTGACGGGCGGCGGCCAGCGTGTCGCCGGTGCGCACGGCCACCCGCACCTCGGGCAGCGCGTAGCCGTCGGCGGTCGCGGCGGCGCGGATGCCGGCCAGCGGCGCGCGCAGGTTCTTCTCGATGTCGTTGTTCAGCGCCCGGAGCGGCGAGACGTAGACGACGTAGACGCGATCGTCGAGCCGCCGCTCCAGGGCCAGACGGTGCAGGTGATCGAGCGCCCACAGAAATGCGGCCAGCGTCTTGCCGGATCCGGTGGGCGCGACGATCAGCGTGTCGCGCCCCGAGGCGATCGATTCCCACCCCTCACGCTGCGGAAGGGTCGCCTCGGCGAACGTCTCGGCAAACCAGCGGCTGACGAAGGGGAGGAACTCCGGCACGCATCCATTCTAACCACACCGTTCGGAGCCGGATCTCCGCCTTTCGGGAGCGGGAGCCGACCGTCGGGACGATTGTGCGTGTCGGGGCTCGGGCTCGCGGTCATCCTCCACGCAGGAGGAACGACCATGAGACCAACAGTACTCACGCTGAGCTTGCTGGTGACCGCCGCCGCCGTCCTCGCGCTCCTGGATGCCGTCACGCCCTGGCAGGCCGCGGGGCAGGCGCCCGCGCAGGAACGCTTCGACTACGTCGTCCGCGACGATTTCTTCGCGGGGCTGCGCGGCGACTCCGCGCGGCTCGCCCGCGCCATGAAAGTCTGCGAGGACCTGCTGGCCAAGAACCCGCGACACGCCGAGGCCCTGGTGTGGCACGGCGCGGCCCTGCTGATCCAGGCGGGCCAGGCGTTCCAGCGCGGGGAGGCGGAGACGGCGCGTGCGCTGTCCAACCGCGGGGTCGGCGAGATGGAAGCCGCGGTGGCGATGGCGCCCGCGGATCCGGGCGTGCTCGTTCCGCGTGGCGCCGTGCTCAGCGCGGCGGCTCGGAACGTGCGCGATGCCGAGCGCGCGACGGCGTTCCTGCGCACCGCGGTCGGCGACTACGAGAAGGCGGTGGCGCTTCAGACGCCGTCCTTCCCGCAAATGTCCGAGCACGCCCGCGGGGAGCTGCTGGGCGGGCTCGCCGAGGGCTGGCAGCGCCTCGGCGACGAGGACAAGTCGCGCGGCTATCTCACCCGCATGGTGGCGGAGCTGCCGGGCCGCCGTACGCCGACGCCGCCAGGCAGTGGCTGGCGCAGAAGCCGATGAAGAGCGGCCCCGCGCTGACGTGCGTCGGCTGCCACGAGTGAGCGCGGCCATGAGCCTGATGAGTCGAGGCGGGGTGTGGCGGATCGCGTTCGTCTCGGTCGTGGTCGTGGGTGGCTTCATCGCGCGGGCCCTCGTCGGCATGGCGACGCCGGGCTCCGACAGTCCTCGCGTGTACGACGACGCCGGCGTGGTCGGTGCGGACTATTCCGGA
>Ga0193725_1000073_pt1 | contig 34403 bp, 35 predicted proteins | sample H2a2metaG_FD_143058 | JGI IMG/M metagenome (GOLD analysis project Ga0193725, IMG submission 143058) | Soil microbial communities from a riparian zone of the East river system, Colorado, United States - H2a2 | ecosystem: Environmental > Terrestrial > Soil > Riparian zone | place: USA: East River... | reverse complement strand
CATCCCCGTGAACTGCAGCGCCATTCCTCAAGATTTGCTGGAGTCCGAGTTCTTCGGTCACGTCCGCGGCGCCTTCTCGGGCGCGGTGGCCGACGCGCTCGGCCTCTTCCGCGGCGCCCACGAGGGCACGATCTTTCTCGACGAGATCGCCGAGCTGCCGCCGTCGCTGCAGGTGAAGCTCCTGCGCGTGCTCCAGGAGATGCAGGTGCGCCCGGTGGGTTCGACCAAGGCCTACCCGGTGGATGTCCGGGTCATCGCCGCCACCAACCGGAACCTCGAGCAGGCGATGCTCCAGAACGTCTTCCGGCAGGATCTCTTCTATCGGCTGAACGTGATCCGCATCACGCTGCCCCCGCTGCGCGAGCGGCGTGAGGACGTCCCCGCGCTCGTCACCCACTTCATGCGCCGCTTCAACAAGCGCTTTCACCGCGACCTCCGCGGGATCACCCCGGACGCGCTGTCCGCGCTGATGGGCTTCGACTTTCCCGGCAACGTGCGGGAGCTGGAAAACCTGGTCGAGCGCGCCTTCGCCATGGGCGCCCGCGAGCAGATCACCATCGCCGATCTGCCGAGCCTCACCACGCGCGCCGCCGGCCTTCCCGCCATCTCCGACCGCTCGTTGCCCACGCTGGCCGAGGTGGAAAAAGACCTGATCCTCCGCGCCCTGGCCCTGCTCGACAACGACAAGGAAGAAGCGGCTCGCGCCCTGGGCATCTCGCGCCGGACGATCTACCGGCGGCTCAAGGAGTACGGCAAGCTCTGAGTCGCCGGGTCAGCGCGAGACGGCCGGATGCCGGACGTCTCCCCGCCGACTCCGCTCTCCCCACCAGCCGGCGGCCGCGATCGCGGCGGCCAGCGCCAGCGAGACGACGTAGGCCAGCGCGGGCGTGCCGTTGACCCATCGCGCCACCAGAGGATCCGCAAACACCATTTCGCCCGCGACGTATCCGAGGATGCCGCCGCCGATCCACACCACCCAGTTGAAGCGGCCCATCAGGCGGGAGACCAGCCCGCTGCCCCACACGACGATGGGCACCGACAGCGCGATCCCGAAGACGACCAGCCGCATGTCTCCGTGCGCGGCGGCCGCGACCCCGAGCACGTTGTCGAGGCTCATCACCAGGTCCGCGAAGACGATGATCCCGATCGCGTGATAGAGCGAGCGGGCCGAGTGTACGTGGGCCTCGCCGTTGTCCGCGGGCCGGACCAGCTTGAGGGCGATCCAGATCAGCGCGAGCCCCCCGGCGAGCTGCATGAAGGGGATCCTGAGCAGGACCGTCGCGACCGCGATGAGGGCCACCCGGAGAACGACGGCTCCCACCGTTCCGAACATGCGCCCGAAAAACTGCTCGCGCGGCGGGAGGGAGCGTACCGCGAGCGCGATGACCACCGCGTTGTCGCCGGCCAGCAACAGGTCGATGACGACGATGCTTCCGAGCCGCGCCAGGAACTCCGCGTCGAAGAGGGACGTGGGCATGGCCGTTATCCCACTCCGAGGAAGTGCTTGAACCAGTTCAGCACGATGCGATGAAGAAACAGCCAGAGCAGCGTGAGGATCAACACCAGATCGAGCTTCTTCGTCATTCGCAGGCTCCCTTGCCAATGGAAAACGATGGACACACCGCCGCCGAGGGGGGCGCAGGACCACACCGGGGAGCGAACGAGGGCTAGTGGTCTTCGGGCGGTGAAACCGAGCCGAGGGACGCGAACCGAGTCTGGGTGATCGGACCGACCCAGGGTGGCGGATCACTCCGCTGGGCAGGGCCGGAGACGCTCGCGAGGGGTCGTCGAGCCTGAGGCGGCGCGACGTAACGGTGCGCGGGCAGCGTCGCCGTGGCGGGTGGCTTCTCACGCCGCACACGCAACGTCCGGCTGGGGACACTCTCCTCCTCGTCGTCCGCCTCGACCTGGCGCGACCCCTGGGGAACGAGCGGGGCGTCCAGCGTCACGAAATCGAGCGACAAGATGAGGAGCATGGGGAGGAGCAGGAACCACCGCATCGTTCTCAGTCTAGCAGACGCCTGACCGGTGGGTCCGAGGGCCCAGACACCGCGCGGCTGCTGGCCCGCCGATTGCGGTGTCGTCAGACCATGGACGGCGCTCCGGCCGACGGGCCACTACGGCTGATCATCATCTCCGTCGCTCTGATCACCGGTTTGCTCCTTTTGGCCGGCTGTGCCCAGGTCAACGCGGACGTCACCAAGCTCCCCACGGTCGAGCTCGGCGACGAGGGCTTTTACCCGACGCTTCAGGCGTACGCGGGGGCACCGATCGTCGGTGGCAACGACGTGCGGGTGCTGCTGAACGGGGAGCAGATCTTTCCCGCGCTGGTGGCGGCGATTCGGGCCGCGCGGACGTCGCTGACCTACGCCCAATACTTCTTCGAGGACGGCCCAGTGGCCGAGGACGTGACCGAGGCGCTCGCTGAGCGGTGCCGAGCGGGCGTGCAGGTGCACGTGCTCCTCGACGGCGTCGGCACGCTCGGCATGCCCGCCAGGTATCAGGACGAGCTCAAAGGAGCGGGCTGCCACGTGCAGACGTTCCGGGCCGTTCGTCCGTGGGCGCTCCGGCGGGCGAACAATCGAAACCACCGCCGCGTTCTGGTCGTCGATGGGCGTATCGGCTTCGCCGGTGGCTCGGGGGTGAGCCGGAAGTGGATGGGCAATGGCCGCACCGCCGACCATTGGCGTGACACGGACGTGCGCGTGGAAGGCCCCGCCGTCGAATGGATGCAGGCGGCGTTCGTCGAGAACTGGATGGAATCCACCGGCGAAGCCCTCGGTGGTGAGGCGTACTTCCCGCGGCCCCAACCTGCGCGTGGCCAGGTCGCCGTCCAGGTGGTTCGGAGCTCGCCCGAGGGCGGCAGCTACGCGATGTACAACACGCTGCTGATCGCGCTCAACGCGGCCCGGCAGTCGATCCGGATCACCAACCCTTACTTCCTCCTGGACGCGGCGATGACGGAGGCGGTGCTGGACCGTCTCCGCCATGGAGTGAGCGTGGAAGTCCTGGTGCCCGGCACGATCGACCACAAGTTCGTCCGTCAGGCCAGTCGCGCCACGTGGGGCCCGCTCCTCGAGGCCGGGGTGAAGATCTACGAATACCAGCCGGCGCTGCTGCACGCCAAGACGGTGGTGATCGACGGGCAGTGGGCGACGATCGGCAGCACGAACCTCGATCCTCGATCGCTGGCCCTGTGTCAGGAGCTGAACGTCGTCGTCTACGACCGCGCCGTCGCGCGCGGGCTCGAGGACGTGTTCAAGGCCGACATCGCGCACGCGACGCCGGTGGACCATGAGGCATGGCGCGGGCGAGGGCTGCAAGCTCGAGTCTTCGAGCTTCTCGTCCTGCCGATCCGCGACATGCTGTGAGTCCGCGTGGACGCGCTGCCGTTCGTCGGTCTCGTGGCTGGTCACGTCTATCTCACGGTTCTCGTGGCGAACACGATCGACGCGACCGGCATCCCGTTCCCGGGGCGTATCGTCCTGATCCTGGCGGGCGCTCTCCTGCCCTCGAAACCTCAGCTCGGACTGGCCATCCTCGCGGGTGCCCTGGGGGCCCTTCTCGGTGACCATCTGCTCTACCTCGTCGGTCAGCGGGGCGGCGCGGCCCTCCTCGCGTGGTACTGCCGGCTGACGCTCGGCTCCGAGCGGTGTGTCGACGACACCGTGAAGTACTTCCGGCGCTTCGGGCCGTCAGCGATCGTGCTGGGCCGGTACTCGACCGGCGTTCGCCTCTTTGCCGCGATCCTCAGTGGGTGCGGTCACCTTCGCTACCGTCACTTTCTCGCCTTCGATATCGCCGGCTCACTGATATATGCGACGCTGTGGGTGGCGGTCGGGTACCTGTTGGGCGATCACGTGTGGGCGGCGCTCGCGTGGTTGTCCCGGCGACGCGGTCTCATCCTGATCCTGCCCGCCGCGGTGCTGGGCATCGTCGCCTTCCGCTTCTGGCGACGCCGGCGATATGCCCCGGCACGTCCGGAGCTCGTGCCTGATCGGGCGTGCGACCTGAAGTCGGCAACCTATAGATCATCGTGACGGGTTGGTGACGTAACGCTCGCGGAGGTCGGCGGCGATGAGGTCCGGATCGCGGTCTCCCGCGGAGCCGTAGCCTCCGCCGCCGGGGAGACGGACCTCGACGAGGGTTCCTGGCGCGACCAGTTGTTCGGCCTTTGGATTGGCGGGCCGAATGCCGTCGATGAGGACTTCGCCTGTCGCGCCCGGTTCACCACCGAGAAAGCCGGCCGCCGGGCGGCGCGTGCGGTCACCGAGGACGGACACCGTGAACGGCGTGGGTCCTCGCCCGCGAAAGGCGATGACCTGGCCGAGGCCGCCGCGGTACTTGCCGGCGCCGCCCGAGCCTTCACGGAGCGCCTTCTTCTCGATCAGCAACGGGGCCAGATGCTCGATCACTTCGACCGGGGTGCCGAGGACGCCCGACGGGAACGCGGTGGCCGACAAACCGTCTTTGGTCGCGCGGGCGCCGGTGCCGCCGGAGCAAACCCAGAAGTAGACGAAGGGGTCGCCGGTCTCGTGGCGGCCGGACACGTTGAGGCCCCAGATGTTGGCGGAGCCTTCGGCCATCACGCGGTCGGGGACGGCCTGGCCGAGGGCGCCGGCCAGCACGTGCGGAAGGAAGTGGCCGATCACGTGACGGGCCGCGACGGGCAGGGGGCGCTTGACGTTGAGGATCGAGCCTTCGGGCGCGGTGATGCGCAACGGGCGAAACGCGCCGTCGTTGTTCGGGACGTCGGGGCTCACGATGACCTTCACGCCGTAGGTGGTATAGGCCTCGGTGTAGTTCATCACCACGTTGACGCCGCGCGGGCTCGCGGGGGACGAGCCGGCGTAGTCGATCAGCAGCTCGTCGCCGCGGACCTCGCAACGGACCTTGATCGTGATGGGCTCGTCGAAGCCGTCGGAGCCGATCGCGTGTTCGTAGACGCCCGGGGGCAGCGCGCGGATGGCGTCGCGCATCGCGCGCTCGGTCCGGGAGATGATCTCGTCGGCGAGCGGCTCCAGACGGGTGAGCCCGAACTCGGCCATGAACTCCAGCAGGCGCTCGCCGCCGACCGCGCCGCCGGCGATCTGGGCGTGGAAGTCGCCCAGCACCATCTCGGGGAGCCGGACGTTCTCGCGGATCACGCGGATCAGCGATTCGTTGGGACGGCCGGCCTCGTAGAGCTTGAGGATGGGAATCTGGAGGCCTTCCTCGAAGACGTCGCGGGCCTCGGCGCTCAGCGGATGGCCGCCGATGTCGGCGGTGTGGCAGGTCGAGGCGAAGAACGCGACGAGGTCGTCGCCGCGGAAGACCGGATTGCAGATCGTGACGTCGTTGAGGTGTCCCGAGGTCTTCCACGGGTCGTTGGTGATCAGCACGTCGCCCGGCGCCAGCGTGTCGATCGGATAGGCGGCCAGGAAGTGCTTCATGGCCAGCGCCATCGAGTTGATGTGGCCGGGCGTGCCGGTCACGGCCTGGGCCACCATCAGCCCGCGCCGATCGAAGACCCCGGCCGAGAGGTCGCCGGCCTCGCGCACGATCGAGGTGAACGAGGTGCGCTGGAGCGCGAGCGCCTGCTCGTTGACGACGCCGATCAGGCGGTTCCAGCAGACTTCGAGGGTGACGGGATCGAGGCTCATGGCTCGACCACCAGGGTCAGCCCCGCGTCGACGCGGCAGCGCCCGCCCGGGCCGATGACCGCGGTCGACTCGCGCTCCTCGACGATGGCCGGTCCCGAGAACTCCACGCCTGGCGCGAGCGCATAGCGGTCGTACACCGGCGCGTCCACGTACGCCTGGGCCTCGGCAAACCACGCCCGCCGCGTGCCCTTCAGCGCGCGGTGAGCCGCGCCGCCTGACGCCGCCGCCTCCTGCATCGTGACGGCAGGCGCCGGCCCCGCGGTCGTGACGCGCCAGTTCAGCGCCTCGACCGGCACGCCCTGCGGCAGCCGGTGGTAGAGCGCGCGATACGCCGCCTCGAAGCTCGACGTGATCGTCGCCAGGCTCTCGCGCGAGAGCGTACCGGCCGGCAACGGCGCTTCGACCTCGTGGCCCTGGCCGAGGTAGCGCATCTCGGCCACGCGCGAGACCCGCACGTCGTGCGATGCCACGCCCGCCCGCGCCAGCCGCTCGCGACCCTCGGCTTCCATCGCCTCGAGCAGCCGGTTGATCGCGGACCAGTCGGGAGCGTCGAGCCGCTCGTGACGCGTGCGCACGAAGTCGAACGCGAGCGGGGCGGCGAGCAGACCGTAGGCCGACATCGCGCCCGCCCCGAACGGCACCAGGATGCGCGGCACCTTGAGGATCTTCGCGACCTGCCAGCAGTGGACCGGCCCGGCGCCGCCGAACGCGAACAGCGGATACGATCTCAGATCTTTGCCGCGCTCGATGCCGTGGATGCGCGCGGCCGCCGCCATGTTCTCGTTGACGAGACGGTGAATGCCCCACGCCGCGTGCGTGAGATCGAGACCGAGCGGGCGCGCGACGTGCTCCTCGATCGCGCGCGCGGCCGCCGTACGGTCCAGGCGCATGCGCCCGCCGAGGAAGAAGTCGCCGTCGAGGTACCCGAGGATCAGATCCGCGTCGGTGACGGTCGGCAGCCGGCCGCCAAGGCCGTAGCACGCGGGACCGGGGTCGGCGCTCGCGCTGTCCGGGCCGACCTTGAGCAGGCCGAGCCGGTCGACGCGGGCGATCGATCCGCCGCCGGCGCCGATCTCGATCATCTCGATCACGGGCACGCGCACGGGGAGTCCCGAGCCCTTCTTGAACCGATCGGCGCGGGCGACCTCGAACTGGCGCGCCACCAGCGGCACGCCGTCGTCGATCACGCACGCCTTGGCCGTGGTCCCGCCCATGTCGAACGAGAGCAGGCGCGACTCGCCGCGCTCGCGCGCCGAGAGCGCCGCGGCCAGCGCTCCCGCCGCCGGGCCCGATTCGACCAGACGGATGGGCAGGCGGCGCGCTTCTTCCGGAAGCGCGATGCCGCCCGACGATTGCATGACGTAGAGCTGGCCGGGTAGCCCGAGGTCCGCCATGCGCTGCTCGAGATCCTGGAGGTAGCGCGCCATCAGCGGCACGACATAGACGTTGGCCGTGGTGGTCGACGTCCGCTCGTACTCCCGAATCTCGGGAACCACGTCGGACGAGCACGAGAGGGGAAGGTCCGGAGCCACCTCGCGAACGAGCGCGGCGAGTCGCCGCTCGTGGGCGGGATTGACGTACGCGTGCAGCAGGCAAATGGCGAGGGCCTCGACGCCTTCGTCGACGAGCGCGGCGATCTCCCGGCGCGCCCCCGCCTCGTCGAGCGGGCGCAGCACGCTGCCGTCCGGCAGCAACCGCTCCGAGACTTCACGGCGCAGGTGCCTCGGCACCAGCGGCGCCGGGGGATCGATGAAGAGGTCGTACATGTCGTACCGACCCTCGGAGCGGATCTCCAGCGTGTCGCGAAACCCGGCCGTGGTCAGCAGCGCGGTCCGGGCGCCCTTGCGCTCGATCAGCGCGTTGGTCGCGAGCGTGGTGCCGTGAACGACCGCGCGTACGGAGGCGACGGCGACACCGGCCTCACCCAGCAGCGCTTGAACGCCCCCCTCGACGCCGTGAGCGGGATCCTTCGGCGTGGTCAGCACCTTGCCGACGCGCACCGCGCCCGTGGTCTCGTCGACGACCACGAGGTCGGTGAAGGTCCCCCCGATGTCCACGCCGAGTCGCGCGTCCATACGGGGAGTCTACAATGAAGGAACGCCCGCGCGCGTCGGCGCCCGCCGACGCGCACTGGGCGAGAGAGCAAAGGAGACCCAATGAAGAGAGTCTCTATCGTGACGCTGTCGGCCATGCTGCTGGCCGCCGTCGTCGCGCCGCTGGTGAACGCTCAACCGCGACGGGTGGTCACGATCGCGTCGGGCTGGGTGGTTGGCGTGTACTACCCGCTGGCCGGGGCGATGTCGCGCATCGCCTACAACGCCAAAGACCTGAAGATCCGCGCGACCGTGGAGGCCACGGGGGCCTCGGTGGCCAACGCGCAGCTCATCGGGACCGGTGAGGCGGACTTCGCGCTGCTCCAGAACGACATCGCGTTCTACGCTTACAACGGCATCGCGCTGGACGTGTTCAAGGGCAAGCCGGTCAAGAACATGGTCGGGATCTTCACGATCTATCCGGAGCTCGTCCACGTCGTGGCCAGCCAGGCCTCCGGCGCCAAGTCGATCAGGGAGCTCAAGGGCAAGCGGGTCATCCTCGGCCCGCCGGGCTCGGGCACCGAGCAGAACGCCCTCCAGACGCTCGCCGTCTACGGGATCAAGGAGCCGGATCTCGCCAGCGCCGAGCGCATCGACGCCGCGGCGGCGGCCGAGGAGCTCAAGGGCGGACGCGTCGACGCGGCGTTCTTCACCACCGGGCTCGGCTCGGCCGTCCTCGTCGACCTCTTCCTCTCAGGCAAGGTCACGCTGGTGCCCATCGATCACGTCCCCGGCGAGGCCCTGAGGAGAGAGTACCCCTTCTACACCCTGGAGAAGATTCCGGCCCACACCTATCAGGGCCAGGAGCGCGAGGCCCTCACGCCGGCGGTGCTGGCCATGCTGGTGGCCCGCCGCGATCTCTCCGAGGACCTCGTCTACAAGTTCACGCGGGCGATCTTCGACAACCTCGCGCAGTTCCACACCGCCCACGCCGCCGCCCGGTCGCTCACCCTCCCGACCGCGCAGAACGGCATGCCGCTGCCCCTTCATCCCGGGGCCGAGAGGTTCTACCGTGAGAAGGGGATGGTTCGCTAGCTTTCTCGGGATCGCGACCGTCGCGACCCTGACCTCGGGAACCGCCGGCGGTCTCGACGCCCGCGGGCCGTGGCTCGTGGTCGAGGACGTGACGCACGCGCGCGTCCTCCATCGCGCTCACGTCGCGCCGGGCGACCGCGTCGTTCTCTCCTACGTGCATTCGTCCGAGCACGTCCCGGTTCGCGGGGCGTTCGTCGTCGGGGCCGACGGCACCCTGGTGGCGCGGGAGACCGCGTTCGCCGGCTTCGGTCCGGGACTGCCGGAGCCCCGCGCCGGGGACGGCTGGCGCCTGGAGGACGGGATGATCGTGGTGCCCGCGGCCGGCGAGCGCTTGCCCGAGCTACGCGTGCGCGTCGCCCCGTTCACCAGGCACCGCCTCCACACGCCCTCGGGCGAAGACGTGGACCTCTCCGCGCTGACCGGTGGCGGCGCCAGCGTGAGCATCCACGTCGCGCGCTGACCCCTTACCTCGGGCGTAATTGCGGGAGTCTCGCGCCGGGATTTCATCCTCGAGGCCCTCACGCGCGCGAAGATCGCGGAGGCGCATCGCGAAGCCGACGCCCGTCGCGCGGTCGTCAGCGCAAGTAGGACGCGACGAACGTCCCGCCCGCGGCGCTGGTGGCGAAGCGTCCGAAGCGGAAGGGGTCAACATTCACCGGCGGTGTCCGTCCCGCGATGAGGTCGGCCATCGTCTCGCCGATGGCGGGGGCGAGCTTGAAGCCGTGGCCGCTCATGCCGGCGGCGACCCAGAACCCGCGTACCGGGGACTCGTCGAGAATGGGCATCCAGTCCGGGGTGATGTCGAACGCCCCGACCCATCCGCGGCGATAGCGCGCGTCCGCGAGTCGCGGCAGCGCGCGGCCGGCCCGCTCGAGGACGTCGATCGCTTCGTCGAGACCCACGTCCGCGCCGAGCCGCTCGGGATCGATCGGGTGCTTGGTCTCGTCGTCGGTGAGGGAGCCGGTCAGCGTGAGTCCGCCGCTCTCGGACCGCACGTAGCTGCCGCCGGCGAGGTCGAGGAACACGGGATGGGGGGCGCCGAAGGCCGCGTCGCGCTCGACGACGAAGACCGGATGCCGGCCGATGACGATCGGCAGCTCGACGCCGGCCATCCGCGCGAGGCTCGGCGACCAGAGACCGGCCGCGTTCACGACCACGGGTGTCTCGATCCGCTCGCCGCGCGCGGTGTCGACCGCGGTGACGCGGCCGCCGGCCACCCGCACCGCGATCACCTCGGTGTCCTGCTCGATCGTGACCCCGTGCCGCCGAGCGGCGGCCGCATACGCCGCGGCCACGGCGGACGGGTCGGCGTATCCCGAATCCGGCTCGTACAGCACGGCGCCGAGTCGTGACGTGTCGATGCGTGGCTCGATGCCCGCGACGTCGGACGGCTCCAGCAGCTCGGCCCGGACGCCGAGCGCGCGCTGAAGGGTCAGGGTCTTCTCGAGCGACGCACGCATCGGGGACCCGACGCCGATCAGCGCGCCGCAGCGAACGTAGCCCGAGGCGCCGCCCACGGCCGCGTCGAAGTCGCGATAGACGGCGAGCGAGCGGAGGACCATGGCCGTGGTCTCGCGCGTCGGGTACAGCTGACGGATGATGCCCACCGATCGTCCGGTCCCGCCGGCGCCGATGAAGCGGCGCTCGAGCACGAGCACGTTTCGCGTGCCGGCCGCGGCCAGAGAGAAGGCGATCGAGAGTCCGGTGGTGCCCGCGCCGACGATGACGACGTCGGCGGTGCGCATGGTCAGGCTGGGGGGCCCGAGCTGCGGGCCCCCCAGACCCCCCCGTTCGCGTCGCGCCCGGGGAAGCCCGGGGCATCCGCCGCCGTCTCGCGATCGGCCGGCAGCAGCCGCACCGGGTCCCCGGTGGAGATGCGACCGGGGACGAGCACGCGCGTGTAGACGCGGCTCCAGCCGGGATGCCGCTTCTCCGACACCCGCGAGGAATCGCGGTGAGAGAAGGCAGGGCGGATGTTGAGGCACGGCGACGTGTAGCGCGTCACCTCGAGCAGCACGTGGTCGCCCAGCTCGAGCCGGCTGCCGGGCACGACGTCGTCCCAGACGAGGCCCTCGATGGTGACGTTCTCGCCGAGCGCGCCCGGGACGACCGGATGTCCTTCCGCCTGGAGGGCCTGGATCCGCCCCAGCGAGAACAGGCAGACCGCTCGGTCGGGCCCACCGTGGTGCTCGAGGTCGCGGTGCGCGTCGCCCTCGACGCCCGCGCGCGTGACCTCGGCCGAGGGCACCGCGTTCTTGGGGACTCCACCGGGCGAGACACTGATCTGAACGATTCGACCCGTCACAGCGTGACCTCCTTGCCGATGCCTTGTGCGCGCGCTCGATCGTAGGCGAGCTGCGCGGCGGCCAGATCCTCGAGGGCGAACCCGACCGATTTGAACACGGTGATCTCCTCGGCGCTCGTGCGGCCCGGGCGCCGTCCGGTCACGATCTCGGCCAGCTCGGCCGCGACGTGAGTCCGTTCGATGATGCCTTCGCCGAGCGGGATCAGCACGTCGCCGGCTTCCTCCAGCGCTCCGGCGTAGGTGTCGACGACCACGCGCGCCCGTCGGATCGCCTCGCCGTCCAGCTCGCGTTCGGTCGCCCGGAACGCGCCGACCGCGTCGACGTGAGTGCCCGGACCGAGGTCCGCGCCGAAGACCACCGGCGTCGGCGACGTGGTCGCGCACACGATCAGCTGCGCCTCCCGCGCGGCGCGCCGCGGATCATCACCCGATTCGACGGGAACGCCCAGCGTCGCGCTCATCGATTCCGCGAAGGCCCGCGCTCGTCGGGGGTCCCGGCCGAGGACGACTACACGCTCCAGCGATCGCACGGCGGCCAGACAGAGGAGCTGGAAGCGAGCCTGGACCCCGGCGCCGAAGCACGCCACGCGGCGCGCGTCGGCGCGCGCCAGCAGCCGGGCGGCCAGCGCCGAGGTCGCTCCGGTGCGGAGGCCCGTGAGATACGTGCCCTCGAGCAGCGCCAAGGGCTCGCCCGAGGCGCCGTCCATGAGGACGTACGTCGCGTACAGCGTCGGATGGCCGCGCGCGCGGTTGTCGGGGTAGACGCTGACCTGCTTGACGCCGAGCCCGCGCTCACAGCCGTCGCTGAACGCCGCCGGCATGCTGAGGAGAACGCCGTCGCGTCCGACGGGCGTGCTGAGCCGGGGCGGCACCGTGGATCGACCATCGCCGTGGCGGCGAAACGCGGTCGCCATCGCGTCCACCACCGCGAGGGGAGCGAGAACGCGCTCGAGGTCGGCGCGGGTGAGGACCAGCACGTCAGGACGGCGGCGCGCCCCGGCGGATCATCCGCTGAATCTTCGCCTCCAGCACCACCTCGTCGCGCTGGTTCACCACGCGGTGGCGATAGGTGACGATGCCCCGATCCGCTTTCCTGGTCTCGCGCTTGTCGACGATCTCGACGTCCACGTGGATGGTGTCGCCCTCCAGCACGGGGGCCACGACTTTGATCTCGCCGCCCAGCCACGCCATTCCGGTGCCGTGGATGAGGCCGGTCTGCATGATCAACCCCTCGGAGAGCGCGAAGGTGAGCGCCCCCGGCGCGGCCCGGCGCTTGAACACCGACTCGCGGGCCACGAACTCCATGTCCATGAACAGCGGCTCGTTGAACCCGCCGAGGTTCACGAAGTTCACGATGTCCGTCTCCGACACCGTCCGGGCCAGCGTCCGGTACGTCGCCCCGACGGCGTGCGCCTCGAAGTTCAATCCGTCTCCGATCATGGCGTCATTCTCCCAGATAGGCGCGGCGGACGTCGACGTTTCCGGCCAGCTCCGCGGCCGTCCCCGTCAGGGCGACGGCACCGGTCTCGAGCACGTAGCCGCGGCCGGCGATGCCGAGGGCCATGGCGGCGTTCTGCTCGACGAGCAGGATGGTGGTGCCGCGCCGGTTGATGTCCACGATGGTCTCGAAGATCTGCTCCACCACGATGGGGGCGAGGCCCATGCTCGGCTCGTCCAGCAAGAGCAGGCGCGGCCGGGCCATCAGCGCGCGGCCGATGGCGAGCATCTGCTGCTCGCCGCCCGATAGCGTCCCCGCCACCTGTGCGTGACGCTCCTTCAGCCGCGGAAAGAGCGCGAACACGCGCTCCATGTCCTCGGCGATCCCGCGGTCGCTCCGACTGTAGGCGCCCATCCCGAGATTCTCGGCCACGGTCAGCCGGTTGAAGATCTTCCGTCCCTCGGGAACGTGGGCGATGCCCTTGTACACGATCTCGTGCGCGGGATGTCCGGTGATCGCGACGTCGTCGAGCGTGACGCTCCCGCGCCGTGGCGCCAGGAGTCCCGAGATCGTCTTCACCGTCGTCGTCTTGCCGGCGCCGTTCGGCCCCAGCACCGCCACGATCTCGCCCGCTCCCACGCTGAGCGACACGCCCTTGAGAGCATGGATCTCCCCGTAATACACGTGCAGATCCTCGACGACTAACACGGTGTCACGTGACGACCGCGCGACCCATCGCCCGGCCCCGACCGAGATACGCTTCGATGACGCGGGCATCGCGCTGGATGTCCGCCGGGCGGCCCTCGGCGATCTTCTCCCCGTAGTCGAGGACGGTGACGCGATCGGAGACCTCCATCACGACCCGCATGTTGTGCTCGATGAGCAGGATCGCGAGCCCGAGATCGGCCACCAGCGACTTCAGGAGACGCATGAGCGCCGCCGCCTCGCCCTGCGTCATGCCCGCGGTCGGCTCGTCGAGGAGCAGGAGGCTCGGCGCCGAGGCGAGCGCGCGGGCCAGCTCCAGCCGGCGCTGATCGCCGTAGGGGAGATTGCGCGCGAGCTCGTTGGCTTGGCGGGTCAGCCCCACGCGCTCGATCAAGTCCTCGGCGCGCTGGCCCAGCGTCCGCTCGACCTCGCGAAAGCGCGGGCGACGCGAGAGCACGTCCCAGAGTCCCAGCGAGATGCGCGCGTGCATTCCGACCAGCACGTTCTCGATCGCGGTCATGTTGGTGAAGAGCCGGATGTTCTGGAAGGTGCGGCAGATCCCCAGCGCGGTGATCTGATCGGGCCGCAGCCCGGCGAGCGGCACGCCGCGAAAGACCACGGCGCCGGCATCGGCCGCGTAGAGCCCGGTGAAGATGTTGAAGAGCGTGGTCTTGCCCGCGCCGTTGGGCCCGATGATCGAGGCGATGCCCGCGTCGAGGGTGAAGTCGACCTGGCTGACCGCGGTGAGTCCGCCGAAGCGCTTGGTGATCCCGCGGGCTTCGAAGAGAGCCATCAGGGCGCCGGGGTCGCCGGGCCGGTGGCCGGGGCGCGGGCGGCCAGCTCGCGCTGCCGCCGCCGCACGGGCAGGATGCCCTGGGGCCGGAAGATCATCATCAGGACGAGGATGATCCCGAAGATCATGCGCTCGTACTTCGCGGGCTCGAGCTGGGTGGGCAGATCGGCGAGGTTGAAGCCCAGCACGACGACCCCGGCGTTCTTCAGCTCGTTCAGCCACAGCGAGAATCCCTTGAGCACCTGCAGATTGAGCACGGTCACCACCGTGGCCCCCAGCACCGCGCCGGGAATGGATCCCATGCCGCCGAGGATCACCATCGCGAGCACCCCGATGGACTCGAGGAACGTGAACGACTCCGGGTTGATGAACACCTGCTTGGCGGAGAACACCACGCCCATGATGCCGGCGAACGACGCCCCGCACGCGAACGCGAGGAGCTTCGAGCGCACCAGCGGCACGCCCATCGCCTGAGCGGCCAGCTCGTCCTCGCGGATCGCCTCCCACGCACGCCCGATGTGAGAGTTCTCGAGCCGGCGGTTGACGAGCACGACGAGGACCACGATCGCCAGCACCAGGAAATAGAAGTACTCGGGGTAGGGCATGCCGAACGGCGCCGGGGGCCGGGTGATCGGCGTGATCCCGCGCGGACCATTGGTCAGGTTGATGGGCTTGTCGAGGTTGTTCGCGAGCACGCGGATAACTTCGCCGAAGCCCAGGGTGACGATCGCCAGGTAGTCGCCGCGCAACCTCAGCACCGGCAGTCCCAGCACCACCCCGGTGGCGCCGGCCACGGCCAGCCCGACGCCCAGGAACAGGTAGAACCAGATCGGGGCCAGCGGAAACCCCCCGCCGAAGATCGCGTTGGCCTGGGGCGACCCGAAGATCGCCCACGAGTAGGCGCCCACCGCGAAGAAGGCGACGTAGCCGAGGTCGAGCAGGCCCGCGAGCCCGACCACGATGTTGAGACCGAGGGCGAGGGCCACGAAGATGCCGACCTGGGTGGCGACCTCGAGGTAATAGCCGTTATAGAGCCCGATGAGCGGCATCATCACGAGCAGGGCCAGCCCGAGGAGGGCGGCGCGGAGCCAGGCGGGCATGCGCGCCAGGTACACGGCGAACAGTGCCGCCTGGAAGGCGAGGAAGACCAGCACCGAGCGCGGGAAGGTCGCCACCGCGATCCCCGAGGCGATCAGAAAGGCGACGGCGCCGACGAGCTGGATCACGCGCGCTCGCGCACGACTTCGCCGAGGAGGCCCTTGGGACGGAAGATGAGGATCAGGATCAGCACCGAGAACGCGAAGATGTCCTTGTACTCGGCGCCGAACCGGCCGCCCGTGAGCAGCGACAGATACGACGCGGCGAACGCCTCCAGCAGTCCGAGCACCAGGCCGCCGATCATGGCGCCCGGGATATTGCCGATGCCGCCCAGCACCGCCGCCGTGAACGCCTTCAGTCCGGGGATGAACCCCGTGTACGGATTGATGAGCCCGTACTGCACGCCGAACAGCACGCCGGCGGCCCCGCCCATGGCGCCGCCGATGAGGAAGGTCAGCGAGATGATCCGGTTGACGTTGATGCCCATGAGGCTGGCCGCGGTCTGGTCCTCGGCGACGGCGCGGATGGCCGTGCCGATCTTGGTCCGGTTCACCAGCGCGTGGAGCACGCCGAGCATGGCGAGGGCGGCGACGATCACCACCAGCGACTTGACCGAGACGTCGATGGTCGGCGTCAGCTCGAAGCGCTCGTTCAACACGTCGATGGTGGGATACACGAGGTTGAAGGCGTTGCGCCAGATGCTCTCCACGAGCCGGATGAGGTCCTGGAGGAAGAAGGAGATCCCGATGGCGGAGATCAGCGGGATCAACCGCGGCGCCCCGCGCAGCGGGCGATAGGCCACGCGCTCCACCGTCACCGCCAGCGCGCCGCTGACCACCATGCCGGCGAGCAGCACGAGGAGGAGCACCAGCGGCCACGGCAGGTGCTCGAGCCAGCCCGCGGACTTGAGCCCGAGCAGGATCTCCACGCCCACGAAGGCGCCCACGATGAAGATCTCGGAGTGCGCGAAGTTGATGAACTCGAGCACGCCGTAGACCATCGTGTAGCCGAGCGCGATCAGCGCGTACATGAAGCCGAGGATCAGTCCATCGAGCAGGACCTGGGGCAGGATGTTGACGAGGATCTCGACGTCCATGAAAGCGTGGGCGGCCGGGCCGAGCCCGGCCGCCCGGGCGTGCGTTACTTCTTGGCGGACGGAGCGGCGATGGCCAGGCGCTTGGCCTCTTTGTTCTCGGTCCACTTCTCCGGGTTGTCGCTGGACACCTGCAGCACGTAGTAGGACGCCTTCTTGGGATCGCCCTTGTCGTCGAACTCGATGGTGCCGGTCATGCCCGCGTACTTCACCTTGCGGATCGCGGCGGCCACGCCCTCTCGGCTCGGCGCCTTGCCGCCGGCGACCACGGACTCGAGGGCTTTGACGGCGATGGCGGTGGCCACGTAGGACTCCGCGGCGTAGGGCTCGGGGTTCTTGCCGAACTTCTTCTTGAACTCTTCCGCGAACTGCTTGGCCTGCGGACTCGAGGCCGGCGCCGCCGCGGTCGTGTAGTACATGCCGACCACGGCCTTGCCCGCGATCTTGACCAGGTCCGAGGAGTCGAGCCCGTCGGGGCCCAGGAACTTCGACTTGACGCCCTTCTCCCGCGCCTGCTTGAAGAATGGGGCGCCCTGGTCGTAGATGCCGCCGAAGTAGATCAGGTCAGGATTCTTGGCTTTGATCGGGGTCACGATCGGGTCGAAGTTGGACTTCTCTTCGGTGCCGTCGAACCCGACAATCTTGACGCCCTTCTTCTCGATGTCGCGCTTGAATGCTTCGGCCACGCCCTGGCCGTACGTGGTCTTGTCGTGCACGATGTAGACCGACTTCACCTTGAGCGTGGTCGCGGCGAACTCCGCGCCCACCGGACCCTGCACGTCGTCGCGCCCGCACACGCGGTTGACGTTCGGATACCCGCGGTCGGTGATCTTCTCGTTGGTGTTGGCGGGCGAGATCATGGCCAGGCTGGCTTCCTTGTAGACCTCCGACGACGGGATCGCGACCCCGGAGTTCAGGTGCCCGATCACGACCATGATGTCCTTGTCGGCGATGATGTTGCGCGCGTTGGCCACCCCGACGTCGGGCTTGGCCTGGTCGTCGAACGGCACCAGCTCGACCTTGAAGCCCTGCTTCTCCAGGGCGCCCTTGAACTTCTCGACCCCGAGCTGGGCGCCGAGCTTGATGCCTTCACCGAGCGCCGCCTGTCCACCGCTCAGCGGGCTCTGCGTGGCGATCTTGATGGTGCCCTTGCCCTGCGCGTCCAGCGTCGAGGCGCCACCTGCGAGCGTCAGGCCGAAGGCCAAGGCGACGGCCAGCAACGAGCGAATGGGGTAGGAACGCATGGTCCCCTCCTTGAGTGTGCGCGCCATTATAGCGGCGGCGACGATCGGGTCAAGCGCGCGCCCGGCGAATCGCGTCGAGAAAATCGGCACTTGCCGCGGCGGGATCGGCCGCTCCGCACACCGCGGAGATCACGGCCACGCCGTCGGCGCCGGCCCGAATCACGTCGCCGGCGTTCCGCGGCGTGATGCCTCCGATCCCGACCAGCGGCACCCGGATGTGGGGACGGGCGGCGCGGGCCAGGGCCGGGCCGACGAGCTCGAAGTCGGGCTTGGTCTGGGTCGGGAACATCGCGCCGACCGCCACGTAGTCGGCGCCGTCGGCCTGAGCGCGTCGCGCCTGCTCGACGCTGTGGGTCGACACGCCGAGGATCATGCCCGGCCGCAGGAGAGGGCGGGCCACGCGCGGCGGAAGATCGTCCTGGCCGAGGTGCACCCCGTCCGCCTCGAGAACGAGGGCGAGATCGACGCGGTCGTTCATCACGAACGTCACGCCGGCCTGGCGGCAGCGTGCTCGGAGCCGTTCGGCGAGGGGCAGGAGCTGGCCTGACGGCCACGTCTTCTCACGGAGCTGGACCATCCGCGCGCCGCCCGCGATGGCCGCGTCCAGGATCTCGACGAGGTCGCGCCCGGCCGCCGCGGCGCGATCGAGAATCACGTAGAGCGAGGGATCCATGGTCATCGCTGGGTGAATCGGCCCTCGACGAACGCCGGGTCGGCGAGCGTCTTGAGGTGATACGGAATGGTCGTCTTCACGCCCTCCACCACCATCTCGCCGAGCGCGCGGCGCATGCGCTCGATCGCCTCGCCCCGGTCGCGCCCGTGCACGATCAGCTTGGCGATCAGCGAGTCGTAGAAGGGCGGTACGCTGTACGGCACCATCAGGTGGCTGTCGACGCGCACCCCGAATCCGCCGGGCGGCAGCCAGCCCGTGACCCGTCCCGCGCTCGGCGCGAACGTCTCGGGATCCTCGGCGTTGATCCGGCACTCGATGGCGTGCCCGTCGAAGTGGATCGCGTCCTGGCGATAGCCGAGCGGCTCGCCGGCCGCGATCTTGATCTGCGCGGCGATGAGGTCGATCCCCGTGATCAGCTCGGTGACGGGATGTTCGACCTGGATGCGGGTGTTCATCTCGATGAAGGAGAAGGCCTCGTCGGGGTCGACGAGGAACTCGACGGTTCCGGCGTTGACGTAGTTCACGGCGCCGGCCACCGTGAGGGCCGCTCGCTCGAGGCCGGCGCGCGTCTCAGCGCGCAGGTGCGGAGCCGGTGATTCCTCGATGAGCTTCTGGTGACGGCGCTGCACCGAGCAGTCGCGTTCGCCGAGGTGTACGCGCATGCCGTTGCGATCGCCGAGGACCTGGACCTCCACGTGACGCGCGCCCTCGACGAACTTCTCGCAGTAGATCTCGGAGTTGCCGAAGGCCGCGCCCGCTTCAGCCTGGCAGGCGGCAAAGGCCTGCTCGACGGCCGACCGCTCGCGCACGATGCGCATCCCGCGTCCGCCGCCGCCCGCGGACGCCTTGAAGATGAGGGGATATCCGATCGCCTCGGCCACGTCGAGGGCGTCGCCTCCGTTGGTCAGCCGACGCTCGCTGCCCGCGACGATGGGAACGCCGGCCTGCGTGGCGAGCTGTCGCGCCTGGGCCTTGTCTCCCATGAGACGGATCGCTTCGGGAGAGGGGCCGATGAAGGTGATGCCACACGAGCGGCAGATGTCGGCGAACGTCGCGTTCTCGGCGAGGAAGCCGTATCCGGGGTGGATCGCCTCGCTGTCCGTCACCGCCGCCGCCGAGATGATCGAGGGGATGTTCAGGTAGCTCGCGCGCGGGTCGTTGGGCCCGACGCAGATCGACTCGTCGGCCAGGCGCACCGGCAGCGACTGGGCGTCGGCCTGCGAGTGGGCGACCACGCTGCGGATCCCCAGCTCGCGGCAGGTCCGCACGATGCGCAGCGCGATCTCCCCGCGGTTGGCGATCAAAATTTTGTGGAACATCCGGATGGGGGGCCCCTACGGCTCCCCCCATACCCCCCCGGCGCGTGGCGCCCGCTCCGTCCGCACTCCCCCGGCGCGTGACGCCTGTTCCGTCCGCACCCCTCGGCGTATGGTCTGCTGAGACACCGTCAGCGTGGGGGCTCGATCAGGAAGAGCGGTTGACCGTACTCGACGGCCTGGCCGTTGTCGACCAGGATCTTGGCGATGCGGCCGGCGGCGCGGGTCTCGATCTCGTTCATCAGCTTCATCGCTTCGATGATGCAGAGTATCTGTCCTTCTTTGACGAGGTCGCCCTCGCGCACGTACGGCTCGGCGGTGGGCGCCGAGGCCCCGTAGAACGTCCCCACCATCGGGGATTCGATGGTGATGCCCGCGAACGAGAGCGCATCGGCGACGGGGGCCGGAGGCGGCGGCGAGGTCGTCACCGCGATCGGCGAGGCCGGCGGCGTCCGGCTCAGCCGGATTCGCGTCTCGCCGTGGTTCACCTCGATTTCCGAGAGATTCAGCTCGGAGAGGAGTGCGCCGAGCTTGCGGACGAGGTCGGTCAGGGCCTGCGGATCGTCGGGCCGGGCCCGGCGGGGACGCATTACCCTGCCGTCGCCACCCGACCGAGATACTCGCCCGTGCGGGTGTCGACCTTGACGAGGTCGCCCTCGTTGAGGAACAGCGGCACCTGGACCACGGCGCCGGTCTCCAGCGTGGCCGGCTTGGTGCCGCCCTGGGCGGTGTCGCCACGTACGCCCGGGTCCGTCTGGGCGACGGCCAGCTCGACGAAGTTCGGCAGCTCCACCGTGACGGGAGCGCCGTCGATGTAGAGCACGTCGACCTCGGTGTTCTCCTTCAAGTACTCGCGCGCGTCGCCGACCTCGTCGGCCGAGAGCGACACTTGCTCGTAGCTCTCCATGTCCATGAAGTGATAGCGGTCGTCGCGGTAGAGGAACTGCATGTGCTTCTCCTCGAAGTCCACCAGCTCGACCTTCTCACCGGAACGGAAGGTGTTGTCGATGACCCGGCCCTGCCGCATGTGCTTGAGCTTGGTGCGCACGAACGCGCCGCCCTTGCCCGGCTTGACGTGCTGGAAATCGACGATCTGGTACGGCTGATCGTCGAACACGATCCGGAGGCCCTTCTTGAACTCCGCGGTCGAGACTTGCATCGCGATCTACCCTCTCCGTCGCAGGCGGGCGCGCAGGGTCTGCTCGAGCCGCTCGCGCGCCTCGGAATTGTCGGGATCTTTGCGCAGCAGGCGGGTGAAGACCGACGCCGCCTCGTCGAGCAGGCCCTGGTCCAGACACAGCGAGCCGAAGGCGAGCGTGACGAACGTGTCGTCGGCGAGGACTCGACGCAGGCCGCTGCCCTCTCCGGGACCGCTGGCGCGGAGCAGGCCGAGCAGGGCGCGCGATTCGCGGTCGCCGGGGTCGAGGGTGACCACGGTTTCCAGATGTGTCACCGCCTGGTCGAGCCGCCCGCACCGGCGATGGATCTCGGCGGCCAGCCGGTGCGACTGAACGTCGCGCGGACTCACGTCCAGAATCGCCGCCAGCTCCGCGAGGGCCTGGTCGAACTCGCCGTCGGCCTGATAGGTCTTGGCCAGGATCAATCGCGCGGTCGTGTAGTGGGGAAAGCGCTGGAGACCCTCGCGACAGATCGCGATCGCCTCGGCCACGCGCCCCGCCTTGCGATAGAGGTCGGCGAGCTGGGCGAAGGCCAGGGAGGCCGGGTCGCGCCGCACGCGCTCTTCCTGGCGCCTGATGGCGGCGATGAGGGCTCCGTCCTCGGCGGACGGGACGGCGTGGTCCAGGCTCTGATCGGCCATGGGCAAGGTCAGCCCAGCCCGGCCACCACCGGGCGGACGTCGTCGAGGCTCACGTCGTACACCACCCGGTACGCACCGATGGACGGCGCCAGCACGAACGGCACGCGGCCGTCGCGGGACTTCTTGTCGCGACGGGTGGCGGCGAGCACCGCGTCCACGTCGACGTCGCGGGCGCGCACGGGCAGGCCGACGGCTTCCAGCAGGCGGACCTGACGGTCGGCCGTCTCGGCGCTGGCGATACCCAGGCGGACGGCCAGCCGGGCTTCGGCCACGATGCCGAGCGCCACCGCCTCGCCATGGGTGAAGCGGCCGAAGGCGGTGGACGCCTCCAGCGCGTGGCCGATGGTGTGACCGTAGTTCAGCGCGAAGCGCAGCTCGCTCTTCTCCTCCGGGTCGCGCTCGACCACGTCGGCCTTGAGCCGGCACGAGCCACCGATGATGCGCTCGAGGGTCGCCCCCTCGCGGGCCCCGATCTCCGGCACGCTCCGCTCGAGGTCGGCGAAGTATGCGCCGTCGAGCACGATGCCGTGCTTGACGATCTCGGCCAGCCCGGAGCGGAAGTCGCGCTCGGGCAAGGTGGCGGCGGTCGAGGGGTCGATGAGGACGAGCCGCGGCTGGTAGAAGGCTCCGATCAGGTTCTTCGCGGTGGGGTGATCGATGGCCGTCTTGCCGCCGATCGACGCGTCGACCTGGGCCAGCACCGTGGTCGGGGCCTGGACGAAGTTCAGGCCCCGCATGTAGGTGGCGGCGACGAACCCCGCGAGGTCGCCCACGGCGCCACCGCCGAGAGCCAGCACGGTGGAGGTGCGGTCGAGACCGGCGGCGAGGAGCGCGTTCCAGCATGCCTCCGCGACGGCCAGCGTCTTGGCGCTCTCACCGTCAGGCACCTCGACGACCGTGACCGTGAAGCCCGCGTTCTCGAGGCTCTCGATCACCGGCTTGCCGTAGAGTCGCAGGATCGAGGCCGCGGTGACCAGAGCCGTCTTCGATCCGACGCCGAGCCCGCGCAAGCGGGCGCCCACCGTGGTCAACACGCCTCGCTCGACCACGACCGCGTAGGATTTCTCCCCCAGCGTGACGTCGACGATCACGCGGTGCGGCCCTGAGGGTCTATGGTGTCGAACACGGAGTCGTGCGATTCAGGCATTGGGACCTCTGCGCGCGATCAGCTTACCACGCGCTGGTGGCGGGGCTCGCCGAGGTCTACCGCGCGGCACCCGGCGCCGAAGCCGGGCGTGGCGGTGCGGGCTCGGGACTCGAGTCCTTGAGGACCATCGGGGTGATGAAGACCGCCAGCTCTCGTCGGGTCTGCTGCGTGCCCCGCTGCTTGAACAGCCAGCCCAGGAGGGGGACGTCCCCGAACATCGGGACCTTGCGGACCTCCTCGGTCTGGACGCTGGTCATGATGCCGCCGATCACGAGGTGGTCGCCCTCGTTGATCAGCACGTCGGTCTCGGCGCTTCGCCGGTTGATGGCGGGCGGTGCGCCCGACGCCCCCAGGTTCACGACGTTTCCGCGTGAGTTGTTCTCGACCATGACGGTCAGTCGGATCTTGTTGCGCAGGGCTTCGCGGACGACCGTTGGGATCACGGTGAGCTGGAGCAGAGCCTCCTTGAACTGAACCTGTGTCCCCGCCGAGCTGACGGTCGCGAACGGAATCTCCTCACCCAGCGAGATGCGCGCGAGGTTGTTCTCCAGGGTGACGATGTCGGGACGAGCCAGCGTCACGGTCTTGCCCTGGGTGCGGAGCGCTTCGAGGGCGAGATTGAGGTTCAGCCGGCTGCCGATGATCCCGAAGGCGATGCCGCCCGCCCCGGCCGGAGCGGCCCCCTGCAAGAGCGAGCCGATGGGGAGGTTGATGAGGTTTCCGCCCGACGGCAATCCGGTTTGACTGCTGACGGGAATGGCCTGGCCAAGGCCCAGGTTGGGGTTCGACAGCGGCGGAACGCCGGACGGGGGGATGCCGGTGGAGACCGGGTTCGTCAGGAAATCGCTGGTGAACCCCCGACCGACGATCACGTTACGATTGCCGTCGACCGCGAGCACGCCACCGCCGCCCCACTGCACCCCGATGGCAAAGAGGTCATCGCGCTCCAGGATCTCCATGCGCGCCTCGATCTTCACCTGGGGCGCCGGGATGTCCAGCGACTCGCGGATCAGCCGGCGCACCCGCTCGAGATCCGTCGCGTGCAGTCTCAGAAAGAGGGTGTTCGTCGCGCAGTGGGACCGGATCGTCCGCCGTTTCGACGTCACGTCTTCGACCGGGGGCGGCGCTTGCTTGGACGCGCCTTCTTCGCGCGGCGGACCGAAGAGGCTGGAGAACGGCGGCTCGGCGATCGGCCCGCGGGTCGGCCCCTCACTCGCCCCGCCGCCACCCCTTGCGAAGGTCACCTCTCGCTTGCCCGGTTCCTGTTTGATCATGCGGCACGGCTGGATCTCAGACGCGCCCGGACCGAGTCCGAGCAGACCTTGGAGCGTGTTGGCCACTTCTCCGGGATCAGCGTAGGCCATGCGAATCGCCGCCTCGGTGAGGGGCCCCCGCGCGATGGCGTCGGCCACGGCGGCCTCGGCGGCGCGCTTGCGTTGCTGGACTTCCATCTCCTTCGCCTCGGCCTCGGCCCTCTTGGTGCGAATCTCGATCTCGGATTTGACCTTGGCTTCCTCGATCCTCGCCCGGGCTTCACGCTCCTTGGTCAGCTGCTCGACCGTGACGATCCGGATGACGCCGTCGCGGTCGAGACGCTCGAGACCGCGCGCCTCGAGGATCGTCTGGAGCGCCAGCGTCCACGGCACGTTGTGGAGCGAGATCGACATCCGGCCCTTGACGTCGTCGCCGATGACGATATTGCGCCCGCTCTCCGAGGCGAGGATCCGCAACAGGTTGACGACCTCGGCATCCTTGAACTCAAGCGAGATCAGCGGGACGGCCGCGGGCGCCGCCGGGGGCGGAGTTGGCGAGGTCGCCGGATCCTTCGGTGGCGTCTGCATCACCGCCGCGCGCGCCACCACCGTGGGCCGCCGCCCGCTGGGGGCGGGCGCGTCCGCGCCCGTGGACCCGGTCGTGAGCTCGACGACCAGTGCATCGCCTTCCTCGCGGACCGAGTAGGGGACGCGCGATTTCAGTTGAAGGACGACGCGGGCGACGTCCTTGCGGAACTGGCTGCCCCGGACCTGGACGAGAGCCCCGGCGGTGGTGACGAGCGATCGCTTGCTCCAGGCGTACACGGTGTCGTCGAGATCGAGCACGACCCGATACGGCCCGTCGAGCAGCTCGACGCGGTAGCGCGGGAGCTGTGACGTCGCGAGACGGACGACGACCGAATCGCCCTCGGTGACGACGCTCACGTCCTCGAGCTTGGAAGCCGCGTGGGCCTCGTCGCCGCGGATCGGCGCACACGTCGCGACCAGTCCCAACATCAGCGTGACCGTCAACGGTATCCAGCGCGCCGATTCCATCAGTCCTCCAAGAGCCGCAACACGACCCGGTTGGTGGCTCCGAACCGAGTCGGAACGCTGAACACCGCGCTGTCCCCTTGAATCTCGATGAGGCGTCCCTCGCCAAGCGTGTCGCCCACGGCGAGAATGTATCCGAGACCGTCCGGCGTTTCCACGAGGACTCGAGGCGTCCGGCCTCGCAGGATTCCCTTGAGCTGGGCGGCGGCGATGACGGGCGAGCTCATCCCCGGCTGGACGGCCTGAACCGGCTCGAACGGATCACGTCGGCCCTTGCGGTCGTACGTGGGCGTCCCCGCGGCGGGCGCGGCCGGTACGACTCCCTGCGCCGGGGACTCCGCGCTGACCGCGGGCTGGCCGAGGGGCGCCTGGCCACGCGCGCCGCCGAAGGTCGCCACCGTGAAGGTCAGCCCGAGCGAGGCGAGCAACACCTGGGACTTCACGGTTTCGAACCTTCGGGCTTCGTCGCGGTGCCGGCCGGCTTGGGCGCCGGCGGGGAGCCGACCGGCCTATACACATAGGTCAGCAGGGTCATCTCCGCTCGGATCGAGCGCCGCGGCCTCGTCGTATCGGCGATCGACGTGCGCGGTCGATTGGAGGCCGCCGGCGGTCGCACGCTGCCTCCCGTCGCGGGGGCCGGTGTCGCGGGTTTCGCGCCTGTGAGCTTGAGATCGCTGACCATGGCCGCCCGCGACAGCGTCGCCACCCGCGCCAGGAAGTCACCGAACTCGTGGTATCCGCCCTCGGCGACCACGGAGATCGGGATTTCGGTGTAGAAGTCGCGGACGCGAGCAGCCTGCGGCTGAAACAGCGCGACGACGAGGCCGGCCTGCACGGCGGCGTCCGAGAGCGTTCGATAGAGCGTCGGAATCTCCCGCTCGGTCGGCAGCTTGTCCTTGGCGGCGTCGAGCTGCCGCTCGACCTCGGTCGCCTGCCGGCGTAGGCGCGTGACCTCGGCCATCATCGGACGGAGGCGAACGATTTCCTGCTCTTGGGTGTCGCGCTGGCTTCGCAGTGACGCCACCCGACCGGCGACGGGCAGCACGGCAATGAAATACCCCCCGGCGCCGAAGGCCACCAGCGCCACGAGCCCGATCACGAGCTTCTGCCAGCGCGGGGCGCCCGCGAGCGTATCGAGGAATTGGGGTCGTGCCACCATCGTTACGTTTCGAAGCGGCAGGTGATTTCGAACGTGACCAGATCGGGCACCTTGTCGAGTTCACGCTTCGATACCACGATGTCGACGTCTCTGAACTTGCCGGAGGCCCTGAGCGCGGCCATGAGGTTCGACACGGCCGTGGGCGAGAACGCCGAGCCGGTCACGCGCAGGACGGCGCCCGAGTCCTCGAGCCCCGTGATCCACAGATCGGCGGGCACCACGTCCGCGAACGCGTCGATCAGGGACAGCGGCCGGCCCTGGTCCTTGGTCAGCCCCTGGACCGCCTTCAGGCGTGCCTGGATCTCGGCGAGATGCTCCCGCATCCTCGCCGCGGGGCCGACGATCGCTCTGAGCGAGTTCAGCTCGCGGGCGCTGGCCTCGACCTCCGCGGCGAGCTGACGCTCCTCGCGGAAGAGATACAGGGCCGAGCCCACGATGAGGACAGCGAGAACGACGCCGGCCACACCGAATGCCGCGCCCAGGTTCAGCCCCGGCATGGCCAAGCGCACCCCGGCCCGTTCCCGTGGCGGGGCGAGATTGATCCGAATCATCCGCGGCGCTCTCCCGGACGGCGCAGGGCGAGGCCGACCGCCACCGTCAAAGACGGGCCGGCGGCTCGGACCTCGTCCTCGTGTGCGGCGTCGACGTCGATCCGTTCGAAGGGGCGCGCCACTTCCACCGGGATGCTCCACGTCGACGACAGGTACTCGGTGAGTCCGCGCAGGCGCGCGGCGCCTCCCGACATCACCACGCGGCCGATTCGCTCTGAATCAGACGTCGATCCGAAGTAGTCGAACGTCCGCCGGACCTCGAGGGCGAGGTCGCGCGACACGCTCTCCAGGGCGGGGACGATGCTGTCCCAGGGAATGTCGGCGGCCTCGCCGAGCTTGGCGCGCTCGGCGTGTTCGAAGGTCGTATGGAGCCGGTCGGCGATCGCTTGGGTGTACTGGTTGCCCCCGAACGGAATATCGCGAGCGAAGGCGGGGGCGCCGCCGCGGACGACGTTCGTCTTCATCACGGCCGCTCCCATGTCGATGAGGGCCACGGAGTCTCCCGATGGCTCGGGATGGTTCAGCTCGAACTGGTTGCCGACCGCGAAGCCGTCGACGTCGACGATCACCGGCGCGAATCCGGCGTCCTCGACCACCGCCACGTATTCGTTCACCTTCGATTTCTTGACGGCGACGAGGACGAGATCCATCATGCCCCCGTGGCGCCCGGCCACGTGATAGTCGAGGCAGACTTCGTCGAACGCGAACGGGATGTGATGTTCGGCCTCGAGCTCGACCGCGTCGCGCAGCTCCTTGGCGGGCACCTCGGGAAGCTGGACCTTCTTGGTGATCAGTTCTCGGCCCGCGATGCCGATCACGGCCTCGCGGGTCTTGATGCCGGCGCGGGCCACGGCGTCGCGGATGGCCGCCGCCACCGCGTCAGGCGCTTTGATCGTCCCGTCGCCGATGGCGTCGAGGGGCAACGGGGCGCTGCCGAGCGCGATGAGGACGAAGCCGCCCGGCCCTTCCCGCAGCTGGACGACCTTGACCGCGCTCGTTCCGATATCGAGTCCGAAGGTCTCGCGCGGTTTTCGCGCGAATCGCGACATCATCATCATGTGCTCGCTCACGCTCCGCTGGACGGCGGAGCGGATTCTATCTCAGCGAGATGACGAGTGGGGGGAATTCGCGAGACGGACGGAATCGGGGGTCGCCGCGTGATCCCGGGCGATCACGGCCGCGACTCCGGGAAGTCGTCACGGACCGTGATCTGATTCGCGGGTGAGAGGTCGAGGGTGAGATGTTCACCCTTGGCCAGCGACACGCGCAGCCGCCACGCGGGCGGCCCCGCGATCGCGTTGGTGAGCATGTAGTCGCCGGGGACGACATCGGCGAAGCGGAAGTTTCCCTGCTGGTCGGTGCGGAGCAGGTGGTACTCATCCTTCACCGTGGTTCCCGGCACACCCTTGAGGAAGAGCTGGAGGCGCGACTTGATCCCGTCGAGGCTGACGGCGCGCCCGGCCAGGGTCGCCATCTCCGGCTTTGAAGGCGAAGGCTCGTTGCCGACCGGTGCCGCCGACGTGGACGCCCTCGGAGCCCTTCGCCTGGCTAGCCAATCTCGCGCCAGTTGAACCTCCGGGGCTCGGGGGCGGCCATGCGCCACGACCCACTCGAACTCCTTGCTGGCTTCGTCCGGCTTGTCGAGATGGCTCGCGCTGACTCCGAGCCGGTAATGCGCCTCGAGATCAGCCGGACGCCGGACCAACGCCTCGCGAAGCAGCCCCATGGCGACGCCATACTCGTGGCGGTCCATTGCCACCCGTGCCCGCGCGAGGGGGTCGGGAACGACCGCTGCGGCTTTGGGGGGTGGGGGCGGGGAAGGCGACTGACCACAGCCGGTCGCCGTCATCGCGGGGCCGACGGTAGCGAGCAGAAACCCCGCGATGACGAGGCGACCCGTCAGTTGGACATTTCCCGCCATGTGCCCTTCGAGATGGTGACGATGGAGCGATTGAGCCCGTCGAGGACGGCCTGAGAGAACGCCCCCCCACCCGTGGCGACTTTCTCGCAATCAAAGTAGATCTGCGAGTTGCCGGACGCGTCGGTGTCGACGACCGTCGCCACCGAGTCCAGCACGTTGCCGGTGAGGACGCCGCCTTGGATTCCGCCTGTGCCGGTGCCCTTGTAGGAGAGATCGTTATGCGCGTAGACGAAGCCGGTGTAGGCGACGTTGCCGTCGATCCGGATGCTGCCCATGACGATCAACCAGCCGCTGTTGTTCGCCCCGGTGATCTTGACGCTCGCCAGTCTCGCCGGATCGGGCGGCGTACCGAGGGGCAGCCCGTTGACAGTATCGATGAACATGAGGCCGTTGACGACGTTGAGGTTGAACTGCGAGCTGCTCGTCGGCTGGATGTACGTGCCCTGCTGTTGGGCCAGCGCCTTCAAGGCTGCGAGCTGCGCGTCAGCGAGCGTATACGGCGCAAAGTCTGTGTACCCGAGCTCCTGTTGGGAAGGAGCCCCGACGGGCGACGTCGAGCCTCCTAGACTGATGGTGTTGTCGACTTCCGCGCCGGTGGAAAGCTTCGTCTTGTCGCGGATCGTCACTCCGGCCTTCTTGGCGCAGTTGTTTGGCGTATCGGGGGCCCGGTCCATGCCGTTCACCGCCGAGTTGCCCGACAGCTGGACGGTCCCGGCGACCGTAAGAGCACCAGGTAACTTGACGTCGGCGGGGGCGGCCGGGCCTCCGACCCTGTCGTTGGCCCCGCCCGCGTTCACCTGGAGCTGCACCACGCGATGCGCGGCGATATCGGCTTGATTGATCTGCGCGGCACCGGCGGGAACGGCGACGCCACTACGCAGCACGTAACCGTGGGCGATGATCGTGGTGGGCGCGGCGCCCGTAATGGTCACCGAATAGGCGCCGGTCGGCGCGTCCTGGCCCAGCGAGGTCAGCGCAAAGAGCAGTTGGCCGGCTCCATTGCTATAGGCGGCGGGAATCGCGTCCAGATTCGTGAGCTTCGTATTCGCCCCTGCGGTGTCCACCGTCGGGTTCGACAGAGCCCAGATGGCGCGCTCGATCCCCGCCTCGGCGTGGGCCAGTGCTTGCTCGCCGCGCTTGAGATTGGCCGTAATCATCGGTTCCGTGGAGGTCAGGCCGAGGAATCCCAACGTGAGTACGGTGAGGAGGGTCATCACGATGAGCGCGAGCGGCAACGCGATGCCGCGCTGATCCGCGAGAGCCGATCGAAGGCGTCGTCGACCACGCATGGGGTGTCCTCCCTACAGATTTCTCAGCCGTACCGACGTCGTCAGCTCGGCTCTGGCCTCGGCGAGTCCTGTCGCGACGCCGGTGTCGTCGCCGGTCTGGACGGTGATGGTCACCCGGTAGACGTCGGCCGGCGTCCCGACCGGCGCTGCGAGGACGTTGTCGTTGACGTCGCGGTACACGAACAGCGACAGCTGGGGTTGGAGCAGTGAATTCTGGAGTCCGCCGATGACCGGCGCGTCGTTGCGGGTCAGATTGTTGTTCCCGTCGATCGTGTACGTGATGACCCCAGCGTCGGGGTGCGTGAACGTGATCGAGGTCGCCGTCGCGGCCGTGAGCGGAGCCGTCGTTTCCCGGATCTCACGGGCCATGAGCTCGAGGGCCACACGGGCGTTTTGCTGGACGCCCGCCTTGTGCGTGCCGACATAAGACTGGCGAAGGCCCCGCTCGATCACCGTGCCCACGGCGACCAAGACGAGACCGAGCATCCCGCCCGCCACGAGCACATCGACGAGGGTGAACCCCCGCGCGTCGCGCCACCGCTTCATAGTCACGATCTCCGGGCGACGAGCGTGATGACCTGCACGTTCTCTTCGTTCGCCGTGACGAGCCCAGCTCCCGTCAACCCGAAGAAGAACACGGTCACCGTCACCTGACGGAGGGTGTTGGCCGAGGCCGTTCCGATGGCGATTCCACTACAGGACGCGACCGAGCAGTCGGCGATTCTCACCTCGCGGCGAAACCGCGGATAGCTGGCGTTCGTGTTACCCGAAGGCACCACGATCGTGTTGTAGGCTTCGTCGGGCCATTGGGCGACGGCGGCCCCACCGTTGGAGCCCCCGCCACCGAGGGTGTCGACGGCGGCCCCAGCGCCCCCACACGTCGGACACCACTGGGCATTCTTGATCTGCTCGAGACGCTGCTGGGCGAGGAACGTCGCCGTGGTCTTGAGGTTGGACTGCGCGATGCTGCTCGTGCTGAGAGGCATCGTGGCGAGGAGAGCGACGAGGCCAACCATGATGACCCCGAGGGCGATGACCACCTCGACGACCGACATACCGGCCGTGTCGCGGAGGATCGCCGTCATCCCGCACATCCGGCCGCGGGACAGATGCGGACGCGTCCGGCCGGGGAGACGACCACCGACAGGGCCGCTCCTCCCTGGGGATTCGTCACGGTCAGCGTTGCACCAGGAGTGGCCGCGCCAAGATAGTCGAAGACCGGATTCACGTTCGTGGCCACACCCATGTTGTTCGCCAGGCGGAAGAAGCCGTTGGCGCCGCTGCCGGGACCGGTCCACACCGCTCCCACACAGTTCAGGAGTCGGTAGCGGTACTGGTTGTTCACCACTTCGACACAGACCTGCTGGGACTGGGAGATCGCGAGCTGACGACCGTTGTTGAGCCCCGCAGCGAGCTCTTCGGCCCCCGCCCTGAGGGTGGCGGTTCGCCAGTAGCTGATCATCCAGGGGATCGACGTTGCGGTCATGGCTCCCATGATCCCGAGGACCGCGAGCAGCTCGATCACGGAGAACCCTCGACGGCCTAGAACGAGAATGCTGTGAGATACCACGTGAGAATTGTCTCCCCCCAAAGCAGTGCGATGGCAGCCGACATCGCAAGGAATGGGCCAAAGGGGATTGGATCTTTTCGCCGCCGAATCCCGGTGAAGAGCAACGCTAGGGCGACGCATCCGCCGCTAATGACCGCCAGAAACAGCGCGAGGAGTGCCAGCTTGTACCCGAGGAACGCACCCATCATCGCCCCGAGCTTCACGTCGCCGCCTCCCATGCCCCCGCCGCTCACGATGATGACGGCGAGGAGGATGCCGCCGATCGCGAGAATGCCCAGCAGCGAGTCGAGCCACGATGCGCGAGTGCCCAGAAATGAGGTCAGAAAGCCCACCACAATGCCGGGCAGGGTGATGCGATCGGGAATGATCTGATGTTCGAGATCGATGCCGGCGATTGCCACGAGCGCCGCGAGGAACAACCACGCGACGAGCAGATCCGCGATCGAGGTGCTCCGCCATGCCGCCGCCGCGAACAACAGCGCGGTCAGACCTTCGATGGTCGGATAGCGCCAGGAGATGGCCGCACCGCACGCCCGGCAGGAACCACGAAGCGCGAGGAAGCTCAGGACAGGGATGTTGTCGAACCAGCACAATTCGGTGCCGCACGCGGGGCATCGCGAGCGCGGCGTCACCAGGCTCTCGTGACGAGGCACGCGGACGATCACGACGTTCAGGAAGCTGCCGATGATGGCGCCGATGACGGCCGCGACGGGGATGAGGAGTTGGGTGGGCATGGATCGAGAGTGCCGACCAGGGGGCCCCGACTGCGGGCCCACCTGGTCTCATCATGCGGATACGCTTATGGGAAGGTGATACCGGGGTTTGGCATGTCACCACCGGCCGCCGTCTGACCGTTGAGCGTGTACTGCCCCGCGCCGGTGCGCGTGTAGGTATAGGTCCACCCGGCCGGCGGAGTGAAGTTCGCGCCCGGCTGATAGAAGGGCCCGGAAATCACCTGATTCGCGTCCTGCACCTGGTTGCCGAGCGCGGCCAGCGTACCGGTGGCCGCACCGCTCACGGTGTTGCACGCCACGGCGGCGCCGGCGGCGGCGAACGTCAGAAGAGCCCCGGTCGTGATCGCTGGGTTGCTACCTGGCACGTCGCCGCAGGTGGCGCTGAAGGCGACCAGCGCCGAGTGCATGCCGCGGAGGTCGGACTGGGCCTTCGCGATGCGGGCGCGGGCCTGCATGTTGGAGTAGATGGGGATCGCGATCGCCGCCAGGATGCCGATGATCGCGATGACGATCATCAGCTCGATCAGGGTGAAACCGCGCTGGTTACGGATGAGCCGCCGTCTCTTCTGCCAGAACCGCATCATGTCCTGCCCTCCTGTGGGAATTGGGTAGGGGGCCTGGGCCGGCCCCCTACCGTCGCTTTCGCTTATGGGAAGGTGATGCCGGGGTTCGGCATGTCGCCGCCGGCCGCGGTCTGGCCATTGAGCGTGTACTGGCCGACGCCGGTGCGTGTGTACGTATAAGTCCAGCCGGCGGGCGGAGTGAAGTTTCTGCCCGGCTGATAGAACGGCCCGGAGGCCACCTGATTCGCGTCCTGCACCTGGTTGCCGAGCGCGGCCAACGTACCGGTGGCCGCACCGCTCACGGTGTTGCACGCCACGGCGGCGCCGGCGGCGGCGAACGTCAGAACAGCCCCGGTCGTGATCGCTGGGTTGCTGCCCGGCACGTCGCCGCAGGTGGCGCCGAAGGCCACCAGCGCCGAATGCATACCACGAAGGTCAGACTGGGCCTTCGCGATGCGGGCGCGCGCCTGCATGTTGGAGTAGATCGGGATTGCAATCGCCGCGAGGATGCCGATGATCGCGATGACGATCATCAGTTCGATGAGGGTGAACCCGTGCTGGTTACCGATGAGCTGCCGTTTCTTCCGCCAGAACTCCGTCATGGCACTGCCTCCTGAAAGTTGATTTGCACCGCACTGGGCTGGTTCGTCAGCCGCGGCAGTGCTTGGTTGCAGCGCCTATGCCAGACCTGTGAAGCACGTCACGTGCGCTTTTTTGCCGCGTTAGCAGGTTCGACGAGATCCAACTCCTCGCGGGACGGTAATCGTTGACAATCGTCGATGACAAAAAACGTCACTTGGCACGAGGAGCAGGAGCTTCGGCACCGCCCGCCTTCTGGAGCTTGTAGCGGAATTGGCGAAAACTCATCTTGAGGAGTTCGGCGGCACGGGTTTGTACGCCGCCGCTGCGCTCGAGCGCCGCCCTGAGAAGCCGGTGTTCGATGTTCTCCAGCGTGGCCTCCAGGTCGAGGCCTTCGGGCGGAATCTCGAGCGAGGCGTCGCCGACGGGGACGGGCCGACTGAGCTGACTCGGCAACGCATCGACTTCCAGGGTCGGCCCCGTCCCGAGCACGATGGCCCGTTCGATCGAGTTCTGCAATTCGCGAATATTCCCCGGCCAGCGCTGCTGCTCCAGCATGGCCAACGCTTCAGGAGTGATGCCTCGGACGTCTTTGCCGGTTTCGCGCGCCAGCTTCTGGATGAAGTGGTTCACGAGGAGCGGGATGTCGTCTCGCCGCTCGCGAAGTGGTGGCAGATGGATCGGAATCACGTTGAGGCGGTAAAACAAATCCTCGCGCAGGACTCCCTCGGCCACGGCCCCGGCCAGGTCCCGGTTCGAGGCCGCGATCAGCCGCACGTCGACACGCAGGTCGCGGGTGTCGCCCACGCGACGGATGGACCGTTCCTGGATGGCGCGCAACAGCTTCACCTGCACTGAGGGGGGAATCTCGGTGATCTCGTCGAGAAACAAGGTGCCGCCGTCCGCGGCGGCAAAGAGCCCGCGCGTATCGCTCACGGCGCCCGTGAACGAGCCTTTGACGTGGCCGAACAGCTCGGACTCCATCAGCCCCTCGGGAATGGCCCCGCAGTTGACGGAGACGAACGGCCGCACCCCGCGCGGACTCTCCTGGTGGATCGCCTGCGCGACCAGTTCCTTGCCCGTGCCCGTCTCGCCCGTGATCATGACGTTCGATGGACTGTCGGCGATCTTCCGGATGGTCTCGAAGATTTCGAGCATCCGGCGGCTGCGTCCCACGAAATTCGGCAACCCGTGCTCTCGCTGGAGCTGGCGCCGGAGCGCCTGGTTTTCCTCGCGCAGCCGTTGGCGTTCGAGCGCGCTGGCGATCGTGAGCCGGAGCTCATCGAGCTTGAACGGCTTGGTCACGTAGTCGTAGGCGCCGAGCTTCATC
>Ga0193725_1000072_pt1 | contig 34475 bp, 37 predicted proteins | sample H2a2metaG_FD_143058 | JGI IMG/M metagenome (GOLD analysis project Ga0193725, IMG submission 143058) | Soil microbial communities from a riparian zone of the East river system, Colorado, United States - H2a2 | ecosystem: Environmental > Terrestrial > Soil > Riparian zone | place: USA: East River... | reverse complement strand
TGGGTTCGGACAGCGCGCACCGCCTCGGAGATGATCGCGGCGACGGCCTCATCGCCAAGTGTACCGGCGCGCTGACGAGCCCGATCGATGATGGCATCGAGCTCTTCGTCGGACAGGACCTCGATTTCCGTGACGAGCGACTGGACCTTCCCCGCACCCATGGCGTCACACCTCTTCGAAAAGTGATCCGGAAATGGTGGCCCCAACGGGATTCGAACCCGTGTTTCAGCCTTGAGAGGGCCGTGTCCTGGGCCTCTAGACGATGGGGCCGTCTGGTGAACCGAACCGCGACGACGCGTCAGTTGAAAACTGGCTGGGGGAGGAGGATTCGAACCCCCGCTACCAGGGCCAGAACCTGGCGTCCTACCACTAGACGATCCCCCACCGACGCGCTGGCGCCTTCACACGATACGAGAACGCGCGGTCTGACGCAAGAGCGGGAGAGGTTCCGCGCCTACGGGAGACGGGCGACGGCGATCCCGAGCGCGGCCAGATCCTCATCGATCGCCGGCTGGCGCCGGCGATCGACCTGGCGCCGCTCGATCGCCGGGGATGCGGAGTGCTGGCGGCGCTGGCCGTGGCGGCGATCGACCAGCACCTCGACGTTGGGCCGGCTTGCGAAGTGATTCTTGAGGTATTCGTACAGTGGGCGCTCATCGCGCGAGACCATGCACAGGTAGCGCATGTTTTTCGATCCTCAGCGGACGGTGATCTTGAAGGCGCGGCTCGGGCGGAAGCGCGGGACCTTGGTGGACGGGATCTTGATCGTGTTGCCGTTGCGGGGGGCGCGGACGTCGCGGGCGGCGCGGCGGGCGACCACGAAGGAGCCGAAGCCGCTGATGGTCACGCGGCGGCCTTTGCGAAGCGACTCGAAGATGCCGGCGACGAAGGCGGCCATGGCTTTCTCGGCCGAGGCCTTCGAGCCACGCGCCTCCTTGGCCAGGATCGCCACCAGGTCGGCCTTCGTCACCCCTTCTCTCTACGCGCGCGTGGCGGATGCTGTCAATGGGGCTCACGACGCACGGCGTCGAAGCCGAACGCGGCTGTCGCGTCGAGGCGTGAGGAGTTTTACACACGCGCCTGCAAACGTTTCCACCTGGCACCTGCCTTGCTCTCCTGCAATGTCAGACAAGGGGGCACCGTGATGAAGCTGCTCGGATTCCGAGTCCTCCTCATCGAGGACGTCTCGGATATCCGCGACGTGTTCGCGATCCTGCTCCGCTCCGAGGGCGCCGACGTGGTGGCGACCGGGAGTGGGCTGGAGGGCGCCGAACTGGCGCGAAGTCAGCGGTTTGACGTCGTGCTGAGCGACCTCGGACTGCCCGATATCGCCGGCGATGTGCTGGTGCGGCAGATCAGGGCCGCGACCAACGGCTCCACGCGCGTGGTCGTCATCACCGGCTACGGCGAGCCCTATCTCACCCGAGCGCGACAGGCCGGGGCTGACGCCGTCTTTACCAAACCTGTGGAATGGACGCGCATCCTCGACTACATCCGTCGTCCCGATCTCGCCGCCTCCGCCTGAACGGCGCCCGCGCCGGCGGGCGCGCCGTGTACGATAATGGGCGCCTATGTACGTCGATTCTTCAATCGTGTTCCACCAGGTCTGATCCCCGATGCCCTGGCGCGACCTCCAGGAGTTCGTGGCGCACCTGGAAAAGCACGACCGCCTGCGCCGCGTCTCCGTTCCGGTGTCGCGTGATCTCGAGATCACCGAGATCACCGATCGCGTCTCCAAATCGACGGGCTCGGCCAACGCCGCGCTCCTGTTCGAGCGCGTCGACGGCTTCACCACGCCCGTCCTCGTCAACGCCTTCGGCTCTGAAGAACGAATGGCGTGGGCCCTCGGCATCGAGCGCCTCGACGAGCTGGGAGAGCGTCTGGCGAAGCTGCTCGACCTGCGCGTGCCCGGTACCTTCGCCGAGCGCATCCGCAAGCTCGGCTCGCTGATCGACGTGGCCCGCGCGGCCCCGCGCAAGGTCGCGGACGCGCCCTGCCAGGAAGTCGTGGAAACCGCCGACCCGAGCCTGGCCGCGCTGCCGATCCTGAAATGCTGGCCCGGCGACGGCGGACGTTACATCACGCTCCCCGCGGTCTTCACGCGCGATCCGCGCACCGGCGCGCGCAACGTGGGCATGTATCGGCTTCAAGTGTTCGATGACCGCACGCTCGGCATGCACTGGCAGACCCACAAGGGCGGCGCCGAGCACGAGCGATTGGCGGCCGGGCGCATGCCCGTGGCCATCGCGCTCGGCGGCGATCCGGCGATGATCTACGCGGCCTCGGCGCCGCTGCCGCCGGGCGTGGACGAAGTGGTGTTCGCGGGGTGGCTGCGCGGCGCCGGAGTCGACATGATCCGCTGCCGCACGATCGACCTCGAGGTGCCGGCCCAGTCCGAGATCGTGCTCGAGGGCTGGGTGGACCCGGCCGAGCGGCGGGTGGAAGGTCCGTTCGGCGATCACACCGGCTACTACTCGCTGGCCCGCGAGTATCCGGTCTTCCACCTCACCGCCCTGACCCGCCGGGCCCGGCCGATCTACCCGACGACCATCGTGGGCCGCCCGCCCCAGGAGGACTACTGGCTGGGCAAGGCCACTGAACGATTGTTCCTTCCCATCATCCGGCTCATGCTGCCGGAAGTCGTCGACATGAACATGCCGGCCGAGGGCGTGTTCCACAATCTGGTCGTCGTCTCCATCCGCAAGCGCTACCCCGGGCAGGCGCGCAAGGTGATGACCGCGCTGTGGGGCATGGGCCTCATGATGCTCGCCAAGACCATCGTGGTGGTCAGCGAGCACGTGAACGTCCACGACCTGTCGGAAGTCGCGTGGCGGGCCACCGGCAACATCGATCCCCGGCGCGATCTGATGATCCTCGACGGACCCATGGACGACCTCGACCACGCCGCCCTCCGCCACCGCTTCGGCGGCAAGCTCGGCGTCGACGCCACCGAGAAGAGCGCGCTCGACGACGTCGCCCAGCCCTGGCCCGACGAGATCGTCATGACCGACGCGATGCGCGAGCAAGTCACCCGACGCTGGAAGGACTACGGCTTCTGACCAAGCTGCGCCACGTCCTCGACGCGATCAAGTTCGAGCACACGGTCTTCGCGCTCCCCTTCGCCTACATCGCCATGGTCCTGGCCGCGCGCGGCTGGCCGGGCTGGTGGACCCTCGGCTGGGTGACCGCGGCCATGGTCGGCGCGCGCACGTGCGCGATGGCCGCCAACCGGGTGATCGATCGTGTCATCGACGCCAAGAATCCCCGCACCGCCGGCCGTCACCTGCCCCGCCGCGTGCTGCGCGCGGGCGAGCTGGGGGCGCTCGCCGCCGCCGGCGCCGTGCTGATGTTCGCGAGCGCGGCCATGCTGAACCCGCTGTGCCTAGTCATGGCGCCGCTCGCCCTCGTCTTCCTGGTCGGCTACTCGTACACCAAGCGCTTCACCTGGCTGTCGCACTGGGTGCTCGGCTTCACCGACGGCATCGCCGCCGCCGGCGGATGGATCGCGGTCACCGGACGGTTCGAGCCGCCGGCATTAGTGCTGTGGCTCGCGCTCACGGTGTGGATCGCCGGCTTCGATCTCATCTACGCCTGCCAGGACGTGGCGATCGATCGCGCGCAGCGTCTGTACTCCGTGCCCGCGCGCTTCGGCATTCCCACCGCGCTGCGCCTGGCTCAGCTCTGCCACGTGCTCACCGCGCTGTCCCTGGCCGCGCTCGGCGTGATGACCGGACTCGGCGTGATCTACTGGATCGGCTGGCTGGCCATCGTGGCCCTGCTCGCCTACGAGCACTCGCTGGTGCGGCCGCACGATCTCTCGCGCGTCGACATGGCGTTCTTCAACGTCAACGGGTACATCGCGGTGCTGGCCCTGGGCGCGGTGCTCGGCGGGCTCTGGCGGTGACGATGACCACCGAGCGGGCGCAGGCGGTGAGCACGATGTTCACCCGCATCGCGCGCCGCTACGATCTCATGAACTCGCTGATGACGGGCGGGCGTCACCACGCCTGGCGCGGGGCCGCCGCGCGCGAAGCCGTCGCCGCGCCGCCGGGGCCCGTGCTTGACCTCGCCACCGGCACCGCCGATCTGGCCATCGCCGCCCAGCGTCTCGATCCGGCGCGCGTGGTGATCGGCGCCGACTTCTCGCTCGGCATGCTCGCCGAGGGGCGGCGGAAGCTCGACGCGGTCTCGGCGAGGGTGCCTCTCGCGGCCGCCGACGCGCTCGCGCTGCCCTTCGCCGACGGCGCGTTCGCTTCGGTGGTCTCGGCCTTCCTGCTGCGCAACCTCGTCGACCTCGACGCCGGCCTCGCCGAGATGCGACGGGTCACGCGCCGGGGCGGGCGCGTGATCACCCTCGACATCGTCAAGATCGCGCTCCCCCTCTGGGACGCGCTCTTCGGACTCTATTTCCACCGCGTGGTGCCGGCCATCGGCGCTGTCGTGGCCGGCGATCGCCAGGCCTACACGTACCTGCCGGATTCGGTCGACCGCTTTCTCAGCGCGCGCGACCTGGCGACCGCGATGCGCCGCGCCGGTCTCCGCGACGTCGGCTACCGGACGTTCGGCCTGGGGAGCGTCGGCCTGCACGTCGGCGTCGTCTGACCATGCCGCACTTCCTCATCGCCGAGGACCTGCTCGCCGCGATCGGCGTGAGCACGATCGCGGCCGCGCTGCTGGCCCTCCTGGCCCGCCGCATCGGCCAGCCGTTGATCCTCGGCTACATCGTGGGCGGCGTGCTGCTCGGTCCTCAGCTCGGCCTGGGCATCGTCCGAAACCGGGAAGCCATCGATCTCATCGCCGAGATCGGCTTGATCCTGCTGCTCTTCATCGTCGGTCTCGAGATCAACGTGCGCGAGGTCGCGCGGGCCGGGCGCGTGATCATGGTGAGCGGGCTGCTCCAGTTCCCGCTGTGCGTAGCCCTGGCCTGGCCGTTCCTGGGTGGGATCGCCGCCGCCACCGGCGGCCCCCTCGACCGTCTCTACCTCGCGGTGGGCCTGGCCCTGTCGTCCACGCTGATCGTGGTCAAGGTGCTCCACGACAAGTTCGAGCTGTCCACGTTCGGCGGCCGGGTCACTCTCGGCATTCTCGTTTTCCAGGATCTGTGGGCGATCCTGTTCCTGGCGTTCCAGCCCAACCTGAATGCCCTCGGCCCGGGCGCGCTCCTCCGGTCGGCCGCGGCCGGGGTCGGACTGGTGGCCGCGGCGGTGGTGATGTCGCGCCACGTGCTGCCCTCGCTGTTCCGCTTCATCGCCCGGTCGCCCGAGCTGATGCTGGTGGCGTCGATGGCCTGGTGCTTCCTGGTCGCGGGCACGGCGGGTCGGCTGGGGCTCTCCACCGCGATGGGCGCCCTGGTGGCCGGCCTCGTCATCGCCGCGTTCCCCTACTCGACCGAGGTGATCGGCCGCCTGTCCGGCGTGCGTGACTTCTTCATCACGCTCTTCTTCGTGGCGCTCGGGCTCAAGATTCCCATTCCCTCCGTGCGCCTGGTCGCGGTCGCCCTCGCGCTGACGGTGTTCGTGGCGGCGAGCCGGATGATCACGGTGCTGCCGCTCCTGAAGCTCCTCGGACTCGACACGCGAACGAGCGCGGTGGCGGCCATCAACCTGTCGCAGGTCAGCGAGTTCTCGCTGGTCATCGTGGCCATCGGCGCCGGCCTGGGACACTCCAGCCCCGCCGCCGAAGCGCTGGTGCTGTACACGCTGCTGTTCACCGCCGTGCTGTCGACCTACGCGATCACCTTCAACCACGCGCTGGCCAGCGGGCTGGCGCGCGGGCTCGAGCGGATCGGCCTGGCCCGCTGGCGCACTCGACGAGCCTCGCCCGCGCCGGAGCCCGCGCCGCCGGAGCGGCCGTCACACCAGATCTTCCTGCTCGGGGTCGCCCGCGAGGGCATCGCGCTGCTCGAGCAGCTCGATCGCGAGTCCCCCGCGCTCAAGGAATTCGTGGTGGCCATCGACTTCAATCCCCACACGCTCGAGCGGCTGACCGCGTTGGGGTTCGACTGCCACTACGGCGACATCGCCAACCCCGAGACCCTGCGACACGCCGGCCTCGAGCGGGCCGCCGTGGTGGTGTCGAGCGTCTCGGACTGGATGCTGAAGGGGACGTCGAACGCGCGGGTGCTCCGTCAGGCGCGACTGCTGGCGCCCGCCGCCAAGGTGATCGTCTCCGCCGACACCATGGCGGGCGCCGAGCAGCTCTATGCCGACGGCGCCGACTACGTGCTGATGGCGCCGGTCCTGGCCGCCGAGCACCTCTACGAGATCCTGCGCGCCCGCACCCTCGACGCGATCGACGAGGCGCGCCGCCGCCAGGAGCTGGAGATCGGCCTGCGAACGACCCCGCGCTAGGGCTCGCAGCCTGCGTCCGCGCAGGCCGTGTCGCCCGGGTTGTTGGCCGGGAAGGTGAACGGCGCCAGCGAGGCGGCGATCAAGACGTCCGAGATGAACGCGTTGCTGGCCAGCACGCCCGACTTCACCGCGAAGACGAAGAACGTCGAGCCTCCCGTGGGGTCACCGGCCTGGCGCGGATACGTGAGGAAGGCGTTGAGGGTCGCCGAGAAGGGCGCGCCGAGCGGGATGCCGGTGGCGATGGGACGATAGCTGGCGACGTTCGTGATACTGCCGAGCGCGTATCCGCTGGTCGGCGTGATCGTGACGTCGGTGAAGAACACCGCCGTACCGTCGGGCAACAGCAGTCCCACGTAGAAATCGGCCGCTCCCGAGAGCCCCCCCGCATGGTTGAGGCTCACCGACGCCACCAGCGGCTGACCGACCGCGAAGGTGGGCTGGTTCACGGTTGCCGTGATCGTCAAGGGCGAGGCCAGGGCCTGGCGGAAGTTGGCCACGGTGTTCGCGCTTTCGCTGAGCGTCCGCGAGTTGTCGGCCGTGGCGGCGTTGCCGACCGTTCGGCCGTTGAAGGTCTTGTTCGGACTGGAGAAGTACGGAATCCGCGGGCAGTTGAAGCCCGCAACCGCGCACTGGTCGTTGTAGGCCATGATCGTGCGGAACTTGCCGGTCAGGTCCACCCAGCCCTTGCTGTAAATGGCCAGCCCGATGTCGCCGCCGATCACGAAGGCGTCGTGATTGGCGCCCATGTTGTGGCCCAGCTCGTGGGGGAACGAGAGGTTCGAGCTGGCGCAATCGCGCTCGACCACGTTGAACGCGTTGGCGGCGAACGACGCCGAGAGGGACCGCATCACGAAGCCGATCCCGCACGGGGCGGTCGGCCCGTGCTGGACGAGAATGGACACGATATCTGCCCGCGTCACGTCGCGCAGCCAGCGCACGGTGGTGTTGCTCTGCAGCGTGTTCAGCTCGCCGTTGAAATCGCCGGTCTCTGTCAGCGCGAACTCGCCGGTGTAGACGAGGCGAAGGCGCTGGACGAGGTCGTTGTTGCCGTAGGCTGTATTCGACGTGCCTACCGCGAGCGCGGCCTGAGCGCGCATGGCGACGGTTCCACCCGCCGCCATCCGCGCGGCCGCCGTGTAGAGGACCATCACGTCGATCTGCGCCGCGGTGTCACCGGCCGCGTGAGGAGCGTCCGCGTCGAGGCTCTCGGCGCCGACCGGGGCGTCGGCCTCGCTCTCGCGGGGCAGCACGGCCTGATCGATCTCCTCGACCACCGGCGTGCCGTCGGGAGCGTAGCCGATTCGATACGTCGCGGCCGGCGTCCACACCTGACCGACGAGCGCGCCGTCGTAGACGGCCAGCGCCGCGAAGCCGAGATCGACGCCGTCGAGCGTGCCGTTCCACGTCAGGCCGTGTCCGCCGTGCCGGGCCACTTCGGTTACGGTCATCGAGAAGCGAGCGTCGTCGAACAGATTCAGCTCGACCCGATCCCCGGCGCTGAGCGCGGACGAGCCGTCGGAGCGCGTAAGCAAGCCGAGCCGGGCGGCCACGGACCGCTGGCGGACGACCGCGCGCGGCGACGCGCCGGACGACGTGGCCCGGACGGTTGGCGGCGGGTCGAACAGCGCCGGCGGAGACGGCGCCGCCAGCGCCTCCGTCATCGGCAGCATCCACAGCATCAGCACCGCGACCCAGGCCAACCGAACGACTCCGTGCATCATCGCTTTCCTTTCAGTCCCTGGGGAATTTCGAGGCATCGACGTCATTGACCACGTGAACGCCCTCGCCGAGATAACGGATCTCGTACAGCTCGCTGCCGACCCTGATGGTGCCCACCACCACCTCGCCGTCGACGATGAGCGTCACCGTCCCCGGCGACGCGTTCGGCACGCGCCCCTCCCACTGCAGCACGCCCGGGCGCAGCTCGGTGACCCGCTCGCGCCGCGCGATCACGCAGGTGTCGGGAAACAGGTTGAGGGTGAGCTCGTCATGGGGCTGGCGGATGCGGGCGACGTCGATCTCCACCCGTCGCTGGCGTCGCACGGTCGGGCGGGTGCCGGGATCGACGGAGCCGAGACGCGCGGTGTCGGCGAAGATCCCGCCGGCGCACGTGCGCGGGGCGGCGCACGCGGAGGTGGAGAAGACGCTCGTACCCAGGCTCACGACGATCGCCACGCAGGCGATCGTGCGGCGAACCCGCCGCTCGGCTTTCGTGGAGGGAGTCTCCCGCTCAGGACGAACCGCGTCCCGAACGCCGCTCGTCGGCGCGAAGCTTGTACTCGATGGAATCGACGAGCGCGTGCCAGGATGCTTCGATGATGTTCTCGGCGACACCCACGGTGCCCCAGGTCTCGTCGCCGTCGCCCGAGGTGATGAGCACGCGGGTGCGGGCCGCCGTGCCCATCGACTCGTCGAGGATGCGGACCTTGTAGTCGAGGAGCTTCATCTCGGCCAGGCTCGGATAGAACTCCACGAGCGCTTTCCGCAGCGCCTGGTCGAGCGCGTTGACGGGTCCGTTGCCGGACGCCGCGGTGTGCTCGAGCATGCCCTTGACCTTGACGCGCACGGTGGCCTCGGCCACCGGCTCCCCTCGACCGTTCTGCTCCTCCACGATCACCCGGTAGGCCTCGAGCTCGAAGTACGGGCGGTGCCGGCCGAGCGCACGCTCCATCAAGAGCTCGAACGACGCCTCGGCGCCCTCGAACTGGAAACCCTGGTCCTCCAACGCCTTGAGCTGGTCGAGGATGCGCCGCGAGTCCGGCGTCTCCTTGTCCAGATCGATGCCGTACTCGCGGGCCTTGTAGAGCACGTTGGATTTGCCGGACAGCTCGGAGACGAGCACGCGGCGGTGATTGCCCACCGCCTCGGGCGCGATGTGCTCGTACGTCTGGGGATGCTTGAGCACCGCGGAGACGTGCATGCCGCCCTTGTGGGCGAAGGCGGAGTCGCCGACGTAGGGCTGGGCCGACCACGGCTTGCGGTTGGCCAGCTCGGACGTGAACCGGGACAGCTCGCGCAGCTCGCGCAGGTTCGGCTCCGGGATGCAGTCGAGGCCGAGCTTGAGCATCAGGGTCGGGATGATTGACACCAGGTTGGCGTTGCCGCAGCGCTCGCCGAACCCGTTGATGGTCCCCTGCACGTGATCGACGCCCTCCCGCACGGCGGCCAGCGAGTTGGCCACCGCGCACTCCGCGTCGTTGTGGACGTGGATCCCGAGCGGGGCGCGGACGTGGCGCTGCACCTCGCGGACGATCTCGGCGAGGTCACCCGGCAGCGTGCCGCCGTTGGTGTCGCACAGGACCAGCCAGCGGGCGCCCCCCGCGTCGGCCGCGGCCAGCGTGGCCAGCGCGTAGTCGCGGTTGGCCCGGAAGCCGTCGAAGAAGTGCTCGGCGTCGAATAGCACTTCCTCCACTCTCGGTTTCAGCCACGAAATGGTGTCTCCGATCATCGACACGTTCTCGTGCAGCGTGGTCTCCAGCGCGTGGGTCACGTGGAAGTCCCAGGACTTGCCCACGATGGTGGCCACCGGGGCGCCGGCCTCCAGCACGGCCTTCATGTTCGGGTCGGACTCGGCGCTGCCGCCGGCCCGCCGGGTCATGCTGAAGGCGGCGAGCCGGGCGTTCTTGAGCGGCACGTCCTGCATCCGGCGGAAGAACCGTAGGTCCTTGGGATTGGATCCCGGCCACCCGCCCTCGATGTAGTGGACGCCCAGCGCGTCCAGGCGCGTGGCGATGCGCACCTTGTCTTCCATGGAGAAGGACACACCTTCGCCCTGGGTGCCGTCGCGCAGGGTCGTGTCGTAGATCTTGATGTGGCGGCGCATTCAACCGACCTCCAGACGATCCATCATGCGGCAGCCCCGCGCGGGGTGTCAAGAAACGGGGCGACCGCGGCCGGCGCCCGCGCCGGCCGCGATGCGGTCGACGAGGAGGCTGGTGAACGCGTCACCCAGAACCTCGATGATCGGCTTCGCGGCCTTGGCGCCAAGCAGCGCTTCGATGGCCACCGCCACCAGCGCGATCCGTCGGACGAGCGCGCGGATGTCGTCCTTGCGCGCCTCGGGCAACTCTTGCCACGCGCGATCCGCGCGGCGTCTCGAAACGGCCGGCGCGCGCGTGAGTCGAAGGCTCGTCCCGCCCAGGAGCTGCTCGATCGCGGCTTCCCAACCGGCGTCCCCAGCCGCCGTGCCCTCGCGAAGCGCGGGACCGGTACCGAGGACCAGGAAATCGAGCGACACGCCGGTGACCTCGGCAAGGGATCTCAAGATCTCCGTGCCCGGCTGGGCGCCCGACTCGATCCGCGACAGGTGCTCGCGCGTGATGCCCAGGCGCTGGGCGAACTGGAGCTGGCTCTCCGATCCGCGGAGCTGGCGGATACGGGCGCCGATCACAGCCACTTCCGTTCTCGTGATTGATAGATCACTTTTTTGTTGACTCTGTGATCCAGCCATCACATACTATTCGTGAGGGCAAGCATTGCCCCGGACTATGGCACCGGGAAGTCCGCTTGACAAGGCGCAGTCGCAGCCTCGAACGCGGGGGGAAGCCCGACGGGCTCTGTTGCGAGAGCGCGGGGTGTCGCTGAGCGACATCGCGCGCGACCTCGGAAAGAACCTTTCCGTGGTCTCCCGCGTGAACAGCGGTCAGCGGCGGTCGCGCGAGATCGAGGCGGCCATCGCCCAGTCCCTCGGCCTGTCCGTGCGGGAGGCGTTCCCGGAGTGGTACGGCGACCCCCCGCGGCCCGGAGAGCACTGAGCGATGGACGTCCCGCGCATCCTCGTGGTGGACGACGACGACGCGGTTCGCTACGCGGTGTGCCTGGCCCTGAGCGGGCTCGGCTGCGTCACCGAGTCGGTGAGCGGGGCGAGCGAGGCCCTCGAACGGTTCCGGCCCGGCCGCTACCGGGCGGTGGTCACCGACGTCGCGATGCCCGTCATGAACGGCCTCGAGCTGGCGCGACGCCTGCGCGCGCTGGAGCCGGGGCTGCCCATCATGATCTTCTCGGGCGAGGGCTCGCTGGACGCCGTCGACGGCGCCGTGATCACCCCCAAGCCCGACATCGAGGCCCTCACCCGTCTCATCCGGCGCACGCTGGCCCCGCCCTGACCTGGTGTACGCTGAGTCCGGACGTCGCACGTCCGGAGGAGGGCGGGATGAAAGCGCTCGTGCTCGTCGGCATCGTACTCATCGTGCTCGGGATCATCGCGCTCGCCTACCAGGGCATCACCTACACCACCAGCGAGAAGGTCATCGACCTCGGCCCGCTGAAGGCGTCGGTGGAGAAGCAGAAGACGATTCCGCTGCCGCCGATCCTGGGCGGCCTCGCGGTGGCCGCCGGCGTCTTCCTGGTCTGGATGGGCTCCCGCCGCTCCTGAGCGCCCGGCCAGCCCCGCGGCGCTGTGACGGCTAGATCACGCCGTCGGCGCGGAGCTTCTCGATCGCGGCCGGCTTCATGCCCAGCACGGTGCGGAGGATTTCGTCGGTGTGCTGGCCGAGCAGCGGCGGCGGCGTGTCGGCGGCGCCGGGAGTCGCGTGCAGGCGGATCGGCACGCCGAGCACCGTCACGGTCTTCGCGGTGGGATGCGGGAGCGTGACGATCATGTTCCGGGCCTTGAGGTGCTCGCTCTCGCACACCTCGGCCACCGTGTTGATGCGGCCGGCGGGCACGCCGACGGCGTCGAGCCGCTTGAGCCACTCGTCGACGTCGCGGGTCCCGAAGATCTCGTTCAGCAGCGGGATCAGCACCGCGCGCTGCTCGACGCGCTTGGCCTCGGTGTCGAAGCGGCTGTCGGTCACGAGGTCGGGTCGCTCGAGGGCGGCGCAGCACTGCCTCCAGAGCCCGTTGTTGGCCACGCCGAGCGTGAGATAGGCGTCGGCCGCCTTGAACACCTCGTAGGGCACGATCGACGGATGCGCGTTGCCGCGGCGGCCGGGCTTCTGGCCGGTGGCGAAGTAGAGCCCCGCCTGGTAGGTCAGCAGCGACGCCATCACGTCGAGCATGGAGATCTCGACCTTCTGGCCCCGCTTGGTGCGACCGCGGGCCAGCAGCGCGAGCACGATGCCGTGGGCCGCCGCCATGCCCGAGACGAGATCGGCCACCGAGGTGCCGACCTTCACCGGCGGACCGTCGGCGAATCCCGTGATGTCCATGAGCCCGGCCTCGCCCTGGACGATCAGGTCGTAGCCGCCGCGTCCGGCCTGCGGGCCCGATTCGCCGAACCCCGAGATCGCGCAGTAGATCAGGCGCGGGTTCGCGCGGCGCAGGGTCGCGTAGCCGACCCCGAGCTTCTCCATCGTCCCCGTGCGGAAGTTCTCGAGCAGCACGTCGCTCTTGGCGGCCAGGCGCTTGAGGATGGTCACGCCCGCCGGCGCCTTGAGGTTGAGGGTGAGGCTCTTCTTGGCGCGGTTCACCGACATGAAGTAGCTCGCCTCGCCCCCGACGAACGGCGGCCACTTACGGGTGTCGTCGCCCTTGCCCGTCTCCTCGACCTTGATGACGGTCGCCCCCATGTCGCCGAGCATCATCGAGGCGAAGGGGCCGGCCAGCACGCGCGTGAGATCGAGCACGCGCACGCCGGCAAGCGGCTTGTTGGAGCGTTTGGCCGGTCTAGCCACTGGACGTTCCTTTCCACATACGCTTCACGACGCTGCGGGTCATCGCGTTGACCCGGTCGCCGGCGCGGCCGGCCCGGCGCCAGAAGAGGCGAGCGCGGTCGAGCGCGCCGAGGTGGGAAAAATAGTAGACGTCGTCGATGGCCTCGATGGCCACCGTGGCGCCGACCTTGAGCCCGCGGGTCTGCGAGCCGTGACAGAAGAACCGGGCGCCGCCTTCCAGCTCGACCAGCGCCAGGTTGAGCGGCGACTTGAAGCCCTCCGGCGGAGAGTGGAGCGTGGTGAACGACACGACTTCACCGACGCCGGGCAGGCGCGCCGGGACCATCCGCACGGGATGGCGCGGACAGTACGTCGCGGGCGGCGCCACGATCTCGTCGCAGCGCGGACAGCGCGAGGCGGCGATGGTCTCGATCACGCGCTCTCCAGCAGCGTGACCCAGTTGTTGGTGGCGAGCCCCCCGATCGAGTGGGCGAGGGCCACCCGTCCGCCGAGCTGGCGGCCTTCGGCCTGGCCGCTGAGCTGCCACACGCACTCCACGATCTGCGCGATGCCGGTGGCGGCCAGCGGGTGCCCGCGGGCCTTGAGTCCGCCGGACGGATTGATCGGCAGCCGTCCGTCGAGCGCGGTCTCGCCGTCGAGCGTGATGTGCCCGGCCTTGCCCGGCGGCACCAGCCCGATGTCCTCCAGCGCGATCAGCTCGAACGACGCGAACGCGTCGTGCAGCTCGGCGAAGTCGACGCGCTCGGGCCCGAAGCCGGCCATGGCGAACGCGGCCTGGGCCGCCGCCTGGGTCGCGCGGAAGCTCACGAGGTCGTGACGGTGGCGGACGGCCAGGGTGTCGGTGCCGTGGCCGATCCCGGCCACGCGCACGCCCGTGCGCTCTGCAGTCAGCACGAGGGCGGCGGCGCCGTCGGAGATCGGGCAGCAGTGCAGCAGGCGCAGCGGGTCGGCGACCATCCGGCTGTTCAGCACCTCGTCGAGCGTGACCGGATCGCGGAAGTGCGCATAGGGGTTGCGCGCGCCGTGGGCGTGGTTCTTCACCGCCACCTGGGCCATCTCGCGCAGGGTCATTCCCTGACGGGCGATCAGCGCGCGGGTGATGAGGCCGGCCAGGGCCGGCATGGTCGCCCCGTACGAGCGCTCGTAGGCATCGATGGATCGCCCGATCAGCTCGGAGACTTTCGGCGTCGGCAGGTGCGTCATCTTCTCGCCGCCGACCACCAGCACCGACCGGCGGTGTCCCGCCGCGATCTGCACGAAGCCCGCGTAGACGGCCGCGGCGCCCGACGAGGTGGCGGTCTCGACCCGGAGCGTGGGGACCTCGGACAGGCCGAGGTAGCTAGCCACGCTGGAGGCGAAGTTCCCGTCGCCCACGAACTCCTCGGGATTCATGGTCGCGACCACCATCGCGTCGGGCTGCTCCAGCCCGGCCGCGCCGAGCGCGGTCAGCGCCGCCTCGGCCATGAGGTCCTGGAGCAGCTCGCTCCGCCGCCCGATCCGCGTCATCCCCACACCCGCGATCCACACGTCGTTCATACGCGGCCCCCACTTTGCCGGGACACCACGCAAAAATCAAACGCCACGCGTCAAACGCGCTTTGCATCCCCATGGCGCCTCGTCAGGCCCGGCGAAACGGCCCGGCAACGCCGAGCTTGCGCAAGCCTTTGCCCTGACCACCTGACACCCGAAATCCGTAAGTTTTTGAGCCAATCGAATGGCCCTGGCATCGCGTTTGGTCCCGGCGTTTGAATCGCAATGTGCGTCCCTGGGGCGGCTCAAGCCGAAAGCGAAAGAATCCCATACCAACATTGGGTGGGACTGATCGGCGTCCAGCCGATCGGTACTTGAATTCTCGACCAAGTAGGAGCATTACTGTCCGTCAGACAACCGATGATTACCTATCATCAGCTTCGCACGTTCCTCATGATCGTCCGCACCGGAAGCCTCACGAAAGCGGCACGGGAACTCAACGCCACGCAGCCGACGGTGAGCCTGCAGCTTCAGGCGCTACAAAAGCTCTTGCGGACGACCCTGCTCAATCGTGACGGCCGCGGCTTGCGGTTGACTCCGGCTGGCGAAAAATTGTGCCGCTACGCCGAAGATGTCGTGGGAGGACTCCGTACTCTACAGGAGGACATCGAGGTCCTCGCAGGGAGCGTCGCCGGCCCACTCGCCGTGGGTTTGACGTTCCTGATGAACCGCTATGTGCTTCCGCCCTCGCTCTTTCGATTTCGCGAGCAATTCCCCGAGGTGAACATCCAGCTGCACGTCGAGTTCCCCGAGCCGCTGTTCCGCGGCCTCTTTGCCAACACCCTCGACGTCGCTTGTTACCTCAACGTTCGCACACCGGCCGGACTCACGGTCGAGCCGGTCGGCTTCGAAGAACTGCTGATTGTCGCCTCACCGGCGCACCCTCTCGCCCGCCGACGGCGAGTGCCCCCTGGGGAACTCAGCGAGCACCCGTTCATCGCCCCCGTCCAAACACCGCTCCGCGAGATGATGGACGCCAAACTTCGTACAGTGGGGGTCACCCCACGCGTCGCCGCCGAGGCGATGCACCATGACGCGGTCAAGAAGGTCGTGGAGCGAAACGTCGGCTATGCGGCGCTGATCCGCACCTCGGTGTCCGAGGAGTTGGCGAGTGGACGGCTCGTCGCTCGCCGCCTCGACGCGCCTCCCATTCTCAGCGAGATCGTCGTGGCCTATCGGTCCCGGGGCGCCGTCTCGCCGCTCGTGCAGGAATTCGTCCGATTCGTTCGTGCCGACCTCGCCCGCGACCGCCGCGAGTCAGCCCTGCACTCGCGGCGCCGGCCACCCCGCCCACGCGTCTGACGCCCGGGGCGCAACGCCGCTCCGCTAACGAGGAAGGAACTCGTGCGTCACGAGCTGGTCGTACGGAATCACCGTCTTGAGGGCGCCTACTTTCCGAAGAAACTCCTGGGTCAGCGTCACGGCGCGCTCGGTGACCCGGCCGTCACGGGGGATTCCCAATCGAGTCTTCTGTAGGCCGAGCAGGATGGCCGCATCGTCGTGGCGGCCGAGGGCAGACTTCATGAATGGCAGGCCCTGTTCGAGGGGATGATCGAGGAGCCAGGCATTCGATTTCATCAGCGCGCCAACGACCTTGCGGATCAGCGCCGGCTGCCGCTTGATCGTGTCGGATGTGGTCACGAGCACGTCCATCATGAACTCGGCGAAGTCGGGATCCTCCCCGGCCGCGTTGTCGACCACCATGACGCCGAAGCCCCGGCTCACGGCGGTTTCCGGCGCGGGTGAGGCGCTCGCGAAGGCATCGATGCGGCGCTGCTCGAGCGCGGCCAGCCGCGCGGGCTCGCTGCCGAGGCCCACGATATCGGCGTCCTTCTGGGGCTCCAGGCCGGCCTTGAGCAGGTAATAGACGAAGACCTGATGAGAGATCGAGCCCGGTGTGCTCGCGGCCAACTTGAGCCCCTTCAACGCCCTGATCTTTTCAGCGAGCGGGCTTCCTTCAGTGATGCCTTTCTGTTTGGCCGCCTCCCTGTGCATGACGATGTTGATGGAGTTCCGTGTGAGCACGCTCATGACAGCCTGGACCCTCTGGCCTCTCTCCTGAGCCATCAACCGATACGTGCCGGGGATCAGCGCGAATACGGCGTCGCCAGCGATCACCGCCTGGAGACTCGCCGGGCCGGGAATGACCACGATCTCCACCTCCAATCCCACCTCGGTGAAGTGGCCGGCTTCCCGAGCGTGGTAGAGGGGCGCGAAGGTCGTGGCGGCGATCGGCACGGAGATCTTGATGCGTTCACTTCCCCAGGACGGCGCCGCGAGCGCGGCGAAGATCGCGAGCACGATCGCGAGGCGCCACGCGCGGCGGATCACGAGACGGCTCCGCACGCCCGCATCGGACTCTCCCACGCCGACACCAGCGCCTCCGCGGTCGAGACCACCCCGAAATTCGCCTCGACGTTGGCGAGTGCCGAACGATGCACCTGATCGTTTCGGGCGGCCGTACAGTCTCCGAGAATTACGACGTAGTAGTCACGCATGTAGGCGTCACGCGCGGCCGTCTCCACGCAGACGTTCGTCGCCACTCCGGCCAGCACCAGGGTCCGGATCGCCCGGCTCCTCAGCAGGAGGTCGAGATCGGTTCCGTGAAAGGCGCTGTATCGACGCTTGACGATCACCGGCTCGGCGGGTTTGGGGTGGACCACGAAGAACTCGGCGCCCCACGTCCCGCTCGGGCACACGGGGAACACGCGGCCAAAGCGACGTAGATGGCGTTCGCGCTGGACGCTCGACTGGTACTCGGCGTCATAGCCGGCGGCGACGAAGATGACCGGCACCGCGGCGACTCGCGCGTTCGAGAGAAAGCGTTCGAGCCGCGGGATCATCTCGCCAATGCCGGCGAGTTCCGCCCCGGTCCGGTCGTAGTACCCGCCGGGAGCACAAAAGTCGTTCTGCACATCGATGACGAGAACAGCGGTATGCCCCGGATCGACCTTCTGCCGCAGCGTCAGTAACATGTCGTCGGGGAGCTTCACGGCGGGCGACAAGGTCATTTCGTCACCACCTGTTGTGATCGATTCCGAAAGAGAGGAGCACCGTGCCATGCGCTTGAATCACTGTCAAGAAGCGCCGGCGCCTCGGATGGTCCAGAGACGCCCCGCAAAGAGGCGATTCAGGGTAGGCGAAGGCTCCGAAGGCGTGGTCTCCCGGCGTCGCCGATCCTCTCGCTGGCCCGGAGTCAGCTCACCGGTTCCGTGACGGATCTCGCGGCGATTGCCGCGCCACATTCAACCGGCAGCGAAGGGCGACGGGGTGGTGCGGTGATTCCGCGCCGTTACATTCGCGCGACGCCTCTGCGGGGCGGCGGGGGTGGGGCGGTGACGCCGAGCTCGCGGATCAGGCGGAGGAGGTATGTGCGCTGGAGACCGAGGGCGCGGGCGGCGTGGGTGCGATTGCCTTGCGCGCGGAGCAGCGAGGCCTCGATGAGCCGGCGTTTGAAGTCGCAGACGGCGCCGTGAAAGCTGATCGCGCAGGCCTCGTCGGAGGCCACCACCAGCAGCAGCGACTCGGACACCATGCGTGGGAATGAGTGGCAACGCCTATGCCGAACGTGAGATGCACGATGCCGGGGATTCGGTGGGCGGTCACGACGGAGGTGCCCTGAACGAGCGGCGGGTTGCCATGCAGAGTGGGCAGACCGAAGAGCTTCGAGGAGCGTCACGCCGTCGCCGGGACAAGCGTCGTGGGGTTTCAGAGGTTCCGTCGAACGTCCCGGCCGTGCCGGGATGCGTGAAGCGTCCGGGGGGTTTGGGGGGCCCGTGGCTAGGCCCCCCAATCAAATAATCGCGCTAGGACTTGGTGGCCGGCGTGACGCCGGGATTGTCCTTGAAGAATTGCTTGTTCAGCTCGGTGAAGTTCTTCCACTGGTCGGGGACTTCGTCTTCCGCGAAGATCGCCTTCACGGGGCACACCGGCTCGCAGGCGCCGCAATCGATGCACTCGTCGGGATGGATGTACAGCATGTCCTTCCCCTCGTAGATGCAGTCGACGGGACACACCTCGACACACGCCTTGTCCTTGACGTTGATGCACGGCTCAGCGATCACATACGGCATTGAAACCCCCCATATCCGGCGCGTGAAATTGTCGTGGAAACTCCGGTCAGACCACCCATTCTTGTAACCGACGCCCTCCGGCGTGTCAAGAACTTCGCCCGTGGACTCACTGAGTTCGGAGCCGAGGATCGAGGGCGTCGCGCAGCGAGTCGCCGAAGAGGTTGAAGGCGAAGACCGCGAGGCTGATCGCCAGGCCCGGAAAGATCGCCATCCACGGCGCGGACTCCGCGAATTGAACGGCGGCCCCCCGCAGCATCAGCCCCCAGGCGGCGATCGGCTCCTGGACGCCGAGGCCGAGGAACGACAGCGACGCTTCGGCCAGGATGGCCTGGCCGAGGAACGCGGTGGCCATGATCAGGTACGGCGCCATCACGTTGGGCAGCATGTGGCGCAGGATGATCCGCGCGTGACCGAAGCCGGCGGCACGCGCGGCGTCCACGTACGGCATCTCCCGGACGCTGAGCGCGCTCGAGCGGATCACCAGCGCGGCCCGCGGGATCATCGGGATCGTGATCGCGGTGATGAGGTTCGGCAGGTTGTTCCCGAGGATCGCGACCATGGCCAGGGCCAGGATGATGAGCGGGAACGAGATGAAGACGTCCATGATCCGCTGGATGAAGAGGTCGATGCGGCCGCCGAAGTACGCGCTGGCCACGCCCAGGATGGCCCCGGCGGTGGCACCGAAGAACGCGGCGCCGAACCCGACGATGAGCGCGGTGCGCGAGCCGAAGATCAGGCGCGACAGCACGTCGCGCCCGAAGGCGTCGGTCCCCAGCCAGTGCTCCGCGGACGGCGGGCCCAGCATCGCCCCGAAATCGACGGTCAGTGGATCATAGGGGGCGATGGCGTTCGCGCCGACGGCCACCACGAGCATCACCAGCACGATCAGCGCGCCCGCCGCGCCCAGCGGCCGGCGGCGCGTGAAGTCCAGCACGGCCGTCGCCCACTGGCGGCGACGGCTGGTCAGCGGCAGGTCGGCGTCGTCGATCGGTCGGGTGATGGCCATGGTCAGCGGTAGCGGATCCGCGGATCGAGCCAGGCGTACATGACGTCCATGAAGAAGTTGACGATGATGAACGCCGAGGCCGTCAGCATCACCAGGGCCTGGGTGAGCGTGTAATCGCGCCGGGCCACCGACTCCACGAAGAGCATGCCGAGGCCGTTGAGGTTGAAGACCTGCTCGGTGACGACCAGCCCGCCCAGCAGGAACGCGAATTCGATCCCGATCACCGTCACCACCGGCAGCATCGCGTTCTTGAGGGCGTGACGCACCAGGATCAGCTTCATCCACAGGCCCTTGGCGCGGGCCGTCCGGATGTAGTCCTCCCGAAGCACCTCGAGCATGGCCGAGCGGGTCATGCGGGTGGCCACCGCCGAGTACCGATAGCCGACGGCCAGGGCGGGCCAGATGAGCTGCAGCATGTTCTGCCAGGGATTAACCCAGAACGGCGTGTACACCATCGGGGGCAGCCACCGGAAGACGATCAGGAAGCCGAGGATGATGACAATGCCCAGCCAGAACGAGGGCATGGCGAGCCCGGCGATGGAGAACACGCGCACCGCGTAGTCGACCCACGTATCCTGCTTGAGCGCCGCGATCACTCCGAGCGGAATGGCCAGCACGGTGGCCACGATCGTGGCCATCAGGGCCACCTGCAGCGACAGCGCGAACCGCAGCTTGATCTCCTCCAGGATCGGCGCCCCCGTCCACATCGAGCGGCCGAAGTCGAAGCGCGCGAGATCGAAGAGCCACGTCGCGAACTGCCGCCACAGCGGCTGGTCGAGGCCGAACTTCGCGCGCTCCTCGGCGATCATCTGCGCGGTCACGAACGCCCCGCCCGAGCCCATCAGCCGCGCCTCGACGATGTCACCGGGCACGATGCGCAGCAGCAGGAACGCGATGATCGCCACCCCGACCAGCGTGGGGAACATCAGGAAGAACCGCTTGATGACGTATTTCCACATGGTGGCGGCGGGGCACGAGCGCAGAGGAAGCGCCCGTGCCCCGCACGGTCTCGTCTACTCCGTCAGCCAGACCACGTCGAGGGTGTTGTTCAGGTAGTGGCTCGGCGTGACCTGCCAGCCCTTGACCTTCGCCGAGTGCGGGATGATGCGGTGCCACTGCAAGGTCATGAGGTAGTGGGCTTCCTCGTCGAGGAGCCGCTTCTCGAACGTGCGGATGAGCCGCTTGCGCTCTTCGACGTCCTGCGTGCGCCCCTGCTTGGTGTAGAGGTCGTCGAGCGTCCGGTCGGTGTAGCGGCTGTAGTTGGACGGGTTCTTGTCCGTCGACACGAACTTGTAGAGGTCCAGGTCGGGCTCCACGATGTAGCCGCACTGGAAGTCCATGGCGACGTCGAAGTTGCCGGGCCGGAGCACCTGATCGTAGTAGGCCGCCGACTCCACGACCTCGTGCTTGACGTTGAGGCCGATCTGACGCCACTGATCGATCATCCAGATGGCCAGCGGCTCGTAAGGCATGGGGACGCCCCGGTTCTTGAACGTGAACGCGAAGCCGTCGGGCACGCCCGCCTCGCGCAGGAGCTTCTTGGCCTCCGCGCGCGCGGCCGCGATGTCCTTGCCGTAGCCGGCCAACTTGGCCAGCTCGTCGGGCGGGGTCGCGTACGGCGTGCCCGGCACCTGCACGCCCGCCACTTCCTTGACGATCGCGATCTGGGAGAGCGCCTTGGATCCGGCGTAGCGATCCAGGGCCAGGCTGAGGGCCCGGCGCACGCGCTTGTCGTCGTAGGGCTTCTTGTCGTGGTTGATGGCGACCATCAGGATGCAGTCCCACGGGCTCTCCTGCACGCGGATCTTGTCGCCGAGCGCTCCCTTGAGGGTGTCACGCTCCTTGGGGCTGAAGCCGCGGAACTGGATGTGCGCGCGCTCACCGCGGATCAGCGAGACCTGGGCGGCCGAATCGCGGACGAACACGGCCCGGAAGCTGTCGAGATAGGGCTTGCCCTTGTCCCAGTAGTTGGGATTCTTCTTGCCCACCACGTGCGAGCCCTTGACGTGCTCGACGAACGTGAACGGTCCGGTGCCCATGATGTTCTTCTCGTACCAGTGCATGTCCTTGGCGAGCATGTCGGCCTTGTAGATGAAGTTCCAGGGCGAGGCCACCGACAGCAGGAACGAGCTCTGCGGGAACTTGAGACGGAACCGCACGGTGGTCGGATCCGGTGCCTCCACCGCCTCGACGTTCTGGTACTGGCCCTTGCGGTCCGAGGCGACCCCCGCCGCCGGGAAGATGATCTTGTCGTACGAGGCCTTGACGTCCTTCGAGGTCATCTCGCTGCCGTCGTGGAACTTCACGCCGCGCAGCAGCTTGAACGTATAGGTTCGGCCGTCGCTGGAGACCGTCCAGCTCTCGGCCAGGCTCGGCGCCGGCTTGGTCCCGGTCGGGTCGTTGGGATCCACCCGGATCAGCGTGTTGTAGAAGGGCGCGAAGGGATGGATGAGGCCGAACGTCTCTTCGCGATGCCCGTCGTAGCTCGGTGGTTCGGACGGCACCGGGAAGACCAGTTCTCCCCCGGATCGGGGCTTGTCCTGAGCGGTCGCCGGCACCGCCATCAGGGCGGCCAACAGGAGGGCTACCAGCGCTGTGACAGATCGCATCAGCCACCTCCGTGGTGTGAGCGCAAGTTTGGAAGAAACAAGGAATTCTACCAGGATATCAAGCCAGGGTGCAGGCGGCCCAGTGGCCCGGCGCGACCTCGCGGAGCTCGGGGACCTCGAGCGGGCAGCGATCCACCGCGATCGGACAGCGCGGATGGAACACGCACCCCGACGGCGGGTTGAGCGGGCTCGGCACCTCGCCGCCCAGCACCACGCGCTCGCGCTGGGCCTCCAGATCCGGGTCCGGGATCGGCACGGCGGCGAGCAGCGCCTTCGTGTAGGGATGCCGCGGGTCTTCGTACAGCGCGAGGCGGTCGGCGATCTCCACGATCTTTCCGAGATACATGACCGCGATCCGGTCGGAGAGGTGCCGGACGACGGCCAGATCGTGGGCGATGAACAGGTACGAGAGCCCCAGCTCGCGCTGGAGGTCTTCCAGGAGGTTGATGATCTGGGCCTGGATCGACACGTCCAGCGCGGAGACCGGCTCGTCGCACACGATGAGGCTCGGCTCCATGGCCAGCGCCCGCGCGATGCCGACGCGCTGGCGCTGACCGCCGCTCAGCTCGTGCGGATAGCGCGCGGCGTGCTGGCGGAGGAGGCCGACCCGTTCGAGCAGCTCGTGCACGCGGGTGGCGCGCGCCGCCCGCTCGCGCACGATGCCGTGCACCCAGATCGGCTCGGCGATGATCTGGCCGATGGTCATTCTTGGATTCAGAGAGCTATAGGGGTCCTGGAAGATCACCTGCATGCGCCGGCGCATGTCCCGCAGGCCGGCCTGGTCGAGCGTGGCCAGGTCGCGTCCCTCGAACAGCACCTGGCCGCTGGTCGGGCGATCGAGCTGGAGGATCGCGCGACCGGTCGTGGTCTTGCCGCATCCCGATTCGCCGACGAGGCCGAGCGTCTGCCCGTACGGGATCGCGAAGCTCACGTCGTCGACCGCGCGCACGATACCCTGCCCCTTGCCGAGCATGCCGCCGCCGACCGCGAAGTGCTTGACGAGATGTTTGACTTCCAGGATGGGGGGACCCTCGGGGTCCCCCCATACCCCCCCGTCGCGTGGCGCGCGATCGATTGGCTTGGACCCGCGTGTCGGCCCTGGCCCGCGATCGATTGGCTTGGACCCGCGTGTCGGCCGATCGCCGGGATCTGAGCCGCGTATGGAGGCGGTCCCCTGAGAGCTCGTCCGGCGCGTGTCCTCAGGCATGCTGGGGCTCGCGCACCCGGAAGACGCGCTCGGCTTCCCAGCACGCGGTCACGTGGCCGGCATCACCGATGGGGGTGAGTGGGGGCGCTTCCACACCACAGCGCTCGACGCGGAACGCGCAGCGCGGCCCGAAGGCGCAGCCCTGGGGCAGCCGCGTGAGGTCCGGTGGTTGTCCCTCGATCGGATCCAGACGCTGGCGCCGCGGCACGTCCAGCCGCGGGACCGACTTGAGCAGGCCCAGCGTGTAGGGATGGCGGGGGTTGGCGTACAGCTCGCGCGCGGTCCCCCGCTCGACGATGCGTCCGGCGTACATCACGTTCACGCGGTCGGCGTAGCGCGCGACCACCCCGAGGTTGTGGGTGATCAGCAGCATGGCGGCGCCGAGCCGCCGCGAGAGGTCCTTGAGCAGCTCGAGGATCTGGGCCTGGATGGTGACGTCGAGCGCGGTGGTCGGCTCGTCGGCCAGGATCAGCGGCGGGTTGCAGCCCAGCGCCATCGCGATCATCATCCGCTGGCGCATGCCGCCGCTGAACTGATGCGGGTACTGCGGCAGCCGCCGCTCGGGATCGGGGATGCCGACCATCGCGAGCAGCTCGGCGGCCCTTCCCCGCGCCGCTCCCGGGTCCATGCCCAGGTGGATCTCCAGGCCTTCCGTGAGCTGGCGGCCGACGGTCAGCACCGGGTTCAGCGACGTCATGGGCTCCTGGAAGATCATCGCGATCTCCCGCCCGCGGACCCGGCGCATCTCTTCTTCCGACAGCGTGAGCAGGTCGCGTCCCTTGAAGAGGATGCGCCCACCCACGATGCGGCCGGCCGGCGCCGACACCAGCCGCATGACCGAGAGCGCGCTCACGCTCTTGCCGCACCCGGATTCCCCCACGAGCGCGACGGTCTCCCCTTCCTGGACGTCCCACGACACCCCGTCGACCGCACGGACGACTCCCCCGCTGGTCGAGAACTGGGTCTGGAGTGAGTGCACTTCCAGGAGCGTGGCCACGACGGCGCAGTGTAACACGCCTCTCCGCACCGGCGTGGCATCGGGACCGTCCATCCGTTATCCTTGGACCGTCATGATTCGCGTGGTGATGTTCGACCTCGGTCTGACCCTTATCGACGACCATGGCCGGCCGTTCCCCCACGTCAAGGAGAGCCTGGCCTCCATCCAGGGCTTCGTCGGCGGCGGCAAGCCCGTGCAGAGCTGTCTGGTGTCGGACTTCAAGATGCCGGCTCCGCCACCCACGCCGGCGAAGATCAAGGCGCTGTTCGAGGAGTATTTGCAGGTATTCCTCGAACCCACCGGGCTGCGCTCGTTCTTCGAGCCGGTGCAGAAACGCATCACCCTCTCGACCCACGCGGGCGCGGTCAAACCGGACAGGCACGTCTTCACGAAAGCGCTGGAGCGGCTGGGGACCACGGCCACGCTGGATCAATGCCTGTTCATCACCGAGAAGGGCACTCACGTCGACGTCGCGCGCAACGAGCACGGAATGCAGACGCTCCTCTTTCGCGAGCCCGGCGCGAACCGATTCGATTTCGACGACTGGTCCCAGGCCCCGCTGCTCGTCGCCCACCTGATCGAGCCCGGGGAAAACGGCGAGGCCGCGGTGAAGACCTATCTGTCGGGGGTTCGTGGCCTCGACGACGTGTCCGTCGAGCCCACGGCGGACGGGTTCACGATGCACGGCCGGGTGTGGCGTCCGATCTCCGGTCCCGGCCTCGGCGAGCTCGAGGGTGTGCACGTGAGCTTCCCCGTGGAGGGACACTTCACCCGCGGACCACGTGGGGCGGTCGAGGATCTCCGGGTCGGCGAGCCGTCGACCGAACAGCTGGCGGAAGCGGCCTCCTTCGTCAGGAGCCTCGTCCGCAACAAGCAGATCGGACCGGCCTCGGGCCGCGGCGTTTCCCGCCCCACTCACGAAGTGGCGGTGGACGAGCAGGGGCGGCGGCGCCTGGTCCGCAAGCGCTTCACCGCCCTGTGACCGTGGGCGCCCGGCAGAGCCGGGCCGCCCGTGTCTGCTCCGCGTTCACGCGCAGGTGAATCGCAGCCGCCGCAGCACCCGCTTGCCGCCCTCGGTCTTGATTTCGTGCGTCGGGGTCCCGACGGACGTCGCGGAGACGAGACCCTTGGCCCTCGCCGTGGCCCTCGCCGTGGCCTTCGCCGTCGCTTTCCCACCGATCTGGAGCTGGTCGTGAGTCAGGAGCGACTTGACGAATGACTGGACCTCGTCCTCGGTGTTCGTGGCGTCTTGGATGCCTCCGAGGACCACCGCGCGCTTCCCGGAGGCGCCGACCATGACCGGCACCTGGATGGAAGCGACCGCGCCCTTCAGTCGCTTGTCGACGGCCCCGAGCGGCACCTCGTGCCGGTGAGCCGCCTCGACGACGTTGTGGCCGAACAGGTTCTTTTTGGAGAGGATGAGCTTGGCCCCCCGCTTGTCACCCAGACGGCGGAGCAGATCCCTCCGCGTCGACGGGGCCAGGGCGGCCGCGCGCCCGCGCGGCGCCGCGCCGGCCAGGGCGACGGACGGGGCGACCATGGCGTTGGTGCCGAGAAGGATCCCGTGGGCCTGGAACGCGGCGCGGATCTGGTCCCGGTTCGCGGCAGCGTTCATCTGTTCGTCGGCCAGCACCATCGATCGTCCGACCGACTGGAGAAAGCGCGCCGTGACCGGGGCCAGCTTGGTGCCCTCGATCAGGATGTGACCCGCGGTCTGGGCGGCGGTGAGCAGGCTCGCCTCGGTGTGCGTCGCCGCGGCCTCGAAGATGTTGGCGATCACGTCGTAGAACGCGCCGCTGAAGAGCATGCCGAAGCTGTGCACTTCGTTGATGAGCTCGCCGGGGCCGCCGTTGTCCGGCAGCGTCTCGGGAATCTGAAACTGCAGCGTGTTGAACGCGTGTCGGGGCTCGGCGGCGTTGTGGGTGGGCTGGATCCTCTTGATGCCGTCGGACAGATCCTCCGCCGTCGATTCCAGGAAGTTGCGCTTCCTGAGGTTCGCGGTCACGGTCAGGAGCTTCTGGCGCGTTTCCTTGTCGTTCAAGGAGGCGAGCAGGGCCAGACAGTCGCCGAACGCCTCGTGAAACGCGCCGGCCTCGAGGAGCGGGGTGTCCCAGAGGTCGGGCCGGATGCTGTCGAGCAAGCCGTGCCCCACCTCGTGCGCCACCACGTCGGTGCTGGCGCCGGAGAAGAAGGTCTTGGTGCCGATGGGGGCGTGGAAGAACGAAAAACTGTCCCGGTCGTAGAAGGCGTTCAGATCCACGCCGGTGTCCTGCTGCAGCGGCAGTTTCTTGCGGTTGCCCTGCCAGCGCTTGTGCGGCCCGTCGGAGGCCTCCCAGGCTTGCAGGGCGGACAGACCCGCCTCGCGGCATTGCCAGAACAGGAACTGCGGCGTTCCCGGATTGAAGGTCCCTTCGGGGGCGACCCCCGTGAAGGTGAATCCGGACTTGGTCGATGGGCGGTTGGCCCGCTTGGGCTGAGCGCGCAGGGCGGGAGCGGTCGGGCCGGCCTGGGGATCGTTCGGGATGAAATTGATCGACATGGATCCTCCCTAAAGGTTTTTACATCCAACGGTCCCCTATATAGTCACCTAAAGATTTCTCCTTTGTCAACCGGCTGGCGACGCCACGCGATCAGACGTCGTTACAGCGAGCCGCCGCGAGGTGGGGGCGGGCGCGCGATTCGAGCAGCGCGTACTCGCGGCAGATGGCCTCGGCGACGCAGGGCCAGCGGTGCTGGGCGGCCCAGCGGACGCCCTCGCGGCCCAGACGCCAGCGGAGATCGGGATCGGCGAGCAGGGTCTCCAGCCGCCCGGCCAGCGCGCTCACGTCGCCCTCGGGGACGAGGAAGCCGGTGACGCCGTCGCGCACGGTCGTGGTGAGCCCGCCGACCCGCGAGGCCACCACCGGACTGCCGCACGCCATCGCCTCCAGCGCCACCATCCCGAACGATTCGTAGTGCGAGGGCAGCACGGTGACGTCGGCGGCGACGTAGTGAGTCCGCAACGTCTCCTGCGGCTGGGGCCCGGCGAAGCTCACGAGGTCGGCGATGCCGAGCGTGGTGATGCGCGCGCGCAGCCCGACCTCGTGACTGTCCTGCGGCTCGTCGGCGTCGCCCCCCACCACGAGGAGCCGGACCCGCCGGCCCTGACGGGCGAGCAGCGCGATCGCGTCGAGCAGCGTCTCCAGCCCCTTGATCGGCGCCAGCCGCCCCACGTAGAGAATGAGCGGCTCGCTCGAGCGCTGGAGCGTGGCCCGGGCCGCCTCGGCGTCGCCCGGCGTGAACATCTCGGTGTCGACGCCGCAGGGCACGACCGCGATCCGCTCGGGGTCGGCGGCCGCGTGACGGATGAGATACGCGCGCTCGGCCACGCTGGCCGCGACCAGCCGCTCGGCCGACGCGATCACCCGCGCTTCCTCGGCGAGCCGGACCGCAGGCTCCAGATCGGCCGCGCGCCGGGCCACGCGATTCTTGAGGTCGCCGAGGGTGTGGAACATCTGGAGCATCGGGATCGACCAGCGCTCGCGCAGGGCGAGCCCGACCACGCCGGAGAGCCAGTAGTGCGCGTGGATCAGGTCGTAGTCCACGTCGCGCGTCAGGCGCCAGGCCTCCACGCCGTCGACGAACTCGTCGAGATGCTCGTGGACGCGCTCGCGGGCCAGCGGGGCTTCCGGGCCGGCGGGCAAGTGGATGACCCGCGCCGAATCGCCCATGGTCACCACGCGGGGGATCGTCGGGTCCTGCGAGCGGGTGAAGATGTCGACCTCGACGCCCATGCGCCCCAGCTCGCGCGACAGCTCGCGGACGTAGACGTTCATCCCGCCCGTCTCCTTGCCGCCGAGCACGGCGAGCGGGCAGGTGTGGACGCTGAGCATGGCGATCCTGAGCATGCCGGCCGGAGTCATCGGATCGTCACCGTGTAGACGGGCTCGGGGGTCGGACCGAACTCGTACTTGTAGCGCTCTTCGCCGCGCAGGAAATCGAAGCGCCGTCGCCCGCGCTCGATGGCGTCGCGCACGACGTGGGTGAGCAGCACCAGGCCGGGCGAGAGCGCGGCGGCGTCCGGACGGAAGCCGGAGTTGTAGAGCCCCACGGTGCCATCCCACTCGAGCGTCAGAAACGAGGCGAGCGGGCCGTCCGGCGTATCCAGCAGCCACAGGCGGACGCCTCCCGCGTCGGCGAGCCGCGCGGCGACCCGGCGGAAGAACGCTTCCATCCGCTCGTCCATGAATCGCGCTTTGCCCACGCGCGAATGCCGGTGGAGCGTGAGGAAATCGTCGAAGCGCGACTCGACCTCGGCGCGGGACGCGAGGCCGACGGCGCGCGCCTCGGGCACCTCGCGCTCGAGCCGCCGCATCTTGCGGAGCATCTCGTGGCGGTGCTTGCCCGCGAGCGTGGCGAGGTAGGCCTCCCAGGTCGCCGGCAGCTCGAGGATCGGACAGCGCTCCTCGACGGCGACCGTCACCTCGACGCCGTGTTCGGCGGCGAGCGCAGGCAACCGCTCGACGGTGGGCGAGGCCGCGGGCACGGAGTGCAGGTCCCAGATCGGCCGCGTGGGAGGACGCGAGGCCAGCAGCGCGGCCCACACCTCGCTCTCCCGCCCGGCCTCGGCGAGCAGGTCGAGGTAGTCGGACACGTCGACGCCGCCGAGGATCCGCAGCACGCCAGGCTCGGCTTCGTGCAGCGGCAGCAGGCCCAGCAGTCGGCCGGCATCATCGGTCACCCGGCGGATCTCCAGCCGATCGTCGGGAGCGAAGGCTCGCGCCCACTCGCTCTGCCAGGTCCAGGAGAGAAACGGCGAGCGCAGGCTCGAGGCGGCGTGCAGGGCCTGCCACGCGGCCGGGCCGACCGCGTCGAGATCGTCGAGGTTCTCGGTCTTCACGCGATAGGGATGGGTCGCCGCTCAGAGGTCGTCGTCGGCGCCCGAGGACGGGACGGAGTCCGGGCTCTCCTCGTGGCTGGTGGATTCATCGAGCGCTTCGTCCATCACCTCGTCGAAGTCCTCGCCGAGATCGTCGCCCATCTCGCGCCCCATCTTCTTCATGAAGCGGGCGACGCTGGCAGGGTCGTTCTCGTCGATGTCGCCAATGCTCGCGGAGTCGGCGAGGGACTCCAGGCGCGCTTCCTCGGACTTGATGGTGGCGAAGCGGGACATGAGCCGGGTGAGGGCCGCGCCGCCGCAGCGGGGACACCGAGGCGCTTCGGCGGCGGACGGCCGAAGCACCAGCACGCTGACCACGCGCCGGCAGTCACGACAGTCGTACTCGTAAATCGGCATGCCGCTCAATTCTAGCACCGCTCCCTCCGTGTCTCCCCGCGCGACACAGTGTCAGGAGCGCGCACACGCGCGCACCGGGACGAGAGCGAAGCCCGCGCCGCACAATACGTCGAGCCCGGGCACTTTTCTTGCTCCTCGCGCGTGGACGATGGCCACGCTTCATCCCGAGCATCCGGCGGTCGAGATCCTCCCGCCCCCCATCGGCAGTCTCGAGGACCGCGAGCGGCGTCTCATCGAGGCCGTGGTCGCGCTGACGCGGTCGCTTCGCGACGAGCGCGACCGGCTGGCCGCGCGCCTGCACGAAGTCGAGCTGGAGCTGCGTCGCCTCACCTCCCGGACCGAGACGCGCGGCGACGAGTCGACGGACGAGCTCAGTGACTTCGAAATAGACGCTCGAGCCGCGCGACTGCGGCGTCCCAGTCGAACGAGCGCGTGATCAGCTCGCCGCCGGCCGCGGCCAGGCGTCGGCGCAGGGCCGCGTCGGTGACCATCCGCACCAGCCGGGCCGCCAGATCGTCGACGTCCCGCCGTCGCGCCACCAGCGCGGTCTCTTCGTCGCGCGCGTAGTCGCGACACCCGCCGTTGTCGTAGGTCACCAGCGCGACGCCACAGACCATCGCCTCCATCGCCGGCATCCCGAGTCCCTCGTCCCACGACGGGCAGAGATAGACGTCGCAGCCGCCGTAGAGGCGGGCCAGGGTCTCCTGCGGCGGGTTCGTGTGGAACTCGTCGTACGGCAACGGCTGGCGCGGCGGCTTCACCCCGAAGCCCACGAGCACGAAGTCGGCGCCGGCGCGGCGAGCCCGCGCCACCGCCTCCATGCCGTCGGCCACGCCCTTCCACGCGTACTCGTGATGGAGCATGAGCACGCGCGGCCTGGCGCCGCGGGGCGCGTCGGGCACGGGATGGAACAGGCGCCGATCGACGGGCGTGACCAGCACGTCGGCCTCGGCCCCGAACTTCTCGCGCACGACGTCGCGGAGCCACGTCGAGATCACGATCTTCCGCAGCGGCAGCCGATAGGTATCGTCCACGGCGTCCGGGCGGCCGTGGTAGAGGCTCTCGTAGTGCTGGACGAGGTAGAACTTCCTGCCGCAGCGGGCGGCGGCGACGGCGGCGACGGGCGCCGACTGCCAGGCGGTGGCCAGCAGCACGTCGGCCCCGCGGAGCCCGCTCGCCCGCCAGCGTCCGACCCAGCGAACGCGGGCGGTCAGCGAGCCCATGAAGGTCGATCTGTCCCCGCGCGCGTTGAGCCACCACGCGCGCGCCGCGCTTGTCGCCGGCACGTGGACTTCGACGTCGTGACCCTTGACGGCCAGCCGATCGGCGTAGGTGAGGATCGCCCGAACGCCACCCGCCACCCTCACGTGCGGGCAAAGGATCGTGACCCGCAGCGGGCTCAAATCGCCATCGAGACCTGGCCGGTGCGTCGATAGGCCGCGGGATCGAGCGCCACGTTGATGCACCAGACGTCGTCGGAGGCGAGGGCCTGCTCCAGCGCGGGGGCGATGGCCGCGGGCTCGGTGACGAACGCTCCGCGTCCGCCGAGCGCTTGCACCATCAGGTCGAAGCGCGTCCGCGGCAGCGAGGTCGCCACCGCGCGGTCCTCGCCGAAGAACGACAGCTGCGGATTGCGGATCTGCCCCCACCCGCCGTCGTTGCCGACGATGCACGTCAGCGGCAAGCCGAAGCGCACCGCGGTCTCCAGATCCATCGCGTTGAGGCCGAGCGCGCCGTCGCCCGCGATCAAGAGCACGCGACGCTCGGGATGCAGCAGCTTGGCCGCGATCGCGAACGCGGGACCGACGCCGAGACAGCCGAACGGCCCGGGATCGAGCCACTGCCCCGGCCGGTGGAGGTTGACGACCTTGGACGCGCAACCGACGACGTCGCCGCCGTCGCCGATCACGATGGTCTCGGGCGTGACCACGCGCGCGATCTCGGCCGCCCATCGATAGTGGGAGATCGGCACCGCGTCGGAGCGGCACTCGGCGTCGAGCCGCTCGCGGCTCTCGCGCTCTTTCCCTCCCAGACGCCGCCGCCACTCGTCCCAGCGCGCGGGCAGCGCCGCGGGGAGCGTGTCCACTAATTGCTCGAGAGCGCGGCCGATGTGGGCGACGACGCCCACCTCGAGCGGCCGGTTGCGGCCCAGCTCGACGCCGTCGCAGTCGATCATGCACACGCGCGCGTCCTCCGCGAACGTGGGCGGACGTCCGTAGCCGAGGCGGAAGTCCAGCGGTGCGCCGAGCACGAGCACGACGTCCGCGGTGGCCAGCGCGAAGCCCCGCGCCTGGGCGAAGGCGAGCGGATGATCCGCCGCCAGCGTCCCCCGCCCCGCGCCGTTCATGAAGACGGGGACGCCCGCGGATTCGGCGAAGGCCGCCAGCGCCTTGGCCGCGTCGTCCCACCAGACGCCGCTGCCCGCCATGACCACCGGACGCTCGGCGCGCGAGAGCAGATGAGCCAGACGCACGATCGCGTCGGGATCGGCCAGGGCCGCCGTGCGATGGACGTAGCGCTGCGGCACCGGCGCCAGCCGGTCTTCCACGCCGGTGAGCAGCACATCGACGGGAATCTCCACGAACACCGGGCCGGGGCGTCCGGAGAGCGCGGTGCGAATGGCGGAGGTCAGCACCTCGGGAATCTGTCGGGTCTCGGCCACCGTGAAGGCGCCCTTGGTGATCGGGCGCAGCAGCGCGACCTGCTCCATCTCCTGGAGCGCGCCGAGCCCGCGCAACCCGAGCGGCGCGGCGCCGCCGATCAACAGCAACGGGCTCCGCGCCGCGTGCGCGTTGGCCACGCCGGTCACCGCGTCGGTGACGCCGGGCCCCGCGGTCACGATCGCGACCCCGATGTTCCGCGTGAGCCGCGCGTAGGCGTCGGCCGCGTGGGCCGCCACCTGCTCGTGACGCACGTCGATCACGCGGATGCCCTCGGTGACGCAGCCGTCGTAGATCGGCAGGATGTGGCCGCCGCAGAGCGTGAAGACGTGTCCCACGCCGGCTTCCTTCAGCACCCGCGCCACCAGCTCGCCGCCGGTCACCAGAACTTCTCCCATCTCACACTCTTGCGATCGAGCCCCCTGGCCATCAAGACCTCCCGCACCGCGTCGATCATCGCGCCGCCGCCCGACACGTAAGCCACGAGGTCGCGGGTGTCGGACACGAGCGCGTCGGCGCGGGCCGCCAACCTGCCGGCATCGCCCGCCGCCACCATCGGATGATAGGCGAAGCCGGGACAACGACGCGTCAGCGCGAGAAACTCGTGATGGTAGGGCAACCAGGAAGGATCGCGTCCCCAGTAGAGCAACGTGGCGCTCAGCTCGAATCCGCGCTCGTCGAGATCGATTAACATCGAGCGGATCGGCACGATGCCGATCTCCTCGGCCACGAACAGCGGACATCGCGGGTCATCGCGCCGGAAGACGAAGCCGCCGAACGGCGCCTTGAACTCGACGGTTTTGCCGACGGCGAGGCCGCGAAACCACCCGGACCCGATCCCGCCGGGCGCTACATCCGCGCAGAGCGTGAGGCGGTGTGACGAACGCGGCGTCGAGGCGATCGAATACGCACGCACGCTCTTGGGCCCTAACGGCACCGACACCCACTGCCCCGCCTCGAAGGACAGCTCGGGCGGACCCTCCATCGAGAGGTCCGCTTCGAGGATGTCGGCGGCAAGCGCCCGAATGGCCAGAATCTTCGCCCGACAGGACTGGGGCTTTACGATAGGAAGGCGAGACCTCTCGTTGGAACGAGACGTTTGGCGACCGGGTCGACGGCGAGCAAGAGGCTCTCGAGCGCAACCGCGCCGAGAAGCGCGGGGCCGTCCGGCGCGATGAAGCACAAGGTCGGCACTTCCTCGTCTCCGATGGCGACCCTGAGTTCGGCGATCGGCCACGTCTCCTGCGCGCCCCCGGCGAGCACCACCGGCTTCCGGTACTTCACGACCAGTTCGAGCCGCTCGGCCAGCCAACGCGGCAGGATGACCAGCGTCGCACCCGTGTCGACGAAAAGGTCGACCTCTTCGCTGCGTCCCGTCGGTCCCGTGAGACGCACGGGAACGCTGAACTGACCCATGTCCGGCATCCTAGCCCTAGACCGAAGCCCTGGGAATGTCCAATCTTTGATACATCAGCCACGCAGGCGCGGCAGCATCTCGCCGCTGCTCCGCGGTTTCCCCGTCGACCCCGCACAGCAGCCTCTCAGAGAAGCGGCCGTTCCTACCGGGACGCCACTATGCCACTTTCGCATCGGCTTTGGCCTGCTCTAAAGTCTGCGCGAGACGAAGAAACTGCGGCGTGAGAGCCGACCGCTTTTGCTCCGCTTCGGCACGTAGGCCGTAAAGCTGTGGCTGCCCTTGCCGTAGCTCTTGCTCGAGTTCCTGCCGTCGTGACGCGAATTTGAGGTCCAATGCTTGAACATCCGCCGGATCTATGCCCTTCGTTGGATCAAAGGCAAACCCCCGCTCGATGCTCTGTCGCCACAACAAGAGCTCCTTGGTCCGGGTTGCGCCAAATCCCGGAACGGCAGAGACCGTCCGGGACGCGACATCGGCAGCGGTCTCGATGCCATAGGAGGCCAGCGTCGCCTTCAACCCGGGGCCGATTTTGGGAAGTGGCGTCGACGCGATCGAATAGGCCCGCACGTTCTTCGGTCCGAAGGGCACCGAAATCCACTGCCCGGCCTCGAAGGGAAGGTCCGTGGGCTCACGCAGGTCGAGATCGACTTCGAGGATCTCGGCAGAGATGACGCGCACCGTCGCGACGCGCGCCGAGCAGGCTAGAGGCTTCGTGGTCAGATACGCGCCACGATGCG
>Ga0193725_1000071_pt1 | contig 34672 bp, 37 predicted proteins | sample H2a2metaG_FD_143058 | JGI IMG/M metagenome (GOLD analysis project Ga0193725, IMG submission 143058) | Soil microbial communities from a riparian zone of the East river system, Colorado, United States - H2a2 | ecosystem: Environmental > Terrestrial > Soil > Riparian zone | place: USA: East River... | reverse complement strand
GGTCCTTGTGGCTCCAGGTGAGGCCGCCGTCGTCGCTGGCGAAGATGCCCTCGCGGTGACAGCCGGCGAACAGCCGGCCGGTCTCGGGATCCTCGACGAGATTGCTGACGTGCTTGCCTCCGAGCTCGCGCCGGGTCTCACGCCAGCCGCCGACCGCCCGTGCGAGCCAGGCGATGCCGTTCGCGGTGCCGACGATGATCTCACTGGTCGGTGCGTCGGTCGTGAACACGGTGGGCCCGCCGATGGACATCAAGACTCGCATGGCGCAACCTCCATCTCGTTAGTGGTCGCAGTGTATACCGCCGATCTACCGCTTGCGCGCGTACTTGGTCAGGCTCTTGCCACTCACCGACGCCAGGTAAATGTCGCCCCCGGAGTCGACCCAGAGGCCGTGGCCGGAGGGCGAGTCGAAGCGCGCCAGCACGTTGCCGTTCTTCTCCAGCACGCTGATCGACGGCCGCTGCTCGCTGACGTAGACGATCTCCTGCTTGTCGAACACGATGTCGGTCGGCTTGTGGATGTCCTTCCACTGCGACAGATACTTTCCGGCCCCTGTGAACACCTGGATACGGCTGTTCTCGCGGTCGCACACGTAGATCTGGCCCCCGCGGTCCACCCACAGGCTGTGCGGCAGGTGGAACTCGCCCGGCTCGGTCTTGCCGGGCTTGCCCCACGAATCAATCAGGGCGCCCTGGCTGGAGAAGCGGTGCACGCGGCTGTTGCGGTAGCCGTCGGAGACGTAGAGCTCGCCCGACGGCGCCACCATCATCTCGGTGGGCTTGTTGAACGGACCGGCCGAGCGCGGGGGCAGCTCGATGTCCTTGGTGGCGCCCGTGTCCGACGCCTTGCCGCGCTCGCCGATCACCATCAGCGGCCGGCCGTCGAGCGTGAACTTGAGCGCCACGTGGTCGTTGCGGTCGGTGACGTAGATCACGTCGTTGACGATGTTGATCCCGTGCGGATCGGCGAACGCGCTCGAGCCCCACGAGCCGACGTACGTGCCGTTCTTGTCGAAGATGACGACGGGCGGGTCCTTGCGCTGAAACGCGTACACGCGGTCCTGCGAATCCGTGGCCACCGCGCTCACCCCGCCGAACGTCCACCCGTCGGGCAGCTTCGCCCAGTTCTCGATCAGCTCGTACGTATAGTTGCCGCTACCGACGATCGTCATGAGAGCCTCCTACTGAAATGCCTTCTTGATTTCGTTCTCGGCCCAGGCGATCGCGTCCTTCGGGCTCGCGGCGTTGGTCACGACCTTGGCGAACATGTTGGGGATGACGTAGGTGTTGGTGATCATCTGCGTACGCTCGTCGGGCGGCGCCGGCCAGCCGTAGAGGTGCGAGTACTGGACGGACGAGCGGATCGCCTTGTATTTCGGATCGAGATCCCACACCGGATGGTTCTCCATGTCGCGCCACATCGGGTGGTTGTAGCTCTCGCCCGACATGATCCACTCGTGGTACTGCGCGGGCTCGAAGAACCACTTCAAGAACTCGCGCGCGGGCTCCTGGTTCTTGCTGAACTTCCAGAGGGCGAGGCTGCGCGGGACGCCGACGGTGTGACGTCCGGCCGGCCCCGCCGGGGAGAGGTGAAAGCCCGTCTGCTCGGCCACCGGCATCTTGGCGTTCTTGGCCACCACGTAATGGCTGATCGGATTGTGGATCCACGAGCCCTTGCCGGAGTTGAGCCACTGGTTGTTGCCCGCGTTGTCCCACGAGAGCACGGCCGGGTCCATGGTGTCGGTGTAGAGCGCCTTGACGTAGTCGATGGCCAGCTCGGTCTCCCGCGAGCGGATCGCGACGGTCTTGCCGTCGGCGGCCACGTCCTTGGCCCCGAAGCACCACATGATCGAGTACAGGCTCGACACCGAGTCGGTCGTCTGGCTGATCGCGATGCCGACGGGATGGCCGAGCTTCTTGAGCTTGCGGCCGGCCCGCAGCAGGTCTTCCCAGGTGTCGGGCGCCTTCTCGCCGACCTTCTCGAAGAGGTCGATGCGATGGCTGCCGGGGAACGAGGTGTACAGGTACGGCACCCCCAGCCACTGCCCCTTCACGAACGCGTGCTCCTTGGCGAACGGATACCACTCGCCGTGCTTCTTCGCGAGGTCGTTGCAGATGTCCGACACGTCGGCGAGACCGGGCTGGAAGAGATACGGGTAGTGCATCTCCAGGCTGACGATGTCGTGGCCGCCCTTCGACATCAGCTCGGCCGAGAGCTTGCCCGACATCTGCACGCTCTGCATGTGGTCGAAGCGCACGCCGACACCGGTGGCCTTGGTGAAGCGCTTGCCGAGGTCGGCGAGCTTGACGTCCGAGGCCGGGGCGTAGTTCACCGCGGTCAGCAGGCTGATCTCGCGCGCCGCCCACGTGGCCGGCGCGCGCCCGGCGGCGAGGATACCCGCGAGCCCCGCGGCGCCGCGGACGAAGGCCCGCCGGCTCGGGCTGTGGGGTTGGCGATCGGTGGAACGCTCGGTCTTGGCCGTCATCGTGATCCTCCCTGTCGTGGTCGGTACTGCGCGGGAACGACTGTATCTCAACCGAGGCGTCCCGGTCGCCAACTCCAGCGCCCGCCGCGTCCCGAATCGAACGCGAACACGCTCACCCGGTAGCCGGGCGAGGCCGGCATGGGGACTTCGAACGCCGCGTGCGTGCCCGGCGCGAGGTCGACGCCGAGCCAGATGATGCGCTGGTCGATCACCTGTCCGCCGGCGTCCACCGCGTCGACGAGGAGCCGGATGCGCTTGGCGCCCCAGATGGTGGTGTTCCACACCTTGCCCGTCACCACCGCGCGTCCGTCGCGGACCGACGATTCGGAGTCGATGCGGAAATACTGCGGCCAGTCGACGGTCAGCGGTTGAAGCAGTTGCGCGGCGGTGGCGCCGATCGTCGTCGCGAGCAGCGTGAGCACGACGACCACGGCCTTGAGCGTTTGCATGGCGGGAGCCTCCCGCACAACCTTACTCCAGGAGGGGCGTGGACGGCGTCGCTCCTTTGGTCGGAGGGTCCGTCACGTGTGATACTGCCTCTCGCACCTTGCCCTCGATGATCAGCGACCGCCGTGTCACGCTCGGCGACCTCAGCACCGCGGCCCGGTTCGTGGGCGCCTTGCCGGGCTTTCTGCGATCTCCCCTCGATCCCGCCACCGCGCGCCGCACCGTCGCCGGACGGCTCGAGTGGCGGGAGTCGGACTTCATCGATCACCTCAAGCTCGCCGTCTACGAGGCCCCGGCCAATCCCTACCGCGAGCTCCTGCGCTGGGCGGGCTGTGAGCACGGCGACCTCGCGCGCCTGGCGCGCGCCGACGGCGTGGAGAGCACGTTGCGGACGCTGTGCCGCGCGGGCGTCTATCTCACCGTCGGCGAGTTCAAAGGCCGGCAGCCGGTGGTGCGCGGCGGCTCCACTCTCCACGTCGATCCCGTGAGGCTGCGGAATCCGCGCGCACGCCCGCAGATCCAGGCGCGCAGCGGCGGCAGTCGCAGCGCCGGCACCCCGGTCGTGTTCGACCTCGACTTCGTCCGGGGCTGCGCGGCCGATACCCTGCTCTTCCTGGAGGCCCGCGGCGCCGGCCCGCGCTGGCGCCATGGCGATTGGGAGGTGCCGGGCGGCGCGTCCATCTTCCGCCTGCTGAAGTTCGCCGCGTTCGGACGCGTGGCGCGCTGGTTCACCCAGGTGGACGCGGCCGACCCCGGCCTGCACCCACGCTACCGCTGGAGCGGGCGGCTGCTGCGCGCCACCGGCGCCCTGTGCGGCGCGCCGTTCCCGCCACCCGAGCACGTGCCCGTCGAAGATCCGCGACCCATCGCCCGCTGGATGCGCGAGGTGCTCGACGGGGGCGAGATCCCGCACATCTATACGTTCGCGAGCTCAGCGGTGCGACTCTGTCAGGGGGCGCTGGCCGACGGCATCGATCTCGCCGGGGCCCAGATCACGCTGATCGGCGAGCCGGTCACCTCCCCGCGCCTTCAGATCGTCCGCCGCGCCGGTGCGATCGGCGTGACTCGTTACGCCACCACCGAGACCGGCCCCATCGCGTACGGTTGCCTGGCCCCCGCGGCCCCCGACGACGTGCACGTCGTGCGCGATCTGCAGGCGGTCATCCAGCCCGGCGCGAACGACCTCGGTCTCGACGAGCGATCGCTGCTCATCACCTCGCTCCACCCGGCCGCGCCGTTCGTGCTCGTGAACGTGGCCATGGGCGACGTCGCCACGCTCGCCGAGCGCGCGTGTGGCTGCCCGCTGGCACGCCTGGGCTGGGCCACCCACCTCGAGGGGATTCGCAGCTACGAGAAGTTGACCGCCGGCGGCATGAACTTCCTCGACGTCGACGTGGTGCGGATCCTCGAGGAAGTCCTTCCCACGCGCTTCGGCGGGGCGCCCACCGATTACCAGCTGGTCGAGACCGCCGACGCCGACGGCCGCCCGCGCCTCGGGCTGGTCGTGCATCCGCGTCTGGGACCGCTCGATGCCGACGAGATCGCGCGGACATTCCTGGCCGCCATCGGCGCCGGGACCAGCGCCGAGCGCGTGGGCGGACTCGTCTGGCAGGCCGGCCGTCTCGTCCGCGTCGAGCGCCGCGTCCCCCTCACCACCCAGGCCGGCAAGATCCTCCACCTGCACGCGCAGGCCGGCCCGGCGTAGACGGCCGGGGGGCCGCGCGTAGGCGTATCTGACGCGCAGACGTATCTGATTTGCGGCATTGACGAGGTTCCACGCGCGCGTCAGCATCGCGCCGTGATCGCGAAGGTCCCGCTGTCCCGTCGCCGCTTCACGGTGGAGGAGTACCGGCGCATGGCGCACGCGGGCATCCTCACCGACGCGGACCGCGTGGAGTTGATCGACGGTGAGATCGTCCAGGCCACATCGATCGGCCGTCGTCACGCCGCCTGCGCCGCCCAGATCACGCGCCGCCTCACCCTCGCTCTCGGCGATCGCGCGCTCGTGTGGCCGGGGAACCCCGTTCGCCTGCCGCGCGACACCGAGCCCCAACCGGACGTGACGATCCTCCGTCCTCGCGCCGACCGCTACATCCGTCAGCCGCCGAGCGCCGAGCACGTCTTGTGGCTGGTCGAGGTCGCCGACGTCTCGTACCGCTACGACCGCTACGTGAAGCTCCCCCTTTACGCCCGGGCCACCATCCCCGAAGTCTGGATCATCGATCTCACCCACGAAGTCGTCGAAGTCCACCGCCAGCCCAGCTCGCGCGGATACGGATCGACCCAGACCCTTGACGGCGGAGGATCACTGGCCCCGCTGGCATTCGCCGACGTCGTCATCCCAGTCACCGACGTCCTGCCCCCCGCCTGAGAATCGGAGTACCAAGATCAGCGAACGCAGCAGGAACGGAGGTGGCCGACGGTTTCACCGATGTCGAGAAGCTTTCGGCGGACGACGTCAGGCCGGACGGGCACGGCGCGCCTCGGAGCGCTCTCGCAGATAGTGATGCTGGACCTGCCGCAGGTGAGCCGTCTCGAGATATCGCGCGGTGGCGCGGGTCTCGAAGTCCACGCGTTCGTCGTCGTCGCGACAGACGACCACGTGTCTCGGGCGAATCGCCTCGTGAATGAGCAGCGGCGCGGCCCGGTTCAGAACGACGAGATCGACGCGCCGTCCCGCGGCCGCTTCGAGATCGGTCGCGAGCTGATCGAGCTGGGCCGGTTCGGGGACTGGCGAGAACACGACGCCCACGTCGAGATCACTGGATCGTCGATCTTCGCCACGCGCGACCGACTCGAAGAGATAGACGAGCCGAACCTCCGCGTGGCCTTCGAGCACGCGGCGGACCGCGGCGATGCCGTCCGCGGCGCTCACGACGGTCTGATCACCGAGGGTTCGCCACGAGCGCGCTGCCGCGGAGCGGCATGTCGAGGTGGCGGATGCCGGCGGTGCGGAGGGCGTCGACGACCGCGTTGACGACCGCGGGGGTGGAGCCGATCGTCGCGGCTTCGCCGATGCCCTTGGCGCCGAGGGGGTTGCGCGGTGATGGGGTGACGGTGGCGGAGTCGCGGAACATCGGGAGATCCTCGGCGCGCGGGATCGCGTAGTCCATCAGCGAGCCGGTCATGAGCTGACCGTCTTCCGCGTAGACGACTTCTTCCCAGAGAGCCTGGGCGATGCCCTGGGCCAGGCCGCCGTGGACCTGGCCGCGCACGAGGTTCGGCGTGATGCGGACGCCGCAATCGTCGACGGAGACGTAGTCGACCACGCGCACGGCGCCGGTCTCACGGTCGACCTCGACCACGGCCACGTGGGCGCCGAATGGATACACGAGCGCGGGCGGGCGGAAGAACTCTGTCGCCTCCAGGCCGTGCTCGATCTCGGGGGCGAGCGTCTCGCCATGGGCGTGGCCGGCGATCTGGGCAAGACCGAGCGCCTTCGACGGCGCGCCCTTGACCATGTAGCGGCCGTCGGTCAGCACCACGTCCTCGAACGCGGCCTCCAGCATGCTCGCGGCGACGCGGCGGACCTTCTCCTGGACCTTGAGGGTGGCGTTGAGGATCGCGGTGCCGCCGACGACGAGGCTGCGGCTGCCGCCGGTGCCGTTGCCCATCGGGATCGCGGCGGTGTCGCCGTGCTTGACGACGATCTTGTCGTAATCGACCCCGAGGTGATCGGCGATGATCTGGGAGAACGTGGTCTCGTGGCCCTGGCCGTGCGCTGACGTGCCGGTGTACGCGGTGACCGTGCCCGACGAATCGACGCGGACGATCGCGCTCTCGTAGGGGCCGAACCCGCACATCTCCACGTAGCAGGACATGCCGATGCCGAGCAGCCGCGCGTCGCCGCGCTTGATGCGCTCGGCCTGCTCACGGCGCAGCTTCGCGACGTCGGCGATCTTCAGCGCCTCGGTCAGCGCCTTGTCGTACTCGCCCGAATCGTAGTTCTGGCCGGTGGGCGTCGCGTAGGGAAACGCGCTGGGTGGGATGAAGTTCTTCCGGCGCACGGTCTCGGGCGCGAGCTTCAATTCTGCCGCGATGATGTCCATCATCCGCTCGAGGTAGTACGCGGCCTCCGGCCGTCCCGCCCCGCGATAGGCGGCTACGGTAGTGGTGTTGGTCATCACACAGGTGGACTGGAGATCCACGTCGGTGAACTTGTAGACGCCGACGCCCATGAACAGCGTGAGGTCGGGGATGAACGTGAAGACCGGGTAGGCACCGACGTTGGCGTAGACGTGCATGCGCAGCGCGACGACCGTCCCGTCGTCCTCGACCGCGGCCTCGAGGTCGGTCACCTGGGCGCGGCCGTGAGTGGTCGCGACCAGATGCTCGACGCGCGTCTCCACCCACTTGAGCGGGGTGCGCAGCTTGCGCGCGAGCGCGGCGAGCACCACGTCCTCGGCGTAGCAGCCGAACTTGATGCCGAACCCGCCGCCCATGTCGGGGTTGATCACGCGGATCAGGTTGGCGTCCATCCCGAGCACGTTGGCGAGGTCGGCGCGCAGGTTGTGCGGGGCCTGATGGGTCGCGTAGACGATGATGCCGCCGCTCACGCCCTCGGGCGCCGCCACGCAGGCCCGCGGCTCCAGCGAGATCCCGGAGAGTCGCTGGCTGGTCATCCGTTGCTTGATCACGCGCTTGGCCCGCGCGAACGCTCCGTCGGGATCGCCCGACTTCACCGGCGTCTCGTGGTCGATGTTCCGCGGCGCGTCGGCGTGCAGCTGCGGCGCGCCCGGCTCCATGGCCTTGAAGACGTCGGTCACCGCGGGCAGCGGCTCCCAGTCGACGACCACCGCTTCCACGCCGTCGTGGGCGGCGGAATCGGATTCCGCGATCACCGCGGCCACCGCCTCGCCCACGTGACGGACCACGCCGGTCGACAGCGCGAGATGCTGGCGCCCCACCGCGTCGCTCGCCCCCCCGCCCTCGGCGCCGGCCATCGGCGGCGGAATCGGCTTGGCCAGCTTGACGATATCGTCGCCGGTGAACACCATCTTCACGCCGGGAACCTTCAGCGCCGCGCTCGTGTCGATGCGCGTGATCCGCGCGTGGGCGTGGGGGCTTCGCACGAAGGCCACCCACAGCATGCCGGACAGCGCGACGTCGGTGACGAATGTCGAGGTGCCGGTGATCAAGCGCGGATCTTCCTTGCGCTTGACCTCGGAGCCCATGAGCTTGCTCGGCGTGACGGCGGCGGTGGGGGTCATGCGCTCATGCTATCACCGCACGCGCGCGACGATCCGCGCCGCGTCGAGGCCGGCGAGGCCGAGCGCGGCGAGCGTGCGGCCCTCGGCGACGAAGTCACGCCCGGTCATCGCGGAGGCGACCGCCACGAGCCCGGCGATCACCGGGGTCGGCACGCCGGCGGCGCCGCCGAGCGCGGCCATGGCCACCAGGCCGCAGGGCACGTCCTCGACCACGTATTTGTGCTCCATCGACTTCGGCGTCGGCGTCCACTGGTACGGACCGCGCGGATCGTGGGTGAGGCGATGGAACATCTCGCTCAGCGACGGCTCGTCGAAGCCGTACGTGCGGGTGAGCCATTCGTGGATGCCCGGCACCTCGACGCCGTACGCGCGGGCCACGGCCAGCCGCTCGCGGTCGAGCGCCTGGAGCAGCGTGACGATCGACGGCGTGTAGCCCTCGGCGTAGAAGCGATAGGCGTTGCCGGTCGACTCGAGCCGTCCGATGTTGCCGACCATGTTCACCACGTGCAGGGTCGCGTTCATGTTGCTGAGCCCGGTGACGAGAACGTCGGACGCGGCCACCGCCTCGGGAAACGCGGGACCGACCCGCTCCATCACCGCGGCGGTGCGTCCGGCGGGGAGCGCGGCGATCTGCAGGAACTGCTTCTTGATCGTCATGCGCATGCGGCTCGGCTCGGGCCAGCCCAGCGAGTAGGGATAGTTGTCCATCTCGGCGACGTCCACGGCGGCCGTGGAGCCCGCCGCGGCAAGCTCGCGCCGCACCACGAGCGCTCCGCCCGTGCCGCCCTGGATCAGCAGGATCGTCTGACCGTCGCGCAGGAGCTTGGCGAGCGACCGCGCGACCTCGGCGTGATGGTGGCTGCCCGTGCACACGATGATCGCATCCGCCCCGTCCACGGCCTCGCCCAGATCCGTGGTGACGCGCTCGAGCGGGGCGAAGCCCTGCACGATGCCCTCGACGTCGATGCCGCCACGCCCGCGCAGCGAGGTCAGCCGCGCCCCGTCACGGTCGTGCAACCGCATCCGATAGCCGGCGGTCCCGAGGTTCGCGCACACCGCCACACCACCCAGTCCCGCCCCGATCACCGCGCACGTCGATGTCGTCATGGCGCGAACTCTACCGCGAATTCAACGATGGGATACTGGGCCGCGATGCCGCGCCTTCGGCCGCGCCTCTGTCCGCGCCCGCGGATTCTCTTCGTGGGGATCAATCCGAGCCTGCGATCGGCCGAGGTCGGGCATCACTTCGCGGGGCCGGGCAATCCCTTCTGGCGGTTGCTCCACGCGGCCGGGCTCGTGCCGGAGCCGCTGACCTACGCGGACGACGCGCGCGTGATCGAGTGGCGGCTCGCGCTGACCAACATCGTGCCGCGCGCCACCCGCGAGGCCTCCGAGCTGGCCCCCGCCGAGTACGCGCGGGGGCGCGTCGCGCTGGCCCGCCTCATCGCCCGTCTCCAGCCGGGCGTGGTCGCCTTCGTGGGCAGCACGGTCTACCGCGCGTTCTTCGGACCCCGCGCGAGCGGCGGCGCCGGACCCAAGCCCGAGCGCATCGGCCAAGCGCGGGTCTTCGTGGTGCCGAACCCGAGCGGCCGCAACGCCGCGTACCCAGGGTTCGCCGACAAGCTCGTGTGGTTCCGGCGGCTCAGGCGCTTCACCGATGGAGAGTAGCGCGCGCGTCCTCGTCACTCTCGTCGTGCTCGTCCACATGGCGTTCGTGGTCTTCGTGGTCGCGGGCGGTGTGCTCGCGCTGCGCTGGCCGCGCGTGGCGTGGGTCCACTTGCCGGCCGCGCTGTGGGGCGCGATGATCGCGCTCGCCGGCTTCATCTGTCCGCTCACGCCGCTCGAGAACTGGCTGCGCGTTCGCGGCGGCGCCTCGGCCTACGACACCGGGTTCCTCGAGCACTACCTGTTGCCGATCCTCTATCCGGCGGCGCTCACGCGTGACGTGCAGGTCGCGACCGGGATCTTCGTCGTTCTGATGAATGCGCTCGTCTACTGGCGGGTCTTACGGGAGACGCGGTGTTGACGGCGCTTCCGGCGGAAGTCGCTGGCACACGGTTGGCAGCCCTTGGAGCGAGAGCCCCCAAGGAGGTGAAGAATGTTCAAGACTCGCAGTCTCGGTGAGCGAACCCGTAACACCGTTCAGGAAGGCATTGAAATCGGGCGTGAGGCGATGGACCGCGCGGTCGGGCGCGGCCAGAACGCCTGGACCCGTCTCCGCCGTCCGGAGCCGACTTACCACGCGAACGGCTGGTTCTGGTTCGCGGGCGGGCTGGCCGCCGCGGTCGCCATGATCGTGGGATGGCGCCGAGCCGGCGCGCTGTCCTGGAAGGGACGGCGGGTCGAGGACGTGATGGTGCGCAACGTCCAGACCATCGACGCGACCATGAACCTCACCCAGGCCGCCCAGCGCATGCGCGACGCCAACGTCGGCGTGCTGCCCGTGGTCGAGGGCGGCCGGCTTCGGGGCATCGTGACCGATCGCGACCTCGTGATCCGCGGGATGGCCAGCGGCGCCGACCCGTCGTCGATGCGCGTGGGTGACGTCGCGACCCACAGCCTCGTGGCCGCCCGCCCGGACTGGGACATCCAGCGCGCGATGGACACGATGTCGTCGCACCAGATCGGCCGGCTTCCCGTCATCGACGACCACGACCGCGTGATCGGCATGGTCACGCTCAGCTCGCTCGCCCTGCGCTCCCCGCAACAGCACGAGGCCCTCGACACCGCGAAAGAAGTCTCGCGCCGCTCCGCGCGAGCGGTCTAGCTCGCGTCCCTCCGGTGCGAGCCTCGGAGGGGGGCCGGACACCCCCCTCCGAGTCATCTCCGTCGGCGTTCTTCCATTTCTTCAATCGTGCGCGGCCAGTCCTGCTTCAGCAGGCGGGAGAGCGCGCGATCCGCGAGGAGACGGCCCCCGGTCTGACAGCGCGCGCAGTAGTTGATCTCGTTCTCCGCGTGGACGATGCGCTGGACAGGCGCGCCGCAGGCAGGGCACGGCTGCCCGAAGCGGCCGTGGACCGCCATGCCCTCGCGAAACGCGGTGACGTGCTCGGGGAACTTCTCGGCAGCCTCTCGCGACAGGCGATCCCTCCATTCGGTGAGCGTGCGTCGCGTGGCCTCGAAGAGCCTCGCGGTCTCGTCATCCGTGATCTTCTGGGTCAGCCGCACCGGCGAGAGCTGCGCGGCGTGGAGGATCTCGTCGGAGTACGCGTTGCCGATGCCGCTGAACACGCTGGGATCGGTGAGCACGCGCTTGACGGTGTGACTCTCGGCGTGAAGCGCCGCGCTGAACGCCGGGAGATCCGCCTCCAGCACCTCGAGGCCGCCGGGGTCGTGCTCTCGCAGCGCGGCCTCCCCGCGCACCAGGTGCAGCGACGCGCGCCGCTTGGTCCCGGCCTCGGTCAGCACGAGCGTGCCCGTCGAGAAATCGAACGCCGCGAGCCCGATCTTGCCCGGCGTCTTGGCGCCGGCCGCCCGCCAGTGCAGCCGCCCGGCAATCATCAGGTGCAGCAGCACGAACAGCTCGTCCTCGAGCGCGATCACGATGCGCTTGCCGAGCCGCCGCAGTCCTGTCACCGCGCGGCCCGAGACCTCCGCCGGCGACGGATCGACCGAGCGCAGGATGAACGGGTTGGCCAGCCGCACGCGCTCGAGCCGGGCGCCGACGATTCGCGGGCGCAGCGCGGCCAGGTACGCCTCGACGTCCGGCAGCTCAGGCATCGAACCCCCAGAACACGGGCTCGGGCGTGAGCCGAACGCCGAACCGCGCCTGCACCGCCGCCGTCACCCGCCGCGCGAAGGCCATCACGTCCGCGGCGCGAGCGCCGTCGTGGGCGACGAGGGCGAGCGCGTGACGGGTGGACAGGCCGACCGGCCCCTCGCGATGGCCGCGCGCAAAGCCCGCGTGCTCGATCAGCCACGCCGACGAGAGCTTCACGCGCCCGTCGGGCTCCGGCCAGCGCGGCAGCGCGGGGTCGCCGGTCACCCGGGCCACGCGGTCGGCATCAGCCGCGGTCACGAGCGCGTTGGTGAAGAACGAGCCGCAGCTTCTTCGGTTCTCGTCGCCGGAGTCGATGGTCATCGACTTCGAGCGACGGATCGCCAGCACGCTCTCGCGCACGTCGCCGAGCGAAGGCCGCGCGAGCCCGCGCGTCTGGAGATGGCGCGTCACCTCGGCGTAGCGGAGGCGGGGCGCGCCGCCGGGGACGAGGCGGTACGTCACCGACAGGATCACGTGGCGGCCCGGCTCGCGGCTCTTGAAGCGGCTGTCGCGGTAGGCGAAGGCACACGCATCGTTGCCGAGCGTGAGCACGCGGCCGGTCTCGGTGTCGAGCGCGCGCACGGTGGTCACGGTCTCGCTGACGTCCTGACCGTAGGCGCCCACGTTCTGGATCGGGGTGGCCCCGACGAGCCCGGGAATTCCGCTCAGGCATTCGAGGCCGGCCCAGCCGTTGGCCACCGCGAGCGCGACCAGCGCGTCCCAGGGCTCGCCCGCCGCCGCCGTCACCTCGACGGCATCGGCGGTGGCGCGGGTCGTGACTCCGCGCAGGTCCATGCGCACGACCACCGCGTCGACGCCGGCGTCGGCGACCACGACGTTCGACCCGCCGCCGAGCACGCGCAGCGGCAACCCGTGAGACTTCGCCCAGGCGAAGGCGCCCAGCATCGCGTCCTCGTCACGCGCGTGCACGAGCCAGCGCGCGGGCCCGCCCACTCCGAGCGTGCAGTACGGCGCGAGGGCGACGTCAGGCTTCGGGTCGGGCGCGCTCATGCGGGCCATGGTACCGAGGATGTACCATGGACGGTAGCGCGGTCAGCGGAGGCTCACACCATGCGCGTCCTGCTCGTTCACCCCAGCCCCCTGATGTACTCCGAGATCTACCTGAAGCTCGAACCGCTCGGGCTCGAGCGCGTGGCCACGGCCGTGCGCGCCGCCGGTCACGACGTCCGCCTCCTCGATCTGCAGATCTTCGGGCACGACGAGTACTGGCGCGAGCTCGAGCGCTTCGCGCCCGAGGCGGTCGGCTTCTCGCTCAACTACCTCGCCAACGTCCCCGAGGTGATCGACCTCGCGCGCGCGACCAAGCAGCGTCGGCGCGACAGCTTCGTGTTCGCGGGCGGCCACAGCGTCTCGTTCATCGCGCCCGAAGTCCTCGACCACGCCGCCGACGGCCTCGACTGCATCGTGCGCGGCGAGGGCGAGATCATCACCCCGCGGCTCCTGGAGGCGCGCGGCGATCCAAAGCTCTCGACGCTGCCGGGTGTGGTGACGCGACACGGCGCGGGACCCGCGCCCACCCTGCTCGACGACCTCGATCGCTTCCCGCCCGCGCGCGACCTCACGCGGCGGCGTCGCAGGTACTTCATCGGCACCCTCGATCCCTGCGCGTCGGCGGAGTTCACCCGCGGCTGTCCGTGGGACTGCTCGTTCTGCAGCGCGTGGACGTTCTACGGCCGCAGCTACCGCAAGGCCTCGGCCGAGGCGGCGGCGGAGGACGTGGCGCGGATCGCCGAGCCCCACGTGTTCCTGGTCGACGACGTGGCCTTCATCCATCCCGAGCACGGCTTCGCCATCGGGCGGGAGCTGGAGCGGCGCGGCGTCCGCAAGGAGTACTACCTGGAGACCCGCTGCGACGTGCTGCTGCGAAACCGCGAGGTGTTCGAGTACTGGACGCGGCTGGGGCTGCGCTACATGTTCCTGGGCGTCGAGGCCATCGACGAGGAGACCCTCAAGGCTCACCGAAAGAGGGTGACCCCGAACGACAACCTGAAGGCCCTGGAGGTCGCGCGCTCGCTCGACATCAACGTGGCCATCAACATCATCGCCGACCCCGACTGGGACGAGCGCCGCTTCGCCCTGGTACGCGAGTGGGCGCTGACGGTGCCGGAGATCGTCCACCTCACCGTGAACACGCCCTACCCCGGCACCGAGAGCTGGGTCACCGAATCACGGCGGCTCACCAGCCTCGACTACCGGCTCTACGACGTGCAGCACGCGGTGCTGCCCACCCGGCTCCCCCTGCATCGCTTCTACGAGGAGCTGGTGCGGACGCAGGCCGTGCTGAACCGCAAGCACCTGGGCTGGGAAGGCATTCGCGGCGCCGTCGGCAAGGCCGTCAGCCTGGCCCTGCACGGCCAGACCAACTTCCTCACGAGCCTCTGGAAGTTCAGCCGCGTCTACCACCCGGACCGCCAGCACGCCGACCACGAACGCCCCGTCACCTACGCCATGCGCCCTCCCGCACCTCCGCCGACCACCAAGTTCCGCGCCTCTCAGCTCTACGTCCACACGCCGTAGCTACATGTGACGCTTCAGGAACTCCAGGGTGCGCTCGCGGGCGAGGCGGGCGCTCGGCTCGTGATAGCTGCCGCGGGCATCGCAGTTGAACCCGTGGCCGGCGGGGTAGATGTGCATCGGGACCGTGGGCTGGGCGTCGCGGATCTTGTCCCACTGAGCGCGCGGGATGGTGGCGTCGCTCTCGCCGAAGTGCAGGAGCACGGGACAGCGCGGCGACTCGTCCGCGAACTCGGCGACCGCGCCCCCGTAGTAGCCGACGGCGGCGGCGACGCCGGGAATGCGCGTGGCCGCCAGCCACGCCATCGACCCGCCCATGCAGTAGCCGACCACGCCGACCTTGCCCCCCGTCTTCTTGAGCTGCTCGACGGCGGCGCGCGTGTCCGTCACCATCAGGTCCCAGCCGAGCTTCTGGCGGACGTTGCGGCCCCGCTCGATGTCGTCCTGCCCGTAGCCCGTCTCGTATCCGGGCTCGACCCGGTCGAACAGCGCGGGGGCGAGGGCCACGTAGCCCTCGGCCGCGAACCCGTCGCACACCCGGCGGATGTGGGCGTTGACTCCGAAAATCTCCTGGACGATCACGAGCCCGCCGCGGGGCGTCCCCGCCGGCGTGGCCCGGTAGGCCGAGAGCTTGTGTCCGTCTTCGGCGTGCAACGTCAGCTTCTCACCCATTGATCCAGTCCTCCTCCGTGGGGTGCGGGGCCGCGCGCTAGGCGCGGCGCCGCCAGAGACCGAAGAGACTCAGCACGAGGGCCGCGCCGGCGCCGAAGGCGAACGCGGCCTGGGGACTCAGGAGCACCCGCACGCCCTGCCCCTCGAAGCGCCCGGTGAGGAGCAGGCCGACGGCGCTGTCGCGCACGTTGACGCATCCGCCCGCGACGATGCCGGCCGCCGCCTGATCCAGGTCGACGCGCTCGCGGGCCGCCACGACCTGGACCGCCGATTGATCGAGTGTCGCGCGATCGGCGAGCACGCCCCACGCGCCCCCGGCGGTGAGGCGAAGCGTTCCCGTGGTGGCCACCCCCACGCCGCCTTGAGTGACCTCGACGTCGTGGGCATCGACCCGCACGATCCCGCCCTGGCGCACGCTCACGTCGTGCGCGGTCACCGAGCGCGCGCCGCCCTGACGGATCGTCAGGGAGTGCGTGCTGACATCACCCGCGTCGCCTCGGATCTCGTCGCTCGCGTTCGCGTCCACCATGATTCAACCTCCCGGCGCCGAGCACACCGACAGGAAGACTCAACCACGCCCGGCCCCACTCCGCAAGGGCAAGAGGACGGCGTGCGTGTGATGGGCCGTGCAGGCTTCAGACGAGCGGCCAGGGATAGCGATAGCCCGTGTCGTCGGCCGGAAAGTTTTCGGCCTCCACGAGCATCCGCATGCGCGCGAGCAGCGCCTCGCGCTCCACGCGCGGGAGGAGCCGGGCCAGCGTCGACGGCAGCCCCTTCGCCAGCACCCGCGAGAGATCGTCGACGATCGCCGCGGGGATCGGCTCGCCCGCGAAGTCCCAGATGACCGTGCGCAGCTTGGGGTCGACGTGGAAGCAGAGACCGTTGTCGATGCCGTAGATGGTCCCGTCGGGGGCGAGCAGCAGGTGGCCGCCCTTGCGGTCGGCGTTGTTGGTGACGAGGTCGAAGGCGCAGATGCGGCGGAGCTGCTCGTGGTGGGCCTCGTCCTCGCGCAGCGTGAAGTAGTGCTGGTCGAAGTCGGCCTCGATGAAGCGCTGGAGCGAGCCCTCGCCGAACGGCCCGTCGCGACGGATGGTCCGCGGCACCATTCCCCAGCCCAGCGCCTCCGACAATTCCCACGCCGCGATCTCGCGCTTGAAGAGGCCGGGGGGAAAATCCCACAGCGGACGCTCGCCCTTCAGCGGCTTGTAGACGGCGAGGCCCTTCTGGCCGTCGAGCGTCACTTCAACCAGGAGGGTCACGTTGGAGCTGTCGGGCAGCCGCCCCTTCGGCGTGATCTCGCCGTGGGTGAGGAGGTCGGTCTCAGGCCTTCGAGACGACGTGGCCGTTGCTCCGCGGGCAGGCGTGGCCGCCGGGATCGATCGCGCCGGAGCACATCGGGCAGATCGGCCGGCCCCCGCGCATCACCTCCTTCGCGCGCTCCACGAACGCCACCGCCTGGGCCCGCGTGAGGACGAAGCGCGCCGACGGCCCTTCCTCGCCTTCCTCCTCGACCACCCCCGTGAGCACGACCACCACGCGCCGGATGGCGTCGTCGTAGCCGACACCGATGGTGCCGACGGCCCACGCCTCCTGGACGGGCTCGAGCAAGGCCAGGCTCGTGGGCCGCGGGTCGCCGGCGTCGGGCACGCGCTCCAGCAGGGTCGAGAGATACTCACCCAGCGCGCGGACCTGCTCCTTCTCGCTCTTGAGCGAGACCAGCGTGCGCCCCTCGCGCGCCTGGAGGTAGAACACGCGCTGGCCCGGCGGCCCCACGGCGCCCGCGGTGAAGTGATCGGGCTGCTCGAGATCGAAGGAGGCGCTCATGTCAGGCCGTACGCGGCGAGCTTGCCGTCGACGGAGTTCACAGTGAGCACGCCGGGGACGTCGCGCGGCCAGGCCACCACCGTGATCGACGCGGTGGCGATCACGATGCGCTGGAAGAGGTCGAGCGGCGTGCCCAGCGCGTAGGCCGCGTAGAGCTTGATGGGATCGGCGTGGGAGACGGCCACGATGGTGCCGCCCCGATGGCGCTCCACGAACCGCGCGATGGCCGCCGTCATCCGTGTCTGGACCTCCATGAACGATTCTCCCTCCGGAAACCGAAAGCCGCTGGGATGATTCTGGATGATCGGCCACTCCTTGCGCCGGCGCGCCTGGGCGAGCGAGAGGCCCGTCCACTCACCGACGTCGACCTCGGCCAGATCGCGCTCGATGCGGAGCGCGATGCCGAGGGCCTGCGCGATGGGCACGGCGGTCTCGCGGGCCCGGTCGACGGGCGACGCGTACACCGCGGTGACGTGGCGCAGCTCGGCGATGCGCCGGGCCGCCGCCTCGGCCTGCCGCCGTCCCTCGTCGGAGAGATGCAGGCCCGGCGCGCGGCCGGGAAGCTTGATGCCTGTCGTCGGCGTCACGCCGTGGCGGACCAACAGCACGAACGTCGGGCGCGCTGCGCGGGACACGGCTCCGGACGATACCGCCCCGCCCCGGATCATTGCAAGTGGGATTGAGCTATGATCGGCCCGCCTCGGACCAGACCGTCGGTCACGACGAAGCGGAGGGACACCATGAATCTCGCACGCGCATGCCGCTGGCTCGCCGTCGGAACGCTCACCCTGCTCGTCACCTCGGCGGGACCGGCCCACGCGCAGAAGAAGACGCTGGTGATCGCGCTCAACCAGGACCCCGACATCCTGGATCCCACGCTCTCGCGCTCCTACGTCGGCCGGATCGTCTACTCGCAGATGTGCGAGAAGCTCTACGAGATCGACGAGACCCTGCGCATCGTGCCCCAGCTCGCGGCCGCGCTACCCACGTTCAGTGACGGGGGGAAGACCATGACCATCAAGCTGCGGGCGGGCGTGAAGTTCAACGACGGCACGCCGATGAACGCGGAGGCCGTGCGGTTCTCGCTGGACCGTCACCGGACCATGAAGGGCTCGAACCGGCGCAGCGAGATCGAGGCGATCACCGCGGTGGAAGTCGTCGACCCGCTCACCGTGCGCGCCCGGATGAAGGCGCCGTCGGCGCCGATCGTGGCCGCGCTGGCCGACCGCGCGGGCATGCCGGTGTCGCCGGCGCACGCCAACAAGCTTGGCGACAAGTTCGGGACCGCGCCGATGTGTGTCGGTCCGTGGACGGTGGTCGAACGGATACCCCAGGACCGGATCGTGCTCGAGAAGTCGACCCACTACTTCGACCCGAGCCAGGCCCGCTTCGACCGTCTGATCTTCCGCATCATCCCCGACGACAACGTGCGCCTGGCCAATCTCAGGTCGGGCGACATCGACGTCATGCACCTGGTCGGTCCCACCGACGCCGTCGGTCTCCGCAAGGAAGGCCGCTTCGACGTCTCCAGCGTGACCGGGCTCGCCTACACCGGCATCACGATCAACCAGCACAACAAGACCGGCAAGAGCAATCCGCCGGGAGATCTCGGCACGCCGCTGGCCAACGACCCGCGCGTCCGCGAGGCCCTCGATCTCTCGATCGACCGCGAGGCGCTGAATCAAGTGGCGTGGGACGGCCAGTACACGCCGGGCTGCACGCCGATCTCGCCGGTCAGCCCCTTCTACGACAAGAGCCGCAAGTGTCCGGCCCGCGATCTGGCCAAGGCCAAGAAACTCCTGGCCGACGCCGGGCTGGCCGGCGGCTACGCGTTCGAGATGACCATCGTCAACGATCCGCAGCAGCGACGGCTCGGTGAGGTGATCCAGGGCATGGCGAAGGAGGCCGGCTTCACCATCACGCTGAAGCCTTCGGAGTTCGCCTCCGCGCTGGACGACAACGACGCCGGGCGGCTGCGGGCGTTTCTCATCGGCTGGAGCGGGCGCGTCGATCCCGACGGCAACATCCACCAGTTCCACACCTGCGGGGGCACGCTGAACACCACCAACTCGTGCGACGAGGCCATCGACGCCCTGCTCAACCGAGCCCGCGAGGTCAGCGACCACGCGCAGCGGGCCGCGCTCTATCGGGACGCGATCGAGAAGTTCGCCTTCGCGCGGCGCAACATCGTCTACCTCTATCACCAGAACTACATCGTGGCGTTCCCGAAGAGCTTCAAGGGCTACAAGGCCGTGCCCGACGGGCTGATCCGCATCAAGGGAACAAGCTGGAACTAGTGGAGCTCGGGGAATTGGCTGCCCGTCTCCCGGCGGGGGTCGGCTGGCCTAGGTCCTCAAAAAGAGGAGCTTCGCTCCTCTTTTCTGCGAAATCGGCGCTCGACCCCCGCCGGGAGACGGTCAGCCAATTCCCCGAGAATCATTAATTTGTTCGAATTTCTGATCCACCGGGCGGCCATCTCGGTGGTCACCTTGTTTGTCATCAGCCTGATCGTCTTCACAGGCGTGCGCATGATTCCCGGCGATCCGGCGCGCGTGATGGGCGGTACCGAATCGGACGAGGCCGGGCTGGCCGAGATCCGCGCCAAGTACGGGCTCGACGATCCCGTCCCCATCCAGTACCTGCGCTGGGTGCGGCTGGCCGCGAGCGGCGACCTCGGCGAGTCGATCCGCACGCGCGAGTCGGTCGTGCGCACGGTCGCGCGCAAGCTGCCGATCACCATCGAGCTGGCTATGCTCTCGCTGCTGGTCGCGGTCGGCATCGCGATCCCCGTCGGCGTGCTCTCGGCCGTCCGCCGCAACTCGTTCTGGGACTTCCTGGCCAACGGCGTCTCGCTGTGCGGGCTGTCGGTGCCGAGCTTCTGGCTGGGAATCATGCTGATCCTGTTCTTCTCGGTGCGCCTGGGCGCGCTCCCGGCGTCCGGCTTCGTGCCGTTCTGGGAAGATCCGCTGGCCAACCTCAAGCGCATGATCATGCCCGCCTTCGTGCTCGGCTGCGCGCTCACCGCCGTGCTCATGCGCCAGACCCGCAACAGCATGATCGAGATCCTCAGCGCCGACTACATCCGCACCGCGCGCGCCAAGGGCCTAGCCGGCCGCGCGGTGGTGTTCCGCCACGCCATCCGCAACGGGCTCATCCCGGTCGTCACGATCCTCGGTCTCCAGATGGGCGCGCTCATGGGCGGCGCCGTGGTCACCGAGCAGATCTTCGTGGTGCCGGGGTTCGGCCGGCTGATCGTCGAGGCCGTGTTCACGCGCGACTATCCGCTCGTGCAGGGCGTGGTGCTGCTCACCGCGTCGTTCTACGTGCTGATCAATCTCCTGGTGGACGTCTCGTACACGCTGCTCGACCCGCGCATCCGGGTCACGGGCCAGGGCCGTGGAGGCTGAGGCGCGCGCCCGGCTCCTCCGCGGCTGGCGTCGCGCGCTGCGACGCCCGCCCGCGGTGGCCGGCGCGGTCGTCGTGCTGTGCTTCGCGGGTATCGCGCTGGCCGCGCCGTGGATCGCGACGTCCGATCCCGTGCAGACGAACTGGAGTCAGATCCGCAAGGCGCCGAGCCTGGCCCATCCGTTCGGCACCGACGACCTCGGGCGCGACACGTTCTCGCGGGTGATCTGGGGCACGCGCATCTCCATGCAGGCCGGCGTGCTCTCGATCCTCCTGGCCATGGCCATCGGAGTGCCCGCCGGCTTCGTGTCCGGCTACTACCGCGGCGTGTTCGACCAGCTCATCATGCGGCTGACCGATGCGTGGCTGTCGTTTCCGTTCCTGATCCTCGCCATCGGCCTGGTGACCATCCTCGGCCCCTCGCTCACCAACGCGACGCTGGCCATCGGCCTCGGCGCCACTCCCCTCTACATCCGGCTCACCCGCGGCCTCGTGCTGGCCACCGAAGCCCACGAGTACGTGCACGGCGCGCGCGCGATGGGCGCCGGCGACGCCCGCGTGATGGCTCGCCACATCTTCCCCAACATCGTGAGCGCGCTATTGGTGCAAGCCACAGTCTCCATCCCCACCGCGATCATCGCCGAAGCGATCCTCTCGTTCCTAGGCCTCGGCGTCCAACCCCCCCGTCCGAGCTGGGGCACCATGCTCAACACCGCCCAGCAATTCCTCGACTCCGCCCCCTGGATGGCCTGGTGGCCCGGCCTCGCGATCTTCACGCTGACGCTGTCGTTCAACCTAGCCGGCGACGGCCTCCGCGACTGGCTGGACCCGCGCGACTGACGGACGGCTGACCCCGGCCTTCGGGCGGAACCCGCGGGTCGAGCGCGCGGCGGCGCTGGTGGGCAGGCGGCGAATGGGTGCGCGCCTCTGACCACGAGACGCTTTGCTTCGGTTGACCGTGAGTCGTTCCCACTCGACACCGTCGTGCGGTCTTCATGCGTGGCAGGGACGGGTCAACCGGCGCGCACCCATTCGCCACCCACCCACCAGCGACAACCGCGGACCCAGCTCAGAGAGCAGGGGCTTTGACGTGCCCCGCCACCGGTTGGGAGCGCCCAGCTTCCGAAGAGACGTGGACATGGATGTGCGCTCGGCGCAGCCACTGCCGCCGTCGTGGCCGACACGCTCCTCCGCCCGGTAGCTGCTGCGTCCGCTCGACTTTAGAGTGATGTACGACCCCGCAGGTGGGCAGGTGGGGAATGGAGCGCGCCGGTCCCTGCCGCGCACGAAGACCGCTCAAAGGGGCAATAACTTACTTGACTCACACTGACGTCAGCGGCCGAGCGTGAAGCATTTCAGTTTACGCCAGAGAATATAGCCGGATCGCAGTGGCCCGACAGGAAAGCGGAGGCTCGGGTCCTGGTCAACATCTTGACCCCGGTGCATGCGGTACGTCACGCCGTTGATGTGTAGGCGTTTGGGGTCTGGGCGTCCACTGGCACCGATGCTCCCGTCGCTGAGTACGTATTGATGCACGCGGGCGACCTCGACGTTCGTGCGGCGGTCAAGGTAATATACCTCCTGGGAGAAGGTGCCGGGTGGTTGGTTTGCCGCTGGCCGTGCTGGATTGCTCTTGCCGACTAGGGCGGTAAACTCGCCGGCCTGTTGTCGCTGCCAGTAGCGGCCTCGGTTGAACCGGCAGCGTAGTTCCCAGACTTCGACGCGGGCACTGAAAGGGATGGTCGTCATGATTGCAGCGCGCGATGTACGAGAACGGCTCGCTGCCGTAGTGGATCATCGACTGCCCTTGGAGGAATTCTCCGACTGGCTCGAAACAGCGAGCTGGAACATGCATGCGGATAGCTCACCGGACGCAATCGACCTAGTGTCCTCGGTTCACTTGCTGCTGTCAGAATATGACCGTGGGGACCTGACCGAATCACAGTTGCGACACGAGCTAGCGACCCTTCTCAACGAGCCGATGGTCCTGTCCATTCGAATTGAGGTCGGCATTACCGTGTCGGTTCGGCAGGTGCCGTCGACACGGCGGTTCACATCTATAGCGTGGAAGGACGTTGATCTGGCCGGCCGTGTATTAGCTTAAACGGGATACTAGTCAAAACGTTCTCCGCCTCCATCACATCGAACCAGAACAGCCCCGGCTCAGTCGTCTCCATGACCGTAAAGATCCGAAGATTCTGTCCGTGCTCGCCACCCCCGAAATTGAGCGTGCTACGGTGAATCTCGGTCGTCGTCCCAGTTGGACGGCGCAGCACAATACGGATCTCTCGATCGCCCACGACGTCGCCTGATTTCAGGGAGATCAGGAGCGTTACGCGAACACCAAGGGTTTCATCGGGGCCTAGGTTGATGTTGGGCTGAGAGGCTACGTAGAGCGTGTCGATCATGCGGATCGCGCTCAGGACGTTATCCTTTTCGATGAGCGCCAATTCGCACATGGTCGCGACCTGAACGAGGAGCCGCGTGTTCGGCATTTGCCGGGAATCCTAGAGCCATTACGGCTGTCCGCGCAAGGGCAGACTCAGCGTCGCCTTTGCTGCTTCCGTTCCTCCCGCCACTCGCGCTCCCGCTTGTCTACCTCGGCCTTCGTGTCTGCGTCACCTTGCGAGCCAGGGATACGAAGCGCTCCCATGGCGTCGGGCCGCGCTCAGTCTCCAGCTTTCGCTCTTCTGGCATTTCGCGATTCTCTCTTGGGGCCTCGCCCCTGTCGCTCACGTCGTAGCCACGGCGGCGGTCACGTTGCCGGTGAGCGCCTTGTAGGTTAGGCGTCGACCGACCGACGATGCCGCGCAGCACGGTCAAGAATCGGTCGCCATCCTTGCCGAAGCGCTCGTTATACCGGAATGCCTGCTCGTCCACGTACCGGTGAAGGTGGAACGGCTCGACGCTGATGTACGCCCCGTGAAGCGCCCGCTTCAACAGCGACCAGAAGTTTTCCAGGCCGTTGGTGTGGACGTGGCCGTTGACGTATTCGGTCGCGTGACCCACGAAGCGATGAACGAAGTCTGCGCTCAGGCCACGGGTGATGGTCCGCCACATCTTCCCCAACATCGTGAGCGCGCTGCTCGTGCAGGCCACGGTCTCGATCCCCACCGCGATCATCGCGGAAGCGATCCTCTCGTTCCTCGGCCTCGGCGTCCAACCCCCACTCCCGAGCTGGGCACCATGCTCAACACCGCCCAGCAATTCCTCGACTCCGCCCCCTGGATGGCATGGTGGCCAGGCCTAGCCATCTTCACGCTGACGCTGTCGTTCAACCTCGCCGGCGACGGCCTCAGAGATTGGCTCGACCCGCGTGACTAATAGGTGATGTGCGGTATCTCAGAAACGGTACTCGTTGGGGGGCGGGCGGGGGATGGGCGCGCGCCGGTTGACCCGTCCCTGCCGCGCACAAAGACCGCTCAAAGGTGTCGAGTGGGAACGACTCAAGGCGGACCGAAGCAAAGCGCCTCGTGGTCAGAGGCGCGCGCCCATCCCCCGCCCGCCCCCCAGCGCCGCCGCGCTCAAACGCTCGAGCCTGAGCTTCCTCCACACCAAGAGATGTCCGATCAGCGCCGCCGTGACGAGCACGGCAGGCAACCACACGAACGGCGGGTACGTGACGAACGTGTTCACCCGGTCCGGGCCGAACCACTGGAAGATGGGAGTGGAGACGATCGCCACCGTGACGACGTTCACGAGCAGGGCGAATCCCAGCACGTTCCACGCCGCCACGATCCACCGCGGCACGCGCCCCCGAGCCAGCCACCATCCCAGCAGGCCGGCGCTGATGCCCGTCACGATGTCGTAGTTCTGGCCGGAGTAGCTCATCTGCACCGGCATCAGTCCGATCACGGAGGCTTCGTGCATGAGCAACTCCAGAGGAAAGCGGAAGACCTGAGAGCCCACCAGCACCCAGAGCGGCAAGCCGCAAAGGAGCCGGGTGCCGAGGGGCGAGCAGGCGACACCGATACCCAGGGCCAGGATCGCGAGCAGCAGGCCCGCGAACGGCGGCGGGAACGCGTCGAAACGGCGCAGGACACCGCTCGCCGCCGCGAGCGTGGTCAGCAACAGCCAGGCGAGCACGGCCGCGCCGATCTTCATCGTGCGCCGACGCCGCACGTCCACGCGCTCGCCGAGCCACCGGTCGGCCGCGTCGCAGGCCAGAACGAATCCCGCCGCCACGAGGAGCGGCAGCACCACGAATCCCATGGTGACGAAGGGGGTCGACGTCACGGCAGGCTCACTATAGCCGAACGCGCGCGCCGGGCGGCCGCCGCACCGTGCTATAAAACGCCTCATGACGCCAACATCGGACATCGATTTGCGTGCGAGTTTCGACGCCGAAATGCGAGCCGCCGGTCTCAGCCTGGCCGGTCGCGATTACGAGCTGCTGTTCGCGATGTGGACCGAGCACCGGCCCCAGCGCGAGGCCCTGCGCGCCGCTGTGCCCATGCCCGACGAGGAGCCCGACGCGTGAGCGCCGACACGCTCTGCGATCTCGATCTCAGCGGTGTCGCCGACGCCATCCACGGCGGCAAGGCCTCGTCGGTCGAAGTGACCGAAGCGTACCTGCGCCGCATCGAGCGGCACGACCGCGTGCTGAAGGCCTACATCACCGTGATGGCCGACCGCGCGTTGGCTCGAGCGCGTACCGCGGACGAAGAGATACGCCGGGGAGCGCGGCGCGGTCCGCTCCACGGCGTGCCGCTCGCGCTCAAAGACCTGGTCGCCATCGCGGGCGTGCGCATGACCGCGGGCTCGCGCGTGATGACCGATCACGTCTCGGAGCGCGACGCCGACGTCACCGAGCGCTTGCACGCGGCCGGCGCCGTGATCCTCGGCAAGCTCTCGATGCGCGAGTGCGCGTTCGGCCGACCCGTCGTCGACGGGGCGTTCCCGACCGGGCGCAATCCGTGGGACGTCACGCGCGAGCCCGCCGGCTCCAGCTCGGGCTCGGGTGTCGCGGTCGCGGCGGGGCTGTGCGCGGGAGCGCTCGGCTCCGACACCGGCGGATCGATCCGCGGTCCGGCCGCCCGCTGCGGGATCGTCGGCGTCAAGCCGACCTACGGGCTGGTGAGCCGGCGGGGCGTGGTGGCGCTCAGCTGGTCGCTCGATCACGTCGGTCCGATGACGCGCTCGGTCCGCGACGCGGCCGTGCTGCTGCAGGCCATCGCCGGACACGATCCCGGCGACCCGTCCACGCGCCACGCGCAGGTCACCGACTACACGGCCGAGCTCGAGGCCGGCGCGCGCGGAATCAAGCTCGGGCTGCTCCGTCGCTTCTACCTCGACTCCCCCGGCTTGCACGCCGAAGTCAAGAGCGCGGCGCTCGCCGCCTTCGACGAGCTGAAGCGGCAGGGCGCGACGATCGAAGACGTCGACGCCCCCACGCTCGATCTCGCGGGAGCGATCTGGGTGACGATGCTCTCCGAGGTCTACGAGCTCCACCGCGAGACTATCCGCGATCAACCTCAGAATTTCGGCGAAGGTATCCGCACGCGCATCTACATGGGGGCGCTGGTGACCGCGGCCGATTTCCAGCGCGGCCAGCGGCTGCGCGCTCGCCTGCGCCGGGAAATCATGGCGCTGTTCGAGGGCGTCGACGCGCTGGTCTTTCCCGGCCACGCCGCGCCGGCCCAGCGCTTCGAGGACATTGCCACGGGCCAGATCGTCGTCCCCGGCTCGCGCTACACGAACGTCTGGAACCTGCTCGGCCTTCCCGCCGTGGTGTTCCCCTGCGGCTTCAGCCGCGACGGTCTGCCCGTCGCGATCCAGATCGTCGGCCGTCCCTTCGACGAAGCCACCGTCTTCCGCATCGCCCGCGCCTACGAGCGCGCCACCGACTGGCACACGAAGCGACCTAATCCAGAGGCGTGGACGCTGACTTCGTAGATTCGCTACGAGGCGAGGCGGAGACCGAGCCGGAGCTCGAACAGTTCCTGGGCGCCGAGGGGCGCGTTGGCGATGCGGGCCATGCTCCCGCAGTAGTGGCAGTGGATGAAGGCGGGCTCGCGCACGATGAACGTGCTGCCGCACTTGCCGCAGCGATCGGATAGGTCGGTGAGGAACTTGCGGGAGGCGCGTTCGAGGTGGCGTTCGGGGGTGATGTTCAGCGTGACCACACGTAGGCGCGGCGGCGACGCCGCGGGCTTCCGCGCCGCGGATTTCGGCGCCGCGCCGTGCGCCTTCGACTTGGCGGCATGCGCGTTACCGGCCCGCGGCTTTCCCTTTCGCGTCATTTCAGCCATAAACGCGCGCCATTGTACTGCATGGTCAGGCTCGGAGCAGCTTTCTCAAGCACCCCCCCGCGTCGACTGAAACAGTGACTCGGCGGTCACCGGGACCTCGCGGATGGTGACCCCGAACTCGGCGAGCGCGTCCTCCACCGCGTTGGCGATGGCGGCGGCGCTGGGGATGCAGCCGCTCTCGCCCACGCCCTTGACCCCCAGCTCGTTGATGGTCGAGCGATGCTCGAGCAGCTCGACGGGGAGCGCGGGCAGATCGGCGGCGCGCGGGATCGCGTAGTCCATGAAGCTGCCGGTCAGGAGCTGGCCGGCGCCGTCGTAGACCACGGCCTCCATGAGCCCGGCCGCGATGCCTTGGGCCGCGCCGCCCTGGAGCTGGCCCTCGACGATCATCGGGTTGATGGCGCGTCCGGGATCGTGAACGACGGCGTATTTCAGCAGCCGGAGGGCGAACGTCTCGACGTCGACCTCGACCACGGCGGCTTGCATGCCGAACGCCCACGTCACGGTGTCCGGATAGAAATACGTGCACGCGTTGAGACCGGGCTCGCCGATCTCGCGCAGCGCCTTCGACCGCACCGCGGCCTGGGCCACCCGTCCGAGGGTCACGAACCGGTCCGGCGAGCCCGCGACGTGCACGCGGCCGTCGTCGATCCGCACGTCCTCGGCGGCGCATTCCAGGAGCTCGGCGGCCACGCGCGCGGCGCGCCGCCGCACCTCGCGCGCGGTACGCGCGACCGCGGGCCCGGCGTTGGCGGTGACCCGGCTGCCCCCGGTCCCCATGCCGAAGGCGAACCGCGTGGTGTCGCCGGCGACGATCTGGACGTCGTCGAGCTTCGCCCCCAGCTCGGCGGCGGCGATCTGCGCGAGGGTCGTCCCGTGGCCCTGGCCCTGGGCGGTGACGCCGATGTAGACGTAAACTTGGCCGCTCGGGTCCACGCGGACGGTCGCGCCCTCGAAGGGGCCGAGTCCCGTGCCCTGCGCGTAGCACGCGAGCCCGACGCCGATCCGCTGCGCGCCTCCCGCCTGCGCCTTCTGGCGACGCCGCCACTCGTCGTACTCGATCATCGCGAGCGCGCGCTCGAAGGCCGCGGGAAAATCGCCGGGGTCGTAGGCGATGGCCACGCCGTCCTTGTACTTGAGTCCCGGCCGATACGGCATCTCCTGGGGACGGATGAGATTGCGCCGGCGCACCTCGGCGGGATCGAGGCCGAGACGGCGCGCGCCGATGTCCATCAGCCGCTCCATCACCAGCGCGGCCTCGGGACGGCCGGCCGCGCGGTACGCGGCGTTGGGCGCCTTGGTGGTCACGATGCTGGTGCCCGCGTTGCGATACGCGGGCACGCGATAGGGGCCGGGCAGATGGTTGACGGTGTTGAGGGTGAGCCCGTCGCCCTGGAGCGGATAGGCCCCGACGTCGGCCAGAAACGTGCCGTCGATGGCCACGATCGTTCCGTCGCGACGGAAGCCGATCGTGACCTCGTGGACCTGCTCGCGGTCCTGCCCGGTCGACAGGAGATCCTCGCGCCGGGTCTCCACCCACTTCACCGCGCGCCCGAGCCGGAGGGCCGCGGCGGCGACCAGGATCTCTTCCGGGTAGATCCCGCCCTTGGGACCGAAGCCGCCGCCGACGTCGGGCACGATCACCCGCACGTCCTCGACGGCGAGACCGAGCACGCCGGCCACCGCCTCGCGGAGGCGATACGGATTCTGCGTGGACGACGCCACCACGAGCGCGCCCGATTCCCCGTCCCGATAGGCGAGCGCGCCGCGCGGCTCGATGGCCGCCCCGGCCAGCCGGGCGTGACGGATGTGCTCGCGGACCACGACGTCGGCGCCGGCCAGCGCGGCCGCGGGATCGCCGACCTGTCCCCGCGCGACCAGCGCCGCGTTGTCGGGCCAGTCGTGAACGCGCGTTGCCGTCGCCGCGCCGTCCTCGGCGGAGACGACCGGCGGCAGCGTGTCGTACTCCACCGTCACCAGCGCGAGGGCGTCGGCCAGGAGCTCGGGCGTGTCGGCCACGACGACCGCGATCGGCTCGCCGACGTAGCGAGCGGTCTCCGCGAGCACCGGCATCGTGTAGGGGCGCTGGCGATCGGCGCCGGACGACACCAGCGGTCGTTTCACCTCAGGGAAATCGGCGGCGGCCCACACGGCGTGCACGCCGGAGAGCGCGAGCGCGTCGCCGGCGGCGACCCTCACCACCTTCGCGTGAGCGTGCGCGCTCCGGACCACGCCGAGGTGCGCCACGTCCACGCGCCGCAGATCGTCGAGATACTTGCCCCCGCCCACGAGCAGGCGGCGGTCTTCTTTCCGGAGAGGCGAGGCGCCGATCAGGTCCTGGGCCATTCGCGGAGTGTAGCGCGACTTGCGGGACGCCGCCGCGCGGGGTGACACTTTGAGCGTCCAACGGAGGGGATGACGCCATGGAACTCGGAATGATCGGCCTCGGTCGCATGGGCGGCAGCATGGCGCGGCGCCTGATCCGGGGCGGCCACCGCTGCGTGGTGTACGACCTCTCGCCCGAGGCCGTGCAGGGCCTCGTCGGGGAAGGCGGCGTCGGCGCGGCCTCGCTGGCGGACTTCGTCGCCAAGCTCGCGCGGCCGCGCCACGTGTGGCTGATGCTGCCGGCCGCGCTCGTCGATCGGACACTCGCCGACGTGGTCCCGTTGCTCGAGGGGGACGACGCCGTGATCGACGGCGGCAATTCTCACTACCACGACGACATCCGCCGCGCCAAGGAGCTGGCCGAACGCGGCCTGCACTACGTCGACGTGGGCACGAGTGGCGGCGTGTGGGGACTGGAGCGCGGCTACTGCCTGATGATCGGCGGCGACGCGGCGGCGGTGAAACGCCTCGACCCCGTGTTCGCGACGCTCGCCCCCGGCCGCGGCGATCTCCCGCGCACGCCGGGCCGTGAGCGGCTCGGCGGCACCGCCGAGCTGGGTTACCTGCACTGCGGGCCGGCGGGGGCCGGACACTTCGTCAAGATGGTCCACAACGGGATCGAGTACGGGCTGATGGCCGCGTACGCCGAGGGGCTGGACATCCTCCACCACGCCAACATCGGCCAGCGTGATCACGTGACCGACGCCGAAACCACCCCGCTACGCCATCCCGAGCACTATCAGTACGACCTGAACCTCGCCGACGTCACCGAGGTGTGGCGCCGCGGCAGCGTAATCGCCTCCTGGCTCCTCGACCTCACGGCCGCCGCGCTGGCCGGGTCTCCCGACCTCGCGAACTTTGCCGGGCGGGTGGCCGACTCCGGCGAGGGACGCTGGACGATCATGGCCGCCGTGGACGAGTCGGTGCCGGCGCCCGTCCTGTCGAGCGCGCTCTACTCGCGCTTCGACTCACGCGGCGAATCCGAGTTCGCCAACAAGGTCCTCAGCGCGATGCGCTACGCCTTCGGCGGCCACGTGGAAAAGAGCGGCTGAACCGCCTTCAGGAATCTTCCAGCAGCACGGTCAGATTGCCGTCGGGCGCGACGCCCCGACGGCGGACGTGGCCCGGGCCGTAGTGCTCGTAGAGTCCCTGGCAGAGCAGCGGGAGCGCGATGGTCACGTCGGCGAAGACCATCACGTTGTCGCCGTCGGGCGATTCCTTGCCCCACGAGATGCACTCGGTGGCCACGCTGGCCCCGCTGAGCCCGCCGAACACGGTGTTGTCGGTGGTGATCTGGACGGCCGAGACGTGCGGGCTCGCCGCGCCGCCGCGGATCGCGCACACGCTGGTGGCCACGATCTGGATGAAGTCCTTGGGCACGCCGCCCCCGAGAAAGAGCGCGGAGGTCCCGCGCTCCGGGGTCATCGAGCGGTCGATGATGCGGAGCGCGATCTCGTAGTCCTTGAAGAAGTCGACGGCGGGCCCCCGACGCTTGGCCGTGCGATAGCCCTCGGCCAGCGGACCGTCGTGGGCGGCGGGAACGAACAGCGGCACCCCGTGGCGCGCGCAGGTCGCGGCGAGAGAGCCGGCGAGTCCCTTCCCCTCGAGCCAGCGTCCCCACTCGTGCATGAAGCGCACGCCGCTGATGGTGGGTCGTGGCCACGTCGAGGCCAGGTGCGTGAAGAACTCGCCGGTGAAGTCTTCCATGCGGTCGTACTCGTGGGCGCTCACCACGTGGTCGTAGAAACGATAGAACCCCTTCTCCCACAGGGCACGATCGTCGACGTGGTCGGGATCGACACGGTGGAAGCTCACGCCCCGCCCTTCGAGGAGATCTTCGGTGACGTTGGCCGCGGTGGAGACCACGAGGTCGACGTAGCCACGCTCGACGAGCCAGGTCAGGAGCGGCCACAGCCCGGCGCTGGCCATCGAGCCGGCGAGGCCGGCGCAGATCAGGGTGGACCCGTCGATCATGCGCTTGAGCGTCTCGAACGCCTCGCCGAGCTTGCGTCCCTGAAACGCGCCCGCTTGCAACCGTTGGAGGAGCCGGGCCACGGATCCGCCGCCGCCCTCGAGACCCACGACGCGGATCGGCTCACGCACCGGCCCCGGAGACTCTCGCATCGCGCCTCCCGCTTTACACTGGCGTCAGTCGACGCGGAGGAGCATCGCAGATGGGCCGGGTCACCGCACGCCTTTTCGACGCCATGGCCGAGGACTACGACGTCCTCGAGCCCTGGTACGAGCACCTCTACGCCGTGCTCCACGGGATCGTGCTCGAGGCGCTGGCGCCGCGCGACGCGCATCGGCCACGCGCGCTCGACGCCGGCTGCGGCAGCGGCTTTCAAACCGCGCTGCTCGAGCGTCTCGGCTACGAAGCTCACGGCGTCGACGTCGCGCCCCGACTGCTCGCGGTGGCGCAACGCCGCCTCCCCGCGTCGACGTTCGCGCTCGCCAGCGTGGAGGCCCTGCCCTATCGCGACGCGAGCTTCGAGGCCGTCGCCTGCTGCGGCAGCACGCTGAGCTTCGTCGACGATGCCGGCACCGCGCTCGGCGAGCTCGCGCGCGTGCTCGAGCCCGGCGGCCGTCTCCTCCTCGAGGTCGAGCATCGCTGGAGCCTCGATCTCGTGTGGACGCTGGTCAGCGCGCTCGGCGGCGACTGTCTCGGGTACGGGGTGTCACCCCGCGAGGCCTGGCGCGCGCTCGTCCGCCGGCCGCGCGACGGCTGCACGGTGACCTATCCGGCCTACGGCCCCTTGAGACTGTTCACTCGAAGGGAGCTTCGCACGCTGCTGAGGGGCGCGGGCCTCCATCCCGTTCGCTGGTGGGGTATCCATACAGTGACGAATCTGATCCCGTCGACGATCCTGCACGGTGAACGGCTCGGTTCCCGGACTACCACGATCTACCGAAAGCTGTGCCGGCTCGACGCTCGCTGGAGCGCATCGTCGCTGGCCGCCCGTACCGCGAACAGCCTCGTGGTCCTCGCCGAAAAGCGCTGATGCTACAGTACTGCACGATGACGGCCGATATGATCGACACCGTCCGGACGTGGATCGACAACGCTAAGCGGATCGTCGTGCTCACCGGCGCCGGGATCTCGACGGACTCCGGCATCCCGGACTTCCGCGGGCCCCAGGGTCAATGGACCAAGGACCCGCAGGCCGAGAAGATGGCCACGATCCAGCACTACGTCGCCGACCCCGAGGTGCGAAAGCGCTCGTGGCGCGATCGTCTCAACTCGCCCGCGTGGACGGCCGCGCCGAACCCGGGCCACCTGGCCCTGGTCGCCCTCGAGCGGCGCGGCAACCTCGACACCCTGGTCACCCAGAACGTCGACGGCCTCCACCAGATGGCCGGCTCGTCGCCGGAACGCGTCATCGAGATCCACGGCACCATGCGCGTGGTCACGTGCCTGGCCTGCGGCATGCGCGCGCCCATGGAGCGCGCGCTCAACCGCGTGCGCGCCGGCGAGGAAGACCCGCCGTGCCGGACGTGCGGCGGCATCCTCAAATCGGCCACGATCTCGTTCGGCCAGGGCCTCGTGCAGGACGACCTGCTGCGCGCCCAGCGCGCCGCCGAGCGCTGCGATCTCCTGCTCACGGTGGGGACCAAGCTCTCGGTGTATCCGATCGCGGGCGTGGTCCCGATCGCCCGCGAGGCGGGCGCGCGCGTGGTCATCGTCAACGCCGAACCCACGGACATGGATCGCCTCGCCGACGCCGTCCTGCGCGGCCAGATCAGGGACATCCTGCCGAGACTCGTGGGTGCTGCGTCCTGAACGGTCGTGGTACCTTGTGGGCCGGCCTCGGGCCGAGGGAGGGGAACATGGCGTCGAATCTCGAGGAGCGCTTCCAGAACTTGCACGAGATCGTCCAGGCGGCCCGGCTCAAGCTCAAGCAGGGCGACTGGGATTACCTGATGGGCGGGGCCGAGACGGAGACCACGCTCAAGCGTAACCGCCTGGCCCTCGACTCGGTGGCCTTCCGGCCGCGCGTGCTGCGCGACGTCTCCAAGATCGACTGCACGTCGACGTTCCTCGGCCGGACCGTGCGCATCCCGGTGATGCTGGCGCCCATCGGCGGACTCGAGACGTTCGATCCGGGAGGCGGGGCGACCGTCGGCAAAGCGTCGGCCGAATTCGGCGTGCCCCACATGCTGAGCTCCGTCTGCCATCCCGGTCTCGAGGCCACGGCGGCCGCCGCCGACAACTTCCGCATCTTCCAGCTCTACGTGCGCGGCGACGACGCGTTCGTGGACGACCACGTCAAGCGCGCAAAGGACCACGGCTACGCGGCGTTCTGCCTCACCGTCGACACCGCGTCCTACAGCCGGCGTGAGCGCGACATCGCCACGCGCTACGTCAAGCCGTGGCGGCAGCGCGCGACCGGCTTCGCGTTCCAGGCCGGACTCAACTGGGACCACGTGAAGCGCTACAAGGACCTGCACGATCTGCCGCTGGGCCTCAAGGGCATCGCGACGGCCGAGGACGCGGCGCTCGCCGTCGAGCACGGGGTGGAGCTGGTCTACGTCTCCAACCACGGCGGTCGCCAGCTCGATCACGGGCGCGGCTCGCTCGACGTGCTGCCCGAGGTGGTGGCCGCCGTCAACGGCCGCGCGGCTGTCATCATGGACGGCTCCTGCGTGCGCGGCACCGACGTGGTGAAGGCGATGGCGCTGGGCGCCACCATCGTGGGCGTGGGACGGCTCCAGGGACTCGGGCTCGCCGCGGGCGGCCAGGCCGGGCTCGTGCGCACGCTCGAGCTGCTCGAGGAAGAGATCCGGATCTGCCTGGCCCTGCTCGGCGTGAGCCGCATCGGCGCCGTCGACAAGTCGTACCTGCACCCGGCCCCGCCGGTGGTCATGCCGCACGTCAGCAGCGCGTTCCCCTTGATGCACGAAGGGTACTAGGAGACCCGCCCATGCCCGAATCCATTCCCTCGTCGCTGATCATCGACACGTTCAAGGATCTCTTCGCCCAGGAACGCGGCCAAGGGCGGCACGATCCGCTCGGCTGGATCCTGAGCGTCCCCGATACGCACCAGAAGACCGTGCTCGCCGCGCTCGACAAGGAGCGCGCGCTGCGCGTGCTCACCTGCGCCACCGAGGATGAGGCCAACGGCGTGGCCGCCGGGCTCTGGATCGGCGGCGAGCCCGTCATCGTGATGATCCAGCACGCCGGCCTCTACGCGTCGGTCAACACCCTGCGCGGCATCGCCATGGACGGGAAAGTTCCGATCTGCTACATGATCGGCCTGCTCAGCCGCGAGAAGGACAAGGACCTGAAGGACTCGCGCCACTCGATGGTGCGCTTCGCGGAGCCGCTGCTCGACACCTTCGGGGTGCCGCACGCGCGGCTCGAAGGCCCCGACGACGTGAAGCTGATTCCGCAGTACTACCGCCTGAGCCGCGAGCGCCGCGGTCCCACCGCGCTCCTGGTCGGCCTGGAGACGAGCTGATGCCGATGAAGCCCGAGGACGTGCTGCGCGTCATCGCCGCCGCCCGCGGCGAAGCCATCTGCGTGCCGACCATGACCACCTCGCCCGCGTGGCGGGAGATCGCCCCCGACGATCTGTCCATCAACTGCCAGGGATTCATGGGTGGTGCGTCCACCCTCGGCCTCGGGCTGGCCCTGTCGCGGCCGGAGCGGCGGGTGATCGTGTTCGACGGCGACGGCTCGCTGCTCATGCAGCTCGGC
>Ga0193725_1000070_pt1 | contig 34855 bp, 28 predicted proteins | sample H2a2metaG_FD_143058 | JGI IMG/M metagenome (GOLD analysis project Ga0193725, IMG submission 143058) | Soil microbial communities from a riparian zone of the East river system, Colorado, United States - H2a2 | ecosystem: Environmental > Terrestrial > Soil > Riparian zone | place: USA: East River... | reverse complement strand
TGGTGATGCCGCCATGACGACGTGACGCCACCAGTCGCCCGTCCCCAGGGACAGCAACGTGCCGAGCAGGATGCCGAGGAGGACAGTGCCGGTGAGGAGCGTGCGGCGCGGGACGGCTTCGACGATCTCCAGGTCGCCGAACCGGCGCGGCATCTGCACGGAGCCGATCGCCCGATAGACGATCAAAAGATTGCCGGTCAGCCACGCTGTCGCGACGACCAGGACGAAGGCCTGCAGCAGCCGGGCGAGATCGCGGACGGCAATCAATGCCTCGCCCCCCGCAAAGGTGCGGTCCCACGCCCGTTCCGCCGTCTCCACCGCCAGCCAGCGGCCACCGACCAACGCAGCCACCAGCAGACCGGCGCCGATGAGGTACAGCCTGCGCCGGTTCGAACGTGTCACGCCGTCACGCCACGCGCCGCCAGCCAGCCCTCGACCTCGGCGCGATACGCGTCGAGGGCCTTCGGGCTTGTCGCTTCGAACCGCATGACCAGCACGGGCTGCGTATTCGAGGCGCGCAGCAGTCCCCACCCTTCCTGGAAGGTGATGCGCACGCCGTCGAGCGTCGACACGGGGTACTTGGCGGCGAACTCCTGCGACGCCTGCTGGACGAGATCGAACTTCTGCTCGTCCGGGCAATCGACCCGCATTTCTGGTGTGGCGTAGGTCTTCGGCAGATCGGCGAGTAGACGCGAGAGTGGCCCGCCTTCGCGCGCTTGATACGCCAGCAGCCGGGCCGCGGCGAACAGCGCGTCGTCGAATCCGTACCAGTCACCGCCGAAGAACATGTGGCCGCTCATTTCGCCGGCGAGCGGGGCACCGATCTCTTTCATCTTCTGCTTGATGAACGAATGCCCCGTCTTCCACATGACCGGCTGGAGACCGGCTTTCTGCAACATCTGCGGCAGCACCTCCGAGCACTTCACGTCGAAAATCACCGAGTGGTTTTTGCCCATGCGGCGCACCAGATCGCGTCCGAACAACACCAGGAGCTGGTCCCCCAGCACCGGCTCACCGCGTTCATCGACCGCGCCGATGCGGTCGCCGTCGCCGTCGAAGGCGATTCCCAGCTCGGCTTTCTCCTTTTTGACGGCCGCCTGGAGATCGTGAAGGTTCTCGAGCACCGTGGGATCGGGATGGTGATTCGGGAACGTCCCGTCGGACTCGGCGAACAGCGCAACGACGTCGGCGCCCAGCTGCTTCAGCGTCTCGACGGCCACGAGGCTCGTGACGCCGTTGCCGCAATCCACCACCACCTTGAGCCGCCGCGCGAGTGGCGCGTTCCGCTTGACGATCGCATCCCGGTACGCGGTGAGCAGTCCGCCGTGCGTGGTTTGTGTGCCGCCGGCCTTCGCGACGAGCTTGTCGTCATGGATCAGCCGGTACAGGACCTGGATGTCGTCGCCGAAGACGGCATCGTGCGCGAGCACCATCTTGAAGCCGTTGAACTCCGGCGGGTTGTGCGACCCGGTGACTTGGATACCGCCATCGACCGGCAGCGTCTTGGTGGCGAAGTAGAGCGCGGGCGTGGGCAGCTCGCCGACGTCGATCGCCACGCCTCCCGCCGCGGCGACCCCTTCGCGCACACCCTGGGCGAGCGCGGCGCCCGACGGCCGGTTGTCACGTCCGACGGCGACGCGGGGCGGCTTGCCGTTCCGCAGCCGCTCCCAGGCGAATGTGGCGTATGCTTGTCCGACGGCGCGGGCGGCCGCGGGTGTGAGCTGCTCATCCACGAGGCCGCGAATGTCGTACTGGCGAAAGATTGTGGCGGGAAGGTTCACGGGTCCCTTTCACACCCTGAAGGGTGCCGAGCCCAGCCCTTAGGGTGGGGTTACCGCGGTGGTCGCCGAGGGATACACGCTGCTCGCGGCGGATTTCGCGAGATCGAGTAGCCGGTTGGGCCAGACACCGAAGAGCAGCAGGCCGGCGACGACCACCGCGACGGCGGTCCGTCCCCAGCGGTCGAGCGAGACGTCGACATGGGCGTGTTCGACCGGCGGCGGTTTCATATACATCGCCATGATGACGGGAAGATAGTACCCCGCCGACACGACGCTGGTCAGCACGAGAATCGCGGCCAGCGTGTTCTTTCCAGCGCTCGTGGCAGCGATGAGGATGTACCACTTGCCGATAAACCCGGCCGTGCCGGGAAAGCCGAGCAACGAGAGCAGGCATACCGCGAGTGCAAAAGCGAGCCAGGGACGCTCGCTCGCGAGTCCCGCGAGGTCGTCGATCAAGACGTCGCTCTCGCCCGCCCTGCCCTTGGCCGTCAGCACGGCGAACGCACCGAGCGACATCAACGTATACGCGGTGACGTAGACGAGAAACGCGCTCGTTCCGGCCACGCCGCCCGCAGTCACGGCGACGAGGAGGTATCCGGCATGCGCGACCGACGAGTATGCCAGCATCCGCTTGAGCGATCGTTGACCGAGCGCAAAGAAGTTGCCGCCGATCATCGTGACGACTGCGAGCCACCACAGGATGTCGTGCCACACGGCGACCGGGCCGAACGCCTGATTGAGGACTCGGAAGAGGGCGGCAAACGCTGCCGCCTTCACGCCGGTGGCCATGAACGCCGTCACCGGCGTGGGCGAGCCGTCATAGACGTCCGGCGCCCACATGTGAAACGGCACCGCCGCGATCTTGAATGCGAACCCCACGATCAACAGCGCCAGACCCGCGAGCAACATGACGCCCGGCTTGCCCATGGTGCCGACTTGCCCGCCAATGAGGCCGAGATTCGTGGTACCCGTCGCGCCATACACGAGGGCGATCCCGTACAGGAGAAATCCCGATGCGAAGGCGCCGAGCAGGAAATACTTGAGGGCAGCCTCCGCCGACCGGGCGCGGCGGCGGTCGAGACCCGCGAGCACGTAGACCGCGACCGACATCAGCTCTAGTCCCAGGAAGATCACCATCAAATCGGCGCCCGCGGCCATGACCATCATGCCGAGCGTGCCGAAGATGAGCAGCACGTAGTACTCGGGTACCAGCAGCTGCTCCCGCTCCAGATAGGCGAACGAGATGAGCACCGTCAGCGCGGCGGCGCCGAGGAATATCCAGTCCGCGACCCAGCGGAAGTCGTCCGCGGCGATCATCGCCACGACTCCCCCCCCCACGCCGGCCCGATTCCACCAGAGCCACCAGGTGGCGATCGCGGTGGAGAGGAGCGCCAGCAGCGTCAGCCAGCCAGCAATCCGCGTGTCGCGCGCAGTGCGATGGTGCCATGCGACAAACAAGAGCAGCACGAGCGCCCACCCGGTCAGCACGAGCTCGGGCAAGAGCGATAGCAGCAGGTCACGATAAATGGCGGGATCCAAGCTCATGGCTGACCCGCCGTCGGAGCGGCGCTCGGCTTCATTTGCTCGATCAGCGCGCGCGCTGCCGGCTCCATGCGCTGCAGAAACGGCTTGGGATAGATCCCTACCCACAGAATGCAGACGAGCAGCGGGACCAGCACGGCGATTTCGCGCGGCGACAGGTCGGGCAACTTCTCGTTCTCAGGATTCGTCAGCGGGTTGTAGATCACACGCTGCAGCGCCGTCAGCAGATACGCCGCCGCGACGATCACGCCGGTCGTCGCAAGCGCCGTCGCGATCGGATATGTGCGGAAGGATCCTAGCAGCACCAGGAATTCGCCGACGAACCCGTTCGTGCCCGGCAGCGCGATCGACGACAGCGACACGACCGTGAGGATCGCGGCGAACAGCGGTACCACCCGCGCGATGCCGCCGTAGGCCTCGATCAGCCGGCTATGGCGCCGCTCGTAGATCATGCCGGCCAGGAAGAACAGCGCGCCGGTCGAAATCCCGTGATTGATCATGATCAGCAGCGCGCCCTGCACGCTCTGCAGCGTCAGGGCCCAGATGCCGAGCGTCACGAATCCGAGGTGGGCGACGGACGAATACGCGATGAGCTTCTTGAAATCGGGCTGCACCATCGCCACGAGGCCGCCGTAGATGATCCCGATCAGCGAGAGGATGACGATCACGAGTTGCACGTTCTGATTGAGCGCGACGGCCGGGAAGAACGGCAGCGCGAATCGCAGGAACCCGTACGTCCCCATCTTGAGCAGGATACCCGCCAGGATCACCGACCCCGCCGTGGGGGCCTCGACGTGCGCGTCGGGCAGCCAGGTGTGCAGCGGGAACATCGGTACCTTGATCGCGAAGGCCAGGAAAAACGCGCCGAAGAGCCACCAGCCCGTCGGCCCCAGATCCTTCGCGTTGCTCAGGAGGTGCGCGTAGCCGAACGAGTAGACCCCCGTCGCCTGGCCGGCGTGCAGGTACAACACCAGGATCGCGACCAGCATGAGCAGCGATCCGAAGAACGTATAGATGAAGAACTTGATCGCCGCGTACAGCCGATTGTCGCCCCCCCAGACGCCGATGATGAAGTACATCGGGATCAGCATCACTTCCCACATCACATAGAACAGGAACAGATCGAGGGCCACGAAGACGCCGATCATGCCGGTCGTCAGGACGAGCAGCAGGGTGTAAAAGCCGGTCTCACGCTTGGTGATGTAGCTCCAGCTGCCGAGAATCGAGAGCGGCATCAGGAATGTCGTGAGCAGCACCAGGAACAGCGAAATGCCGTCCAGGCCCACTGTGAAGTGGATGCCCCATGCCGCGATCCAGGTGTAATCGGCGACGAACTGCATCCCGCCCGCCGGTGCAAACGTCCACCACAGCGGTACCGAGATCGCGAACTCGATCAGGCTGGCGCCCAGGGCGACGTATTTCGCGAGCCGTGCCGGCAACAGCAGGACAACGAGGCCGGCGAGCAGCGGCCACGCGAGCAGCGCAGTGAGTACCCAGCGCGCGTACATCAGCTCATCGCCCGCCACAGGATCAGCAGCACGCCTACCACGAACACGGCCACGTACATCCCGACCTGGCCGTTCTGCAGCCAGCGATTCGCCCAGCCGAGCGCCCGGGCGCCGCGCGCGGCGCCATTGACCGCCGCACCGTCGATGGCGCGCTGATCGATCTGCTTCCAGAGCACTTCTCGCGAGAACCACACCAGCGGCCGGACGATCAGGGCGTCATAGATCTCGTCCACGTACCACTTGTTTCGGAGCAGGCGGGCAAATCCCCGCTCCTCGGGAGCGCTGCGTGCCGGAACGAGCGCCTGCGGTTTGAGCAGCTGCCAGGCGCCGACGATCCCGACGATCGCCACCGCCACCGCGACGCCGACCAGCAGCCACTCAGTCGAGGGCGACAGAGGCACCACGGGGAGTAGTGGGCTGCTCGCCTGCGTGATCGGCTCGAGCCAGTGATGGAGCCACGCGTTGCCATGGTAGAGCTCAGGGATGTTGATGACGCCACCCGCGGCCGACAGGACCCCAAGCAGGAGCAGAGGGCCGGTCATGATCCACGGAGCCTCGTGCAGATGCGGCTGCTCCTGCTCACCGGTGCGGTTCGGACCGTGGAAGGTGTACAGCATCAGCCGCGTCATGTAGAACGCCGTCAGCAACGCAGCGGCGAGCGCCAACCCCCAGAAGACGATCCAGATCGGGTCCGCATGCCCGCGCGCGTGCGCCGCGGTGAGAATCTCGTCCTTTGAGAAGAAGCCCGAGAGCGGGGGTATGCCGGCGATGGCGAGCGTCGCGATCCACATCAACGCCGCGGTCCACGGCATGTACCGCGCGAGCCCGCCCATGTTGCGCATGTCCTGCGCGTCTTCATGGGAGTGCGTGTGGTGATAGGCGCGGTGCAGCGCGTAGATGACACTGCCCGAACCCAGAAACAGGAGCGCCTTGAAGAACGCGTGGGTGACGAGGTGGAAGATGCCGGCGCTGATCGCCCCCGTTCCGACGCCCAGGAACATGTAGCCGAGCTGGGAGATGGTGGAGTACGCGAGGACTTTCTTGATGTCCCACTGCTTGAGGGCGATCGTCGCCGCGAACAATGCCGTCAGCGCACCGACGCCCGCGACCACCGCGCTCGAGATGGGCGCCATGGCGAACAGCAGATTGCAGCGTGCCACGAGGTACACGCCCGCGGTCACCATCGTGGCGGCGTGAATCAGGGCGGAGACCGGCGTGGGACCTGCCATCGCGTCGGGCAACCAGGTGTACAGCGGGATCTGCGCCGATTTCCCCGTGCAGCCCAGGAACAGGAAGAGCGTGATCACCGTGACGGTGCGGCCGCCCGCCGCCAGCGCGTTCGGCGCGTGCGTGAACACCGTACCGAAATCGAGCGAGCCCGTCGACCAGAAGATCATGAACATCGCGACCATGAACCCGAAGTCGCCGATCCGGTTCATGATGAAAGCTTTGCGGCCGGCGTTGGCGTTCACCGCTTCAGTGAACCAGAAGCCGATCAACAGATAGCTGCAGAGGCCGACGCCCTCCCACCCCACGAACATCACGGGGAAGCTCGCCCCGAGCACCAGCACGAGCATGAAAAAGACAAAGAGGTTGAGATACGCGAAATAGCGCGCGTACCCCGGATCCTCTTTCATATATCCGATGCTGAAGAGGTGGATCAGCGAGCCGACGCCGGTGACGACGAGCAGCATCACCAGCGAGAGCTGATCGACCTGGAACGCGAAGTCGACCTGCAGCGTGCCGACCGGTATCCACGACCAATACCGCAGCACCACCGGCTCTTCGGGATGGACTCCCGCGAAGGCGCTGAAGACGACGACGGACACGGCGAACGCGGCCAGCAACACACCGGCGCCGATGACCGATACGAGCGTCTTGGAATTGGGACGCGCCAGCGCCAGCGTTCCGTTCAGCACGAAGCCGAGCAGCGCGAGGGCGGGCGCGAGCCAGATCAGGTCGACGGCGGTACCGGTCATCCGTCCTTGAGGAGATTCATATTCTGCAGGCTCACCGACTGCTTGTGACGATAGACGGCGAGAATGATCGCAAGCCCGACGGCCGCTTCGGCCGCGGCCACCGCCATGACGAAGAACACGAACACCTGCCCGCCCATTCCGAGATTCTGCGCCAGCGCGACGAACGTGAGATTCACCGCGTTGAGCATGAGCTCGACGCACATGAAGATCACGATCGCGTTGCGCCGCATGAGCACGCCGAGCACGCCGAGCGTGAAGAGGACCGCGGAGATGGCGAGTGCGGGGCCGAGCAGCACTAGAGTTTCCGTTTCGCGAGCACCACCGCGCCGACGATGGCGGCAAGCAGCAGCACGCTCGCGATCTCGAAGGGAATCAGGTACGCGCTGAACAGTGGATTGGCGACGGAGCCGACGATGCCCTGCTGCTGTTGGAGCGCCGGGACGCTACCCGGGGGCAGTGTGATCCCCGACCGGAGCGTGGTCTGGGTCAGGGGCTGCAACAGAAACAACAGCGCGGCGGCGAGCAGTACCGCGACGCCGAGCCCGAGCGGTCCTTTGATATCGCTGGGACCGGGTCGTCCCAGGTTGAGCAGCATGATCACGAACAGGAATAGCACCATGATGGCGCCGGCGTAGACCAGCACCTGGAGCACCGCGATGAACTGCGCGTCGAGCAGCACGAAGAGCGCGGCCAGCGCGAACAGCGTCACGACGAGCCACAGGGCGCTCCCGATGGGGTTCTTCCGCGTGATGCACAGCAGGGCACTGCCCATGGCGATCACGCCGAAGATCCAAAAGACCGTATCCGTCACTACTCGCCCTTCGGGTCAGACGGGTCCCACAGCGTGGACACGGGGTGCGTCTGTGCCGTGAGCCGCGCGAGATCGTAGACGAAGCGATCGCGGCTGTACTCGGAGTTCTCGTAATGCACGCCGACGTGAATCGCTTCCTCGGGGCACACTTCCTGGCAGTAGCCGCAGAAGATGCAGCGGAACTCGTCGATCTCGTAGATCAACGGGTACCGGTGGCCCTCTTCGTCCTCGCCCGGGACGAGCTTGATGCAGTTGGCGGGGCAGATCTGGGGGCAGAGACCGCATGCCACGCACTTGGCTCTGCCCTGCTCGTCGGTGAGCATGCGATGCGTGCCGCGCCACCGCGACGAGAGCGTCCAGTCCTTGGACGACTTCTCTTCGGGATATTGCATCGTGACCTTGGGTCGCAGCAGGTGGCTGAACGTCAGCGCCATCCCTTTCAGCGTGGCCCGCAGGTAGGACGTTTGCTGCGTCGGCCGCTTCATCACCTTCACGCCGATCGCCATCAGGCTGCCTCCTCCTGGACCGAGCCGGACACGATGCGGCCGCGATCGAGCCAATAGACCAGGGCGATCAACAGCACGAAATTCAGTCCTCCCAGGACCCAGGCCATGCCGGCGCCGTACTCCCAGCCGAGCCGGATCCGGACGAACCAGATCGCCACCGCCAGCAGTGTGATATAGATCAGGGAAAGCGGCAGCAGCACTTTCCAGCCGAGCGCCATGAGCTGGTCGTAGCGGAACCGCGGCAGCGTCCAGCGCACCCAGATGTAGGTAAAGAGGAAGGCGAACGTCTTCGCCCCGAAGGCGGCGAGCGTGAGCAGCGTCTTGAGAACGCTCGGGTCCCCGGTCGAATCCCAGGTCGTGAAGGGGATGTCCCACCCTCCGAAGAACAGGGTGGCCATCAGCGCGGACGCCGTCACCATGTTCGAATACTCGGCGATGTAGAACATCGAGAACTTCATCGCGCTGTACTCGGTGTGATAACCGGCGATCAGCTCGCCCTCGGCCTCGGGCAGATCGAACGGCAGCCGGTTCGTTTCGGCGAGGGCGCTGATGAAGAAAATGACGAACGCGACAGTCAGCGGGATGATGAACCAGGCATGCGCCAACTGCTGCTGCACGATCACCTGCGACAGCGTGACGTTGCCCGCGAGCAGAATGACGGCGACCGTGCTCAACCCCAGCGCGATTTCGTAGGAGATCATCTGCGCCGACGCGCGCAGCCCGCCCAGAAGCGCGTACTTGTTGTTGGAAGCCCAGCCGGCCAGCACGATGCCGTACACGCCCAGCGAGCTGATCGCGAGGATGTAGAGGAAGCCCACGGGCAGGTCGGCGACGACCATCGGAACGACGCCCCACGGGGTCGGGAGCGGCGACGCGAACGGAATCACACCGAACGTCAGCATTGCCGGGACGAACGACACGATGGGCGCGAGCGTGAAGAGCGCCTTGTCCGCCATCGCGGGTGACGTCTCTTCCTTGAGGATGTTCTTCAGCCCATCGGCCGCCGGCTGGAAGAGTCCCTGCGGACCCACGCGGTTTGGGCCGAGGCGATCCTGCATCCAGGCGCACACGCGCCGCTCGAGCAACGTGAGCAGCGCCACCCCAACCAGGATCAGGTTGAGGACGACGAACACTTTGATCGCCGATGTGATCAGGAAGAAGGTCATGCCACTTCCGCCAGACCCATCGCCCGGGCCAACTCTCCCAGAACCCAGGCGGCCGGCTGCGCCATCCCCGGCGCGGACTTGGCCTGGAAGTAGCGCTGCTCGCGTCCGTCGCGGTTCGTGAACGTCCCTTCTTCCTCGGCGACGTTGGCAGTCGGCAGAATCACCTCGGCACGACGACACGCGGCATTCTCACCCAGTACCGTGCCGAGATAAATCAGCGCGCCGTCCGTCTCCACGGCGCAATCGGGATCGTCGAGCACCAGCACCACGGCCGCAGTCTTCGCCGCGGCGAGTGCCGGAGCGTAGTCGCGCGTGTACCCGAGCTGTTCGGCACCCTTCGCGTTGGGCGCGCGCTCGGCGCGGAGGGCGAGGTTCGGCACGCCCGCGAGCGTCGCCTCTTCGCCCATGACCACCTGGAACGCGCCCGTCCAGGTGAAGCCGGAGAGGAGCCGCTTGGCCGCGGCGAGCGCTTCGCTCGACGCTCCGGCCGACACCAGCGCCACGGCCTTGCCCGACGCACCGCGCAGAATCGCCAGGACACGCGCGAATGCTTCGTCCCAGTCGGTGGCGTGCAATGCCCCGTCTTTGCGCACCAGCGGGGCCTCGATGCGGTCGCCGCGGTTCATCCAGCGATAGTGCATGCGGCCGTGATCACAGATGAAGTAGCGATTGACGTCGAGGTTCGGACGCGGGCGCACGCGCACCACGACTTCGTCTCGCGTATCGAGCGTGATGTTGCACCCCTGGGAGCAGCCGGTGCAGATCGACGCCGTCTTGTCCAGCTCCCACGCGCGAGCCTTGTGCAGGAAGTCCTTGGAGAGCAGCGAGCCCACGGGACAGAGGTCGACGACGTTGCCGGCCCAGGGATGGTCGAGCCGGGCTTCGGGATGAATGCCGATGAAGGCGCGGTCGCCGCGCTCGGACACGTTGAGCACCGGCTCTTTCGCCACATCTTCCATGAAGCGGACGCAGCGCGTGCACAAAATGCAGCGGTTCGGCACGTACAGGACGTCGGGGCCGAAGTCTTCAACGGGATTGAACCGCTTGGCGAACTCGCCGAAGCGCGTCGCGGATTGGCCCTCCTGGAAGACGAAGTCCTGCAGCTCGCATTCACCCGCTTGATCGCAAATCGGGCAATCGAGCGGATGATTGATCAGGAGGAATTCGAGCACACTCTGGCGCGCGTCCTTCGCCGCCGGGGCTTGCGTCTTCACCACCATCCCCTCGGTGACGGTCGTCGCGCAGGCGATCTGCAGCTTGGGTGCCTTTTCGATCTCGACGAGGCACATCCGGCACACCCCGGCGACGGGCAGTCCGGGATGATAGCAGTAGTGCGGTACGAGTACGCCTGCCTGCTTGGCTGCCTCGATGACGAGCGTGCCGGGCGGGACGCTCACCGTCGCCCCATCGATCGTGAGGTTGATCAACCCGTCGGCCATTAGCCCACCATCACTGGTTGTTTCTTTCCTGCCAGATACGCTTCGAACTCGCCGCGGAATTTCTTGATCCCGCTCACGATCGGCGCCGCACACGAGTCCGACAGCACACAAATCGTTTTTCCCGTCATGTTCTCGGAGAGATCGAGCAGCAAGTCGAGGTCCTTTGGCTTGCCCTGCCCTGCCAGAATCCGCTCCATGATCTTGGTGGTCCACGCGGTGCCTTCGCGGCATTGCGTGCACTGCGCGCACGACTCGTGCGCGTAGAAGCGTGCCAGGCGCATGATCTGGTAGACCATATCTGCCGAGTCGTCGAATACGATCACGCCGCCCGACCCGAGCATCGAGCCCGCGGCGACGCAGCCCTCGTAATCGAGCAGCGTCTGCTCGGTCTCCTCGCGGGTGAGGATGGGCACGGACGAGCCGCCGGGGATGCAAGCCTTGAGGGTACGCCCCGTGGGGGGCCCGCCGCACATGTCGTACAGCAGATCCTTGAGCGGGAATCCCATCGTCACTTCGTAATTGCCCGGGCGCTGCACGTGGCCGCAGACGGAAAACAGCTTGGTGCCCGTGCTCTTGGGGTTCGACAGGCACAGGCCTTTGTACCAGGCCGCGCCGCGCTTGATGATGTGCGGCACGGCGGCGAGCGTCTCGACGTTGTTGATCGTCGTGGGCAGGCCGAACAGCCCGGCGGCCGCGGGAAACGGCGGCTTGATGCGCGGGTTCCCGCGCTTGCCCTCGATCGAATTCATCAGGGCGGTCTCTTCGCCGCAGATGTACGCGCCGGCGCCGCGATGCAGATGGATCTTGATCGTCCCGAACACGCCCGCGGCGTTCGCCTCCGCGAGCGCCCGCTCCATGATCGTCCAGGGCTCGGTGAACTCGCCGCGGATGTAGATGTACGCCACCTCAGCCCGGATCGCGTGTGCCGCGATCGCGGTGCCCTCGAGGAGCGCGTGCGGCGTCCACCGCATGATTTCGCGGTCCTTGAACGTCCCGGGCTCCGACTCGTCCGCGTTCACGCAGAGGTAGTGCGCCTTCTTCTTTTCTTTCGGCATGAACGACCACTTGAGGCCCGTCGGGAACCCCGCACCGCCCCTGCCCCGCAGTCCCGACTCTTTCACGACGTCGGTGACGGCGACCGGGTCCATCTTGAGCGCCTGAGCGAGCGCTTCGTAGCCGCCACGCTTTGTCCAGCCTTTAAACGTGCGCGCGTCGGCATCGCCGAAGTACTGCGAGAGCACAACCGTTTCTTTGGGATGTGACTTGTGCGGGTATCCCATCAGCGATACTTCCTTACCAGGTCCGCGACTTTGTCGGGCGTGACGTTTTCAACGAAATCGTCATTGACAAGGATCGGCGTCGCGAAGCCGCAAGCGCCGAGGCACTCGACCTCGACGATGGTCCACTTTCCATCGGGACTCGTCGCGCCGGCATCGCCCGCGCCGGTTTGCGCGAGCAGAGCCTTGAGCACCGCCTCGGCACCGCAGATGTTGCAGGGCGACGTCGTGCACACCTGCACGAAGTTTTTCCCCACGGGATGCTGGTGATACATCGTGTAGAAAGTGACGACGCCCTTCACGTAGGCCGGCGTCACGCCCAGCACCTCGGCGACCTCGGCCATGATCCGATCGGAGATCCAGCCATGCTCGCGCTGTGCGATCCACAGCGCCGGCAGCAGCGCGGCCTGCTTGTTGGGATAGCGCCCCAGCACCGTCTGGAGCTCTTCCAGCACTTTACCGATGAAGACGGGTTGATAGTCCTCTTGCACCGTCATCGATCGACCTCACCCATTACGATGTCCACGGACGCGTTGATCGCGATCAAGTCGGACAGCAGATGGCCTTCGGCCATCCTGGGCAATGCGGACAGATTGATAAAGGAGGGCGGCCGGATGCGCCAGCGCACCGGCTTCGCCGTCCCGTCGGAGACGAGGTAGGTGCCGAGCTCGCCTTTGGGATTCTCGATCCCGACGTACGCTTCGCCCACGGGCGCCTTCACGCCTTCCATGACCTGCTTGAAATGGAAGATCATCGCTTCCATATCGCTCATGGCGCGCGTCTTGGAGGGAAGAATGACGCGCGGATCGTCGACGTTGATCGGGCCGTCCGGCAACCGGTCGAGCGTCTGCTGCAGAATCCGGTTCGACTGGTGGCACTCCTCCAGCCGCACGAGATAGCGGTCGAAGACGTCACCGTGCTCGCCGACGATCACATCGAAGTCGTACGTCTCATAGCCCAGATATGGCTTGTCCTTGCGGACGTCGTAGGCCACCCCGCTCGCGCGCAGCATCGGGCCGGAGAGAGAATAATTGATCGCCTCGGCGGCGGTGAGCGTGCCGACGCCCTGCGTGCGGCCCGCCCAGACGGCGTTGCGCGTGAGCACGCGGTCGATTTCGCCGAGCGTCTTTGGAAACGTCGCCGTGAAGTGGCGCAGTTTGTCGACGAACCCGTCGGGAATGTCGGCCATCAGCCCACCGACGCGGGTCAGACTCGTCGTCAGGCGGGCGCCGGTCCACATCTCCTGGAGATCGTAGATCCGCTCCCGCTCCTGGAACGCCCACAGGAACGGTGTGAAGGCGCCAAGATCGATGGACGTCGTGCCGAGCCACACCATGTGCGAGATGATCCGGCTCATCTCGCAGGCGATCACGCGCAGCACGGTGCAGCGCGGCGTGATCTCGATCCCCATCAGCTTCTCGGCCGCCAGCGCGAAACCAACGTTGTTCGACATCGGCGACAGGTAGTCGGTACGGTCGGTGAGCGGGATGATCTGGTTGTAGTGGCGGTACTCGCCGAGCTTCTCGAAGCCGGAATGGAGGTAACCGAGGTGCGGGATGCAGCGCACCACGGTCTCCCCATCCAGCTCGACGACCAGCCGCAACACGCCGTGGGTGGCGGGATGCTGCGGGCCGATGTTCACGAGCATATGCTCTTCGGCGAGATTGGGCTCGCCGCTCGCCGTCAGCGGGACGCGCGCCGGGCGCCCCTCGGCGTCCACGCCGGGCGTCGCGAGCTCGAGCTCTACGGTGCGCTTGCTCATGCCGCCGTCGGGGGCTCGGGAATCACGCCGCGCTCGCCACGCCGCAGCCGGTCCCGCATGTCGTCGGGGAGATCGCCGGCGGCCTCGGCGATGGACAGCTCTTCCAGCGAGTAGTTCGCTTCCGGATTGATGTTGAGCGCCTGGCGCACCTGCTCGGCGCGGGAGAAGCGACCGCGCAGCGGGAAGCTCTTCCGCAGCGGGTAGCCCTCGGCGTAGGTCTCCCACATCAGGATGCGCCGCAGGTCGGGGTGGCCCCGGAATGTGATTCCGAACATGTCGAAGACTTCGCGCTCCAACCAATCGGCGCCGCGCCACAGGCTCCAGACCGAATCGACGGCGAGCTCGGCAATGGCCGGCAGCTCGACTTTGATCCGAATGTCGGCGCGCCGCTTGAGGGAACGGAGAAAGTACACGACTTCGAGCGGGCGCTCACGATCGCGGAATTCAACGGCCGTCACATCGACCAGATAATCGAATTCCTGGCCCGGCGTCTCCTTGAGCCAGGTCATCGCCTCGAGCAGACGGTCGGCGGCGACGAACACAATCGTCTCGCCGTCGCGCGCGACCTCGGTGCGAAGAGCCCCGGGAACCGGGGAAGAAGAGGTCACGACGAACGAAATTGGTGGACGGAGTTGCCGAACGGCTCGGAGATCTCGTCGATCGTCTCGGGCGGCAGCCGCAGTCCCTTGTCGTCGAGCGGCTGCTCCTCGCGCCGCTTCACGGCGTCGAACAGCGACTCGCCCTTGATCTTCTTGTGGAGCAGCAGGATGCCGTACAGCAGGCCTTCCGGGCGCGGCGGGCAGCCGGGGACATAGACATCCACGGGGACGATCGTGTCGATGCCCTGCACCATCGCGTAGTTGTCGAACACGCCGCCCGTCGATGCGCATGCGCCCATGGAAATCACCCACTTGGGCTGGGGCATCTGGTCATAGATGCGCCGAATCACGGGCGCCAGCTTGAACGGCAGGCGCCCGGCGCAGATCAGCACGTCCGCCTGCCGTGGGGAGAACGCCTGGCGCTCCATCCCGAAGCGCGCGAAGTCGAAGCGGCTGGCGGCGGTCGCCATGAACTCGATGGCGCAGCATGCGGTGCCGAACGGCATCGGCCACAGCGAATTGGCGCGCGAGGAATTCACAGCCCAGTTCACCAGGTCCTGGAACTTCGCGACCAGATAGTTCGGACTCTGACCGCTGATTTCCTTCGTTTCGGCGACGTGTTTCATAAAACCTCAGAATTCGTCAAGCAGAATCGTCGAGCAAGATCGTCTAGCAGAATCGTTCACGTTTTCGCTTGACGCTCCTGCTTGACGCCGTTGTTTGACGCCGTTGCTCGACGTCTTTAGTCCCACTGGAAAGCCCCGCGCTTCCAGACGTAAACGTATCCAACGAAGAGCACGAGGATGAAGACGAGCATCTCGACCAACAAAAAGCCGGTGGGCACCGTGCCATTCCTCATAAAGATGACCGCCCAGGGGATCAGAAAGACGGTTTCAATGTCGAAGAGAATGAACAGGACCGCTACGAGGTAGAATTTGACGGAGAAACGCTCGTGGGCGCTGCCGAGGGGTGGCATGCCGCTCTCGTAGGGCCGCTCCTTGATCTCGGTCGGGCGCCGCGGTCCGAGGAAATGCGATAACACGATCATCGACGCTGCCACGACGATGGCCAGACCGAGCAGCATGAGGAAGGGGATATAGGGCTGCATGGCGCTCGTGAAAAAATTCACTAAGGCTCTGCATAAGTCAAGCTGACGTCATTACATTGCCGCCGCATGTCAATCAAATCGGATCGCTGGATTACCAAAATGTCCAAGCAGCACGGAATGATCGAACCGTTCGCCGACCGGCAGGTCCGCGAGGGCGTCATCTCCTACGGCGTTTCATCGTACGGCTACGACATGCGTGTCGCGCCCGAGTTCAAGATTTTCACCAATGCCTTGTCGGCGGTGGTCGATCCGAAACGGTTCGATCCGAAGTCCTTCGTCGAATTCGCGGGCGATATGTGCATCGTGCCGCCCAATTCGTTCGCGCTGGCCAGCTCGGTGGAGTACTTCCGCATCCCACGCAACTGTCTGACGATTTGCGTCGGCAAAAGCACATATGCACGATGTGGAATTATCGTCAATGTCACGCCATTTGAGCCGGAGTGGGAAGGCTTTGTAACGCTGGAAATCTCGAATACGACGCCGTTGCCGGCGAAAATCTACGCGAATGAGGGGATAGCGCAGGTGCTGTTCTTCACGGCGGATGAAGGGGACGAGTGCGAGATCAGCTACAAGGATAAGAAGGGAAAGTATCAGGCACAGAAGGGCATAACGCTTCCCCGACTCTAAGCACTACGGGTGCTGTTCGACTCTAGCCTTCTGGTTGTAGGCGTACGCGACGGCCAGCGCTATCATCGCGAGCGCAAAGAACGATCCGACCCTATAGAGCGCCTGGAGTTTCGCCAAGTCGTAGAGCACGATCTTGAGCCCGGCGAACGCCGCCACCCCGAGCCCGATCGAGCGAATCAGCTTGTGATTCAGACGGAATCCGAGGAACACGAGCCCCCCCGCAAACAGCAGCCACCACACGCTGATCGCGAGATCACCGGCGAGCGGAGCCATGCGGGCGAAGTATTCGTGAAGTTGGATCGACCCGCCGGCAAAAACGGCCGAGCCGGATAAGGCCCACATCAGCGAGACCGATTTTCCCGGGGTCCCCCACCAGCGCGCCGCGACCGCGGTACCGGCCACGACGACATAGAGCGCGAGCGCCCAGCTGTCGGTGAACACGGGAGGCTGATACTCGCGCACCGAGAGAGCCGCCGAGAACAGACAGACCCACGCGGCCGTCGCCAACGCTGCGGCCGCGTGGCGTCCTCCCGGTCTTCCAGCCTCTCGTTCGGCGGCCAGCGCGGTCAGGGCGAGCACGGTCCATCCGATCGTCACGCTGGCGGCCGGCCACGGGAACGCGATGGCGAAGGCGACGAGCAAAAACCCGGTAATGAGGTGCGACGCGCTGCGGCGGACCCAGCCGGCGGGCAAATAGGCTGCCGCTAGCGCGGCCGGGACGACCTGAAATGACCCGTGAACGAGGCGCGTCTGGACTGCGTTGGCAAGCAGCATGAACGCGAGCGGATTCACGATGAACAAGAGTCGTTCGACGGACACGTCGGTCAGTCCGAGAGCGCGTTCCGTCTCCTGACTGAACGGGTCTCGCACGAGTTGTTGCCACCAGAGGACGCCGGTGACGGCTGCTGCCGCGCCCAAAGCGAGCCAGCGCGTGCTGTCCGATCCCACGCCTCTGGCGAGGCCAATGGCCAGGATCACCCAGGCGAACAGGAGGATGCCGAGCCGCGACTCGGCCCAAGAACGGCGGAGCGTCACGTGCAGCGCGAGCAGCGCCGCGGCCGCGACCAGCCAGGTACCGAGTGGTGTGGCGATGGCCGGCGCGGCTCCCGCCGACGCAAGGATCAGATATCCGAACAGGGCGACGTTGAACGTCGGCCGCCAGTTCATCGCGTACGCGGTGATGGCCGTGCCGAGCCCGACCACTTCGAGGTAACCGAGAAAGCCCTGCGGATTGGGGGCGGTCGCGAGGATCATCGGCGCCAGGTACGCGCCGCCCAGTGCCCAGATGGCCAGGCCTTCGATCTCGTGGTGGAGCGCGAGCATCGTGACCGCCACAGTCGTCAGGGCGAGCAGCAAGATGCCGACGCGGCGCTCCATGAGCGCGTACGGTCCGGCTGCCGCCCACAGACCCAAATACACGAGACCGCCCCCTGCCCCGATCATCGCGGCCCCATAGCCGCGCATTCCGCGCCGGATGCGATCGTGTCCCCAGGCGGCGACCACGATGCCGACGGCGACGGCCCCGATCGACCGCAGCAACGGCGAGATCCAGCCGCGATCGAACGCGTACTTGAGAAAGAGCCCCGCGGCGATCAGCAACGCCGCCACGCCGACCGCCAGCAAGCCGCGTTGTCCGAACCACTGCTCGAGATCGTCGCGGCGCGGGGGGGGGGCGGGCATGTCCGGCACCAGCGCATGGACGGCCGGGACCGGGCTTTCTTGAGGTTTCGGTGTCGGGGAGCGGATACCGCGGAGTTGCTCGGACGTGTTCGTGACGAAGGTCAGGCGGCGAACGATGTTCTCGAGCGTCGCGACCCGACGCTCCAGCTGCTCGATGACGTCCTTTTGGTCGTCCGTCACACCGCCGCGGCGGGGGCGACGCGGCGCGCTCCGGCTACTGTGATCGCGACCGTCACCCCGACCAGGATGGCCAAATCGGGGATCCACCCAAACTCCGTGGCCGGCACCGCCATTTGCAGGAAGTACATCACGAAGTCGAACACCCCAATCAGTAATCCCAGGAGCAGCGTGTATTGCAGCGTGCGTCCTAGCCGGGCCAGCAGGCTGCCCGTCACGAGCGTCAAGGCACCTTGGCCCGCGGCGATCGCCACCGCGGCAACGGCACCGCTGAAGAGCGTTTCAATGACGGCGGAGCGGCCGGGATTGTAGCTGAATAACCAGGTATGGATCAGGGCGACGACGAGTCCGGCCGCCGCGGCGCAGATGGTGGCCCAGATCGAGTAGTAGATGACGATACGCTGCCGGTCGCCGGTCTCCATCGTAGCTCCAATCTAGCGAAGTGCCGCCGCCGCTTCCACGAGCGCGGCGCGTGCCTGGTCGATCCTATTCACCAGATCGCCGAGCTCCCGGTTGGCCGCGGCGGCGTCCGCGTAGCGAATGGCTTCATTGACGGTCGGGAATGCCATCGTGGCGTAGCCGTTATCGATGTCTGCCGCAAATTGCAGGCTCTTGAACCAGGGCCTGCTCACCAGACCATCGGGCCGCGTGAGGCGGCGCTCGACGAGCATCAGGGCCTGATTGACTCGCTGGACGCGCGCGGAATCCACGGCGCCGGCGCGCACCGCATTGTCGCGCTCGGTTCCGAACGCGCGCGCGACCGCGGTGAAGCGATCCAGCGCGTCCTTCAAGGGCTGCGTGTTGACCGACTGTGTCCACTGTTTCTTGGAGATCCCCGAGTCGAGCTGGGTCACGAGGCCGTTCATCTCCGTCCCGAAGGCGGCATAGTCGAGCGGCAGGAGATCGCTGTTGGCGAGCCGGCCCATGATCACCGCCACGAGCTGCGCGCCGGCGCGATGCGCCTTGTATCCGGGATCGCCGAAGCGGGTCATCCAGTCGTAGGAGTCGTACATCGAGTGGTAGATACCGTCCGGCCCATCGAACCCGATGCCGCCGGCGGGAATCCCCAGATGATGATAGAAGCCGGAGAAGTCCGAGCCTCCACCCAAATTGCCCATCGTCAGCGCCGTCGTATCGCCGTTGTGCGCTTTCAGCCAGACATCGTAGACTGTCCCGGGCCCGACCGGATCGGGCACGACCCGCGTCGCGGCACGGAACAACGGCTTAAGCGACGGGGAGCCGCTGCCGCCGAAGCTTGGACCGGAAAAGGTGCCATCCTCATTGAGGTAGGCGACGACGCGCGCGCGCAGCGTGTCCTCGAGCTCCTCGACCCATTCCGTCGACCCGATGAGGCCCCACTCCTCGGCGTCCCAGGTGGCGAAGACGACCGTGCGGGCGGGCTTCTGTCCGTCACGCGCGAGCGCGGCGAATGCGCGCGCCGTCTCGAGCACCGACACGGTGCCGCTCACGTTGTCGCGCGCACCCGGTCCCCAGGCATCGCGGTGACCGCCGACCACGACCCATTCATCCGGCCAACGACTCCCCCGGATCATCCCGACGGTGTTCCAGATCTTATGGAAGGCGCGAGCGCCGCGCTCCGTCTTGACGTGCAACCGCGCGCGCCCCGGTCCCGGGCCTACGTGATAGTGGAACGGGAGTGCTCCCTGCCAGCTCTGCGGCACGGCCGGACCCGCCATCGGTTCGAGGAACCGCCGCGCGTTGCCGTAACTCATCGGGATGATGGGAATCTTCGGGATGTCGAGCGAATCTTCGGACACACGTCGGGCGCCTTCAACGGACGACCAGGCCGGCGTGGTGGGATCGCCGTTGCCGTTCATCATACTGCCGCGCTGGATGCCGTCCGCGTTGCGCATCGGCCCCTTGGGGTAGACATCGCCCCGGAAGTAGCCGTCCTCCAGTGGATCGGAGTACACGATCAGGCCGACGGCGCCTCGCTTCTGCGCCTCGCGCGCCTTGATGCCGCGGAAGGAGCGGCCATAGCGCGCGATCGCGATCTTCCCCTTCACGCTGATGCCGAGGGAGTCGAGTGTCTTGTAGTCCTCGATCAGCCCATAATTCACGTACAGGACGTCGGCCGTCGCGTCACCATCGCCGGTGTAGCCGTTGAACGGCGGGATCTGCGGACCGGTCCCCGGCTCTGCCAACGACAGTCGTTGCGGCGCGCCACGCGGCGGGATGAACCATGCCGCCACCGTGTCCGGTTGTGGCAGATAGACCGTGTACTCTTTGCTCCACGCGTCGATCCCCCACGATTTCATCCGGTCGATCACGTAGTCCCGAGTCGTCGCCTGCGCCGGCGTCCCAGCCATGTGCGGCACCGCCGACAAGTCGCGCGACATCTGGCGGACGCTGGCGGTGTCGGGAATCGCGAGGAGGCGCTGCTCGAACGATTGCGCGGCGGATTGGCGGATGGCCGGATTGGCGGATAGCGCGGCGATCACCAAGACTATACGAACTCCATCCGTCCATCCGACAATCCGACGATCCGACCGAGTCATGCTTCCCTCCCGGCGAGTAAGACCGGACGCGGCGCCCGCAGCTTCCGCATAAGAGCGGTCACGCACATGCAGAGTAACGCCCCCAGCGCCGCGAGCCCCATATCCTTTTGTGGATCCCAGACATCCCCCTGCGTGCCGAGCCATGCGTCCCCTGTACCCGGCGCGACCAACGTGGCGATGACCATTTCCATGATCTCGTAGACGGCACTGAAAGCGAGCGTGACGTCGAGCGGCAGATAGTACGCCCAGAACCCTCGGGCATTCGCCACGCGCAGGAACACCTCGCGGATCGGATATGCCATCAGCAGGCCGAAGGAGAAATGCACGATCCGATCGAAGGGATTGCGGGCAAATCCAAATGTGCGCTGGATCCAGAAGCCGAACGGGACTTCAGAGTACGTGTAATGAGCCCCGACTGCATGCAAGGTCAGGAACGCGGCGATCAGCAGGTACGACAGATCCGACAACGGAAACACGCGATAGGTGCCGATGAGCAGCGCCATCACGCCGAAGACGAGCAGGTTCTCGAGCCACCAATCGTGACGGTCCAGTGGAGCAATCGCGGTGATGACCCAAACAAAGGCGTACGCCCCCAAAAGCACCTGGAGCAGCCGATGGTCCCGGAAACGACTCCGGATGTGAGTCGTTGAGGTCGAGATCATCCCTACCGCGGATTCAGGATCTGATCGATCCTCGCCTGAAGATCGACGATATGCGCGCGCGTCGTTCGATCCCCGGCCCGCGGCAGGGCGGCCCGCAGGGTTCCCTGCAGGTCGACCAGCTCGAGCCGAGCCTGGGCGCGGGCGTCGGCCGGACGCGGTGGCGGCGCATTGAAGCCCGGGAACGGCGTGAAGCCGGGCGGCAGTGGCGTCACGAGCGGCGTGCTGATGAGTCGCTCCATCTGATCGACGAAGGCGCGCTGCAGGTTGCGGCGATACTCGTCGACCCGGACCGGCCCACCCGCGTACTCCGAGAAGGCGCCGCTCCGCACGTCGCCGAACAGGTCCGTAATCGTGTATGACCCTGGCTGCGTTGCCGACTGCTCCGCGAGCCGCGACAGTCGGGGGTCCTGGAACAGCAGGGTCAGAACCGCTGTCTGGCGCGCCCGCACCCGCTCCACGAAGCCGGTGGGCTCGATGCGCCGCAGGATTTCGGGATCGAAGAAGAACGACGGCGTGGTGAAGACGTTGTCGTTCAGGAATTGCACCGCCTCCGCCTGCTTTGCGCGCGGCACGGGTTGATAGACTCGACCCGTCTGGCCGACGTACTTGGTGAACTGGTACACGCCACCGACGACGACCGCGACGTGGTTCATCTCGCGCGCCCATTGTGCGATGAGCTCCGAGTACATGTCGTCGAGTCGGTCATAGTTGTCGAGCCGGTCGCCGGTCGTCGCGGGAATCAGCATCGGCACCAGACGCTTGATGTTGCGGACGCCGTAGCCGCTCGCCTTCACCGGGTCATCGCCCAACGCCTCGGTGATGATCCGCGGATCGACCGCTTCGCCGTCGCCGATCCAGCGATCCCACGGCTGCGTATCCTGCTGCCGCGCGAGCGAGTCGAGAATGGAGCGCTCGCCGTCCGGTGACGGCGCCGGAATGCGTCGATAGCCCCAATCGATCGCGAAGAAGTCGTACGGCCCAATGCCCTGCATCAGGCAGGCGCTGTCGCCTGGCTGCGCCACATAGTTGTAGCGCGCGTAGTCCATGATCGACGGGCTCGTCCCCTTCATCCGGCAGGTGAAGGACTTGCTGCGGAGCGAGTCCACCGGGTAATAGGTCGACGCGACCATGTTGTGACGCAGCCCCAGACTGTGGCCGACCTCGTGGGTGGCGACGTAGGCCACCATCAATCCCATCAGCGAATCGGGGAACGGCAGGGTGCGGGCGCGCGGATCGGCGGCGCCTGCCTGCGTCCAATACCACGCCTCCACCAGGCTCGTGATGTTGTGGTAGAACCCGATGTTCGCGTTCATGATCTCGCCCGAGCGCGGATCGCTGACGCTGGGGCCGTAGGCGTTCTCGATCGTCGACGGCAGCCAGCGGATGGTCGAGTTGCGTGCGTCGTCGAGATCGAAGTTGGCGTCATCCGTCGGCCCGACCTTGGCCGTGATGGCGTTGCTGAAACCAGCCGCGCGGAACACCGGCTCCCACATCTCCACGCCCTTGATCAGCCACGGCACCCACTTGGCGGGCGTCGCGGGATCGATGTACCAGACGATCGGCTGGATGGGATCGGAAACGGCGGCGGTGGGATCCTTTGGCTCGAGCCGGAAGCGCTTGATAAAGCAGCGGCGTGCGCCCGAGACACGATCGTCGTCGTAATTCTCGAACGAGAGATTGAAATAGCCAACGCGGTCATCGCACAGCCGGGCCATCATCGGTTTGTCCGGCAGCAGCACCATCGAGTAGTTCATCAACATCGTGATCGAGTTGAGCGACCGGTTCGGCGGGGCGCCGGCGGGACCCGGTACCGAGTCGACCTCGAAGGTCTGGAGCGCGCTCACCTCGACGTTGCGCGGGAACGACCGCGCACGATCGACCACGGAGCGCGACGGATCCATGCGGCGAATCCGCATGCCCAACTGGTGCAGGTTCAGCTCCGCGACGTCGGTCGTGAAGAGCTTCGTCGTTTCGATGACCGCGGCGCTGTCGGGCGTGTGCCACGACGCGACGTCGAAGCTCATGATGATCGGCGCGATGTTGGACAGCCGAACCGCGCGGGCGACCGGCTGCGTACTGTCGGCGCGCATCGCATAGGACACGATGCGCAGGAAGACCTTGTTCCCCATCCGTTCCCACATGACGATGCGGTTGCTGATCTCTTCTCCCGCATAGCGCACGCCGCGGATCGTTCCGCGCTGGTCGGCCACCATCAGGAACTCGCGGCCGAACATCGCTTTCGGGATCTCATAGAAGAGCTTCTCGCCGACGCGATGCACGGTGAACACACCGGCGTCGGTGATCGCGCCGGCGGTGATGACCTGGTTGTAGGGTTTCGGAGCGGCGGCGTCGGGCGCCTGCTGACGTCCCCCCCCGCCCCCGCCCCCGCCCGAAGCGGCGCGAGCGGTATCCTGATGCGCCTGGGCGGGTGGTATCTGACGGGTGGGGGCCGGGCCGTGGGAGCACGCGAGCACGCCGAGGACGCCGAATGTCAGGAGGATGCTCAACGAACGCATTGATTGTACCTTGGTGCGAGTTGGGAACGGGGAGATTAGGCCGTGTCGCGCAATCCGTCTAGTAGCCTTCGTGTGCTGATTGTGGGCGTCGTCGTCGCGGCGATGGTGTACGGCGCGGCGGTGACACTCGCGCTGACGGGGAATCTTGGTTCGGCAATGGCGGTGGTCGTGCTCATTGTCGGCGCGGTGCTGCTGCCGGTCGCGCTGTTCATCGTGCGACGGCGGATCTGGACGCCGCTCACCGAAATCGAGCGCGCCATCCGGCGCGTTTCGGACGGCGACCTGAGTACACAGGTCCCGGTGTCCCGGGACGATGAGCTGGGGACAGTCGGGACCCATTTCAATCATATGACGCGCGTGTTGCGCGACCGGGCCGAGGAGCAGGGCCGGTTCGCGGCTGCGGGCGAGCTGCTGGGCGGCGTGGCGCACGAGGTGAACAATCCGCTGATGGCCATCGCCAGCCACGCCGAGCTGCGGCTGGCGGACGGCAACCTGCCGGCGGAACAGCGTAACGAAATGCAGAGCATCCTGCGGCAGGCGCAGCGTGCCGCGAAGCTGCTGCGGGGCCTGTTGCGGTTCGTGCGCGCGGGTGAAAAGCGCAGTGCGACCGTGAACATGAACGACGTGGTGCGCAGCGCCATCGACCTCGTGTCCTATCGCTTCACCATCGACGAGATCTCGATCGGCGGGCGGCTCGATCCCGAGCTGCCGACGGTCGTCGGCGATGCCAATCGCCTGGAACAGGTCATCGTCAATCTGCTCAGCAATGCCCTCGACGCGTTGCGCGGCGTGAAGCCGCCGCGGCACCTCAACGTCGACAGCTTCATCGACGACACGGGGAGCCGCGTCTGCGTCACCGTCACGGACAACGGCCCCGGCGTGGCCCTCGAAATCGCTCAGCGGCTCTTCCGCCCCTTCGCGAGCACCAAGGGCATCCGCGGCACCGGCCTCGGCCTGTACATCTCGCGGCAACTGGTCCGGGAAGCGGAGGGGGAGCTCGACCTGGTGAAGGGGGCGGAGCCCCGAGGGGCGGGAGGGGGCGCCAGCTTTCTCGTGTGGCTGCCGAGTACGCGCGAGGCGGTGCCGACCGCCCCGGCGGCCGCGCCGCAGCCCGCCCCGGCGCCCCCCGCCGCGGCGAAGAGCCTCGCCGGGATTCGGGTGCTGCTGGTCGATGATGAGGAGCTGATTCGCAGGCCGATGGGCCGATTCCTGGCCAAGCGCGGCGCCGAGATCCGCGATGCGGGGGATGGCGAGGCAGCGCTGGCGCGCCTCCAGGAGGGATTTGATCCGCACGTGATTCTCGCCGACCTCCGGATGCCGAAGATGGATGGAGCCGAGCTGTATGAGCGGCTGCAACAGGAGCGCCCGGCCCTCGCCGAGCGGGTGATCTTCCTGTCGGGGGACATCACGCACCTGGCCAGCCGCGGCCTCGCGGAGGTGCCGCGCGACCGTGTGCTCGTGAAGCCAGTCGAGCTTGCCGAGCTGGAGCGGCGCATCGCGGCGTTCGTGCAGGAGAAGGCGGCGTAAGATGCTGATCGTGGTCGTGCTGTTTGCGACCGTAGTGCTGCGCGCTGCCCTGGTCACGACGTTCGTCTATTTCATGCTGCCCGCAAAGCGCGCCTGTCCCCGCTGCGGCGCACGGCTCGCACTCATCAAGCATTCGCTGTTGCGGGTGTTACTGCCCGCGGTCGAGCACCGCTGGTGTCTCGATTGCGGGTGGAGTGGCGTGGTACGGGTTCAGTCGCGCGTGATCAATCGCGCGGCCCGCTCGTAGAACAAATAATCCCGTCCTCGTTGATGGCATCACACGGCGCGGGCGAAATGGCCCCGCGTATACTCCCGACCCGTCACCGCCCGCACTGCTCCGGGATCGGGCGCGCGACCTTCGGCCAAGGCATCGAGCGACGCGCGATACGCGGCCGTCACCCGCGCGACGGGATCGCCCGGGACGTTGAACACCAGCCTAAAGTTGCGAAAACCGGCGCGCCACAGCTCCGGCAGGTACGCGGAGCCGTCCACCGGACGCGAATGCAGCAGGCGATTGCGGCAGGCATAATCCGTGGCCACCGGGAAGACGTAACTCGCGGGATCGGTGAGCGCGACATTCGGATGTTTCTGCACGCAGAGGTCACGGCAGGTGGCGACCTCGCGGTCGAACGCCGCCGACAACACGCAGTGCTCGAGCGTCATTCCCTCGGGGCGACCGTACGCGAACACCTCGAAGCCGTTGCCCCCCCATGGCTCCGCCACCTGCGCCATCTCATCGCCGGTCAGCTCGACCGACAGCACGATGCGACGCGCGCCGAGCCGGAAAACCTCGGCCGCGCTGTGCTGGTTGAAGACGTTGACGGCGTAATCCGCGACCACGTCGCGTCCCTGGGCCCCCGCCAGATCGGCGACCATCCCCAGGTGCCCACTGACCAGCGGTGTGCCGAGGGCGAGCCACTTCTCGACGTGCTTGCGGTCGGCGGGCCGGACGATGGTAGGCGTGCGGAGTCGGAGTGTGACCCCCCGCTGCGACAGCTCGGTGGCGAGATGCTTGACGCGCGCGACCGGAGGCATCGGATGACGGAGAAATAAGTCGAGCGAGATCTCGCCGGCACCTGCTTCTGCCGCGAGCAGAGCATCCTCGAGACGCCAGACTTCGGCGACGAGCCCCCCCCGTGGCGTGAGGACGTCGGGAGCGATGCTCTGCGTCACGCTCGCGATCGCTTCCTCGATCGCGCGACCGCGCTCCTCGTGGCGGACACGACTGTCCCGTTCCAGGTGCCCACTCAGGATCCGGACTGCCTGCCGCCGCAGATCGTTGAGGACGCTGACCGGAACGAAGAGATCCTGCGCGAGGCCGGAAACATCGAGGTCGCCCAGGGTGAACGAGGTCTCGCCGAGGCGGCCGAGCTGGGCGCGGAGGCGCCGTTCGTCGAGCCCGTGGCGGGTAGCGGGCGCGAGTGCGGTGGTGCTCTTCACGGTCACCTCGTCGGCACCCCCCTCAGTGCGGCAGATGAGCGTGAGTGGCTCGCCGGCGGCACCCAGTGCCCTGACATCCACTCGAGTACGCTCGGGTGTTCCCGTGGAGGGAACGGTGGCAAAGCTCTCACGTGCGCGGGCGAGTAGCGCGGCTTCGGCGGAGCGCACCACGGTCCAGCCGGCCGGAATATCCTCCGCCGGCTGGATGGCCTGACGGACTTTCCCGTGCTCACGGCTGATCGTCCGGACGCTGCGGACGCCGAAGCCGCGGTTGCCTTTGTCTGGGCCTTCGGGATGCTCGAAGCCGAGTCCGTCGCCGCGCTGGATCGGCTGCGAGACCGACACGATCAGCTCGTCCTTCTCTCGGCCCCGCCCGATCACGACGCCCAGTACCGCGCCGCGGTTGTCGGGCTGGGTGCGGGTCACGTAGTCCCGCCCCGCGCGGCCGCCGTACATCCCGCCGGTGAAGCCGCGCGAAAAGATCTGCACCAGCGGCTGGACTTCGGCGGGTGTGGGCGGACGTGAGTCGCCCGCGGCTAGCCGGTCGAGAAACTCGCGGTAGCCGTGCGTCACAGTCGCGACGTATTCGGGTTTCTTCTTGCGGCCTTCGACCTTGAGCGTATGGATGCCGGCGTCGGCGATGTCGGCGAGATGCTCCCACGCGCCGAGGTCCCGGGCGGAGATCAGGTAGCCGCGGTCCAGCTCCGCGCCGGTAGCCGTATCCGCCAGGACGTAGTCCTTGCGACACGACTGGGCGCAGGAGCCGCGGTTGGCGCTGCGTTCCGAAATCATGCCGGACATGTAGCACTGTCCGGAGTACGCAATGCAGAGCGCGCCGTGGACGAAGCTCTCGAGCACCAGCTCCGGGACCGCGCGCCGGATGGTGCGGATGTCGTCCAGGGTATTCTCGCGCGCGAGCACCACGCGGTCACATCCCAGGTCGCGCAGCACGCGGGCACCGCGCTCGTCGTGCACGGTCATCTGGGTCGAGCCGTGAATTTCCAGACCGGGGTACATCTTGTGGATGAGCCGCACGGCGCCGAGGTCCTGCACGATGGCGGCGTCGATTCCGCGGTCGATGCACTCGCCGAGATGATGCAGCGCGTCGTGCAGCTCGGCCGGCTTGAAGAGGATGTTGAACGTCAGATAGATCCTGGCCCCGTACGCGTGCGCCAGGCGGCAGGACTGTTCCAGGTCATCCAGGGTCAGCTGCGCCCCCTCGTCCCGGGCATTGAACTTGTCCACGCCGAGGTAGATCGCATCGGCGCCGTTGCCGAGTGCGGCACGAACGGCGTCGAGGCTCCCGGCGGGAGCGAGGAGCTCAGGGACAGGATGGGGCATGAAGGAAGCTAGCTGCGGGGTGTGGTTACGCGCGCCGCCAGCGCCAAGCGCTTGCTAGGCTGCAGCTGCGAATGGGCCAACAGGTCTCCAGCTCCCATCGTCTATCGATGGGGCTTGACGCCCGGCGGGACTCACCCCTACGTTCCCATCACCTATCGATGGGACGCTCGGTATGAAGAACCCGCCCGACCTCCTCCCCGGCACGCTCGACCTCCTCGTGCTACGTACGCTCGCACGCGACACGCTGCACGGCTACGGCATCGCGCAACGCGTGAGGGAGATGTCCGGCGACGTCCTGCAGGTCGGCGAAAGCTCGCTCTACCCCGCCCTGCAACGCCTCCTGCTGGACGGCTACGTCAAGGCGGAGTGGGGCGCATCAGTGAACAACCGGCGGGCGCGCTACTACACCCTCACGGCTGCCGGTTACCGGCACCTCGCCGCCGAGCGCAAGGAATTCGAGCGCATCGTCGGCGCCATCCAGCTCGTCCTCGCGAACGCCTGAAAGGGCGAATCGGCCATGCGATGGTTCCGTCGGCTGATCCATTGGCTGCGATTCCGCGCGCATGGCGCCGAACTCGCCGAAGAGCTCGACTTCCATCGGGAGGCGATCGAGCGGGACCTGATCGCGCGCGGGCACTCCCCCACTGAGGCGCGCGATGCCGCGCGGCGCGCCATGGGGAACGAGACGCTGACTCGGGAGGATGTCCGTGGCGTCTGGCTCTGGCCGTGGCTCGAAGGAGTCTGGCAGGACGCGAGGGTGACGCTGCGCGGCCTCCGCGCCAGCCCCGCCTTCACCGCGGGCGTAATGCTCACCTTCGCCCTCGGCGTCGGCGCCAACGCCGCGATGTTCTCCATCATCGACCGCCTGATGTTTCGCCCGCCGACGTTCATGCGCGATCCGGCGTCGGTGCATCGCGTCTACCTGTACCGGATGCGGGACGGGGTGGAGCGGGAAACTGGCGTCGTGTACCCACGGCATGCTGACCTGGCGCGCTTTTCCAGGTCGTTCTCCGACATCGCCGCTCACAGCCTCCGGCGCCTCGCGGTGGGAATCGGGCAGGACGCACGCGAGATGCCGATCGGGGTCGTCAGCGGATCATTTTTCGCCTTCTTTGACGGGCCGCCCGCTGTGGGGCGGTACTTCGGTCCTGCGGAAGACAGGCCCCCGGCGGGCGCGTCGGTCGCCGTGCTGAGCTACCCGATGTGGCAAGCGCGTTATGCGGGGCGCAGCGATGCGATCGGTTCGACGCTGCAGATCGGCTCCGCCGTCTACACCATCATCGGCGTCGCACCGCGGGAATTCGTCGGGATCTGGCCGCTCACACCCCCGGCCGCGTTCATCCCGCTCGCGGCGTACGCGGCCAGTGCCGGCGGCAGCGACTGGCCGACGAACTACGGCTGGGGCTTCGGGCTCGGCACTATCGTTCGTCGGCGCGAGGGAGTCACCATCGACGCGGCCAGCGCCGACCTCACCCAGGCGTTCAGGGCCAGCTATCTCGCGCAGGGCGGTCCCGAGCTGAGCCCCGATCGCGTCGCCAGACTCCGCCCGCGCGCGCTCGCGGGATCGATCCTCGAGGCGCGCGGGCCCGAACGCTCGAGTGTCACGAAGGTCGCGATCTGGCTTGCCGGCGTGACGGTCGTCGTGCTGCTCATCGCGTGCGCCAACGTGGCAAGCCTTCTCCTGGCTCGGGCCCTGGCCCGGCGGCGCGAGATCGCGGTGCGGCTGGCCCTGGGCGTGAGCCGGTCGCGGCTGCTCGCGCAGCTCTTCACCGAGAGCATGCTGCTCGCCGCGGCGGGGAGTCTCCTGGGCATCGTCGTCGCGACCTGGATGAGTGACGTGTTGCGAGCGGCCTTTCTACCCGGCACTGAGCCCGCGACGCTCGCCACAGACCCGCGAACCTTGGGGTTCACCGGGATCGTGACCCTCGCCGTGGGGGTGTGCACCGGGATTCTCCCGATGCTCCAGGCGCGGCAGCTCTCGCTGACGGAGGACCTCAAGTCCGGCGCGCGCGCCGGCACCCATCACCGGTCGCGGGCGCGCGCCGCCCTGGTCGTACTGCAAGTGGCGCTCTCCCTCGCCCTGCTCGTGGGCGCGGGGCTGTTCGTCCGGAGTTTGGGCCACGTGCGCGACGTGCGGCTCGGATTCGACGCCGACTCGGTGCTGATCGTCGAGCTGGAGATGCGGGACGAGAAGCTGGACAGCGCGCGCATGGTGGCACTCCGGGAACGGCTGCTCTCGGCGGCGACCACGATGCCGGGGATCCAGCACGCGAGCCTGCAGCAGGCGGTGCCCATGGCGGGTATGTCGAGCTGGCCAATCTCCGTCCCGGGCGTCGACTCGGTGCAACAGTTCGGGGAGTTTGAGCTGAACGCGGTATCGCCGGACTATTTCGCGACGATGGGGACCCGGATCCTCCGCGGGCGCGGGTTCGGGCGCGGCGACGTGTCAGGGGCGGAGCGGGTCATCGTGGTCGGCGCGGCGATGGGGAGGACGCTGTGGCCGGGCGAGGATGCGTTAGGGAAGTGTGTTCGGATCGGTATTCCGCCGGACGCCATGCCCTGCACGCGGGTCGTCGGGATCGCAGAGGATATACAGGCCCGCGGTCTCGAACCGGAGACACGATCGTTTTACTACTATCTGCCCACCGCGCAATGGCGGCCGGAGGAGGGCGGCCTCTTCGTGCGCGCCAGCGGCGGGGCCCGGCAGGCGGTCGAGCCTTTGCGGCGCCGGTTGCAGGAAGAGATGCCTGGCGCTTCGTACTTGACCGTGACGCGGCTCGGTGATGTCGTAGAGGCGCAGGCGCGGTCCTGGGTGATGGGAGCCAACTTGTTTACCGCGTTCGGCCTGCTGGCGCTCGTGCTCGCGGCCGGGGGACTCTACAGCGTGATTGCATACGACGTCGCGCAGCGGCGACACGAGCTCGCCGTGCGGGTCGCCCTCGGTGCGGCGGCCAGTGATGTGATCCGGCTGGTGGTCAGCGAGGGACTGCGGTTCGCGGTGTCCGGGGCGGTCGTCGGGGGGGCCATGGCGCTGGTCGGGGGGCGATGGATTGCGCCCCTGCTGTTCAATCAATCGGCACGCGATCCCGTGGTGTTTGGAGCGGTGACGGCCGTACTGCTGCTCGTCGCGGTCGGGGCGAGCATGATCCCGGCGATTCGCGGTGCGCGCGTCGATCCGAGCGCGGCACTGAGGGCCGAGTAGGCCAGGAACTCCCCAGGACACCAATATCAGAAACTGAGCGTGGGCATGAATTGCACCTAGGCCGCCCGCTCAACGAACGAGACGCTCGATCGAGCGCCGGATGTGGTTCGAAGTCGACACGAGTCGCGCCGCGCTTAAAAAACTCGCCGAAAAGATAGAGCTCATTGAAGTGGAGCACGGGAACGAACGGGGCGGCCTAACGGATCGCGCTTACGCTGCGGCGCGCCGAAGAACGATTCATTCCATAATCTACGCGCGCCGCCAGCTTCAAGCGCTTGTTAGACGGCCCCCTCACGAACGGCGCGGAAAATCCGATCCCATCACGTAATCCCGGACCCAGTCACCCTTTCTGATTTCGGCAACGAGCTCGGCAACAGTCGAGGCACCACCGATGCAGCCCCGGACCGTCTGAACGCGATCCGACCTCTCCTCGAGTCGCCCCGCCGCCCGCTCGAAAGCCTTGTCGTTACCAAAGCGCAACCCAGCGAGCGCGTACAACTGACCAGCCGGCGTCGACGTTTCCAAGAGATTCAGGAATGTGCTCTCGGCGTCCGCGCGGAAGAAAATGACTCGCCAGGCCATGACCTCGTTGGGTGTGAGGCCAGCGTACCCTACTCCCGCCGAACTAAACCGGTCCGCGTTCTGCAGAATCGCCACCGCAAGGGCAACGGGCTGAGACGCTAGAGCGGGAGGAGTATCGGCTCGCTGCGGTGAGGCCGGCATAGTGCGAAGAACAAGGGCAACGACGCCGAAAGACCAGACAAGACTTGCCAGCTGCACTGCTCCACGAGTGGTCATTTGATCCTCCTAGCGAGATCTACTCCATGCTAGGAGGACGCCATGGCGGGGATATTTGGCACACGTTGCAAAACCATTAACCGGACGTTGCGGTTGAGGGGCCGCCTAACGCGAATTAGACAGACCTGTATAAGACATTTTGCTCTCCATTGCTCGCTGCCTAACCTGAGTTTCTGCTCCACAAGGAATGAATGAGGCTGGTCAGCCTAAACATAATATCACAGCAGATCGGGAGAACTCCGAAGGCTCAGTGCTTTCAATCCCTGGTTATCAACCGCGCGGCCCGCTCGTAGAAGAAATAGTCCCACGCCCAGTTGATCAGCACGAAGAGTTTGTTGCGAAAACCGATCAACTGAATGATGTGAATCCCGAGCCACATCACCCACGCGATAAAACCACTCGCCTGCACTCCAAAGACGTTCGCGACCGCCGCGTTGCGGCCGATCGTGGCGAGCGTGCCCTGATCCCGATAGCGGAACGGCTCGAGCGGCCGCCCGCGCAGCTGGCGCTTGATGTTGCGGGCGACCGACTGCCCCATCTGAATCGCCACCGGCGCGACCATCGGCAACGGCTCACCATCCTGCTCGCGGTACGCCGCATCGCCGATGATGAAGACCTCCGGGTGACCCGTCACCTGCAGCGTCGGCTCGACGGGAATCCGGCCCTGCCGGCCCGTGGGGAGGCCGAGTGTGACGTTGAGGGAGGAGGCACGCACCCCGGCGGCCCAGATGACGGTCTTCGCGGGGATGACCTCGCCGCTCTTCAGGCGAATGCGGTCTCCATCATAGTCCGCTACACTCGCGCCGAACCGTACCTCGACATACTTCCGCCACAGCGTCTTGCCCGCCGCTTCGCGTAGCCGCTCCGGCATGGCCGCCAGTAGCTTGTCGGTTGCCTCGAGCAGCAGAATGCGGACGTCTTTGATGTTGAGTCGCGGGTAGTCTTTGACGAGGACGAGCCGGATCAGTTCCGACAGCGCCCCGGCCATCTCGACGCCGGTCGGCCCGCCCCCGACGACGATGAACGTGAGCAGCGCGCGCCGCCGCTCCGCATCGGGCTCCAGCATCGCCTGTTCGAAGCATGTCAGCACGTGATTGCGGATCTCTATCGCGTCGGGGATGTCCTTCAAGCCAAGGCCGTGACGCTGCATCGACTCGAGACCGAAGAAGTTGGTCTCGCCCCCAGGCGCGAGAACGAGAAAATCGTACGCGATCGGACCGGCACTGGTCTCGAGCCGCTTCGCCGCGAAATCGACGCGCGTCACCTCCACCATCCGAAAGTCGAAGTTCTTCTGGCCGCGCAGAATCGCCCGCGCCGGTTTCGCGATCTCCTCAGGCTCGAGGCCCGCGGTGGCGACCTGGTAGAGCAATGGTTGAAACAGGTGATAGTTGTTGCGGTCGAGCAGCACGACCTGCACCGGGGCGCGGCGCAGCGCCCGCGCGACCCGCAGGCCGCCGAACCCAGCGCCGACGACGACGACGGTCGGACTCACGCGTGGTCCAATCTCAAAATGGTTTGCAGGAGCACGTTGGCGCCGTTGGTGACATCCTGCGGTCTGGTGAGCTCGAGCGGCGAATGACTGATGCCCTTCACGGACGGGACGAAGATCATTCCCATCGGACCGATCCGCGCGAGATCCTGAGCATCGTGTCCGGCGCCGCTCGGCATGGGCTGACTCGTCAGACGCAGTCCGGCCACCGCGTCGGCGATCACGGCCCTGATCCGCGGATCGGACAGCGCCGGATCGTTGGTATGCTGGAGTACATAGTCGAGCGTCGTATCGTATTTCTTCGCGATTTCCAGGGCCTCAGTATGAATCCGATCCCCCAACGAGGTGATCGTCGTCGTCGAGAGATCGCGTAACTCAACGGTGAGATCCACCTGTCCGGGGATGACGTTGGGGGCACCGGGTCTGACCAGCAGCCGGCCGACCGTTCCGACCTGACGGCCCGGGACAGATCTCACGATGCGGTCCACGGCGAGCGTCAGCTCCGCGGCCGCGAGCAGAGCGTTGCGGCGGCGGTCCATCGGTGTCGTGCCCGCGTGGTTGGCGAAGCCATGGATCGTCACATCGTAGTGGTGAATGCCGACGATGCCCTCGACGATGCCGATCTCCAGCCCGCGCTCGTCGAGCATGGCGCCCTGCTCGATGTGCAGCTCGACGTAGCCGGCGATGCTCCCCGGCGCGTGGCGCGCGTCGGCCAGGCGGTCCGGATCGCCACCGATGCGGCGAATCTTGTCAGCGAGCGGGACGCCGTCGCGTCCCGGACTCGTCAATTCGCCGGTCGGAAGATCGCCGATGTACGCTCGGCTGCCGGTGAGACCACTTTCCTCATCACACCAGATCACCACATGGAGCGGATGGCGGTTGTGATAGGGGCGTTCCGAGAGTGTCTGCGCGACTTCGATCGCCGACATGGAGCCGACATCGCCGTCGTAATTGCCGCCCTCGGGCACGGAATCGATGTGTGAGCCGAACAGGATCGGGAGCGCGCCTCGGAGCGAGCCGGCCCGCTCTCCGATGATGTTGCCAGCCGGGTCGATGCGCACGACGAGTCCGGCTTGCTGCATCAGGTCCATCGCGAACCGTCTTCCCGCCATGTCGGCTTCGCTGAACGCGACTCGGCTCACCCCGCCTTGCGGGTTTGCGCCGAAGCGGGACAGATCGGTGAGATGCTGGTTGACACGCGCGCCGTTGACGCGCCAATCCTTCCAGTCCACCGATCCTGTCTCGGTGCGCAAGGCGACGGCGCTGACGGCGGCTGCCGTCGTTCGCAAGAAATCGCGCCGGCGCATGCCGCTCACTCCTTTGCCCGCTTGGAGAACGCCCACATCTCGATCATCGTCTTCTGCGTGATCGGATAGCCGAGCAGACGCGCCTGCAGCAC